>Ga0255182_1000239_pt1 | contig 44448 bp, 36 predicted proteins | sample Atl_UVDOM_RepA_8_FD_188420 | JGI IMG/M metagenome (GOLD analysis project Ga0255182, IMG submission 188420) | Freshwater microbial communities from Altamaha River, Georgia, United States - Atl_UVDOM_RepA_8d | ecosystem: Environmental > Aquatic > Freshwater > River | place: USA: Georgia...
AGCATCGAGAACGCCGAGACGCTGATCGTGACCATCGGCGGGGTGGCCGGTACCGGCAACATCACCGACAACGACAGTCAGTCGATCTCCTCGGTCACGGCCGAGGACAATGCCAACCTGGGGCAGAGCGACAGCACGGTAGTCGAGGGCGGCACACTGAAGTACAGCGTGTCCCTGAGTGCGGCCAGCCCGAACGCGGAGCAGTACACGTTCGCACTCAGCGGCACAGCTGCCTCCACGGACTATGAGGGCATCGCCAACTTCACGTTCAGTGACGGTGTCACTTATGACGCAGGCACCCAGAAGATCACGGTACCCGCAGGCGTCACCAGCTTCTCCGTGCTGGTGGACACCACCGATGACAGCACGATCGAGAACGCCGAGACGCTGATCGTGACCATCGGCGGGGTGGCCGGTACCGGCAACATCACCGACAACGACAGTCAGTCGATCTCCTCGGTCACGGCCGAGGACAATGCCAACCTGGGGCAGAGCGACAGCACGGTAGTCGAGGGCGGCACACTGAAGTACAGCGTGTCCCTGAGTGCGGCCAGCCCGAACGCGGAGCAGTACACGTTCGCACTCAGCGGCACAGCTGCCTCCACGGACTATGAGGGCATCGCCAACTTCACGTTCAGTGACGGTGTCACTTATGACGCAGGCACCCAGAAGATCACGGTACCCGCAGGCGTCACCAGCTTCTCCGTGCTGGTGGACACCACCGATGACAGCACGATCGAGAATGCCGAGACGCTGATTGTGACCATCGGCGGCGTGGCCGGCACCGGCAACATCACCGACAACGACGAGCAGAGTGTCAGCAGTGTCACAGCCGAGGACAATGCCAACCCTGGCCAGAGCGACAGCACGGTCGAGGAAGGCGGCACGCTGAAGTACACCGTGACCCTGAATGCCGCCAGCCCGCGCAATGAAGAACACAGCTTCACCCTGGGCGGCACCGCTGGCGGCAGCGATCACGAGTCGATTGCGAACTTCTCGTTCAGCAATGGCGTGACCTATGACAGCACCACCGGCAAGATCACCGTGCCGGCCGGCGTCACCAGCTTCACGGTGCTGATCGACACCGTGGACGACAGCATGGTCGAGGCCAGCGAGACGCTGCAGCTGAGCGTGGGCAGCAAATCCGCCACCGGCACCATCACCGACAACGACACGGCAGGCCTCGTGCTCGGCACGGTCTCCGGCAACACCACGGAAGCAGGCGGCACCGCCACCTTCACCGTGAAGCTCGCCTGCCAGCCAACCAGCGATGTGACCATGTCGGTGAGCAGCAGCGACACCACCGAGGGCACGGTCACCCAGACCCTGACCTTCACCGCCGCCAACTGGAACACCACGCAGACGGTGACCGTGACCGGCGCCGACGATCTGCTGGTTGACGGCAACGTGGCCTACCAGGCGCTGTTGTCCACCAGTTCCAGTGACAGCAACTACAACAACCGCACAGGCGCCGCCGACATCACCAATACCGACGACGACGTGCAGACCATCACGGTCACGCCTCCGGCCAACAAGGTCTCGGAAGGCAGCGTGGCGCCGTTCACGGTGACGCTGGGCAAGGTGGCCACCTCGGCCACCGTCGTCACGCTCACGCTGGGCAGCGACAGCGACGCCGGCACGGCCAATGCGACCAGTGGCACGGACTACAGCGCCAATCTGCTGGTGACCTACAAGCGCAGCAGTGACAACACGGTGGTGACCGAGACCGTCGCCAGTGGTGGAACAGTGTCGCTGGCTGCGGGGGAGACCAGCTTCAAGGTGCTGGCCAGCACCTCGGCCGATTCGCCCCGCGTGTTCGAGGGCGACGAGGTATTCACCTTCACGGCGGCCATCACGGGGGCCAGCGACACACGTGCGGTGACCATCAGCGATGACGGTTCGGGCACGGTGTACAAGAACGATGGCAGCGTGGATGCCGAGGCGAGCAAGGATGACGACAGGCCGAGCATCGCCAGTGTCAGCGTGGTGGATGCCAACAACCGGTCCGCGACGCCCGCCGATACCAGTGTGGTGGAAGGCGGCACGCTGGAGTTCACGGTGACCTTGTCCAATGCCAGCCTGAGCGCCACGCAGTTCGCCCTGAATGTGGGCGGTACCGCGCTGGTCACGGATTACGGCGACCTGCAGTTCAGTAATGGCGTGACCTACAACAGCGAGACCGGCAGGCTCAGCGTTCCGGCCGGCGTGACCAGCTTCACGGTCACCGTGGCCACGGTGGATGATGCCGTGATCGAGAACGCCAAGACGCTGATTCTCGACGTCGGTGGGGTATCCGCCACGGGCACCATTACCGACAACGACGAGCCGCCGCCTGCACCGGCGCCTGCGCCGGCACCCACTCCGACGCCGCCCCCCGCGCCGGTGATCCCGACGCCAGAGCCCGAGCCGCTGCCTTTCGGCGCCGATCTGGACCCGAGGACCGACACCAGCGGCGGCGAGCGCATCACGCGGGTGATCGAGCCGGAGTTCACCATCAATGCCGCAGGTCGCATGGCCTCTGGCGACACCGCGATCCTGCTCGACCCGCAGGGTGCCCCCATCGGGTCTGCGGTGGTGACGCCGGACGATGTCAGCAAAGGCACCGTCAACGTGCCCACCATTCCGCTGGACGACGGGGTCTACACCTTCATCGCCCAGATTCGGGACGAGAACGGCAATGTGAAGGGCGAGGCGCCTGTGGTGGTGACCATCATCACCGACCGCGACGGTATTGCGCCCTCCGTCGAGCTGGCAGCCAACGGCGGCGATTACAACCAGGACGGCGTGCCGGACTGGGAGCAGAACAATGTGGCGCAGTTGCCGGTGACCTCGCTTGCGGCGTTCCAGGCGGGGCGCAACGCGCCTGCCAGCAGCTTCGGCGCCATCATGGTGGGCGATGTGCCGACTGGCAACAGCGCCGGCCCGGTGCAGCTGAACAACGGCGCCCAGTTGCTGGATCTGGCCCTGGTGCCGGAGCCGTTGCCCTTGCCAGCTGGTTTCACGGCCAGCACACCGACCTTCCAGTTCTCGGTGACCTCCGAGCAGGGCAAGGCCCTGAACGACATAGCGCCGGACGTGCCCGGGCTGCAGACCCGCGTCGTCATCGAACTGCCCCAGGGCGTGCGAGCGAATGTCTACAAGAAGTTCGATCCCAAGTCGGGCAGCTGGGTGTCGCTGATGGACGATCAGTCGCTGGATACCTTCGATGAGGGTGCCACGTTGATCGATCGCAACGGCGACGGCCTGATCGACCGCATCGTGGTGACGCTGACCGACGGCGGCGCCGGCGACGAGGACGGCATCGTCAATGGTGTGATCGTCGACCCGGGTCTGCTGGCCTTCCAGGCGCCCGAAGCCACGCCCGTGTTCAGCGTGCTGCTGGCCAATGGCGACCGCTACTACTCCACCGAGGCGAGCGAAGCAGCGCGCATGGCGAAGGGTACCGGCAATGTGTTCGAGGGCGTGCGTTTTGACTCGCTGGCCACTGTGGACGGTGGCCGACAGATCGATGCCCATCGCAACTTCATCACCGGCGACTGGTATTTCGCCGCCGATGGCCAGCCCATGCCCTATGCCTGTTACGAGGAGCAGCCGGGCGCCGGCTTCCAGGCGGCTGCGCAAGGGCGTGGGCCGGGCGTCGATTTCCATCTGTGGCTGGACCGTCAGGGCACCACGCAGCTGGTGTCGACGACAGAAGCCGCGCAACTCGGTCTGGCCGCCAAGGGCTATCGGGATCTCGGTGCGGTGTTCAACACCACGACGAACTCCGCGTTCCAGTTCGACGTCGAAGGCTATCTGGTGAGCAATGCCGACAACGCCAGTGTGCGTCAACTGGTGAGCACGCTGGCCGGGCAGTACAGCCGCAGCAGCGACGCCGGCTTCATCGAGGCGGTGGAAAGCCATTATCTGCAACAGGTGGATCTGGTCGGCCTGCCGCGCATGAGCAATGCCTCGGCAGCGGACTTGAACGCCCTCTACGGCACAGGGTTCGGTGCATGAACATTCATTCCAGGAGAGACAGGGCCATGAGCGCGACAATCAACAAGGGCGTGCGCCCGCTGCTGGCAGGCATGCTGCTGCTGGCATTCATCCCCGGCGTGGCCGCACAGCAGGAGGCGGAAGACGAGTTCCCCTTCACCTACCTGGGCCTGCAGCTGGGCCTGCACGATGTCGATGCCTGGCCGGCGCGGATCAGTCTGGGCAATGGCGTGGACTTCGACGGCGGGGTGCTGCTGGACGAGCAGCTCGCCTGGGGCGTGCAGCTGGGGCGTGAACACGAGAACTGGCGCTACGAACTGGAGTATCAGCGTGGTGGCTACGAGGTTGGCACGCTCAATCTGAATGCCTTGACGGAGAACGTGCGCGGCGACGAAGGTCGGTACGAGGCGCTGCTGCTCAACGGCCTTCGCCTGCACGATTTCAGCGAGCGGCTGACCGGTTACCTCGGACTTGGCATCGGTCTCGGCCGCGCCGAGCTGCCGGCCCAGGGCTTCACCGGTGGCTGCCAGTGCTTCCCTGCGGCAGAGGAGTCCGGCTTCGTGTGGCAGGCGCGCCTCGGGCTGGAATACCGCCTCGGTGAGCGTACTCGCCTGGGCCTGCACTACTCGCGCTTGTTCGCCATGCCCGGGCCGGTGTCCGACGCGGGTGCCCCGTCGATCGCCTACGACGAGCGTGACATCGACACCCTGGCACTGAACCTGCGCTGGGAGTTCTGAGGCGAGTGACCGAGGCGGTATCCCGCCCCGGCAAGCGCGTCAGCGCGCAGTGTCGGCCACCTGGATCGTCGGCATGCTGCGGAAATCCGGTTTGGCCAGCAGGAATTGCGCCGTGTGGATCACGCGCTCCAGGAAGCCACCCTCGCAGTAGCACAGGTAGTAGCGCCACATGCGGATGAAGGTCTCGTTGAAGCCGAGCTGACGCACCTGGGGCAGCGCCGCCTGGAAGTTGTCGCGCCAGGCGTGCAGCGTGCGCGCGTAATCCAGGGTGATGTCCTCCAGGCCAATCATCTGCATGTCGGTGGCACCCGCCACGTGGCCGGCGATCACGGCATTGGAAGGCAGCTGCCCGCCCGGGAAGATGTAGCGCTTGATGAAATCCGTGTCGCCCAGGGACGCCGCATAGCGCTGGTCCGAGATCGTGATGGACTGGATCAGTGCGAGGCCCGTGGGCTTGAGCAGGGCGCTCACCTTGGCGAAATAGTCCTGGTAGTACTGCGGCCCCACCGCCTCGATCATCTCGATGGACACCAGCTTGTCGTACTGCCCCTCCAGTTCCCGGTAATCCTGCTCCAGCACGGTGATGCGCTCGGACAGCCCCTCGCGTGCGATCCAGTCGCGGGCATGACGCGCCTGCTCGGCCGACAGCGTGGTGGTGGTGACGCGGCAGCCGAACTCGCGGGCGGCATGGATCGCCAGTCCCCCCCAGCCCGTGCCGATCTCCAGCAGATGGTCCTGCGGCGTGAGCTGCAGGCGCTGGCAGACATGGCGGAACTTGTTGGTGGAGGCTTCCTCCAGCGTGCGGGTGGTGGGCGTGAAGATCGCCGAGGAATAGGCCATGGTCGGGTCGAGGAACAGCGTGAAGAACTCGTTGCTCAGGTCGTAGTGCGCGGAGATGTTCTTGCGCGAACCGCGCAGGGTGTTGCGGTGCAGCCAGTGGAAGCCCCGCGCGGCAAATCGCCCGGCCCAGCTGCTGCTGCGATCCATGCTGCGCAGCAGGTCCATGTTGAGCACGAACACGCGGATGGTCTGCAGCAGGTCGGGGCTGTCCCACAGGCCCTGCATGTAGGCCTCGCCCGCGCCCAGCGAGCCGGCGCCCAGCACCAGGCTGTAGGCGGCGTTGTCCTTCACCTGGATGGTGGCCTGCACCCGCGCGGTGGCGCGCTCTTCGCCGAAATGATGCTCGGTACCGTCTTCCTCGATCAGTCGCAGGCTGCCATGGCGCATGCGGGTCAGCAGGCTCAGGAACAGCTGGCGGGAGGGATTGCCGAACAGGCGGCGCTGCTTGCTGACCGGGCGGCTCAGCGTGGTTTCATTGATTTTCACGGGTCTCGATCTCCGGGGGAGTTGCCGGGGCCTTGCGGCCCGGGTGCGGCACGAAGGGCACGCCCTTGCACCACAGTTTCAATGCCTGCCAGTAGATGGCCGCGCTCACCTGCACGGTCATCAGCGGGTAGCGCCACAGCAGGCGACTCATGCCGGCCCGGGTCAGGGGCCGACGTTCAAGCTGCAGGCTGGCGGTGAACACCACATGCGCCTGCAGACGGTTTTCCATGTAGATCGACAGCTGCTCGCCCGGCACACGGCTGCGCAACAGATACTGCTGATCCAGCGGCATGAACGGGGATACGTGCATCTGCTTGGCGAAGTTCACCGTGGAAAGCGGCTTCTCGCCATCCACCGGCAGCACGTAGGCGTGGCGCTCGCGCCAGGGGGTGTTGGTGACCTCGGCCACGATGTAGCGCAGACGCTCGTGCGCGTCGAAGCAGTAGTAGCAGCTCAGTGGATTGATGATGACGCCGAAGTAGCGCAGGTTGGTGAGCAGGCGCACGGGGCCGTCCAACACCTCTCCGGTGGCCTGCTGCACGGTGCGCAGCACGGCCTGTTTCAGCGGCAGGGACGGGTCCCCGTGATAGTCCTCGCGGCGCATCCGCGCCAGGGCGAAGCGGCGCAGGGACCAGCACGGGTGCTGGGCGAACACGGTGTCCAGCTCGTCCAGGTCGAGATACACCATCGCCACCGGATAGGCGAAGCCATGCTCGCGCGGCTCGCGCCGCTGATGCCGCACCCTGCCTTCGTAGAGGGCGCTGTGGAGGGGCGCTGACACCTCAAGCCCCCGCCGCACTCAGACCGGCGATTCCCCGCGCCACCGCCAGCGCCGTGTGCACCCCATCCTCGTGGAAGCCATTGCGCAGCCAGGCGCCGCAGAACCAGGTGTGCTCGCTGCCGTTGGTCTCCAGCAGCTGCTGCTGGGCCGCGACGCCTGCCAGCGTGAACACCGGGTGGGCGTAGTGGTACACGCCGTGGATCAGCGCCGGGTCGATGCGCGAGGTCTGGTTCAGGCTCACGCACCAGGTATGGCGGCTGGGCAGGTGCTGCAGGATGTTCATGTTGTAGCTCAGTGCCGGCAGGGCGCTCTCGCGATTGCCCAGGCTGACGTTCCAACTGGACCAGGTGCGCCGATTGCGCGGCAGCACCCGCACGTCGCGGTGCAGCACCACCTCGTTGCGCGAATAGGGAATCGCCCCCAGCAGGGCGCGCTCGCGCGGCGAGGCATCCCCCAGCAGGGCCAGGGCCTGATCGCTGTGGCAGGCAAACACCACCTCGTCATAGAAGGCCTCGCCCCGTGCGCTGTGCACACACACCTGGGTGCGCCCGTCATGCAGCACGCCCCGTCGCACCTCCAGCACCGGCGTGTCGGTGAGCATGTGCTCACGATACGGCGCCGTGAGCGCGGGGATGTAGGCGCGGGAACCGCCCTCGATCACCTTCCACTGTGGCCGGTTCTGCAGGTCCAGCAGGCCGTGATTGCGGAAGAAACGCACGAAGAACTGCAGCGGGAAGGCGTCCATGCCGGCATCGTCGGCCGACCAGATCGCCGCCCCCATGGGCAGCAGATACCACTGCATGAACTCGCGGCTGTAGCCGTAGCGCTGCAGGTACTCGCGCAGGGTCAGCTCGCCCAGGGCCGGGTCCTGCGCCAGATGCTGCTCGACCTGGCCGTTGAAGCGCAGGATGTCGCGCACCATGCGCAGAAAGCGCGGCGAGAGCAGATTGCCGCGCTGGGCGAACAGCGTGTTCAGATTGGTGCCCGCATATTCCACGCCGCTCACGGCATCGCTCACGCTGAAGCTCATGGCGGTGTCGCGACTGCCCACGCCCAGGGCGTCCAGCAAGGCAATGAAATTCGGGTAGGTGCGATCGTTGAAGACGATGAAACCGGTGTCGATGGCCAGGGACTCGCCGTCGTGCTCCACCTGGATCGTGGCCGTGTGGCCGCCCACGCGCGCGTCGGCTTCGTAGAGCTCCAGGCTCACGTCGGGCTGCTGCGAGAGATACCAGGCCGCCGCCATGCCGGAGATGCCCCCGCCGATGATGGCCACGCGGCGCGGGCGTGCGGTGGGGGAGAGGTCAGTGTGGCTCATCGGGAGGCTTCCTTGCCGTCGAGTGGCTGCGGCGCTGCCATGGGGGTGCGCCGCATGCGCGGCATGATCACGCCGTACCACAGCCCGGGCAGGGCGGCGGCGAGATTCAGAATCCAGTGCAGCTGCCACGGGAAGGCGAAGGCACGCGGGCGGCGCGGCTTCTCGAGCCCCGCCAGCACGCGCCGGGCGGCCTCGTCGGCGCTCAGGCAGAAGGGCATGGGGAAATCATTCGGCGCCGTCATCGGGGTGGCGACGAAGCCGGGGTACACCAGGCACACATCCACCTGACGGCCGATGTCGCAGCGCAGCGAATCCAGGAAATAGGCCATGGCCGCCTTGGCCGCGCCATAGGCTTCCGCCCGGGGGAAGGCGGTGTAGACACTCATGCTGCACAGCCCGGCAATGAACGGACGGCCGCGGCCTGGCATTTGCGCGGCGCGCTGCAGCAGGGGCAGGGCGGCGGCACAGGCGTTCACCACGCCGAAGTAGTTCACCTCGGCCACGCGGCGGCAGGTGGCCGTTTCCAGCACCGGCAGGTCCACGTACTCGCACACACCGGCCCCGGCAATCACGCCGTCGAGCCACTGCGGGCGCTGCTGAGGGGGCAGCTGCTCGAACACGCGGACCATCTGCGCGTCGTCACTGACATCGCAGGGCAGGGGAATCAGCTGCCCCGGCGCCTCTGCGGCCAGCGCTTGCAGGGCGGCCTCGGAGCGGGCGCTCAGATAGACGATGTGCCCGCGTGCGGCCAGCTGCAGGGCGAGCTCGCGCCCGATGCCGGAGCTGGCGCCCGTGAGCCAGTAATGGCGCGGGGCAGGCGTGGCGTTGTTGACGATATGCATGGAAACCTCGAAAGCGTTTTTCGCAGGGACTGGGCGCGGCGACTGTGCAAGGAGGTACGGCGCGGGAGCGGGGGTGGATTGCAGGGGGGGCAGAACGAGCCTGTGCGCAGACATTCTTGAAGCCAGCTGGTCGCTCCAGCGTGAAACAAGCACAATCCGTGTTTCAGTGAACGCGGTTAACCTGAAACAAGGAAGTCAGCCAATGCACTCCCCCACCATCGCCATCCTCGGTGCCGGCCTCAGCGGGCTGTACGCCGCCACCCTGCTCACCCAGCGCGGGGGGCACGAGGTCATCCTGCTGGAGGCGCGGGCGCGCCCGGGCGGCCGCATCCTGTCCGTGCCCGCACGCGCGGACGGCGAAGGGCTGCCAGGGGATCGCGTGGACCTCGGGCCGTCCTGGTTCTGGCCGCAGATGCAGCCGCAGCTCGATGCACTCATCGCCGCGCTGGAGCTGGCGCGCTTCGAACAGCCCGAGGACGGCGGCATGCGGGTGGAACGCTCGCCGCGCGAGGGCGTGCTGACCGTGCGCGGCTATGCGAATTCGCCCACGTCCATGCGCCTCGCCGGCGGCATGGCCGCGCTCACCGATGCCCTGCTGGCGCAGTTGCCGCCCGGCTGTCTGCACACCGACCGCATGGTGCGAGCGCTGCGCTGCAACGAGGCCGGCGTGGCGGTGGAGGCTGTGGATGCCGCTGGGGGTGTGCACCACTGGCAGGTCGATCAGGTGCTCCTGGCTCTGCCGCCCCGGCTGGCGGCCCGGCGCATCGCCTTCGAGCCCGCACTGCCGCCCGCGCTGCTGCGCCAGTGGCAGGCCACGCCCACGTGGATGGCGCCACACGCCAAATACGTGGCCGTCTACCCGACCGCGTTCTGGCGGGAACAGGGCCTCTCGGGCGAGGCCCGCAGCGCCATCGGCCCGCTGGGCGAGATCCACGATGCCTCCACGCCGGGTGGCAGTGCCGCGCTGTTCGGCTTTGTCGGCGTGCCGGCCCGCACGCGGCAGACGCTCGCCCCCGACGCCCTGCGTGCCGCCTGTCGCGAGCAACTGGCGCGGCTGTTCGGTCCGCAGGCGGCGCAGCCATTGACGGACTATCTGCAGGACTGGTCGCAGGAGCCCTGCACGGCCACCCCGGCCGACCTGGACAGCGCCGGTCAGCACGCCGTGGCCCCGCCCAGCCGCGCCAGCGAAGGCCCGTGGCGCGAGCGCCTCATCGGTATCGGCAGCGAGTGGTCGCGGCAGTTTCCGGGGTATGTGGCGGGGGCGGTGGAGGCGGTGGGGGCGGCCATGCCTGATGTGACATCGGGTGTGCGTTAGGGGAGTGATGGCAGACGGGTGACACCAGAAAAAACGGCTACCTGGATTGGATGGCACTCTTGCGGGCTGCTGTGGGCTTGCGGGAAGTTAGTCGAAGTTTTCGCACAACTGCCACGGCCCGATCAGCTGTCGTCCGCCGTTTGCTGCTGCTTTGGTTTCGGCAAAGCATTGGCAGCATCCTCCAAGGGCAAACTCTTAGGAATTTCCTAATGGTTGCCTCAGGCTGGGTTTCGCCCTCGGCGAACAAGGTATTCAGGTGCTCGTTGATGCTCGGCACCTTGCCCCGAAAAAGCTCAGCCATCAACGCTTGCGTAAGCCACAGCGAGTCCTCGACGAATCGGCATCCTATGTTTTTTCTCGCGTTCATCGCAGGCTGCCTCTTGGCAAGCGGTGGCACGCCACTGCTTGGCTCTATGTTCGGCCATGCGCTTATCGACCATGCCGCACCTGCGGTGATCGATATAACGCTTTGATTTATTTGGTCTGCGCTGGCATATCGCCCTTTTTCTATCGCCCGGCTATTACCGATAGGGTGCAGGTTGTCCGATAGCCTGGTCATGATACCGACCAATAGCGCCGCCAGCGCTTGTCACCTTCAAAGCGCACCTCGCCCTTGTCGACCAGACTATCCAGCGCACGCTTGACCTGCTTCGGGTGTATTTCGCTGCCGATGCGTTCGCGAACATCGCCGATCGCGGATCTGGGGTAGCGCTTGAGGTCTTCCAGAATCAAGGCTGCAAGTCGATGGGGCTCAATCCGCTTCAGCGTCGTTGCTCCAGTAAACTCGAGATGACGCAGCAACTCCGGACCAACGAAATAGCGCGTGGCTTGCGTGCGACCTGCACTTCGGATCAGATCCCAATCCAGCAGCCGCTTTATCCACGGTTGCAGCGCTTCGACCGAGGAAAGCACCAACACTGTGGACAGTTCGCGGGCTGTCATGGCGTCGTGTTGAGCCAGCAGGCCGAGTGCGATGCGTTCACTTTGCGTGAGCTGATAGGTCTGGTCTGCCTTGGCAATGAAATCGATGACTTCGGGCTTGAGGATGCGGCGGCGCACTGTGACCTGTACGCGATCGTGGGTTTCGATCAGCTCTGGTGCCGGGCGTCCTTGTGAGAGCAGTACCTCGAAAATCTTGTCGAAGCCACTTCCTTCGCGTTCCATCAGCTTCAGGTCATGGAACAGGCGGGCCAAGTGCTCATTGCGGCGCACGGTGGTGTGCAGCACGTTCTGCGGTGTGACGCCCAGCGGCAGTGGGCCGGGATTGACCATTTCCAACCGGTCGGGATACAGGTTCAGGAAAATGTCGCCACGCTGGGTGTAGGGGCGATGGACCAGTGCGTTGACCAGCAGTTCACGCACCACGATTTCATCGAAGGCGGGCACGTTCTGGCGGTACAGGCCATCGGGCAGTTCATAGCGCTCGCGGAAGTCGGGCACCTCCAGCCAGACTGCCTCGATCAGTTCCATCGGACTCTGCGTGTGGTCGTCCCACACCAGCTTGTTGACCTTTTGCCCGTGCTCGTCGTACTTGATGAACTGGATGACCGGTGCAGTGCTCAGTTGGGCGCGCTGATGCTGCCGACCAAGGCAGAGCACGCCCAAGTTCGTGAGGAACTGTCCTTGCGCGAGCTGATAGTGATCAAGCAATTCGTCGTTGGATTTTTCCTTGACCGAAGCCTTGACGCGGTCGGATGCGCGCAAGGCAGCCAGCAGCTTGTCACGCTTGGTGGCATCCACCTCGGCGCGAGGAATATGCAGGGTGGTCTGCGTTTCCCATGGCAGTGCAGCACGCTCACTGGCCAGCCGCATCACGTCATCGCCGGTGACGGGCTTGCTTTGATCTGCCACGCGCAGGAAGTAGCGGCCGTCGGTGGTGGACGCCACGGCCATGGCGCGCGGAATACTCAATTCGATGTACTGGCCGCCATTCGGGGCGGTGACAACGTCAGGCAGTACGGCGACGTTGACGGTACGCTCGGCCAATTTGCGCCGCAGTGTGTCGGGCAGGTCTGCCGGGATGTGTTGGTCGGCTGGAGGCGCGTATTGACCGTCCTCGATGCCCAGCAGCAGACGACCGCCGGTTGCATTGGCTAACGCAATGCAATCCTTGGCGATTTCGTTCCAGTCTGCTGTCTTGCCGGTCACTGCCCGCAAGGACTTCTGGTCGAGGAGTTGTCCTTCCAGACTCACGCTCTTGTATCCCTCACTGGATTCGCATTCTGTTTCTGTCGGAGTCTAGCAGAGACAATCCGCGACAAGTATCTGTTTTCTTGACGGAAGTTGGAGGTTTCTCGTCTTCAGAGTCGAGCAGGTCGCCCGGGAAGGTCCTGCACTTGCGCTGCAAATTGGCTGCAGTGAATTGACGTGTTTTCCATGGTGTCATGTAACACAACTCCCGGGGCAATCGGACTCGTGTGACATCCCGTGTTACATCCAGCGTGCGGTAGGCGAGTGATTTCCTTGAGTGGCAGTGCCCTCGGAGGCTCCCTTCCCCGGGGCCTCGCAGAGCTCGGCCCGTTCGCGCGGCGCAAGCCAAACTGTTGGCTTGCTTGTTTCCGCGCTCACCCCCCGTCCCGGGAGTTCCGACTCGCCTGTTCGGGCACTCACGAAAAAGGCCCTGTCAGCTTGCGCCGACAGGGCCTTTTTCGTGAGTGGTGGAGCCGGGGGGATTTGAACCCCCGTCCGTCAGTCCGCTGCCTTTGGATCTACATGTTTAGCGTCGTCTATTAGGTTAACCCGTGCCGGCCCGACGGGCAGGGTGGCTTGGGCGAGCCCAGTACTTTTAGCTGCTCCGCGCTGGGCGCGCTCGGCTGGCGATCCTGTTCTATATGACAGTCACAAAAACACCGGTTTACAGGCATCCCGGGGTGACCGCTCGCTGCGCCTAATTAGGCAGCGAGTGCGTAGCTATCGTCGTTGGCAACTATGAAGTTGCATGAATTGATTTACGAGAGTTCATACCCTCTCGACATGCACCTCAGGGTTTGATACCGGCGTCGAATCCAAAGCGGCCCCTTGAAAGTGTGTGCAGTCTAGCACGGCTTCCAGAATGGGGCCGAGCACTGATTTTGCAAGGCCGGACCCTGTGCTATAAAGCCTCCCTTTGCGACATCGCCCGCGCTTGTACAGAAGAGGACACCATGCAGCAGTCGTCTCGCGTTCCCACCCCCGACACGGCGCGCCAGCCAGGCATCGGCCTGGACTATGGCACCAGCAACAGCGTGCTGGCCGTGTTCGATGGCGAGCGCCTTGTCTGCGTGCCACTGGAAGCGGACTCGGTCACCACGCCTTCGGCCGTGCACATCGACCGACAGTTTCAGGTGTGCACGGGGCAGGCGGCCATTGAGCGCTACATCGCCGACAACCGTGGCCGCCGCGTGCAACTGGCCGCCGAGGTGCTGGGCGAGGCGCGCACGGGCACGGGGCAGCTGGACGAAGAGGGGTTGCCCGCGCTGGCCGGCAGTGAGCAGGTGTTCGGCCAGGCCTTTGTCGATGCCGGCGAGAAGGGTCGGCTGTTTCGCGGCGTGAAGCGGCTGCTGGGCAATGCCGGACTGGCGCGGCTGATGGTGTTTGAGAAAGCCTTCCGCCCCGTGGCCCTCGTGACGCCGCTGTTGCTGGCGATGCGGCAGCGTCTGCTGGACTGGGCACGGCGCGACTGTCCCGCGCTGGGGCCGGGCGATCACGCCTGTCTCGGGCACCCGGTGAATTTCGAAGGCCGCGAGGCGCAGCACAATGCGGTGGCGCTGGAGCGTCTCTCAGAGGCCGCGCGCCACGCCGGCTTCACGCGCCAGATGTTCTACCCGGAACCGATGGCGGCGGCGCTGAGCTACATGCATGCCTTTCCCAGTGCGCACCCCAGTCGCCTGCTGGCTGTGGATTTCGGCGGTGGCACGCTGGACCTGTGCGTGCTGCGCCGACAGGACGAGGGCTTCGAGGTCGAGGCCATTCACGGTGTCGGGCTGGGGGGCGATCATCTGGATCAGAGCCTGTTCCGCGCGCTGCTGTTTCCGCTGCTGGGCAAGGGGGAGTCCTGGCGCCGCAGTGGCGACGAGCGCGAGATCGTCACGCTGTTTCCCTTCGAGCTCTATGAAGACCTGTTATTGAACTGGGCGGTCAGTTATCGCCTGAATCAGAACGAGTACACGGCGCCATTGCTCAGCTGCATCGCGCAGGGCGGGCCGGCTGCCGTGAAGTTCGAACGGCTCTACACGCTCATCACCTCGAACCTCAGCTATCTGGTGTTCCAGTCCCTGCGCGAGGTGAAGGCCACGCTGTCTGCGCAGCACGAGGCGCTGCTCGACATTCCCGAGCTCGACATCGAGCTGCGGGTGACGCGCGCGCAGTTCGAGGCGGTCATCGCGGGGCATCTGGCACAGTTCGACCAGGCCGTGGTCGACACCCTCGCTCTGGCCCGGCTCGACGCGCAGCAGATCGACGATGTGGTGAGCACGGGCGGCTCCTCGCTGATCCCTGCCGTGCGTCAGTTGCTGGCAGATCGCTTTCCCGACCGTGTGCGGGATCACGACCCCTTCACCAGCGTCGCGGGCGGGCTGGCGATTGCGGAGTATCGCGGGCTGGGCTTCAGCCGCGAGCGCACGCCCCAGGGCTCGTCCTTGCAGGTCTGAAAGCAGGCCCGCTCAGGGCAGCATCTCCTGCAGCACACGCCCGATGCTGCCGCTGGGCGTGGCAATGCCGAGCAGTGTGGCGAGCGTGGGGGCCACGTCGTGAATGGCCGTCGGCGCGTGATAACGGCCGGGACGAATCAGGGCGGACGGCCCCCAGAAGATCAACGGCACATGGCTGTCGTAGCTGTACGGCGAGCCGTGCGTGGTGCCGGCGGGACGGTTCATCCAGCCCGGCTCGTGCACCACGATCACATCGCCGGAGTTGGCGGGATGGAAGCCGTTGCGCACGCGCTGGTCGATGCGATCGCCGCCGAACAACGGGCTCTCCAGCTCGGTGCGGGTATAGACGCGGGCAACGCGAGGCAGATCGCGCAGCGTGGCGGCGGCGACTTGTTCCATCGCAGCACGATTCGGGATCGTCGGGCGTGTCACCGCATCGCTCTCGGCATAGGGGTCGCGACTCAGGTACATGCTCATTTCCCCGGAACCGATCACATAGTCCCCGGGCCCGAAAGCCGCGTCCAGCGCGTCTTCCACGGCACGCCGCTCATCTCTCGCGTCATAGCGCCCACCCGGCAGCCCATCTGCGGCGTTGTCTTCGGGGCGTCGCGCCACGCCATGATCCGCCGTGAACACCACCAGCAGCCCGTTGCGCCCGGCGCGCTGTCGGGCTGCGCTGATCAGCCGGCCGATGTGCGCGTCCACGGCCTGCATCATGGCGCGCGTCTGCGGCACGTCGATGCCGTGGCTGTGGCCAAGATAGTCCGTGGCAGAGAAGCTCACCGAGAGCAGATCCGTCAGCGCATCCGTGCCCAGGTCTTCCTGTTCCATCAACAGCAAGGCGAACTCCAGCACCAGTTCGTCGGCCAGCGCGGTTTCATCCAGCCGGGCGTGAAAGTTCTCGTCGTCCAGCGCCGGCAGTTGCAGGCCTGCCCACTCGGTGCCACTGAAGCGCGCGGTGGGGCGCGTGGCGTTGTAGTCCTGCACCCACTGGGGCAGGGCGGGGAAATACCAGCTGCTGGAGACGATGCGGCCGTTGTCGCCGAACCAGTAGGCCGCATCGGCGGCGCGGCCGGCGGGCAGAATCGCGCTGCGATCCTTCATCGACACGCCAAACACCTTGCCACCCTTCCCGGACAGGCGCAGTTCGTCGCCCACGGTACTGACCGCGAGCCGGCGCGGGGAGGCCCCGGTGGCGTCCTCGCCCAGAGCCGTGACCTCGGGGTCAGTGATGCTCTGCACCTGGCGGCCTGTGCTGCGGTCGTGGAAGGCATTGCCGGCGATGCCGCTGAGGGAGGGCGGCGCACCGCTGAGAATCGTGGCATGACCAACCGCCGTGACCGTGGGCGCCGCCTCGTAATGCGCACTGGTGAACACCGCGCCTTCCTCCAGCAGAGTCTGCAGGCCCGCGCTGAAGTCCGTGCGAAAGCGCTCGAGGTAGTCATAGCGCATCTGGTCCACCACGATGGTCAGCACCAGACGCGGGCGTTCGTCGGCGCCGAAGGCTGCGGGGGTCGACAGCAGGCCGGCGGCCAGCAGCAGAGCAGGAAGAAGGCACACACGCATGAGCAGGGCTCCGGGGCCGCGCGACAGTGAAGGAGGGGGCGGGCGCGGCATGGGCCGGATCATACCTTGGCAGCGCGGCGCACGGATATTGCGCTCGTCTCACGCTGGCACGCGTCGCTCAGACCACCACGAACTGCGCCATCATGCCGCGGTCTTCGTGTTCCAGCATGTGACAGTGGTACATGTAGGGCGTGTCCGGGTCCCGGTAATGCTCGAAGCGCAGGATCACGCGCACCGTCTCGCCGGACAGCACGCGCACCGTGTCCTTCAGGCCGCGCTCTTCCGGGGGCGGCGGCACGCCGTTGCGGTCCAGCACCTGGAAGTGGATGTTGTGGATGTGCACCGGGTGGGTCAGCGGCGAGGTGTTCTGCAGCTCCCAGATCTCGATGTCGCCCAGCGGCACGCGCTCATTGACGAAGGCCATGGTGTGATGGCGGCCATTGATGGAGTAGTTGCCGCCACCGAAGCCCCCGCCAAAGCCTGTGCGCATGCCCGAGTGAGGGCCGTTGTCCTCGCCGCTGCGCATGCCATGGCCCATCATCAGTCGCACCGGGCGAGTGGTGACGGCCTGGCTCGGATCCAGCCGCGCGATCTGCCGCAACTGCGCCGGCACGATGGGAGAGGGGGCGAGCGCGGACTGCGGACGGATGGCCAGGATCTCGAAGCTCTGGGTGTCCATGCTGCGCACCAGCTGACTCATGGCGCCCGGGTATTCCGCGTAGGTGGACACCAGGCCATGACTCACCAGCAGCGCTTCCCGGCCATCGCTCACATCGACCAGAATCTCGGCGCGTTCAGCCGGCGCCAGAATCATGCGCGTGCGCGGCAGCGGCGCTTCGAGCAGGCCGCCATCGCTGGCGATCTGCGTGAAACGGCGCTCGTCGGCGAACGCGAACTGGTAGGTGCGGGCATTGGAGGCGTTCAGGATGCGCAGGCGCACCGTGCGCGTGGTGGCGACGAAATGCGGGTGCAGGGTGCCGTTCACCAGGAGGGTGTCGCCCTGTATGCCCTGGATCACGCCGGCATATTCGCTGACATAACGGAACGAGCCGTCAGCATTGAACTCGCGGTCCTGCACGATCACGGGGATGTCGTCCACGCCATAGTCAGATGGCAGCTCCAGGCGGCCGCTGTCGGCGTCGTCCACCACGATCATGCCGGCGAGTCCCTTGTACACCTGCGGCCCGGTGGCGTGCATGAGGTGGGAGTGATACCAGTTCGTCGTGGCCCCTTGCAGCACGGTGAACTCCGGGCTCCAGGTGCTGCCCGGATGAATCACCTGGGCCGGGCCGCCATCGCAGATGGCCGGCACAAGAAAGCCGTGCCAGTGCATGCTGGTGTCTTCCGGCAGAGCATTGTGCACGTTCATGCGGACCTGCTCGCCGTCACGCATGCGGATAGTCGGCCCCAGGTAGTCCTGATTGATGCCCCAGGTGGGCGTGTTCAGGTCGGGCAGGAACTGCGAGACCCCTTCCTGCAGCCGCAGATCGTAGTGCCGTACGCCGTCCACCAGGCTGCCTTCCAGCAGTGGGGGAATCTTCAACGGATTGGGGAAGCGCTCATCCTGCTGCGCGAAGGCGCGCCAGGGCAGGGCGATGCCGCCGCTGAGGGCGGCAGTGCCCAGCAGCAGGGACTTGAGTGTGTCGCGACGGTTCAGCATGGCTCGGCTCCTCTCAGGGTGTGGGTAAGGCGTCCGGCCATGATGCCGGCGGCGCGAAATTGACAGGTTGCGGCCCGGTCAGGCTGTGCAGGAAGGCCTCCAGGGACGCGATGACGTCTGGTGGCAGGCTCAGTCCGAGCTGCGTGCGCGCCATGATGTCGATGGCACGAGTCAGTTCCGGCACGGAGCCATCGTGAAAATAGGGGGGCGTGGCGGCCACATTGCGCAAGGGCGACACGCGGAAGCGGAACTGGTCCTCGGCATTGCCCGAGACGCTCGCCAGCCCGGCATGGGGCGCCGGGCTGCCCGTGAGCGGGGCGTAGTCGGTGAACACGCCGAAGCGTTGCAGCGAGCCGCCGCCGAGCAGAGGCCCGTTGTGGCAGGAAGCGCAACCCAGCGCAAGAAACTGCTGCAGTCCCTCGCGTTGCAGCGCGGACATGGCCTGCTCATCGCCCTGCAGCCAGGCATCGAACGGGGCGGGGGTGCGCAGCGTGCGCTGGTAGGCTTCGAGCGCCTCGCCATAGGCGGCGGTGCTCAGCGGCTGCGTCTCGTCGGCAAAGGCCTGGCTGAACGCTGGCTCGTAACCGGCTGCACGCAGCACAGGCAGGATGTCATCGCGATTGGCAAAGCCCATGGAGCCGGTGATGGAGCCGATGGCCTGGTCCGCGCCGGTGGGGCGGTCGGCAAACCAGCGCAGGCCGGCGGTGGCGTCCTGGGCATTGAATACCGTCACTGAATGCAGACTGGTCAGCCCGCCGCGAGCGTTCACGGAAAGGGGACGCGGGTCGGAGCCGGCGTTCTCTTGAATGTGACAACTGGCACAGGAGGTCTGGCCATCGAGGGAAAGGCGCGGGTCCCAGAACAAGGACTGGCCGAGCTGCACGCGCGCCGAGCTCAGCTCGCCCGGGCCGACGGCTTCGATGTGGCCAAGCTGCGCTTGCGCGAGCGCACGCAGGTCGGACACGGTCTGTGCCTGCACCAGGGGGCTGCTGCAGAACAGCGTCATCAACAACAGGATGCTTCTCAAGATCGGGAACTCCGGTGTCAGCGGTGCCTGTGCCGCACCACGCGTTGTTTCTCGATGGCCCACTCGCGGTCCTTCTCGACATTGCGCTTGTCGTGATCCTGCTTGCCCTTGGCGAGTGCCACCTGGCATTTGATGAGGTGGCCCTTCCAGTAGATGCTGGTGCACACGGCGGTGTAGCCCTTCTGCTGAATCTTCGCGAACAGGCGGGCGAGTTCCTTCTTGTTGAGCAAGAGCTTGCGTGAGCGATCCGGTTCGCACACCACATGGGTGCTGGCCGTGTTGAGTGGCGTGATGTTGCAGCCCAGCAGCCAGGCTTCGCCGTCCTTCACGATGACGTAGCTGTCAGTGAGCTGCACTTTCTTCTCGCGCATGCTTTTGACTTCCCACCCGAGCAGGACCATGCCCGCCTCGAACGACTCCTCGATGAAGTAATCGTGCAGCGCGCGCTTGTTGCGGCAGATGGTGGTGTCGACTGCCTTGGATTTGCTGGGTTTGGCCATGGGGCGGCATTATAACCACAAGCCGGTGCGGCAGGCTCCTGTTAGCGCAGTGAAGCTGCTAGAATCGGCCGCAGTTTGCGGTGCGGTATAACAAGTCTCTGACAACAAAGGATTTTTCATGTCCATCGAACGCGGGCAGTTCAGTTCCAGACTCGGTTTCATTCTCGCGGCTGCCGGCTCGGCGGTCGGCCTTGGCAACCTGGTGGCCTTTCCCGTCATGGCGTCGAAGAATGGTGGCGCCGTGTTCCTGTTCGTCTATGTGCTGTTCGTGGCGCTGGTCTGTCTGCCCGTGCTGATGGCCGAGATCGCCATGGGGCGACACACCCAGCGCAACCCGGTGGGCGCCTTCGGGGCCCTGAGCGACAACGCGCCGCTCTGGCGCCTGGCAGGCAAACTGGCCATCCTGACCCCTTTCATGATCGCGGTGTTCTACACCATCGTCACCGTGTGGGTGATCCTCTATCTGCTGCGGGCCGTGACGGGCGGGCTCGATGTGCTGTCGCAGCCGGACACCTTCGGCCAGGTCATCAATTCCCCCTCGCTGTTCGTCTATCTTGTCTTGCTCCAGATCGTGGTGTTCGGTGTGCTGCTGAGTGGGGTACGCAATGGCATCGAGCGGCAGGCGCGCATCCTGATGCCGGCCCTGTTCGTCATGCTGATCGGCCTGATCCTCTTCGTGCTGACCCTGGAGAACGCCAGTGCCGGCCTGCGCTATTACCTGGTGCCTGACTTCAGTCAGCTGGACAGTGCCGTGGTGAATGCTGCGTTGAATCAGGCCTTCTTCTCGCTGTCGCTGGGCATGGGCATCATGATCACCTATGGCTCCTACTTCTCGCGCAGCGACAGCATTCCCGGCAGCAGCCGACTGGTGGCCACGGCCGACACCTCGGTGGCCTTTCTCGCCGGTCTGCTGGTGCTGCCCGCCATCTTCTCCTTCAACCCGGACACCAATCCCGAGGAGCTTTCCAGCAGCAGTGTCGGCCTGATCTTCAGCTACCTGCCGCAGATATTCCTGTCGATGCAGGCCACGGTGGGCTATGTCGGCGCCAGCGTGGTGGCTGCCGTGTTCTTCGCCCTGGTGCTGTTCGCGGCGTTCACGTCCCTGGTCTCGATCCTGGAGATCCCGATTGCCTACCTGATCGACGAATGGGGGTTCTCTCGGGTGAAGGCTGTCCTGATACAGGCCGCCCTGGTCAGTTTCTTCGCCCTCTTTGCCGCCATGTCCTTTGGTCTGTCGCCGTTCCTGACGGACTTCATTCCCTACGGCGGTGGCCCGAAGTCCTTCTTCGATCTGCTGGCCGACACCTTCTCGGAAGTCATCCTGCCCTTTGTGGGCTTCCTGGCGTGCATCGTCGTGTCACTGCGCTGGCGCAATGGCGGGCTGTCGAGTGAACTGGCCGAGGGCGATGCGCACTATCGCGGCTCTCTCACGGAGCGCTACGTGAACTTCTCGCTGCGCACCTTCGTGCCCGTGATCCTGCTGTTCGTGTTTCTCAATTCGGCGTCACAGAAGTATTTCGCCTACGACCTGTTGAGCCTGTTATGACGCGCATCGACCGCAGTGCGCTGGTGATGCATTCGGCGCAGCAGATGTATGCCCTGGTGGATGATATCGAGCACTACCCCGCCTTCATGCAGGGCTGTCAGTCCGCGCGCGTCATCAGTCGCACGGACGACGAAGTGGTGGGCGAACTGACTCTTGGCAAGGCCGGTCTGCGCCATTCCTTCACCACCCGCAATCGTCTTGTGCCCGGGCAGCAGATGCAGATGGAACTGGTGGAAGGGCCCTTTCGCACATTTCGGGCGGCCTGGCACTTTCAGCCGCTGGCCGAGAATGCCTGCAAGGTCAGCCTGAGCATGGAATTCGATTTCGCCGGTGGTCTGGTGGGTATGGCGTTGGAGTCGCTGTTCAATCACTCAGCCAACACGCTGGTGGACGCGCTGGTCGAACGCGCGAACAAACTCTATGGAGGTTCCGGCACATGATTCCTGTGGAAGTGGCATACGCCCTGCCGCAGCGGCAGTGTCTGCTGCAACTCGAGGTGGCAGAGGGCACCACGGCGCTGCAGGCGGTGCAGCAGAGCGGCATCCTGCAGCAATTCAGTGAGATCGATCTGACGACAGCCGCGCTGGGCGTGTTCTCGCGCCTGCTCGATGGCCACACGCTGCCGTTGCCGGCCGACTACCCGGTGCAGCCGCACGATCGCATCGAGATCTACCGCCCGTTGCTGGTGGACCCGAAGCAGGCGCGATTGCGACGCGCGGCGAAAAAGCGCCATACTGCCAATGGAGGCCAATGACATGGATCAGAACGACATTCCCGCGAATGACAAGCGCAAGAGCCTGCTCACCCGCATCGAAGAAGGCCTGCGCGAATACTACACCGCGCCGTATCGTCGAGAGTTCGCTCGCGCCCAGCGCGATGAGGACGATCTCTTCATGATGCTGGTGTTTTCCGAAAGCCTGGGCATCCCCAACCCAGCCACGTACTACACGCTCGAACTGCTGCCCGTGGTGTATGACCGCTTCCATGACTGGCATCGCCGCATGGGCATGGAGCGCTCGCCGCTGGACCACGTCTCATGCTGCTGAATCTCGCGCGTTCGAAACGCATCCTGTTCTTCGGTGGCAAGGGCGGCGTGGGCAAGACCACGGTGTCTGCCGCCACGGCGCTGGCCATGGCCGGCGAAGGACGCCGCGTGCTGCTGGTGTCCACCGACCCGGCCCACAATCTCGGCCATCTGTTCAATCGCGAGATCGGGCCGCGCCCGGTGCGTCTGGCCCCCAGTCTCGACGGCATGGAACTGGACCCGGAGGAAACCGTCAACGAACACCTGGAGCAGGTGTCTTCTTCGCTGCGCCGGCTGATGGCGCCGCATCTGGCGGGTGAAGTGGACAAGCACATCGAGCTTTCGCGCGACGCGCCAGGCATGCAGGAAGCGGCGATCATGGAGAAGATTGCCGATGTGGTCGCGCTCGCCGCCCGCGACTATGACCTGCTGGTGTTCGACACGGCCCCTTCCGGGCACACCGCGCGCCTGATCGCGCTGCCCGAGATGATGTCGGCCTGGACCGACGGTCTGATCAACCGTCGCGACAAGGCCGAGCGCTTCAGCTCGGTGTTGCGCAACATGGGCAGTGACAGATCCGTGGGCAACAAGGTCTTTGGCGGGGACGACAAGGACCCGCTGGCCAATCGCGAGAGCAGCATCCGCTCGCTGCTGAACCGCCGTCGCCGCATGTTCTCCGACCTGCGCGCGGCGATCACGGATCATGAGCGCACCTCCTTCATCATCGTGCTGGCCGCCGAGCGACTGCCCGTGCTGGAGACGATTGCCCTGCACGGGCAATTGCGTCGCACAGGCGTGCAGGTCGGCGCGCTCGTCGTCAACAAGCGCTCGCCGGCCGACATGGGCGATTTTCTCAAGGAGCGCCGTGCGCAGGAGGATGTGCACCTGGCCACGCTCACCGAGGCGCTGCCCGATCTGCCGCGCAAGGAACTGGGGCTCGCCGCGCACGATGTCGTGGGGCTGGAGGCCTTGCAGGCGTTCGCGCAAAAGCTGGAGTGAGTCCCGCCATGACATGCTGCTTGGCAAGGTTGAATCGCCAGTGCTATGTTACACAGTAACACCGGCGAAATTTCTTTTTGCGCTGTGTGGAAACTTATTGAGCAGGGCGGTGTCAATCAGGTGTGCCCGCAAGTCCCCTCCAGTCATTCTTCGGCAACTTCGTGCCCGCTGAAGGATGCTCTGGAGGATTTTGCACCCGCTGACACACTTCCCCCTGCAGGCCAGGCATAGCATGCACATCACGGTTGACGGGAAGCAGTTTCTGAAGAAAGGGGCAGCCAGATACCTCGCGCTCGCCTTCGCTCTCGTCTTTCTCGTGTTCCAGAGCAGCACCCTCGTGCACTCGCACGCGGGCGATCTGAACAAGCACCTCGACTGTACCTTCTGCCTGAAGATCGGAGCCGGCGACGAGTTGGTCCCGGTCACCGCCTTGGTGCCGGATGTCCCTCGCGCACACCCGGTTCCCCCCGCGTTCGATTCATCCCTTGTATCGGTGTCCACGCTGACACCGCGCTCGCGCTCGCCCCCGCTCTGATCGCCCATTGCACGACACTGCGCGTCAGCAACCGCCATTGAAGCCGCTTCACTTGCCGACCTCATGGCCGTTGTGCCGTGCGCATGCAGACTTCCGTGTTCGACACGTCGAGCAACCCTTACGAGCGACTTACAAAGGATTCACCATGCGTTTCAATCGATCCCCCCTGGCACTTGCCATTTCCGTCATGGCCGGCACGGCCGGTCTTGCAGCAACCTCCACCACCCAGGCCCAGAGTGGCGGCGACATCCCTGAGATCCGGGTGACCGCACTGGGAGTGGACGAGAACGCGGCTCTCATCGTGGCGCCCTTCAGCGTGCTCAATGCCGCGCAGAGTTTCGAGCGCGGCGGCAATATCGGCGACCTGCTCAACGGCCTGCCCGGGGTGCATGCCGACAGTTTCGGCGGCGGTTCCAGCCGCCCTGTGATTCGAGGCCAGACTTCGCCACGACTGAAGGTGTTGTCTGACAGCAGCGCCATTCTGGATGCCTCGGATGTTTCGCCGGATCATGCGGTGTCCGCCGATCCGCTGCTGGCCGAGCAGATCGAAGTGCTGCGCGGCCCTGCCACCCTGCTCTACGGGGGCGGGGCCATCGGCGGTGTGGTGAACATCCTCGACGGCAAGATTCCCACGGTTGTGCCCGAGCAGATCGAAGGCAATGTGGCCCTGCGTGGCAACAGCGTGGCGAATGAGCGCGCCGGAGCCGTCAATCTGACCGCCGCCGCCACGGCGAACATCGTACTGCACATGGAAGGCTCGCTGCGCGAGACCAATGATTACAAGGTGGATGGCTGGGAAGAGTCCCATGTCCATGGCACTGCAGCCGAGAGCCGCAACGGAGCCTTCGGCGCTTCCTGGGTGGGCGAGGGCGGCTTCATCGGTCTGGCATATTCTGAGCGCCAGGACGATTACGGCCTGCCTGGCCACAATCATGAATACGAGGAGTGTCACCCCCATGGCATCGAGCTGCACTGCGAAAGTCATGAGGAGGAAGACCACGACCACGACCATGACCATGAGGAAGAGGGGCACGAGGACGTGCCACTGGTCGATCTGAGCAGCCGTCGCATCGACCTGCGAGGCGAACTGGTCGAGCCGTTGCCGGGCATTCACGGGGTTCGCCTGCGCGGCAGTCGCACCGACTACAAGCACTTCGAGATCGAGGACGGCGAGATTGGCACCACCTTCACCAATGAGGGCTACGAGGGCCGCATCGACATCGATCACGCTCCGGTGATGGGCTGGCACGGCATTGTGGGCGTGCAGTTTGCCGACACGCGTTTCAGTTCTCTCGGCGATGAAGCCTTCATTCCCATTACCGATTCCAGCATGCGTGGCGTCTTTGCCGTGGAGCATCTGGAAGTGAGCGACACCTGGCACCTCGAGGCCGGTGCGCGCTACGAGACCCAGACTTATGAACCGGTGCGCGATGCGCGCGGTCGCCCGGATTATGACGAGTCCGCGACGTCCTGGTCCCTTGCGTCAATCTGGGCGCTCGACGAGCAGACCAGCATTGCGGCGACTTTCGCGCGCGCTCAGCGTCTGGCCCAGCCCCAGGAGCTGTATGCCCGTGGCATCCATCTGGCCACCAATACCTACGAGTGCGGCCTGGTCAATCACCCCCTGACCTGTGGCGGCCTGTTGAACAACGCGCCGATCGACAAGGAAACCTCGCACAACCTCGATATCTCCCTGCGCAAGCACACGGGCGCTCTGACCTACAGCCTGAACCTGTTCCACAACAGCGTGGACGACTACATCTTCGCCCGCACACTCGATCAGTACGAGGACTTCCGCCTGATCAAGTACACGCAGCGCGATGCCACGCTCAAGGGCTTCGAGGCGGAATTCAACTACGCCTTCAGTGCAAGTCTGTCTGCCGGTGTGTTCGGGGATTATCTGACGGCCGATCTGGACGGTGCGGACAAGCTGCCCCGCATTTCACCGACGCGTGTCGGGGTGCGGGCCAACTATCTGTTCAACAATGTGGATACCGAAGTGGAGATCTATCGCGTCAGCCGTCAGGACGATGTCGCGGCGTTCGAGTCGGAAACGCCGGGGTACACCATGGCGAACGTGAGCGTGAACTACAGCTTCGGGGGGGATGAGCGTTACTCGGTGTTCGTGCGCGGCTCGAACCTGCTGGACGAGACGATCTTCAGCCACACGTCTTTCCTGGCGAGTGTCATCCCGATGCCGGGGCGCAACTTCAGCGCCGGCTTCCGGATGGCCTTCTGAGCCGGCGGCAGCGCCGTCGATCAGGAGTTGTCCGCGGCCGGTGCGTTGTCTGCAGCGCCGGCCGTGCTTTCCTCGGAGGGTTTGAAATCGCCCGTGAAGTGCGTCAGCAGGTCGTTCTCGAAGAACATGGTGACGCGCTCCTGGCCGCGTACGCCGCCGCCGGGCTGGTAGTTGTAGACATAGTCCCAGCGGTCCTGATCGAACGGATCACGGATCAGGGGCGTGCCCATCACGAAGGTGACCTGGCGCTTGGTCATGCCCGGGCGCAGCTGGTCGATCATCTCCTGGGTGATGATGTTGCCCTGCTGAATGTCGATCTTGTAGACACCGGGAAACTGCAGACGGGGAACGCTGCAGGCTGTGAAGGCCAGCAGGCAGCCCAGCATGAGGGCACCGCGCAGTGTGTGCGGGCGGGCGAATCGGACAGGGGCGGTGGCGCGATGACGTGCGTGCATCAGGGTTCTCGACTACGGGCGACAGGGAGCGGCGGCATGTCAACTTTCATCCACCGGACTTCGCGGGCATAATACCCCAGCGGCCCGGACGGGCAAAGCGCGAAAAAGGAGAGCCACCGCGAGTGGTTTCCGCCATCCCAGCGACGATTGCCAGCATGCCAGGCCAAACGCCCGGCCGAGAGAGTGACATGTCCACAGAGAACCACGAACTGCGCAAGGCGGGTCTGAAAGTCACGCTGCCCCGCGTCAAGATTCTGCAATTGCTCGAGAATTCAGCCACCAGGCACTTGAGTGCAGAGGATGTCTACAAGGCCCTGATCGAGGCAGACGAAGATGTCGGTCTGGCCACGGTCTACCGGGTGCTCACCCAGTTCGAGTCTGCAGGGCTCGTGATGCGTCATCATTTCGAGGGCGGGCATTCCGTGTTCGAGCTGAGCACCATGGAGCATCACGACCATCTGGTGTGCAGCAAGTGCGGGCTGGTGGAGGAGTTCTACGACGAAGTGATCGAGACGCAACAGGAAAAGATCGCTGCCAAGTTCGGCTTCGAGATCACCGACCACAGCCTGTATCTGTACGGAATCTGCCAGTCCTGCCAGAAGCAGTGAGTCAAGCCTTCAGCATTTCTTCCGCGTGTGCCAGGGATTCCGGCGTGCAGCCTGCACTGGCTGTCTCGCCCCCCAGCATCCGCGCGATTTCCTGCACTTTCTCGTCTCGCGTCAGGGCCTTGATGCGCGTGCCGACCCGCGCGGCGGCTCCCTCGACATCGCCCTTGCTGACGAACAGATGATGGTGGCCCTGACTGGCGACCTGCGCCTGATGCGTCACGCACAGCACCTGGCCGCGCTCGCCCAGTTCCCGCAGCAGTCGCCCCACTGCGCGCGCCACACCGCCGCCGATGCCGACATCCACTTCGTCAAACACCAGCGTGGGGGTTGCCGAGGTCTGCGCCGTGATGACCTGGATGGCCAGGCTGATGCGTGAGAGTTCGCCGCCCGAGGCAATCTTGATCAAGGGGCGGGGCTCCTGACCGGGATTCGTGCTGACCAGGAATTCCACTGTCTCCAGGCCCTGGGGTGAGAGCGTCTCCGAAGCGTTCGGGCTCAAGGCGACGCTCAAGCGGGCGTTGCTCATGCCCAGCTCGGCGATCTGGGCGTTGATCCGCTCTGCGAGCACCTTGGCTGCCGCGCTGCGCAGTGCACTGAGCCGGGTCGCCTGCGCGGTGTATTCGCGGCGCAGGTCGGCATCACGGGCGTGGCAGTCGGCCAGGGCGTCATCATTGTTCTCGTAGCCCGCCAGCTCCTCACGCAGTCGCGCCTCCAGCGCGGGCAGATCCTCGGCCCGGACCTTGTGCTTGCGCGCCTGCTGCTGAATGTCGGCCAGGCGCTGATTCACTTCTTCCAGACGCTGGGGATTGGCGTCGAAGGCGTCGATGGTGCGGCGCAGTTCGCTGACGGCTTCCTCGACGGCGATGGCGGCAGAGCCCAGCAGTTCGTTCACGCCTTTCAGCGCGTCCGTACGGGTGCCCAGTTCGTGCAGCAGCGACTGCGCGTGCTGCAGGCCGTTCAGCAGGGTGGGTTCATCGCTGTCGCTGCACAGCGCCAGCAGCTGTTGCGCGGTGACGAGCAAGGTGTCGGCGCTGCTGAGGCGGCGGTACTCCGCCTGCAGTTCTTCCAGTTCGCCATCCTGCAGGGCGAGCTCCTGCAGTTCCTGCAACTGGAAATTCAGCAGGCTCAGGCGGGCGCCGGCCTCCAGGCTGCGCTGGCGCAGCACCTCCAGCTGTTCGTGGTTGCGGCGCCACTCGCGGCCCAGACGGCGGATATCGTCACGCAGAGCCGCTTCCCCCATGAATTCGTCGAGCAGGCGCAGATGCGTCGCCTTGCTGAGCAGGGATTGATGTTCGTGCTGGCTGTGGATGTCGATGAGCATTTCGCCCACGTCCTTCAAGACCTGCAGCGTGACCGGGGAGCCGTTGACCCAGGCGCGCGAGCGGCCATCGTCGGCCACGACACGGCGCAGCAGGCACAGATCGGGCTCGTCCTCGCTCAGCAGTTCGTTGTCCTGCAGCCAGGCTCTGGCCAGGGGCTGGTCGCTGGTATCGAAACTGGCCGTGATGTCGGCGCGGCTGGCATTGCTGCTGATCACGCCCTTGTCGGCACGATCCCCCAGCGTGAGACCGAGGGCGCCGAGCATGATGGACTTGCCCGCACCGGTCTCGCCGGTGATGACAGTCATGCCAGGCAGGAACTCGATGTCCAGGGAGTCGACGATGGCGTAATGGCGGATGGAAAGCTGTATGAGCATGCCTGCGACTATAGCCCAGGCACCGCGATCTTGTCAGTGCCGGCAGCCCCGGCGACGTGGTCGGCAGACAAATTTCCTGTCACCGGCTTGAATCGGTGAGCCCCGCCCCCATAACCCTCGCCATGTCAAAAAACCCGTGGAAGGAAAAGGAATGAACGATCACACAGAATCGCAGAATCAGGAAGAACGCCTCGATGAGGCGGCCGCGGCCGCTGAAGGGGCCGGCGACGAGCAGTCTGCCCTGCGCGATGCCCTGCAGAAACTGGCGCAGGCGGAGACCCTGATCATGCATCAGAAGGACGAAGTGCTGCGTGTGCAGGCGGAAATGCAGAACCTGCGCCGCCGCACTGAACAGGATGTGGAAAAGGCCCACAAGTTCGGCCAGGAAAAGCTGAGCGCGGAACTGTTGGCGGTGATGGACAACCTCGAGCGCGCGCTGCAGGTCGCCGTGGACCGCGAGAACGAATCCGTGAAATCCCTGTTGACCGGCGTGGAGCTCACCCTCAAGAGCTTCGCCGACTGTTTCCGCAAGTTCGGCATCGAGCAGGTCGATCCGCTGGGCGAGCCCTTCGATCCGCAGGTCCATCAGGCGATGGCTATGCAGGAAAACCCCAATGTCGAGCCCAACACCGTGACCGGTGTGATGCAGAAGGGCTACACGCTGCACGGCCGTGTGCTGCGTCCTGCCATGGTGATGGTGTCCAGGGCCCCTGCCGCGAGCATCGACGAAAAGGCGTGAAGAGGATTTGCGGGGCCGCCCTTGAAATCCCCCGACAGAGGCCAATATAGGTGGCCAGCAGCAATCGAAACCCCGCGCCAAGAAGGCTCGGATCACACACAGACACACTCAACGGTACATGAATACCAGCGCCGGCAGCCGCATGCTGACTGTTGCGAAACGGAGACTACAGAATGGGAAGAATCATCGGAATTGACCTGGGCACCACCAACTCCTGTGTGGCGATCCTGGATGGCGGCAAGTCACGCGTGATCGAGAACGCCGAGGGCGATCGCACCACGCCGTCGATCATTGCCTTCACCAAGGACGGGGAAACCCTCGTCGGCCAGCCGGCCAAGCGCCAGTCGGTCACCAACCCCAAGAACACGTTGTTTGCCATCAAGCGTCTGATCGGCCGTCAGTTCAATGACGACGTCGTGCAGAAAGACATCAAGATGGTGCCCTACGAAATCATCAAGGCCGACAATGGCGACGCCTGGGTGAGCGTGAATGGCGAGAAGATGTCACCGCCGCAGATCTCTGCGCAGGTGCTCAAGAAGATGAAGAAGACGGCTGAGGACTTCCTGGGCGAGACGGTCACGGAAGCCGTGGTCACTGTCCCGGCCTACTTCAACGATGCACAGCGTCAGGCCACCAAGGATGCCGGCCGCATCGCCGGGCTGGAAGTCAAGCGCATCATCAACGAGCCCACGGCCGCCGCGCTGGCCTATGGCATGGACAAGAAGGCCGGCGATTCCACCATCGCCGTGTTCGACCTCGGGGGCGGCACCTTCGACATCTCCATCATCGAGATTGCCGAGACCGACGGCGAGCACACCTTCGAGGTGCTCTCCACCAACGGCGACACCTTCCTGGGTGGCGAGGACTTCGACCTGCGCCTGATCGAGTACCTGGCAGGCGAGTTCAAGAAGGAAACCGGCATGGATCTGCACAATGATCCGCTGGCCCTGCAGCGTCTGAAGGAAGCGGCCGAGAAGGCCAAGATCGAGCTGTCCTCCGCGCAGCAGACCGAGATCAATCTGCCCTACATCACCGCCGATGCGAGTGGTCCGAAGCACCTGGTGCAGAAGCTGACCCGCGCCAAGTTCGAGTCCCTGGTGGAAGACCTGGTCGATCGCACCATGGGGCCGGTGAAGACCGCTCTGCAGGATGCCGGGCTGGATGTGTCCAAGATCAACGACGTGATCCTGGTGGGCGGTCAGACGCGCATGCCGCTGGTGCAGAAGAAGGTCGCTGACTTCTTCGGCAAGGAAGCGCGTCGTGACGTGAACCCGGATGAAGCCGTGGCGCTGGGCGCTGCCATTCAGGGTGCCGTGCTGTCAGGCGAAGTCAACGACGTGCTGCTGCTCGACGTGACTCCGCTGTCTCTGGGCATCGAGACCCTGGGCGGCGTGGCCAGCATCCTGATCGAGAAGAACACCACGATTCCGACCAAGAAGACGCAGGTGTTCTCGACGGCCGACGACAACCAGACAGCAGTGACCATTCACGTGGTGCAGGGCGAGCGCAAGCAGGCGGCGCAGAACAAGTCGCTGGGCCGCTTCGACCTGTCGGACATTCCGAAGGCTCCGCGTGGCATGCCGCAGATCGAGGTGTCCTTCGACCTGGATGCCAACGGCATCCTGAACGTGTCCGCCAAGGACAAGGCCACCGGCAAGCAGCAGTCCATCGTGATCAAGGCCTCCAGTGGTCTGTCCGAAGAAGAGATCGAACGCATGATCAAGGACGCCGAGGCCAATGCCGCGGATGACAAGAAGTTCGAGCAGCTGATCACGGCCCGCAACACGGCGGACGGCCTGGTTCACGCCACGCGCAAGACGCTGGAAGAGGCGGGTGACAAGGTGGATGCCGGCGAGAAGGAGCGCATCGAAGCGGCGATTGCTGCCACCGAGGCCGCGATCAAGTCCGACGACATCGCCGAGATCGAGGCGAAGACCAAGGAGCTGACCGATGTCTCCTCTGGTCTGGCGCAGAAGATGTATGCCGAGAAGCAGGCCGGGGCTCAGGCTGGCGCAGCGGGCGGGCAGGACCATGCCGGCCAGAACGACGACGCCGTGGATGCCGAGTTCGAGGAAGTGAAGGACGACAAGAAGTAAGCGTTCGGCCTGCGCGTCACACCGCAGCCCCGCACGTAGGCGATGCAGAAAACCGGACGGGGCAGCCTGTCTGGTTTTTTGCGTTGCGGGGCTGGCAAACCGACTCAGATCATTGATGCAAGACGAGACACAATCACACCATGTCCAAACGAGACTATTACGAAGTACTGGGCGTTGCGCGGGACGCTTCCGAGGCCGAGATCAAGAAGGCCTATCGCCGTGTGGCCATGAAGCATCACCCCGATCGCAATCCGGACGACAAGTCCGCCGAGGACAAGTTCAAGGAAGCCAACGAAGCATTCGAAGTGCTGTCCGACGCCCAGAAGCGTGCGCGTTATGACCAGTACGGACATGCCGGCGTCAACCAGCAGGGCGGAGGCGGCGGGCACCAGGATTTCGGCGACATCTTCGGCGACATCTTCGGGGACATCTTCGGGGCACAGCGCGGCGGTGCCCGCAGCAACGTCCGCAAGGGCGCCGACCTGCGTTACACCCTGGAACTGGATCTGGAAGAGGCAGTGCGCGGCACCACCACCAAGATCCGCATTCCGGCAGCCGTGACCTGCAAGACCTGCGAAGGCTCGGGCGCTCGCAAGGGCAGCTCGCCGGTGGACTGCAGCACCTGCAACGGCATCGGTCAGGTGCGCATGCAGCAGGGCTTCTTCTCGGTGCAGCAGACCTGCCCGCGCTGTCAGGGGTCGGGCAAGCAGATCAAGGATCCGTGCGGTACCTGTCACGGTCGCGGCAGTGTGGAAGAGCAGAAGACCTTGTCAGTGAAGGTGCCGCCCGGCGTCGACACGGGCGACCGCATCCGCCTGACCGGCGAAGGCCAGCCAGGCAGCCATGGCGGGCCACCCGGCGACCTCTATGTGCAGGTCTCGGTGCGCGAGCACAAGCTGTTCGAGCGTGACGGCATCGATCTGCACTGCGAGATTCCCATCAGCTTCGTCGACGCGGCCCTGGGCGGCGAGCTGGAAATCCCGACACTGGATGGTCGGGTGAAGCTGAAGATTCCGCCCGAGACGCAAACCGGCAAGCTCTTCCGGCTGCGCAACAAGGGCGTGACGCCCGTGCGTGGTGGCGTCACCGGCGACCTGCTGTGCCGCGTGGTGGTGGAGACTCCGGTGAACCTGACCAAGCGGCAGAAGGAATTGCTTGCCGAATTCCACGACATCGCCGAAAGCGAAGGGGCGCAGTCGCCCAAGAAGACGTCGTGGTTCGACGGTGTGAAGAAGTTCGTGGACGAGCTGCGCGCCTGAGGGCGGCAGCGTCGTGTCAGTTCGCAAGTCCCAGATCGGCAAGAAGGTGGGCGTGCTGTTCCGGTCGCAGACGCGGTCCGAACTGCGCGACCACCCGTGACGATGCCAGACTCGCCAGCCGGCCGGCTGTGGCGAAATCATGTCCCCGCGTGATCGCGTAAAGGAAGGCTCCCGAGAACATGTCGCCTGCGCCGTTGGAATCGATGGCGTGCACGGCATTGGGGGCCACATCGAGATAGCGCTCGCCATCGAACAGTCGTGCGCCCTGCGCGCCGCGCGTCACCGCGAAGCGTCGTGCCTTCTTCTCCAGTGCCGCACAGGCGGCTTCGATACTGGATTCCCCGGACCACAGCAGCGCTTCCTTCTCGTTGCAGAACAGCAGATCCACCCCATCGCCGATGAACTCGTTGATGCCGTCACGGAAGTACTCGACCATGGCCGGGTCGGAGAAAGTCAGGGCGAACTTGACGCCGTGCTGCGCTGCCTGGCGCTTGAGTTCCAGCACCGCACTGCGCGCGCTCGGCGAAGTCACCAGATAGCCCTCGACATAGGCGTACTCGGACGCCGCCAGTGCTTCCGGTACCAGTTCATCCACGGACACCCGTTGGGAAATGCCCAGTGAGGTGAGCATGGTGCGCTCGGCATCCGGTGTGACCATCACCAGGCAGCGCCCGGTGATCCCTTCCTCGCGCTCTGCGCTCAGATTGGTCTGGATGTTCAAGGAGCCGAGTTCCTGCATGTAGAAGTGACCGGCCTCGTCGTTGGCCACCTTGCAGGAAAAGAAGGCCTTGCCGCCGAACTGGCTGAGGGCGTACAGCGAATTGGCGGCCGAACCGCCGCCGGCCTTCTTCTTCAGTTCATAGCGTTGCATCAGTTGGTCCAGCAGCGACTGCTGCTGGGCCTCATCGATCAAGGTCATGAAACCCTTCTCGATGCCCCCGTCCACGAAAAACTGATCGTCGACCTCGAATTCCTTGTCCACCAGCGCATTGCCGATGCCATACACGTCGTATTGCTTCATGTCTATTCCAGTCTCTGTCAGGGGTGGCGGAACTACAGGGCGGCGAAGGCCTGCTCGGCAGCGTCCAGGGTCAGGTCGATCTCGGTGTCACCGTGGGCGGCGCCGACGAAGCCGGCTTCGAAGGCTGACGGCGCCAGATAGACCCCGCGCTCGAGCATCTGGTGGAAGTACTTGCGGAACTGCTCGACATTGCAGGCCATCACCTGCTCGAAGCGGGTGATCTTCTCTTCGGTGCTGAAGAAGCAGCCGAACATGCCACCGACGCTGTGGGTGGTGAAGGGAATGCCGGCGGCGCGTGCGCGCTCCTCCAGGCCCTGCATCAGGCGCTGAGTACGCGCACTCAACGCGTCGTGGAAACCCGGTGCCTGAATGGCCTTCAGCATGGCCATGCCTGCCGCCACTGCCAGCGGACTGCCGGCCAGCGTGCCGGCCTGATAGACCGGGCCGAGCGGGGCGACCATCTCCATGATCTCGCGCCGTCCGCCGAAGGCGCCCACTGGCAGACCACCGCCGATGACCTTGCCCAGCGTCGTCATGTCCGGGGTCACCTTGTAGTGGGACTGCGCGCCGCCCAGTGCCACGCGGAAGCCGGTCATCACCTCGTCGAAGATCAGCACTGCGCCGTACTGGGTGCACACCTCGCGCATGGTCTCCAGGAAGCCGGGCACCGGCGGCACGAGATTCATGTTGCCGGCGACAGGCTCGACGATCACGCAGGCGATCTCGCGACCGTGTTTCTCGAACAGGGCCACCAGGGCATCGGTATCGTTGTAGGGCAGCACATGGGTCAGGTCGGTGTAGGCCTTGGGCACGCCGAGGGAGTCGGGCTCGCCCAGGGTCAGGGCGCCGGAGCCGGCTTTCACCAGCAGACCGTCCACATGGCCGTGATAGCAGCCCTCGAACTTCACGATCCTGTCGCGGCGGGTGAAACCGCGCGCCACGCGAATCGCGCTCATGGTGGCTTCCGTACCGGAGGTCACCAGACGCACGCGTTCGATGGACGGCACGAGGGAGCAGATTGTCTTCGCGATGGTGATCTCGGCTTCCGTGGAAGCACCATAGCCCAGTCCCAGCTGCAGCTGCGTCTGCAGGGCGGCGATCACGTCAGGGTGACGGTGGCCGAGAATCAACGGACCCCAGGCGCCGACGTAGTCGATGTAGCGGTTGTTGTCTTCGTCGATCAGCCAGGCCCCTTCGCCGCCCTGGAAGAACAGCGGGTTGCCACCCACGCCGCGAAAGGCGCGCACGGGAGAGTTCACTCCGCCCGGAATGTATTGTCGGGCTTCCTCGAACAGGGCGGCGGAGCGGCTGTGGGTCTTCTTGGGTGTGCTGTCAGTGGCGGACATGAGTTCCTCGACGGCCTCGGCGAAAGAGGCGGTTCAGTGTGGTGAAGTGAACAGTGAATTCAGTTTTCGAGCTCGGGATTCGACATCGGGAAAGGCGAACAATGCGTGTATGACGGCCAGCATGTCGGCGCCGGCAGCGATCAAGGCCGCGCCATTTTCAGCGGTGATGCCGCCGATTGCAACCACGGGGATGTCCAGTTCCCGGCACGCCTGCGGCAGGATGGCGATGTCTGCGGGAGGGGCAGTCGGCTTGGTCTGCGACGCGAAGAAGCGGCCGAAAGCCACGTAGGACGCGCCTGCCTCCTGTGCCTGCAATGCCAGGGCAAGCTGGTCGTGGCAGGTGATGCCGATGATGGCCTCGGGGCCCAGCAGTCGTCTTGCCTCGGTCAGGCCCTGGTCCCGCTGGCCCAGATGCACGCCCGCCGCGCCGACTGCCAGGCACAGCGGCACATCGTCATTGATCAGCAGGGGCGTGTCGTACTGGCGGCACAGATCGACGAGGGCACGTGCCTGTTGCAGGCGCTGCGACTCGCTGCCCTGCTTGCTGCGGTATTGCAGTAGGGCCAGCCCGGCGCGCAGCGCGGCTTCCACCCGGGTGAGCAAGAGATCGGCGGGCAGCAGGACCTCATCCGTGATGGCGTAGACCCCACGCAATGGACGGCGCGAATTCACGAGTGGCGACTCCAGAAGGCTCTGTCCGGCAAGTGCTGTCCGTGGCCCGGTTGCCGGCCTGCTTCCAGGGCCTTCCAGGTGTAATGCTGGGCCCGTCGCGCGGCGTCGGCCACTTCGAGTCCGTGCGCCAGGTGGGCTGCGAGGCTTGCCGCCAGCGTGCAGCCGGAACCGTGATACTCCCCGCTCAGGCGTGGCCATTCCTGACGCAGGGGCGGCTGATGGGGGGTGTACAGCTGATTGATGACGTTCGTGCTGTCGGCATGTGTCCCCGTCAGCAGCACGTGGGAGCAACCCAGATCCAGCAGGGCATTGGCGCAGGCATCATCGCTGTCAGCCGCCGAAGTGAGCAGGCGCAACTCCACGGTGTTGGGCGTGACCACGGTGCACAGGGGGATCAGCAGGCTGCGCATGGCGGCACGCAGCTCCTGCGCGCTGAAGTCGAAGCCGCCGCCGGCGCGCAGAATCGGGTCGAGGACTACGGGGATGCCAGGGTAGTCGCGCAGGAGGCTGTGAATCACCTCGGCGGCCGCAATGCTGCCGAGCAGTCCGATCTTGATGGCCGCCACGGGCAGGTCTTCCAGCACGGCGCGTGCCTGCTCGATCAGCAGGGTGGGCGGCACCGGATGGCAGGCCAACACATTGCGGGTGTCTTGCACCGTCAGCGCCGTCACCACGGGCAGGCAATGGCAGCCTGCACTGAACAGCGCCTCGATGTCGGCTTGTATGCCGGCCCCGCCGGACGGGTCAAGCCCGGAGAAGCACAGCACATTGGGTTTGTGCGCGTTGAGGTCGGGCGTTGCGGACACGTCGTGCACACCTCCGGCAGAGGATCAGAACGGCCTGACGACCACGAGAATCACGATGGCGATCAGCAGCAGCACCGGAAACTCGTTGAAATAGCGAAAGAAAACGTGACTTCGCTGATTGCGCCCCGCACGGAAGTCGAAGAAGAATCGGTAGCAGATGCCGTGGTAGACCAGCAACAGCAACACCAGGCCGAGCTTGGCGTGCATCCAGCCCGAGCTCATGTAGTAGCTGCCATTGAAGCTGATCAGCCACAGCCCGAGCACCACCGTGGCGATGGCAGAGGGTGTGCCGATGCCATTCAGAAGCTTGCGCTCCATGATGACAAAGCGGTCACGACTGACCTGATCTTCGGCCATGGCGTGGTACACGAAAAGGCGCGGGAGATAGAAGATCGCGGCAAACCAGCACACCACCGCGACAATATGAAACGCCTTCACCCACAACATTCTGCCCCCTTGTCTGCGCGCTGCGCTCTGTCGCCAGGCCGCCTGCGGCCCTGAAAATCGAGCCGGTACGTTAGCACAGCCGCCAACATGGATCGAGCCTGCATTCGGCGGTATCATGCCGGCCTTGCCTCGGGCGGCAATTCTGGATATTTCATTCAAGTCAGCACATTTTTGTCAGGCAGGAGGGCAGGATGATCAAGGTAGGCATAGTCGGCGCAACAGGATACACGGGCGTGGAGTTGCTGCGTCTGCTGGCACCGCGCAAGGACGTCCGCATTGATGTGATCACCTCGCGAGAGCTGCAGGACACGCCGGTTGCCGATCTGTTTCCGAATCTGCGCGGGCATGTCGATCTGAATTTTTCCGCACCGGATACCGATGCCCTGTTCGCCTGCGATGTCGTCTTCTATGCCACGCCACATGCCGTCGCCATGAAAACGGTGCCGACACTGCTCGAGCGCGGTGTGCGTGTCATCGATCTGTCCGCCGACTTCCGTCTGAAGAATCAGACCTTGTGGGAGAAGTGGTACAACGTGGCGCATGAAAGCCCGCAGTACCTGGCCCAGGCCGTCTATGGCCTGCCCGAGGTCAATCGCGCCAGCATCGTCAATGCGCAGCTGCTGGCGGTGCCGGGCTGCTACCCGACAGCCATTCAGCTGGGCTTCCTGCCCTTGCTGGAACAGGGGCTGGTCGATACGCAGCACCTGATTGCCGATGCCAAGTCCGGGGTCAGCGGTGCGGGGCGCAAGGCGGCCGTGGGCAGCCTGCTGTCCGAGGCTTCCGAGTCCCTGCACGCCTACGGTGTCAGCGGCCATCGTCATCTTCCCGAGATCAGTCAGGGTCTGGACGCCTATGCAGGCGAGGCAGTTCGACTGACCTTCATTCCGCACCTGACGCCCATGATTCGCGGCATTCACGCCACGCTGTATGCGCCGCTGATGCCGGGCAAGCAGGGCGTCGATCTGCAGGCCGTGTTCGAGCATCGCTACCGCGACGAACCCTTCGTGGACGTGCTGCCAGCAGGCAAGTATCCGGCCACGCGCAATGTGCGCGGCGCGAACCAGTGCCAGATCGGTGTTTGCTACCTGCCGGCCAACAACATGGTGGTCGTCATGTCGGTCATCGACAATCTGGTGAAAGGTGCTTCCGGCCAGGCCATCCAGAACATGAACATCATGTACGGTCTGGAAGAGACAGCGGGCCTGCAGACAATCGCCCTGCTGCCCTGAGGGAGCATTCATCATGGCTGGTGCAGTCAAGGGAAGCAGGCAGACCAGAATGGTGGTGGTGCCCTATCGGCCATGGCTGCCGGCCCTGATGATTGCAGGATTTGTCGTCGCGGTGCTGGTCGCCGGATTGGGTGGGCTCTACTGGGGCTACTACGGTGCCTCGCGCGAGCACATCGAGGTTGGCGAGGAGAACGTTCTGTTGAGCGATGCCCTGCTGCAGGCGCAGGAACAGGTCGCAGAACTGCGTGCCCAGCTTGCCATGTCCGGGCAGGACACCCTGCTCGATCAGCGCGCCGAAGCTGAAGTGCAGAGCACCATCAATTCGCTGCGAGGCCGCATCCGGCAACTCGAGCAGGACGTGTCCTTCTATCGCCAGGTCATGGCGCCGGAGTCCACCGAGCCCGGGCTGGTCATCGAGAATCTCCGACTGGTGCCGTCGTCAACTCCGGGCAGCTATCGCTATCGTGTATTGGTGCGCGCTGCGGGAGCCGGAAATGAGACAGTCAAGGGCCGCTTCAACTTCTCGGTGCACGGCCTTCAGGATGGGGTGCCAAAGCACTACGCGCTGATGGAGCTGGGTTCGGCAGCCGATGGGAAGTCGGACGCCCTGGATTTTCGTTACTTCCAGGCGCTGGAAGGGGAGCTTGACCTGCCTCCCGGGTTCATTCCCGAAGAGGTGCTCATTCATGCACAATCCAGTCAGCCCGGGCAGTACACGACGGAGCGTCGATTCAACTGGACAGTGGAGGAAATCTGACATGTTTGGATCATCAGCCAGGGCGGCCCAGCCTGCGGGGATCGCTCATACACTGGTCTCGCGCCAGACGGAAATCGTTGGTGATGTGCGCTTTGCCGGCGAGCTGATTGTCGAGGGCCGAATTCGTGGCAATGTATTTGCCGATGATGAATCCGGCGCCATCCTGCGACTTGCTGACGGCGGTGTCATCGAAGGCGAAGTCTGGGTGCCGGTGGCGGTCATCAACGGGCTGGTGGAGGGGGATCTGCACTGCGCTCGCCAGCTCGAAATGGCCGCCAAGGGCGTCGTGATGGGGAATGTCTTTTACAATCTTATCGAGATGGTCATGGGCTCGGAAATCAATGGCAGCCTTCTGCATATCGGCCGCGCCCAGCAGGAGGCCAAGCGCCTCGGCACAAACACGCTTGCGTTCGAGTCCAACGCAGGCGATCAATCAATAGTTGACTGAATTACTCGGGCTTATCCATAATCCCGCCTGCTCGCAAATCGCGCGCATCCTCCATTGCAAGGTGTGCCCATGTCTGCTGTTCAAACTCATGATCCAGTCGTCATTTCCATGACCGCCAATGCAGCCAACAAGGTCAAGACCTTGATTGCCGAGGAGGGCAATCCTCATTTGAAGCTGCGAGTTTTCGTGACCGGCGGAGGCTGCTAAGGTTTTCAGTACGGCTTCAGTTTCGATGAGACCGTCAACGAGGACGATTCCGTCATCAGTAATCACGGCGCGCAGTTGCTGGTCGATCCGTTGAGCTACCAGTACCTTGCCGGCGCTCGGGTGGATTATGAAGAGGGGCTGCAAGGAGCGAAGTTCGTGGTCAGCAATCCTCTTGCCGCCACCACGTGCGGCTGCGGTTCTTCTTTCTCAGTGTAAGGTGCGCTCGACCAGCGTCTCGTTCTCGTATATCCCGCCCAGAATGCAGGGTCTGTCTGCTCCCGTCACCGAACCCGTGGCGATTGCTTCGCCAAGCCATGCCTTGCGTGCCATCCAGGCAAATGCGACTCCCTCGACCCAGTCGGGAGCCAGGCCCGCCGTCGCACTGGAGAGCACCTTGGTCTCGGGAATCAAGGTTTGCAGTGCGGTCATGAGTGCGCTGTTGTGGGCGCCACCTCCGCACACGATCACTTCTTCGATTCCATTCGATTTCCAGTCGACACTCTGCGCGATGCTGCGGGCCGTGAAGGCAAGCAGGCTGGCTTGTACATCTTCATCGGTAATGGCGGGCAGCCCGTCGAGTCGGGAGCGCAGCCAGTCGAGGTTGAAGAGCTCTCGTCCCGTGCTCTTTGGTGCCGGTCGCTGCAGATAGGGTTCGGCCATCAGAATTTCCAGCAATCGCTCATCGATCTTGCCAGTGGCGGCCCATTGCCCGTCATGATCATAAGCCAGGTCGCGTTTGGCCTTGATCCAGGAGTCCATCAGGACATTGCCCGGTCCGGTGTCGAAGCCCAGCGTCCGCACGCGTCGTGATGACGCCAGCAAGGTGATGTTGGCGATGCCTCCAATGTTCAGTATCGCCCGCTCCTTGCCTGAACTGCCGAAAAAGTCCTGGTGAAAAAGTGGTGCGAGCGGGGCTCCCTGGCCTCCGGCTGCCATGTCCTTGCGGCGGAAGTCGGCGACGGTGCTGATGCCTGTCCGGCAGGCAATTGTGTTCGGGTCGCCGATCTGCAGGGTGAAGGGAAATTCCCCATGCGGGTGATGCATGACCGTCTGGCCATGGCTGCCTATGGCCAGAACAGACTCAGCTGGAATGCCGGACTTGGACAGCAGTGCGTTGGCGGCCTCCGCAAAGAGTCTGCCCAGAGCCACATCGGTTTCGCCCAGTGTCACCAGGCTGACTGGTTCTCCGGCGCACAGCTTGAGGATACTGCTTCGCAAGTGCTCAGGAATCTGTTCACTGTGAGTGGCAACAAGACTGGGCGGGCTGCTTGCGAAATCCACCAGAACGGCATCGATGCCGTCGACGCTCGTGCCCGAAAGCAGTCCGATGAAGAATTCATGAGTGGGCATGAGGCGGGCCTCTCCGTCCGGGGACGACTGGGGAAAGCGCAGGCGCCAGCGATCGATCAGCGGATCTGCGGGGTATTGGCGGACTCTGTCTGCATGGACAACATGCGGTTGTCAGCTCTGGAGTTCTGCAGACGGGCGAGGATGTCCCGTGTCTGTGCCTTGAACCTGGGCAGCTCTTCGGCGGACAGGGCGATCGCCTGAGGCAGCTGGTCGACGATGGTTCTGGGATCCTTGTGAACGCCGTTGACGAGGAATTCGTAATGAAGATGCGGGCCCGTGGAGCCGCCCGTTGTGCCGACATAGCCAATCACCTGCCCCTGCTTCACACGGGCACCTTTCTTTATGCCTTGCGCGTAGTCGTTCAGGTGAGCGTACTTCGTCTCGAAACTGCCGCCGTGCTGGAGCACGATCAACTTGCCGAATGAACCGCTTCGTGCTGCCCAGGTCACCGTGCCATCACTGGTGGCCCGCACGGGTGTTCCGCGAGGCGCTGCATAGTCGGTACCACGATGCGCGCGTATGGTATTCAGGATGGGGTGCTTGCGGGCCAGATTGAAATTGGAGCTTATGCGGAAGACGTCGAGCGGGGTCCGGAGGAAGGCTTTCTGCATGCTTTCACCTTCCGGGTTGTAATACCCCGTTTCACCTGCTTCATTGGTGTAGCGCACTGCGACAAACTCTTCGCCTTGATTGATGAATCTTGCCGCGAGTATCTCACCATGGCCGATGAACTCGTTCTTCAGAAACTTCTCTTCGTAAACAATGCTGAAAGAGTCGCCAACGCGGGTATCAAGAATGAAATCGATCTCACCGCCGAAGATGTCAGCCATTTCCATGATGGAAGAAGCAGGGATGTCTGCTCTTTGGCCAGCCATGAAGAGGCTGTCATGAATGACGCCTTCCTTGACCACTGGCACTATGTCTGCAGTGAGCTGTATGGGGTCAACTTCGTAACCGCCTTCATGTCGGGTGAAAAGGTACCCTTCCAGGGGGGACTTCAACACGCGCAGTTGGGCTAGTTCGCCTGGCGCTGGAATATGGAAACTCAATTCGTATCCAGGATAAAGTCGATCAAGGACCTTGGCTTCCTCACTGCTGTTGAGCACCTTGTACATATGCTGAGCGCTCAGGCCCACTCTTCCAAATATCTCCGAGAGATTATCGCCGGCCTGAACTTCGAAGCTTGTCCAGACAGTTTCCGCATGGTCTGTGTTGTCGGAATTCACTACCTCGTCACGTAGTGTCGAGCTGGTGCTGGCGCCCGCTAGCGCCCGCGTCAGAGCGCTCGGTCCAACCTGGATGGGCATGCTGGCCCTGGCGCCATGAGCAGATTCCTCGGGTGCGAAAAACAGCGTGAAGACCAGAGCAACACTCAAGTAGCTGGCGAGCTCAAGGTGCTTGCGAGGGTAGTGGGTGCAAAGGAAGCACTTGGCTGAAGAGAAAAAGCCCATTGAAATCTTGCTGTTTTGACTATGTTCTGGATGTTGCTCCGCATGGAAATCGGAGCTCGCGAGCGTTGGATTCTTATGAGTTTTCAAATGCAGGTCAAGTCATATTCCATTTACTAGTGTAAAATCCGCCACCTTTTGATCCGTCATGCGAGAGCGCGGCGCCCGCACATTCTGCGATGTCTGCCGGGTTGCCTGCAGGCCTCTGCTCGATGTGTCCTTTTCTGATGTAAGTATGGAGAGTCAATGTGACGTCCAGCGCGTTTGACATTATTGGCGACCTTGAAAGTCGCGGTTTGGTAGCACAGCTCAGTTCGGGCGATGAATTGCCGGGAGTGTTGAGTACCTCTAGAACTCTCTATGCCGGTTTTGATCCGACAGCGGAAAGTTTGCATATAGGCAATCTGGTGCCGCTTCTGGCCTTGCGCAGATTTCAGCTGGCAGGACACAGGCCGATTGCGCTCGTGGGGGGCGCTACCGGATTGATTGGCGATCCCAGCTTCAAGGCATCCGAGAGGCAACTGAACTCCAATGAGGTCGTGGAGCTGTGGGTGAATCGAATCAAGGAGCAGGTTTCGCAATATGTCGATTTTGGTTCGGGTGCCTCTGGAGCAATTGTCGTAAACAATCTGGACTGGGTGCGTGAAGTCAATGTGCTCGATTTTTTGCGCCTGATCGGCAAGCACTTCTCCGTGAACTCAATGATTCAGAAGGACTCTGTCAGGCAGCGACTGGAGCGAGACGGTGCCGGCATCTCCTTCACGGAGTTCACCTACATGATTCTTCAATCCTTTGATTTCTCCGAGTTGTACAAGCGCTACGGTTGCATTCTTCAGATAGGCGGAAGCGATCAGTGGGGCAATATTACGGGGGGGATCGATCTGACTCGTCGTCTGCACAAGGCGCAGGTATATGGCCTGACCATCCCGCTCGTCACTAAAGCGGATGGACAGAAATTCGGAAAGACTGAAACCGGCACAGTCTGGTTGAATGCCGCAAAGACATCTCCTTATGCTTTCTATCAATTCTGGTTGAATTCCGCGGATGCCGATGTTTACCGTTTCCTCAGGTTCTTCACATTCTTGTCACCATCCTTGATTGCCGAGATAGAGCTTTCTGACAAGGCGGCACTAGGCAAGCCGGAGGCTCAGCGTATTCTCGCGCGGGAAGTCACGCGGCTTGTGCATGGGGGGGGTGGTTGCGAGGCTGCTGAGAGAATTTCAGATGCATTGTTTTCCGGTGATGTCGCAAGATTGAGCCAGGGAGACTTTGAACAGCTAAGGCTGGATGGTGTGCCATCCACAGTGATCGATCCTCATGGAGTGCCCCTTGTGAGCGCGTTGGTCTCCGCTGGTCTTGCGGCCTCCAACAGGATAGCGCGGGAACTTATTGCTTCTCGCTCCATCAGTTTGAACGGCATCAACATCGAGTCAGACGACTATGTAATTCATCGCGAGAACGTTCTTTTTGGCAGGTATGCCCTCTTGCGCCGCGGAAAGAAGACATTTCATTTGCTGTGCTTGGCTGATTAGGAATCTCGCTAGCTTGGCTTGGTGCGATCGAAGAGCTGGGTCGGAAAATAGGTCTTGTCAGTTCGCAATGCTGTGGCATAATGCGCGCCCCTGAGTTGAGTAATTTGCTTGCTCGGGGTGCTGTAAGCGGGAAATTGTTAAATCTTCAGATTTTTTGAAACACCGCTTGCAATGTAGAAAAACCTGCGTATTATACGCGGCCTCCCAGCCACGAAGGTTGAGAGAAAAGTTCTTTAAAAAGTTGAGATTAAGTAATAGAGGTGGGTGTTTGCCTTTGGTGTTTTGCACAAATTGCAAGAATATCAAAGGGA
>Ga0255182_1000240_pt1 | contig 44336 bp, 43 predicted proteins | sample Atl_UVDOM_RepA_8_FD_188420 | JGI IMG/M metagenome (GOLD analysis project Ga0255182, IMG submission 188420) | Freshwater microbial communities from Altamaha River, Georgia, United States - Atl_UVDOM_RepA_8d | ecosystem: Environmental > Aquatic > Freshwater > River | place: USA: Georgia...
GATGGAAAACGCCGCCGGCGCGCTGTCGCGCGTCGCGGGGCTCTTCTCTGCGCGCGCCTACAACATCGAGTCGCTCTCTGTCGCGCCGACCGAGGACCCGACGGTCTCGCGCCTGACGCTCGTCACCCGCGGCTCGCCCGAGATCATCGAGCAGATCACGAAGCAGCTGAACAAGCTCGTGGACGTGATCCGGCTCATCGATCTCAACGAGGGCCGGGCGATCGAGCGCGAGCTGATGCTGGTGAAGGTGCGCGCCATCGGCGGCGAACAGCGCGAGGAGCTAGCGCGCCTCGCCGACATCTACGGCGGCCAGATCGTCGACGTGACGGAGTCGAGCTACATCGTCGAGCTGACCGGCGACAACGAAAAGCTCGATGCCTTCATCGAAACCGTCGGCGCGAAGCGCATCCTGGAAGTCGTCCGCTCGGGGGTGCTCGGCATCCTGCGCGGCACGAAGGCCCTGCGGGCCTGAACTTGAGACGGCACGGGCCGCAGGGCACACGGGCGCTTCCGCGCCGTGGCCCCGTGGCGAGCGGAACCATTGACTGAACACCGCGCGCCCCTCGCCGCGGAACACTGGAGATACACACCATGGCCATGACGATTTATTACGACAAAGACGCCGACCTCTCGCTGATCCAGCGCCGCACGGTCGCGATCATCGGTTACGGTTCGCAGGGCCACGCGCACGCGAACAACCTCAAGGACTCGGGCGTCACGGTCGTCGTCGGCCTGCGCGCCGGCTCGGGCAGCTGGGCCAAGGCCGAGAAGGCCGGCCTCATCGTCAAGCCGGTCGGTGACGCGGTGAAGGACGCCGACGTCGTCATGATCCTCGCCCCGGACGAACAGCAGGGCGATCTCTACCGCAGCGACATCGAGCCGAACATCAAGCAGGGCGCGGCCCTGGCCTTCGCGCACGGCTTCAACATCCACTTCGGCCAGATCACGCCGCGCGACGACCTCGACGTCATCATGATCGCGCCGAAGGGTCCGGGGCACCTCGTGCGCTCCACCTACACCCAGGGCGGCGGCGTGCCGAGCCTGATCGCGGTCGCCCAGGACAAGTCCGGCCAGGCCAAGGAAATCGCGCTGGCCTACGCGTCGGCGAACGGCGGTGGCCGGGCCGGCGTCATCGAGACCAGCTTCCGCGAAGAGACCGAGACCGACCTGTTCGGCGAGCAGACCGTGCTGTGCGGCGGCGCCACCGCGCTGATCCAGGCCGGCTTCGAAACCCTGGTCGAGGCCGGCTACGCGCCGGAGATGGCCTACTTCGAATGCCTGCACGAGCTGAAGCTCATCGTCGACCTGATCTACGAGGGCGGCATCGCGAACATGCGCTACTCGATCTCCAACACCGCGGAATACGGTGATTTCACCCGTGGCCCGCGCATCGTCACCGACGAGACCAAGAAGGAGATGAAGAAGATTCTCTCCGAGATCCAGAACGGCGAGTTCGCGCGCGAGTGGATGGGCGAGAACCGCACCGGCGTCGCCGTGCTGAAGGCCAAGCGCCGTATCGCGCGCGGCCACCAGATCGAGGAAGTCGGCGAGCGCCTGCGCGGCATGATGCCGTGGATCAAGGCGAATCGCCTCGTCGACCAGTCCAAGAACTGAGGCGCCCGCGCCGCTCCCGGGCGGCGCAGTGTTCCGTCGAGGCGCCGCCCCGCGCGGCGCCTCGGGCTGCACTCAGGCGCCCGCCGCCGCCCTCCCGCCCTGACCGCCCCACGCCTGCCGCCCGATTACACCGCTGCCGCAAGGGCGTAAGCTTTGCCTGGCCGCACAGCGCCGGAGGTGCACGACGATGAACGAACCACGCCAGGACAACATCCACCGCCTTTTCGTCCCGAACGCGAGGGGCTTGCGCGGACGCGGCATCTACCTGCTGCCGAACCTGTTCACGACCGCCGCGCTGTTCGCCGGCTTCTACGCGATCTGCGCGGCCGTTTCCGGCAGGTTCGCCGCCGCCGCCGTCGCGGTGCTGGTCGCGATCGTGCTGGACGGCATGGACGGCCGCATCGCGCGCCTGACCAACACCCAGAGCGATTTCGGTGCCGAGTACGACAGCCTCGCCGACATGGTGTCCTTCGGCGTCGCGCCGGCGATGATCGCCTACCTCTGCATCCTGCACGACGTCGGCAAGTTCGGCTTCCTGGTCGCCTTCATCTACGTCTCGGGCGCGGCGTTGCGCCTGGCGCGCTTCAACGTGCAGAAGACGGTGCAGGACAAGCGCTTCTTCAAGGGCCTGCCGAGCCCGTCCGCCGCTGCGCTGGTGGCGACGACGATCTGGTGCGGCGAGTCGGCCGGCCTGCACGGCCACGGCGGCGTGGTGCTGCTGACGATCCTGGTGACCGTCGCCGCGGCGCTGCTGATGGTCAGCAACGTGCGCTACTACAGCTTCAAGGATCTCGACCTGCGAGGGCGCATCCCCTTCGTCGTGCTGCCGGCGATGGTGCTGGTGTTCGGCCTGATCTCCATCGACCCGCCGCTCATCATGATGCTGGGGTTCTTCGCTTACGCGACCTCCGGCGTGCTGTTCACCCTGATGCAGATGCGACGTTCGCGGGCCGAACGCCGGCGCGACGCCGCTCGCGACCGCGACGTCGCCTAGGGTCGAGCTGACACCGACACGACGCATCAGGTTCGCGTCGAACAAGCTCTTCACCTCTCCCGTTCCGGGAGAGGTCGACGCCGAAGGCGGCGGGTGAGGGTGGCGTCGGCTGGCGCTGCGCCATGCTGAAACGACCCTCACCCGCGCTGCGCGCGGCCTCTCCCGGGGCGGGAGAGGCGAAGATCTCACCCTGCTGCTTGCGCGAGAAACTGACGCCGAAGGCGGCGGATGAGGGCGGCTTCAGTCGGCTCGTCATCACTCGGCAACGACCCTCACCCGCGCTGCGCGCGGCCTCTCCCGGGGCGGGAGAGGCGAAGATCAGCGCGGGTGTTCGCGCAGGAAGCCTTCTAGCGCGGCGGAGAATGCCGCCGGCTGCTCGAGGTTCGACACGTGCGCGGCGTCGAGCTCGACGAGCCGGGCGCCGGGCACCCGGGCGTGCATGTCGCGCATCGCCTCCGGCGGCGCGCCCGCGTCGTGTGTACCCGCTATGAACAGGGTCGGCACGGTGATGCGCGGCAGCGCGTCGAGGTAGTCCATCGTCTTCAGCGCGCCGCAGGCCGCCGCATAGCCCGCGACCGGCGTCGCCGCCAGCATCTCGCCCGCCCACGCGAGTTCCGTCGCCCGCGACTCGCGCGTGCCGGCCGTGAACCAGCGCTCCAGGCTGGGCGCGACCAGCGGCCCCATGCCCTGCTCGCGCGCGATGCGCGCGCGCTCGTCCCACACCGCGTGCACCGCCGGCGCCATGCGGGCGACGCAGTTGGCGGCCGCGATCGTGCGCAGGCGTCCGGGGTGCGCGAGCGCGAGCCCGAGCGCCGTCATGCCGCCCATCGACAGCCCGACGAAGTGCACGCGCTCGAGTTCGAGCGCATCGAGCAGCGCGATCGCGTCGTCGACGAGTGCGGAGAACGCATAGGGGCCGGCGGGCAGGCCCGAGCCGCCGTGGCCGCGCTGGTCGTAGCGGACCACGCGGAATTCGCGGGCGAGCGCGTCGACCTGGGGTTGCCACATCGCGAGGCTGGCGCCGAGCGAGTTCGAGAACACGACGGGCGGGGCATCGTCCGGCCCGTCGATCGCGCAGTTGAACGTGAGGCGGGCGGTTTCGATCAGCATGTCCGTTCAGTCTCCTTCACCGAGTTCGCGGTTGACGAGCGGCATCACCTCCGTCGCCATCAATTCCATCGAGCGCCGGGACAGGGCAACGTCCGCCCAGTCGTGGCCGGCATACACCAGCGTGCCGAACGGTCCGACCTGCCGGCGCAGCGCGACGATGCGCTCGGCCACCTGCGCCGGCGTGCCGTGGATCACCAGCGACTCCATCACGTAGGCGTGCGTGACCTCGGTGTCCGCCATGTCCGCGCGGCCCTTGAAGAGTTCCGGCCGGCCGTTGCCGATGAGCTTGCGCATCAGGCTGCGATAGTAGTGCCCGTAGGGGCCGTCCGGGTCGGCTGCGTAGCGGCGCGCGCTGCGCTCGTCGTCGGCGACGAAGATGCTCTTCGCCACCCGCCAGTCCGCCGGGCGCGCCGCGACCCCGGCCGCGTCCCAGCCCTCGACGAGTTTCGCCCAGTGCGTGGCGACCCACACGGGCTGCAGGAAGTTCGCCGAGATGATCGACCAGCCGCGGCGGGCGGCGTTGCGGACGCTGTCCGAACCGGGCGACATGCAGGCCACCATGATCGGCGGGTGGGGACGCTGCAGCGGCTTGAGAATTTCGCCCTGGCCGATGCCGGGATCCATCGTGCGCCGGGTCGTCACCCGCCAGAACTCGCCTTCGATGTCGTAAGGCGGGGCCTCGCGCCAGATCCGCAGGATCTGGTCGATGGCCTCGTCGAACATGGCGCGCCGGTCGCGGTCGAGGTTGCCGAAGACCTCCGCGTCCGAGCGCAGCCCGCCGGGGCTGATGCCGAACACGAAACGTCCGCGCAGCATGTGGTCGAGCATCGCGACCTGGGCGGCGACGGCCGCCGGGTGGCTGTTCGGCAGGTTCACCGTGCCGCTGCCTAGCGCGATCCGCTTCGTCTCGAAGGCGAGGCTCGCGAGAAAGATGAGGCTGGAGGTGATGGTCTCGGCGCGGTCCGTGACGTGCTCGCCGACGAAGGCTTCGGCATAGCCGAGGCTGTCGGCGAGCAGGATCGCCGCACGGTCCTCGTCGAGGGTGGCGAGGTAGTCGCGCCCCGGCGGATGCAGCGGCATCGTGAAATAGCTGAGCATCATGACTTCCCCCGACCCGGTCGTGCCCGCAAGCCCCGCAGTCTAGCCGGCATGCGCGGCGGCGTCGTCCCGGGCCGCTTTTCGCATACAATCCGGGCAAGCCGCGCCCGTCCCGGGCGCATTCAACGACCGCGTGGCGCCCCCGTCGCCGCCGCACCGGAGTCCTGCCATGAAAGACCGCTTGATCATTTTCGACACCACCATGCGCGACGGCGAGCAGAGCCCGGGCGCCGCGATGACCAAGGCCGAGAAGGTGCGCATCGCGAAAGCCCTGGAGCGGCTGAAGGTCGACGTCATCGAGGCGGGCTTTCCGATCGCAAGCCCGGGCGACTTCGAGGCGGTGCAGGCCGTCGCGCGGGCGGTCAAGGACGTCACGGTGTGCGGCCTCGCGCGCACCGGCGACGCCGACATCGACCGCGCCTGGGAAGCCCTGAAGGACGCCGAGTCCTACCGCATCCACACCTTCATCGCGACCTCGCCCATCCACATGGAGAAGAAGCTGAAGATGGGCCCGGACGAGGTGCTGGAATCCGCGATCCGCGCGGTGAAGCGCGCGCGCAACTACACCGACAACGTCGAGTTTTCCTGCGAGGACAGCAGCCGCTCCGAATTCGAGTTCCTGTGCCGCATCATCGAGGCGGTGATCGCCGCCGGCGCGACGACCATCAACTTGCCGGATACCGTCGGCTACGGCATTCCCGAGCAGTACGGCGCGTTCGTCGGGCGCCTCATCCAGACCGTGCCGAACAGCGACAAGGCCGTGTTCTCCGTCCACTGTCACAACGATCTCGGACTCGCGGTCGGCAATTCGCTGGCGGCAGTAATGCACGGTGCGCGCCAGGTCGAGTGCACGATCAACGGTCTCGGTGAGCGCGCCGGCAACGCGTCGCTCGAGGAGATCGTGATGGCGGTGCGCACGCGCAAGGACTTCTTCCCCTGCGAGACGCGCGTGGAAACCACCGAGATCATGAACTGCTCGCGCCTCGTCTCCACGATCACCGGCTTCCCGGTGCAGCCGAACAAGGCGATCGTCGGCGCGAACGCCTTCGCGCACGAATCCGGCATCCACCAGGACGGCGTGCTGAAGCACCGCGAAACCTACGAGATCATGCGCGCGCAGGACGTCGGCCTGAACTCGAACAAGATCGTGCTCGGCAAGCTGTCGGGGCGTAACGCGTTCCGCACGCGGCTGAAGGAACTCGGCACCGAGTTCGGCAGCGAGCAGGACCTGAACGATGCGTTCAAGCGCTTCAAGGACCTTGCCGACCGCAAGTCCGAAATCTACGACGAGGACCTGCAGGCGCTGGTGTCGGACGCCGACGTGTCGGTCGCCAACGAGCGCATCAAGCTCGTGTCGCTCAGCGTGCGCACCGAGACCGGCGAGACGCCGCGCGCGACACTCACGCTGTCGATCGACGGCGACGAGCGCAGCGCGAGCGGCGACGGCGACGGCCCGGTCGACGCGGCCTACCAGGCGGTCGAGAAGGTCATGCAGAGCAACGCGAACCTGCAGCTGTACTCGGTGAACGCGATCACCACCGGGACCGATTCGCAGGGCGAAGTCACCGTGCGGCTCGAGAAGGGCGGTCGCATCGTCAACGGCCAGGGTGCGGACACGGACATCATCGTCGCCTCGGTGAAGGCCTACCTGAATGCGCTGAACAAGATCCTGTTCCCGGTGCACCGCGAGCACCCGCAGGTCACCGGCACGGTCTGACGCGGGGAGACAGCAGGAATGGATGCCGCAGCCCGCCGCCGCGCCTGCCTCGACGCGATGGGGGTCACCGCGTGGGTGCCCCGGCATCCGCCCGCCGCCGACCTGCCGGTGGAGACGCCGGCCTGCGAGGCCGGGGAGGCGTCCGCCGTCGAAGCGCCGCCAGCCGCGCCGCTGCCGGCCGGCGCGGTTGCGGGCCCCGCCGCCGGCCTCGACTGGGACGGTCTCGCGGCGGCCGTCGCCGCCTGCCGGCGCTGCGAACTGCACGAGGGGCGCACGCAGACCGTCTTCGGCGTCGGCAACCGGTCGGCGCGCTGGCTGGTGATCGGCGAGGCGCCGGGCCAGGAGGAGGATCGCCGGGGCGAACCCTTCGTCGGCCGCGCCGGCCAGCTGCTGAACTCGATGCTCGAGGCGCTCGGTCTCTCGCGCGGCGAGGTCTACATCGCGAACATCCTGAAGTGCCGGCCGCCGAACAACCGCGACCCGAAGCCCGATGAGGTCGCCTGCTGCGCGCCCTGGCTCGCGCGCCAGGTCGAGCTGCTGGCGCCGCAAATCATCCTGTGCGTCGGCCGGATCGCCGCGCAGAACCTGCTCGGGGTCCAGACCCCGATCGGCAAGCTGCGCGGCCAGCGCCACGTGCATGCCGCCACCGGCATCCCGGTCGTCGTGACCTACCATCCCGCCTACCTGCTGCGCAGCCCGGCGGAGAAGCGCCGCGCGTGGCAGGACCTGCTGTTCGCGCGCCGGGTCCACGCCGAAACCGCATGAAGCCGGTCGCGCAGGGACGGCTCGCAAGCCTGCGGCCGATGCGTGAACACGACCTGGCGCAGGTCGTCGCCGTCGAGCAGCGCGCCTACGAGTATCCCTGGTCGCTGGGCATCTTCGCCGACTGCCTGCGCGTCGGTTACTGCTGCTGGACCCTGGCGGAAGCCGAGACGGTGCTCGGCTACTGCATCATGGCGGTCGCGGCCGACGAGGCCCACGTGCTCAACGTCTGCGTCGATCCGGGCCGCCAGCGCCAGGGCCACGGACGGCGGATGCTCGAGCACATGATCGACATCGCCCGCGGTCATCGCGCGACGATCCTCTTCCTCGAGGTCCGGCCGTCGAACGTGGCGGCCATCGAACTGTATGCCGGGCTCGGGTTCCGCCAGCTCGCGGTGCGCCGCAATTACTATCCCGCGCGCGAGGGGCGCGAGGATGCGCTGGTGCTCGCGCTGAACCTGCCGGTGAACGACCCGCAGGGCGGTTGAATCGACTGGCGGAGTCCGCTAGCCTTCCCCTGCTTACAACGACTTGCACCAACGATCTCCGACAGTCCAGGAAGCTCCCGCCATGTACCAGCACCTCATTCGTCCCCTGACCGCCGCGCTTGCCCTGGGCCTCGCCGGCTTCGCGCTGCCCGCGAGCGCAATCGATCGCGTGGCCTTCGAGTACGGCATGGCCGACGGCGACACCGACGTCGATCGCTACGGCGGCACCGTCACCTTCGACTGGGGCGTCGAGTGGTTCCGCACTGGTGGCTGGGCGCTCACCGGTTACTGGGAAGTCGGCGTCAACGTGTGGGATTCCGACGGCGGTCGCACCGGCGAGGACACCCTGGTCGACGGCCACATCACGCCGGTGCTGCGCTGGCAGCGCGACGTGACGAGCCCGCTGCCGGTGTTCCTCGAGGTCGGTGTCGGTGCGCACGGCTACACCGAGGAGCAAATCGAGGACAAGGACTTCACCCTGCCGTTCGCTTTCGGCAGCCACGTCGGCGCCGGGGTGCGCCTGGGCGAGGGCGGTCGCTACGAACTCCTCTATCGCTACCAGCACCAGTCGAACGCCAACCTTGGCGACGACAATCCGGGCATCAACTTCCACCTGGTCACGCTGGGCTACTACTTCTGATCCCCGGCCGGCGCCCCGGCCCGCCACGGCGGCGGGTCCCGGGGCGCCGGCACGCCGCCTTCCCGCCCCGGTCAGCCCGTGACCGGCGTCCAGGCACCGCCCACCGGGCCGGTGCGACTTCGCCCTGATAAAATCTGACTCATTGGGTGATAAAATCCCTGCCGCTACGCTGCAGTGATCCCCCTACCAACGTCAGGATGACCAAACGGATGGGCGTGCTCGACGATCTCAAGCATCAGGCCACGGAACTCCGACAGGCCGACGAGGCGCGGGCGCGCAGTCTCGAGGCCCGCACCACCGCGACACTGGCGGCCACGCTGCCGGCCGTGTTCCGCATCCACCTGCACCTGCGCGATCTGGCCGAGCAGCTGCGGATCCTCAAGCCCGACATCCGCATCGCGCTGGACATCCCAGGGCTCGGCGCCGTGCCCGGCTTCAGGCAGGATGCGATGGAGGTCGACGCCGAAGGCAACCCGCCCGATCGCGTCAGCGCACGCTTCGTCCTGCGCTACGAGCGGCGCGGGCAGTTCGAGCTCAAGGGCGTCGGCAGCGTCAACGCCTGGCTGGACAACGCGCGGCGCAAGGGCCTGCTGGTCAAGCTCGTGCGCATGCTCGAGCCGCCGGGCGGGGCCGAGCGCGCGCTCGTCACGCTCGCCGAGAGCGTCGCCGCGTCGATAGAGTTCTCGATCGATCGCGAGAACGGCTCGATTGCGGTGCTGATGCGCAACTTCGAGCAGCTCGGCGAGCGACGGCAGGCCGTCAGGCCGGAGGACGTGACCTCGCGCTGGCTGGACGAGCTGACGCGTTTCATCATGCGTCAGCCGCACCGTTTCCTCGTGCAGGAACTGCCGCCGGACCTGCGCGAAAACCTGCGCCGCCGGCTCGAACTCGACAAGCGTCGCGAACAGGAGGCGCCGGAGGGCCTGACGGCCCTGTCACCACGCTTGAAGGGCCTGTTCCGCCGGCGCCCGCCGCTCAGGCTCGCTTACCGGGGACGCCGGCACGAGCTGTCGCAGGTCGAGGTCGAATTCCTGATCGGGCGCAGCGACGCCTGCGATCTGATCGTGCCGGAGGCGCGCGTCTCGCGTTTCCACGCGCGCATCGAGCAGCATGACGGGCAGTACCTGCTCGTCGACGAGAGCCGCAACGGGACCTGGGTGCGCTTCGCGGACGGTACCCAGCAGCGGGTCGGCAAGACGCCGGTGACGCTGAGCGGGCGCGGGCTGATCGGGCTGTGCGCGCCACCCGACGCAGCCAACCCGAACATCATCGAATTCGAGCTCTGAGCACCGCGCTCAGCGCGCGTAGCGCGCGAGTGCGTCGACGTCGCGAATTTCCACCAGCGAGCCGTCGACGGCGATGAGCCCCTGCGCCACGAGTTCGTGCAGGGCGCGCGACAGGGTTTCCGGCTTGATCGAAAGCCGTGACGCGATCAGCTGCTTGGGCGCCGGCAGGGCCACGGCGGTCGCGCCGGGGGAACCCTCGGGCACGAGACCCAGCAGGAAATCGACGATGCGGCCGGTCGCCGACTGCAGGGTCAGCGCCTCGACCTCGCCGAGCAGGCGATGCAGGCGCAGGCTCATGTTCGCCATCAGGCGGAAGCACAGCGCGGTGGAACCGCGCAGCAAGTCGCCGACGACGCGGTTGTCGAGGCCGATCAGGCGTGTCGTGCCGATGGCGCGCGCATTGACCGGGTAGCGGGGCATGCCCATGAACATCAGCGCCTCGGCGAAGCTCTGGCCGGCGTTGATGATCTCCACGACTTTCTCGTCGCCCGCGGGTGACACCCTGCTGATCCCGATCCGGCCCGCGACGACAACGTAGAAGCGGCTCGCCGCCTCGCCCTGGCGGAACAGGTACTCGCCGTCATGCAGGGTCGCGGTGCGGGCCCCGGCCAGCAGTGCGGCGCGTGCGTCGGCCGGCAGTTCCTCGAACAGGAAGCTCTTCTCCAGCGCCTCGATGTCTACCTTGTCCGGTTCGCTCGTCATCGCTTGGTGCGTCGGTCGCCGCGCGCCGCGCGCCCGCGTACCGACGGGACCGACTCCCGTGTTTGGCTCCCCCTCATCCTAGCGGGCCAGGCGACGCACCGGTAGCGGCCCCGCCGCGCGGTCCTGCCGTCAGCAGCGCGGCGGTGAATCATCGACCCGCGGCGCGAACAGGAACGCGCCGTAGTGCCAGGCGAACAGCGCGAACGCGGCGGTCCAGCACGCGCCTGCCGCGCGCAGCGCGAGGGCGTAGTCGACCGGCAACCACGGGGCGGCCACGCGCAGCAGCGCGCCCGTCGTGACGAGGGCGTAGATTGCCACCGTGGTGCGGTCCGCGCGCAGGCTCCGCCCGGTGTGGCCCAGCGTCGCCCGCGTCATCACGGCGAGCGTCATCGTGCCGATTGCGCCGGCGCCCAGCGCGTGGAGGGCGGCAGAGACCGGCAGGGTCGCCGGCCACAGCGTCGACGCCGCGAGCAGCCCGAGGCCCGCGACGAGCCAGGCGTAGCCGACGTGGAGCACCAGCACCAGCGGTTCGCGGGTGCAGGCCAGGCCATGCCAGCCGGCAAGCCGGACGGCGTGCAGCAGCGCCGCGCCGGCGAGTGCCGCAGCGGCCAGCCGCGCGTCGAGCCCGGCGAGCCAGCAGACGAGGGCGGCGGCGGTGAGGGCCAGGACCTGCCACTCGCCGAGCGGGAATGCCGCGGGCTTCCGTCCGCGACCCTGCTGCGCGAGCCAGTTCTGCGTGAAGGTCGGCACGATGCGGCCGCCAATGAGGCCGATCAGCAGCACGACGGCGGCGAGGCCGGTGGTCGCCGCGGTGCGCTCGGCATCGGCCGGCACGAGCCCGAGATGCAGCGCCGTGTCGGCCAGCGCCAGCACCGTCGCGAGCAGGCAGACCGGGATGCCGCGGCGATTGCCGGCGAGCGCGATCTCGCGCCAGGCATGGAAGCCGAGTCCCCAGAAGAAGCCGGCGTCGCCCACCGTCGCGACGGCGGGCGCCCAGGCCACCGGCAGCAGGGCGCCGCGACCCAGGCACCAGGCACCGAACAGCAGCATCAGCGGCCCGCCGCGCAAGGGCGGGCGCTGGGTCCAGTTCGGGATCGCGGTCAGCAGGAAGCCGGCGATCACGGCGCCGGTGTAGCCGAACAGCATCTCGTGCCGGTGCAGCGCGAGATCCACCGGGCTGGCAATGCCGCCGAGCGCCAGCAACCACAGCGGGATCGCGAGCGCCGCGTGGAGACCGGCGGCGAGGAAGAACGGGCGAAAACCGGCGGACCAGAAGACGGCGGGTCGCGGGTTCGCGCCGGCCAGGACTGCGCGCATGACAGACTCCTCCCGGAGTGACGACGATGCATGGACCTTAGGGGCTGGCGACGGCGCAGCGCCTTGACGTCCGTCAAGGGTGGCCGCGTCGCGCCACGGCGGGACCATCGCGCGCGTCGCGTCTTCGCGCTGTCGGACACTGGCGCGCATCGGTCCCGTCAGCGGCGCCATGCCACCCCGTGACGCGCGCGGCAGCGCCGGTCAATTCCGGTAATATCGCGGCGACATCTCACCACGCGCGACTGGCCCGGTCATGAAATACCCGACGATCGAACAGACGATAGGCAACACCCCGCTCGTTCGCATGCAGCGTCTGCCGGGCAAGACCACCAACACCCTGCTCGCGAAGCTGGAGAGCCACAACCCGGCCGGCTCGGTGAAGGACAGGCCCGCGCGCAACATGATCCTGCGCGCCGAGGAGCGCGGCGAGATCAAGCCGGGCGACACCCTGATCGAGCCGACGAGCGGCAACACCGGTATCGCGCTCGCGATGGTCGCCGCGATGCGGGGCTACCGGATGATCCTCATCATGCCGGACAACATGAGCGTCGAACGGCGCGCCGTCATGAAAGCCTATGGCGCGGAGCTGATCCTGGTGCCCAGGGAAGGCGGCATGGAGGCGGCCATCGACCTCGCGCGGTGCATGGAGAACGACGGCGAGGGCAAGGTGCTCGACCAGTTCTCGAATCCCGACAATCCGCGCGCGCACTACACGGGCACGGGGCCCGAGATCTGGCGCGACACGCAGGGCAACGTCACCCACTTCGTCAGCGCGATGGGCACGACCGGGACCATCATGGGCACCGGCAAATATCTCAAGGAGAAGAACCCCGCGATCCAGGTCGTCGGCGTGCAGCCGGGAGACGGCGCGTCCATCCCGGGCATCCGACGCTGGGCTCCGCCCTACGTGCCCAGGATCTATGAGCAGAAGCGCGTCGACCGCATCATCGACGTCACGCAGGATGAGGCCGAGGAAATGGCCCGCCAGCTCGGGCGCCAGGAAGGCATTTTCTGCGGCATCTCCGCCGGCGGCGCGGTCTGTGCCGCGCTCAAGCTCAGTGCCGAGCTGACCAATTCGACGATCGTCACCATCATCTGCGATCGTGGCGACCGCTACCTGTCGACGAACGTCTTTCCCGGTTGAGCGCGCACCGGCGCCACGCCGCCGGTGCGCGCTCGGCGCAATCCTCGCGCTCGGGCTCGCCGGCCCGCTGTCTGCGGCCGGCTTCTCCCTGTCGCTCGCGATCGGCGACCTCGAGCTGCCGGGCGGCATCCGCTTCCACGACCTGCGGCTGGCCTGCCGCAGCCTCACCGTCGACAGCGCCGGGCTCGCGTGCGCGGACGGTGAGCTGGCGGTCGCCCGTTCGCCGCTCGGCGCCCTGCGCGTGCCGGTGCGGGTGCGCCAAACCGGCGACGCGTGGCGGCTGAGCGCCCCGGCGTTCAGCTTCGCCGGCGGCAGCCTGCGCTTCTCGCTCGGCCTCACCGGTGGCGCCGGGCAGGTGCAGCTGGCGCTGCGCGACATCCAATTGCCGCGCCTCGCCGAGCTCGCCGAGGTGCTGCTGCCGGCGGCGGCGCTGCCCGCAGTGACGGCCGGGCGGATCGATCTTGAGCTCGACTGCGAATTCGCGGGCCGGCGCCCCGTGAACTGTCGCGCGCAGGGCCTGGTCGACCGGGTGGACGCCGCGGGCAGCAGCAGCGCGGAGCAGGCGAGCGTGCGTTTCGATCTCGGGCAGCGTCGCGACGCGGACGGTGAGCGCTGGCGCGGCGAGCTTGCGCTGACGGCAGGGACGCTCTACGTCGAACCCGGGCTCAGCGTCGGTGACCTCACGCCGGGCTTCCTGCTGCGCGCCGACGGCGAGCCGGTGGTCTTCGCCTTCGAGCTCGCGCGCGGCGATGACGGGCGGCTGCGGCTGCTGCAGGGCCGGCTGCGGCAGCCGGGCGTCGCCGACGCCAGCTTCGACGGTGACGCGCTGCTCGCCCCGAGTTTCGGCTGGGGCGACGGCGCGATCCGCTTCTCGACGCCCGCGCTCGACGGTTTCTACTCGACCTGGCTGCAGCCGCTGCTGCTCGGCACGGCGCTCGGGGATCTCGCCGCGCGGGGCGGCCTCGACGTCGCGCTGGTCCGGCGCGACGATACGCTCGTCAGCCTGGACGTCGATTGCCATGACTGCGCGTTCACGGACGCGCAGGGGCGTTACGCGATCGAGGCCCTGAACGGCGGGCTGCGCCTGCATGCGGGCGCCGACGCACTCGCCTCCTCGCTGAGCTGGGGCGCGGCGTCCGTCTACCGGATCGCGCTCGGTGGTGGCCGGGTCGACTGGGCGTCGAGCCGCGGCCGGCTCGCCGCCGTCGACTGGCGCGACGTCACAATATTCGACGGCGTGCTCAGGCTCGATGCGATCGAACTGGTGGGGCTCGGCTCCGCCGACCCGCAGCTCGTGCTCGCCGGCGGCATCGAGCCGATCACGCTGTCGCGGCTGACCACGGCTTTCGGCTGGCCGCCGCTGGCCGGCCAGCTGTCCGGCAAGCTGCCGCGACTGACGCTCGCGCGGCGCCGGATCAGCGTCGACGGCGCGCTCGAGATAGGCGTCTTCGGTGGCCAGGTCCTGCTGCGCGACCTGCGCCTGACCGATTTCCTCAGCGCCGCGCCCCGGCTGCGCACCGAGGTCGAGGTGCGAGGGCTCGAGCTCCGCCAGCTCAGCGGCACCTTCTCGTTCGGCCGCATCGACGGACATCTCGACGGCGCGATCCACGACCTGCGCCTCGAGGCCTGGCAGCCCGTGGCCTTCGACGCCTACTTCGCCACGCCCGCCGACGACGAGCTGCCGCACCGGATCAGCCGACAGGCCGTCAGCAACCTGAGTAAACTCGGCGCCGGCACCGGCGGGCCCCTCGCGAGCGGCTGGCTGAGCCTGATTCCGTCATACTCTTACGGTGAGCTCGGGCTCGGCTGCCGGCTCATCAACGGCGTCTGCCACCTGCGCGGCGTCGAAGCCTTGCCCGACGGCGGTTTCCGGATGCTGACGCGTGGCGGCCTGCTGCCGCCGTGGATCGAGATACGCGGGGCCAGCGCGCAGATCCCGTGGCGCGAGCTGGTCGAAGGCATGGGGCGGATCGCCGGGGGCGAAGTCGAATTCGAAGTGGATGTCGGGGGGCCGCGCGCCCCGTGAAGAGTGAGGAGGAGCAATGAAGTCTCGCGTGATGGTCTGCATGCTTGCCTGCGCGCTCGCCGCGTGCGTGACGGTCAATGTGTATTTCCCGACGTCCGCCGCCGAGCGGGCGGCCGACATCATCGTCAAGGAGGTCTACGACGCCGGCGAGGGCGACAAGCCGCTCTCGGGCGTCGCGCGCGCGCTGCGCGGCGCGCTGCTCGTCGTGCTCGACACGCTGGTGCCGGCGGCCGCTGCCCAGCAGCCGGACGTCAACATCGCCACGCCGGCGATCACCGCGCTGCGCGCCGCGATGGCGGCGCGCCACGCGCAGCTCAAGCCCCACTACGGCAGCGGCGCGATAGGCATGCAGGCAGACGGGCTCATCGCGCTGCGCGACCCGAAGCCGGTCGCGCTCGACGCGCGTAACCTAGTGAAGAAACTCGTCGCCGACGAGAACCGCGACCGCAACCGGCTTTACGCGGAGATCGCGCAGGCCAACGGTCACCCGGAGTGGGAGCCCGACATCCGGCGCACCTTCGCGGCCGCCTGGGTCGAGAACGCGCCCGGCGGCTGGTGGTACCAGAGCGGCGGCAACTGGTCGCAGAAATAAGCGGAAAGCGCACATGCTGAACAACGTATTCGTATTCGACATCGAGACCGTGCCGGACGTCGACGCCGCGCGACGGCTGTGGGACCTGAAAGACCTCAGCGACGAGAACGTCGCGAGGGTGATGGCGGCCAAGCGCCAGCAGGAAACCGACGGGAGCACCGACTTCCTGCGCCACCACCTGCATCGCATCGTCGCGATCTCGGCGGTGTTCCGCCATGACGAGAAGCTCGCGGTGTGGTCGCTGGGCGACGAGGACGCAAGCGAAGCGGAGCTCGTGCGCCGCTTCTTCGAGGGCATCGAGCGCTATTCGCCGACCCTCGTGTCCTGGAACGGCGGCGGTTTCGACCTGCCGGTGCTGCACTACCGCGCGCTGCTGCACGGGATCAGCGCGCCGCGCTACTGGGACATCGGCAGCGACGACCCATCGTTCCGCTACAACAACTACCTGGGCCGCTTCCACTGGCGGCACATCGACCTGATGGACGTGCTGTCGGGCTACCAGCCGCGCGCGGTCGCGAAGCTCGACGAGATCGCGACCCTGCTCGGCTTTCCCGGCAAGATGGGCATGAGCGGCAAGGACGTGTGGCCGACCTACCTCGCGGGCGGGCTGCCGGCGATACGGGCGTACTGCGAGACCGACGTGCTGAACACCTATCTCGTCTACCTGTCCTTCGAACGCATGCGCGGGCACCTGCTCGACAAGCACTACCACGCTGAAATCGCGCGGGTTCGACACATGCTGCAGGAGGCGAACAGGCCGCATCTCAACGAGTTCCTCGACGCATGGCCGGCAGACGCAACAACCGCCGCGCAGCCGTAAGCGCGGCACCGGTCACCGCCGAGGTCGAGCGGCTGTCGCACGAGGGGCGCGGCGTCGCGCGCGTCGAGGGCAAGATCGTCTTCATCGAGGGCGCGCTGCCGGGCGAGCAGGTGGTGTTCCGCTACACCCGGCGCCACGGCCAGTTCGACGAGGGCAGCGTGCTGGAGGTCCTGCGCGCGAGCCCCGACCGGATCGCGCCCCGCTGCGCGCATGCCGAGCGCTGCGGCGGCTGCAGCCTGCAGCACCAGGCGGGTGCCGCGCAGATCGCGCACAAGCAGGCGGTCCTGCTCGAACTGCTGGCGCACCAGGCCGGCGTCGCGCCCGCGCGGGTGCTGCCACCGGTGCACGGCCCGCAGTGGGCCTACCGGCGGCGCGCGCGCCTCAGCGTGCGTTACGTGCACAAGCGGGAGGAAGTGCTGATCGGCTTTCGCGAGAAGGGCTCGCACTTCGTCGCCGACATCGCGCGCTGCGAGACGCTGGTCGCCGCGGTGGGCACCCGCCTGCCCGAGCTCCGGGCCCTCGTCGCAGCGCTGTCCTGCGCCCACGACATCCCGCAGATCGAGGTTGCCGCCGGCGCTGACGACATAGCGCTGCTGTTCCGCCATCTCGCGCCGCTGACGGACGACGACGTCGCGCGCCTGCGGGAATTCGCGGGCGCGACGGGTCTGCGCGTCTATTCGCAGGCCGGCGGCATCGAGACCCTGCGACGCCTGGACGGGCCGGAGGCGCCGCTGCGCTACCGGGTCGCGGGGCTCGAACTCGAATACCTGCCCGGTGACTTCGTGCAGGTCAACGCGGCGATCAACGACACCATCGTGCCGCTCGCGATCGACCTGCTGGAGGTGGGCGCGGACGATCACGTGCTGGACCTGTTCTGCGGGCTCGGCAATTTCACGTTGCCGCTCGCGCTGCGGGCGGCAAGGGTCGCCGGCGTCGAGGGCGACGCCGGGCTGGTCGCGCGGGCTGCGGACAACGCGCGCCGCCTCGGCATCGGCAACGCCTGCTTCGCCGCGGCCAACCTGTTCACGCCGGACGGCATCGCCGCGATCCCCGCCGGCCCCTGGTCGAAGATCCTCCTCGATCCGCCGCGCACCGGCGCCGCCGAAGTCCTCGCGGCCCGCGACTTCACCGGTGTCGAGCGGGTCTGCTACGTGTCCTGCAATCCGGTCACGCTCGCGCGGGACGCGGCAACGCTCATCCGCCAGCACGGCTACCGCCTCGACGCCGCCGGCGTCCTCGACATGTTTCCGCACACGACGCACGTCGAGTCGATTGCGCTGTTCGCCCGGCGCTGAAGCAGCGGCGGCCCGCACGGGCACCGGCCGCGCGCGTTTCGAGCGAATGCGCGCGCGGCGCGCCCCCGGCCGGGCCGCGCGACCCGACACTTCGGCTCAACCGTTCTTTCCTCATAACAAATTGAATCAAGTTCAGGCGACCCGCTGCCGTAAACTGGGACTCGATACCCAGCCAACGGACAAGGCACCGCGTCGATGACAGCCCTGACCCATCTCCAGCGCCTCGAGGCCGAAAGCATCCACATCCTGCGCGAAGTTGTGGCCGAGACCGACAAGCCGGTCATGCTCTACTCGGTCGGCAAGGACTCGGCAGTGATGCTGCACCTCGCGCGCAAGGCGTTCTTTCCGGCGCCGCCACCGTTCCCGCTGCTGCACGTCGACACCACGTGGAAGTTCCGCGCGATGTACGAGATGCGCGAGCGCATGGCGAAGGAGTCGGGCATGGAACTGCTCGTGCACCAGAATCCCGAAGCCAAGGCGCGCGGCATCAATCCCTTCGACCACGGCCCGCTGCACACGGACATGTGGAAGACGGAAGGTCTCAAGCAGGCGCTCGATCTCCACGGCTTCGACGCCGCCTTCGGCGGCGCGCGGCGCGACGAGGAGAAGAGCCGGGCGAAGGAGCGCATCTTCTCCTTCCGCTCCGCGAATCATCGCTGGGATCCGAAGAACCAGCGTCCCGAGCTGTGGAAGCTGTACAACGCGCGCAAGCACAAGGGCGAGACGATCCGCGTATTCCCGATCTCGAACTGGACCGAACTCGACATCTGGCAGTACATCCACCTCGAGCAGATCCCGATCGTGCCGCTGTACATGGCGGCGCCGCGCCCGACCGTCTGGCGCGACGGGCTGCTGCTGATGGTCGACGACGAACGCTTCCCGTTGCGGCCCGGCGAGCAGCCGGTGATGCGTTCGGTGCGGTTCCGCACGCTCGGCTGCTACCCGCTGACCGGCGCCGTCGAGAGCACGGCGTCCACCCTGACCGAGGTCATCCAGGAAACCCTGCTGACGACGACGTCGGAGCGCCAGGGCCGCGCGATCGACCACGACCAGGCCGCGAGCATGGAGAAAAAGAAACAGGAGGGCTATTTCTGACCCTCGCCCGGGCGAGGTGCGGAAGCGATTCACCATGAACCAGCCGACCAAGGACTCCTCCTACAGGGCGCACGACCTCATCGCCGAGGACATCGACGCCTACCTGCACCAGCACCAGCACAAGTCGCTGCTGCGCTTCATCACCTGCGGCTCGGTGGACGACGGCAAGTCGACGCTGATCGGCCGCCTGCTGTACGACTCGAAGATGATTTTCGAGGACCAGCTCGCGGCGCTCGAAGCGGACTCGAAGCGGGTCGGCACGCAGGGGCAGAACATCGACTTCGCGCTGCTCGTCGACGGCCTCGCCGCGGAGCGCGAGCAGGGCATCACGATCGACGTGGCCTACCGGTTCTTCGCGACCGACAGGCGCAAGTTCATCGTCGCGGACACGCCCGGCCACGAGCAGTACACGCGCAACATGGTCACCGGCGCCTCGACCGCCGACCTCGCCGTGATCCTGATCGACGCGCGCAAGGGCGTGCTGACGCAGACGCGCCGCCACAGCTACCTTGCCCACCTCATCGGCATCCGCAACATCGTGCTCGCGGTCAACAAGATGGACCTCATCGAGTACGACCGCGAGAAGTACGAGGCCATCGTCGCCGATTACGGCAGCTTCGCGGCGTCGATCGGGATCACCGCGTTCACCCCGATCCCGATCTCGGGTTTTCTGGGCGACAACGTCACGACGCGCTCGGAGAACATGCCCTGGTACACGGGGCTGCCGCTGATGGAGCACCTCGAGACCGTCGAGCTGGACGTCACCGCCGACCAGTCCAAGCCGTTCCGCCTGCCGGTGCAGTGGGTGTGCCGGCCGAACCTCGATTTCCGCGGCTTCGCCGGCCAGATCGCGACGGGGCGCGTGAGGACCGGCGACGCTGTGCGTGTGCTGCCGTCGGGGCGCACGTCGACCGTCGCGCGGATCGTGACGCTGGACGGGGACCTCGCCGAGGCCTGCGCAGGGCAGTCGGTGATGCTGACGCTGGACGACGAGGTGGACTGCTCCCGGGGCGACGTGCTCAGCGTCGCCAACGACCCTCCGGAAGTCGCGAACCAGTTCGAGTCGACGCTGGTATGGATGTCCGACGAGGAACTGCGGCCCGGGCGTCCGTACTGGATGAAGATCGGCACGCAGTTCGTGTCCGTGCAGGTGCACGCGCCGAAGTACCAGGTCAACGTAAACACCATGGAGCACCTGGCGGCGAAGACGCTCGGGCTGAACGCGATCGGCGTCGTGACGCTGACGACCGACAAGCCGATCGTCTTCGAGCCCTACGACGCCAACCGCGACCTTGGCGGCTTCATCCTGATCGACAAGTTCACCAACGGCACGGTCGCGGCCGGCATGCTGCATTTCGCGTTGCGCCGCAGCCAGAACGTGCACTGGCAGGCGCTCGAAATCACGCGCGACGCGCACGCGGAGCAGAAGCACCAGCGGCCGCGCCTGCTGTGGTTCACCGGCCTGTCCGGCGCGGGCAAGTCGACCATCGCGAACCTCGTCGAGAAGCGCCTCCACGCGCTCGGTAAACACAGCTTCCTGCTCGACGGCGACAACGTGCGCCACGGCCTGAACAAGGATCTCGGCTTCACCGACGCCGACCGTGTCGAGAACATCCGTCGCGTCGGTGAAGTCGCGAAGCTGATGACCGATGCGGGCCTGATCGTGCTGACCGCGTTCATCTCGCCGTTCCGCGCGGAGCGCCAGATGGTCCGCGACATGCTGCCGCCTGGCGAGTTCGTGGAGATCCACATCGACACCGCGCTCGCGGAGGCCGAGCGGCGCGACGTGAAGGGGCTCTATCGCAAGGCGCGCGCCGGGCAGCTGAAGAACTTCACCGGCATCGACTCGCCGTACGAAGCCCCGGAGCACCCGGAAATCCGCATCGACACGGCGCAGATGAGTCCCGAGCAGGCGGCCGAACACATCGTCGAGCACCTGCTGGCACTGGAGGCGCAGGGCGCGGCCTGAGCCGCGCGCCGCGTCAGGCGGCGTTGCCCGTGAGCAGTTCGCGGATCAGGCTGCCCGCGTGCATCTTGTCGACATACCGGTCGACACCGGCCTCGGCCGCGCCGCGGCGCAAGGCCTCGACCGGGTCCTCGCCGGACATCATCACCATCGCCATGCGCGCCGGCGGGAACTGGGCGCGCAGCTCGCGCGCCACGCGATAGCCGTTCAGCTTCGGCAGGTTGATGTCGAGCAGCACGAGGTCGGGCTGCCAGTCGCGGGCGATGCGCAGCGCTTCCTCGCCGTCCCGTGCCGAGCGCACCTGCTGGCCGAGTTCCTCGAGCAGGTTCGTCAGCGAGTTCTGCATCGCGTCGTTGTCGTCGACGATGAGCACGCGGCGTCGCGAGGTCGCGGCGAGCGCGCGCTCGGCGCCGGGCGTTGCGCAATCCTCTTCCCGTTTTGCACGGGGCAGCACCAGCGTGAAGCTGGCGCCGTGTCCCGCCCCGGGACTCGCGACATCGACGCGGCCGCCGTGCAGTTCGGCGATCCGCGCCGCGGTGGCGAGGCCGAGACCTAGCCCGCCCCGTTGTCCGGCGCCGCGCGCCGGCCGGTCGCCGGCCGCAACCGGAATCCCGCGCAGTCGCGCGGGATCGATACCACAGCCGTCGTCCCGCACCCGGATGTGACAGTCCCCGTCGGCGACGTCCGCCTCGATCCAGATCTCCCCGTGCTCGCCGGTGAAGCGCACCGCGTTCTCGAGCAGCTCGCGCAGCGCCGCGGCCAGCAGCACGGGATCGACCCCGCGCAGGCGCGCGTGCGCGGCGATCGCGACGTGCAGGCTGCGTTCGCCGAGGGCGCAGGATTCACGCAGCGTGTCCGTCGCGTCGGCGACGAGTTCCTCGAGCTCGAGCGCGTCGCTGCGCGGCGTGAGATCCTGGCGCAGCAGGTGGTCGGCGAGCGAGAGCTTGTCCAGCAGGCGGCCGATGCCGTTCATCTGGCGCTCGAGGATGGCGATCCCCGGCGCCGCGCGCGCGTCACCGGCGCTGCGCATGCGGAGCATCTGCACGACGTTGCCCATCGGCGCCAGCAGGTTGCGCAGCTCGTGCACGAGCCCTGACACGAACGGGCCCTGGCCGATCGCGGTGGCCGCCAAATCCGTTCCCTGCAAGGTGGTCGCCGGCGTTTCGCGACCTTCGTCGGTGGACACGGTCTGCTTCCTCGTGGTCGATACGCGCTGCGCGCCGGCCCGCGTGCGGGCGCGGCGCGACAGGCTGGCCGCATCCTACCGGGCACGGCGTACAGCGCCTGTCAGACTACCGATTCGATGCTGTCAGCAACAGCGGGCCATAAGCGCCGCGCGGGGACCGGACGTCCGCCGTAGCGCCCCGCCGGCGCACCGTGGCCGCGGAATGCGCTTGAGCCGAAGCGGCCCGCGCGGCTATCGTCTGCGCGCCAGCCCATGCGCCACCTGCTCATCCTGTTCGTCGGTCTCCTGCTCGCCGCCTGCGCCCAGCCGCCGGACGAGGTGCTGCGCGTGGGGCTGCCGACGCCCGTCGTGAGCCTCGACCCGCGCTACGCGACGGACGCGACCTCGTCGCGGCTGTGTCGCCTGATCTACCAGGCGCCCGCCGACTTCGACGGGCGTTTCATGCCGGTGCCGGCGCTGATGGCCTGGCGCATGCTCGGGCCGACGCGCTACCGTTTCCGCCTGCGCGGCGCCCCGCGCTTTCACGACGACACCCCGCTGACGGCCGCCGACGTCGCCGCGACCTATCGTGCGGTGCTCGACCCCGCGCGCGCCTCGCCGCACCGCGGCTCCCTCGCGAACGTGAAGCGCATCGTCGAGGTCGATGCGACGACCGTCGATTTCGAGCTGGCGACGCCCGACCCGCTGTTCCCGGGCCTGCTCGTGATCGGCGTGCTGCCGGCGGCGCTCGCCGCCGGCCCGGCCGTCGACCGGCCGGTCGGCAGCGGACCCTTCGCAGTGCGCGACGTGTCCGCGAAGTCGCTCGCGCTGAGCCGGCGCGCGGACGACCAGCCTGTCCTCTTCGAGGTCGTCGAGAACGAGACCACGCGCGCGCTCAAGCTCAAGCGCGGTGAGCTCGACCTCGTGCAGGGCGGTTTCGCGCCGGAACTCGCGCACTGGCTCGCCCGCCAGCCCGGACTCACGCTGACGATGCGCGAGGGCACGACCTTCAGCTATCTCGGTTTCAATTTCGCGCGCGGACCCACCGCGCGGCGCGAAGTGCGCGAGGCCATCTCGCTCGCGCTCGACCGGCAGGCCATCATCGGCCACCTGTTTCGCGGGCAGGCGCGGTCCGCGAACGCGATCCTGACGCCGGAGCACTGGGCCGGAGCGCCAAGCCTCGCGCCGCCCGCGCACGACCCGGCGCGGGCCCGCGTGCTGCTCGCGTCCCTCGGCCACGATCGCGCGCACCCGCTGAGGATTTCCTACAAGACGTCCAGCGACCAGTTCCGCCTGCGCATCGCGACCGTCCTGCAGGCGCAGCTTGCCGAAGTCGGCATCGCGCTGGACATCCGCAGCTACGACTGGGGCACGTTCTACGCCGACGTGAAGGCGGGCAATTTCGAACTGTACGGCCTGTCGTGGGTGGGATTGCAGCTGCCGGACGTCTTCCGCTACGCGTTCCACAGCGCGTCCGTGCCGCCTGCCGGCGCAAACCGCGGCCGCTACGCGAGCGCGACGGTCGACGCGCTGATCGAGGAGGCCGAACGCAGCGACTCCCTGGCGGCGCGCGCCGGTCGTTATCGCGAGATCCAGTCCGGACTCCTTGCCGATCTCGCGTACGCGCCGCTGTGGTACGAGAACCAGGTCGTCGTGCGGCGCGACCGCGTCATCGGCTACGATACGGACGCCAGCGGCAGCTACGACGGTCTGTCGCGCGTGCAACTACGGAAGCCGGATGAGCGCGACGCGCCTTGAGATCGACATCCTCCGCCAGCGCCTGCGTCATTACGCGGGCACGCGGCTGCTGCGCGAATACTGGGTGTCCACCGCGCGCAACGGTCCCGGCGAGGTGATGGACAGCGAATGCACGCCGCGCGGCAGGCACGCGATTGCCGCGAAGATCGGCGCGGACATGCCGCCAGGCAGCGTGTTCGTCGGCCGCCGGCCGACCGGCGAGATCTACTCGCCGGCCTTCGCGGCGACCCAGCCCCCGGGGCGCGACTGGATTCTCACGCGCATCCTGTGGCTCGGTGGCCTTGAGCCGGGCGTGAACCAGGGCGGCAGGGTCGACAGCCACGCCCGCTACATCTACCTGCACGGCACGCCGGACGAGACGCCGTTGGGCGTCCCGGGGTCGCGCGGCTGCGTGCGCATGCGCAATCGCGACATCATCGAGTTGTTCGATCGGGTGGAAGTCGGTGACGAAGTCTTTCTTTACGTGGGCTGAAGATCGCGGCCGCGCGGCGCTGCTCGCGCTGGCGCTGCTGTCGCCGACGCCGGCCGTGTGGGCTACGGATCTGTCGGGCCTCGCGGTCGTCAACGAGGACGCCACGCTGTCCTTACACGAGCGTCACGTCGCCCTGTGGGGCATCCACGTCCCGCACAGCGCGGACGAATGCCAGGTGTACTCGCGACCGGCCGGATGCGGTGCGCCGGCGAGCCGCGCGCTGAAGACCAGGGTCCAGGGCTTCGTGCAGTGTGAACGGCAGGCCCAACGCGCCGACGGCGTAATCGAAGCGCTCTGCCGCGTCGACGAGCCCGGCTACGACACCGGCCTGGATCTCGCAGCCTGGCTCGTTGACCAGGGCTGGGCAGTGCCGCTACCGGACGCGCCGTTCGAGTACCACGTGCTCGAACGCCTCGCCCGCCAGACCGGCCGCGGCCTGTGGAGCCTGCCCGGCGTCCTGCCCTGAGCAAGGCTTGCGCGCCCTGACGTGTTCGGCGCGCTGCAAGCTGTCCGCCGCCGGCTCAGCGCTGCTGGAAGATGTAGTTGTTCATGCTGACGAGGTGGCTGCGCAGCCACTGGCCGAACTGGGTCGCCGGCCGGATCAGCGGGCAGTCGCCGTTCCTGTCGTAGTAGTAGCTGTTCGACGTCGCGCAGTTGCCGAAGAACAGCACCTGGTTGCGCCGGCGCTTCAGCATCTTCTCGAAGTCTTCCTCGTAGGCCGCCTGCTTGACCTCGACATAGTTCGCGTTGCGCGCGCGCGCGGCCTTCAGGCAGCGCGCGAAATGGCGGACCTGTGTGTCGATCATGCCGAACCACGAAGCGCTCGCCGCGGAGTAGGGCCCGAAGATCATGAAGTAGTTCGGGTAGTTCGGCACCGTGATGCCCTGGAAGGAGCGGAAGCGGTTCCTGCCCCAGTAGTCGCCGATTTCCGTGCCGTCGCGCCCGAAGGTGTCGAAGGCCGGCACGATGCCCTTCTCGAACACGGCGTAACCGGTGGCGCAGATCAGCACGTCGACCTCGCGCTCGACGCCGTCGCTGGTCACGACGCCGGTCGGCGTGACGCGGGCGATTGATTCCGTGACGAGTTCGACGTCGGGGCGGTTGAAGACCGGGAAGTAGACGTTCGAAAAGCTCGGGCGCTTGCAGAAGAAGCTGTACTTCGGGATCAGCTTCTCCTGCAGCACGGGATCGTGCACCTGCTTGCGGATGTGGTTGACGCCGACCTGCTCCAGCCACTGGTAGAGCCAGGGCATCTGCCGGTAGTGCGAGAAGCCGAGGCCGAACAGCACTTCGTTGAGGACGTTCGTGACCACGCGCACCGCGCGCTGGGCCAGCGGGAAGCGGCGGAACAGCCGGCGGGTGCCCTCGCTGAGAATCATGTCCGGCTTCGGCAGCAGCCAGATCGGGGTGCGCTGGTAGACGTCGAGCCGCGCCACCTGGTCGACGATTTCCGGAATCACCTGGATGGCAGTCGCGCCGGTCCCGATCACGGCCACGCGCTTGCCGGTCAGGTCCACGCCGTGGTCCCACTGCGCGGTGTGCATGATGGTGCCCGCGAACTGCTCGATGCCCGCGATATCCGGCAGCTTGGGCGGGCCGAACAGGCCGGTTGCGCTGACCAGGTAGCGTGAGCGGATTTCCTCGCCGTTCTCGAGGCGCGTGACCCAGCTGTTCGTCGGCGCGTCGTAGGCCGCGCTCTGCACCGTCTTGCCGAAGCGAATGTGCCGGCGCACGCCGTACTTGTCGGCGCAGTGGTCCGCGTAGGCCTTCACCTCGCTGCCCCGGGCGTACAGGCGCGACCAGTCGTAGGGCTCGAAGCCGTAGGAGTAGGACGTCGATGCGACGTCGACGGTCAGGCCCGGGTAGGTGTTGTCGCGCCAGGTGCCGCCGAGGTCCTCGGCGCGCTCCAGGATCGCGAAGTCGTCGAGGCCCATCTTCTTCAGCGCAATGCCGGCGCCGAGTCCTGAAAAACCCGAGCCCACGATCAGGACTTCGACATCAAGTGGAGTCTGCGGCATGCACGAACCTCGATTGGGCACTGAGACGGTATGGGGCCGAAGTGTGCCGCATCACGCGCCGGCACGCACCGCATCGAGCGAAATACCGCATTGCGGCAAAGACTGCCGGACGGGGTGGCCGCCGCGTTCCGGAGCGTAGGCAGCGGGCCGCCCCGGGCTTATCTTGGAACAGGTGCCAACGGACGCTGGAGAACCCGATGGAAGTGAGGCTTGCGACGCCGGACGACGTGCCCGCCATGAACGGGCTGCTGTCCGTGCTGTTCATGCAGGAAGCGGAATTCAGGCCGGACCCTGTCGCGCAGGCCCGGGGCCTGTCGATGATCGTGGGCGACCCTTCCCTCGGTGCGATCCTGGTCGCCGGCGAGCGGGACGGACTGCTCGGCATGGTCAACCTGCTGTATACCGTGTCCACCGCGCTGGGCTGCCGCGTCGCGTTGCTGGAGGACATGGTGGTGGCGCCTGGCGCCCGCGGCCGCGGCATCGGCCGCCGGCTGCTGACGACGGCCATAGCACACGCGCGCGCGGCCGGCTGCGCGCGCATCACGCTGCTGACGGACACCGACAACGTCGCCGCGCAGCGCTTCTATCGGCGCCACGGCTTCGCGGCGTCGTCGATGCTGCCGATGCGCCTGGCGCTGGTCTGACTGGCGGCCGGCCGGTCTCCCGGGCCGTGTGTCGGGCTTCCTGCGTCAGCCCGACAGGCATGCGGCAAGTGCGTCGCCGCGCATCATGATAGAGGTTCGCCTCTCCCGCCCCGGGAGAGGCCGCGCGCAGCGCGGGTGAGGGTCGCGTCCGACAGGCGCAGCGCCGATGCAGGCCACCCTCACCCGCCGCCTTCGGCGTCGACCTCTCCCGGGGCGGGAGGGGTGAATAAGAGCTTGCGCGGCGGCGCCCTCAGGCCACCTCGCGCTTTGCGGCTTCGCGCACCAGTTCGCGCGCGAACTTCCGGAACTGCCCGTCGTAGAGCACGAGCTCGCCGCCGGTCTTCACCGCGGCGATCGACAGCCGGCCGACCAGCATCAGCAACAGGATGGCGATGATCCAGGCGACGAAATACGTCATGCGAAAGCCGCCAGTCGCGGCAACCGCGGCGGGGGCCGAAGGTGCGGCAACCGCTTCGCTGGGCGTCTGCGTATTCTGGCTGACGCGCGACAGGGTGTGATCGAGGTTCGAGCCCTGCTCGATCGCCTGCGCGAGGCGCTCGACCTTCGCCGGTTGCTTGTACAGCGACCAGGCCTCTGCGATGACCGCGAGCGAGATCCACAAGCCCACCAGCATCAGCACGAAGCCGAATCCGCGCACCACCGCGTGCGACACGCGCGAACCCCACGCCGACCAGTCGGTGTGCGCTTCCTCCTCGTTGAACTGGTAGCGGGCCATTCGTCGCTTCCTCCGGTGACGGGACAATCCCTGCGCTGGACGCGCGCCAATGTAGCACAGGCCGGCAAGCGCATTCCGGCCCCGGCGGCAATGCGTTATCGTGCGCGCCATGTCTGAACGCGGCGCCGCTACTTCCCCGTGCCGTTGCGCCTGTTGAGCCGCGCGGGTGCCGCGCTCGTGGGCGCCCTGGGCGTGATCCTCGGCGTGGCGACGCTGGTGTTCCTGCTGTTGCATCTCGCGCCCGGCGACCCTGTCGAAGCGATGCTCGGCGAAACGGCGAGCGGCGCGGACCGCGCCGCGCTGCGCGCCGAGCTCGGGCTCGATGCGCCGCTGCCGGTGCAGTACGCGCGTTATCTCGAAGGTCTCGCCACCTTCGACCTCGGCCGCTCCCTGCACACGCGCGCCCCGGTGGCCCGGACGCTCGCCGAGCGCCTGCCTTACACCGCACTGCTCGCGGGCTCGGCGCTCGGCCTCGCGCTGCTGGTCGCGCTGCCGCTCGGGCTCTACAGCGCGCTGCGCGCGGGCAGCCGCGTCGAGATCCTGACCAGCGTCGCGGCGGTGCTCGGCATGTCGGTGCCGAGCTTCGTGCTGGGGCCGCTGCTGATGATGATTTTCGCGGTGTGGCTCGGCTGGCTGCCGGTGGCGGCGGCCGGCACGCCGGCGGGGCTCGTGCTGCCGGCGTGCACGCTCGGTCTCGTGCTCGCCGCGCTGCTCGCGCGCATGGTGCGCGCGGCGGTGCGCGAGGTGCTGGCGGAGGAATACATCCGCTCGGCGCGCGCGCGCGGACTGCCGGAACTGCGGGTGCTCCTGCGGCATGCCCTGCGCAACGCCGCCTTGCCGGTGCTGACGGTGGTCGGCATGCAACTCGGCGCGCTGCTCGGCGGCGCGGTGATCACCGAGATCGTGTTCGGCTGGCCGGGCCTCGGACAGCTGACCATCGAGGCGATCCAGCGCCGCGACTACCCGCTGGTGCAGGGTTGCGTGCTGGTCGTCGCGGCGAGCTACGTCGCCGTCAACCGGGTCACGGACCTGCTCTACGCCGCCTGTGACCCGCGTACCGCGTCATGAGGACGAGCACCGCGCTGGCCGTCGCCATCGTCACCGGCTGGGTCGGTGTCGCGCTGTTCCACCCGCTGTTCATGGCCGAGGCGACGGCCGTGGAGCTGTCGCGACTGTTCGAGCCACCGGGCGCGGCGGCCTGGCTCGGCACGGACGAGCTGGGCCGTTCCATCGGCAGTCGCGTGCTGGCCGGCGCGGCGGTGTCCTGCGGCGTCGGCTTCGTCGTCGTCGCGCTGTCGCTGGTGATCGGTACCGTCTACGGCGTGGCCTGCGCCTATGCCGGCGGGGCGGTCGATGCCGTGGGCGCGCGCGTCATCGACGTCTTCATGGCCTTTCCCGGCATCCTGCTCGCGATTGCGCTGGCCGGCGTGCTCGGGCCCGGCGCGGGCAACGTGCTGCTCGCGCTGTGTGCGGTGGGTTGGGTCGGCTTCGCGCGGCTGGCGCGCGCGCAGACGCTCGCCCTGAAACACCGCGACCACGTGGCCGTCGGGCGCGCGCTCGGTTCCGGCACCTGCTTCATCCTCGTGCGCCACATCCTGCCGCTGGCGGCGGCGCCCCTCATCGTCGAGGCGACTTTCGCGCTCGCGGCGATCATCGTCGCCGAGGCCGGGCTGTCCTTCCTTGGCCTCGGCGCGCAGCCGCCGACCCCGTCGTGGGGGAGTATGATCCGGCAGGGAATGCAATACGTGCTCGTCGCGCCACACATGCTGCTCGGCCCCTGCGTCGCGCTGATGTCGGTCGCGATCAGCGCCAACCTGCTTGGCGATCGCCTGCGCGATCGCTGGCAGATCAAACGCTGAGGAATTCGCTTGGGCCTCGGACCACTGATGATCGACGTCGCGGGGCTGGCGCTGACCGACCGCGACCGCGAACTGCTGCGCCACCCGCTCGTCGGCGGCGTGATCCTCTTCTCGCGCAACTATGAGAACCCGGCGCAGCTCGCCGCGCTGACCGCCGAGATCCACGCGCTGCGCAGCCCGCCGCTGCTCGTCGCCGTCGATCACGAGGGCGGTCGCGTGCAGCGCTTCCGGACCGGCTTCACCGAGCTGCCGGCGATGGCGCGGCTCGGCGAGCGCTACGACGCCGCGCCGCAGGCGGCGCTGGCGCTGGCGACGGAGCTGGGCTGGCTGATGGCCGCGGAGCTGCGCGCGGTCGGCGTCGACTTCAGCTTCGCGCCGGTGCTCGATCTCTACACGCCGCACAGCAGGGTGATCAACGAGCGGGCCTTCCACGCCGAGCCCGAGGTCGTCGGCCGCATCGCCCAGGCTTTCGTGCGCGGCATGCACGCGGCCGGCATGGCGGCGGTCGGCAAGCACTTTCCCGGCCACGGCACCGTCAGCGCCGATTCGCACCACGAGCTTCCAATCGACCGCCGGCCGCTGTCGCGCCTGCGCCATCGCGATCTCGTGCCCTTCCGCCTGCTCTGCGCCGCCGGCATCGAGGCCATCATGCCGGCCCACATCCTGTTCCCGGCGGTCGACAGCGTGCCCGTCGGTTACTCCGCGCGCTGGCTGTCGCAGGTGCTGCGCGGCGAACTGGGCTTCCAGGGCGCCATTTTCAGCGACGACCTGTCGATGTCGGGCGCGGCGATCGCGAACAGCCACGTCGAGCGCGCGCACATGGCGCTGGCGGCCGGCTGCGACATGTGCCTCGTCTGCAACGATCGGCCGGCGGCGGAACGCCTGGTCTCGCAGCTCGAAGTCCAGCCCGAGCCGCTGTCGCTGGTGCGACTGATGCGCATGCACGGCAGGCACGCATTGACCGCGGCCGAACTCGAGCAGTCCGCGCGCTGCATCGATGCCCGCCTCGCGGTGGCGAAACTCGCGGAAGACCCGTCCCTCGCCCTGGGCGACGATGCGCCGGCCTGAGTGCACGGCCCTGTATCGCGGCATCGCTGCGCTCGTCGTCGCGCTGCTGGGGCTCGCCGGGTCCGCGCTCGCCGACGACCTGCGTTGCAGCCCGCGCGTCGAGCGCGCGGTCGACGTGGGGGCGTTGCGCCACCGCGCCGGCCTCCTGTGGGAGGTCGAGAGCCCTGACGGCGCGATCGGCCACCTGCTCGGCACGATTCATCTCGCGCTCCCCGAAGTCACCGCGCTGTCGCCGCAGCTGAGGGAGACGCTGGCGTCCGGCAACAGCTTCGGCATGGAGGTGCAGTTCGACGCCGAGGCGCTCGCCGGCGTCGCCGCCGCCATGCGCGCGCCCGACGGCGAAGGCCTGCGGCGCGACGCGGACCCGGCACTCTACGCGCGTGCGGTGGAGCTTCTCGCCGCCTACGGCATCGACGAGGCGACGGCGGCCGGGCTGAGGACCTGGGCCGTCTACACGACGCTGAGCCTGCCGCCGGGCCAGACCGCGCTGCCGCTCGATCTCCAGCTGATGCTGCGCGCCCAGGCGGCGAAGGTGCCGGTGTTCGGCATCGAGACCCTGGCCGAGCAGACCGCGCTGTTCGCGGATCTGCCGACCGCCGACCAGGTCGCGCTGCTGCGCGAAACCGTGTGCCACTACGCCGCCCAGCAGGCCGACATGGAGAGGCTGGTCGACGCCTACGTCGCCGGTGATCTCGCCGGGCTCTACAGCGAGGCGCTGCGCTACGAAACGCCCGCGCAGCGTCGCCTGCTCGCGAATCTGCTCGATGCGCGCAACGCCCGGATGGCCGAGCGCCTCCTGCCGCGCTTCGCGACGCCCGGCACCTTCGTCGCGGTGGGCGCGCTGCACCTGCCGGGCCCGGGCGGCCTGCTCGAGCGGCTGCACGAAGCGGGTTTCCGCGTGCGCGCAATCGACCGCTGAGCTCAGCCAGAGGCCGATTTCGCCGCGATTTTTGCGCGGGCCGCTGCTACCATCGCGGCGTCCCGGGCGTGCGCCCGGGCTCCGTTCCACCAGCACCGGCAGCAATCCAGCGATGCGCGTTCCGTTCACCAAGATGCAGGGCCTCGGCAACGACTTCGTGCTGCTCGACGAGCGCGCGGCACCGCTGCACCTCGACGCCGCGCAACTGCGCCGGCTCGCGGATCGCCGCTACGGCGTCGGTTGCGACCAGGTGCTGGTCATCGACCGCCCGGCGCTGCCGGGGGCCAGCGTGCGCTACCGCGTGTTCAACGCGGACGGCAGCGCGGCCCAGCACTGCGGCAACGGCGTGCGCTGCGTCGCGAGCTATCTCGCCGCGCACGACGCGGTGCGGGGCGACGAACTGCGCGTCGAGATCGCGGACAGCACCTACGAACTGAAGCTCGCCGGCGACGGCACGGTCACGGTCGACATGGGCGAACCCGACTTCGAGCCGGCTTCGCTGCCGTTCAGCGTGGCCGCGCGCGCGCCCCGCTACAGCCTGCGGCACGCCGGACGCGACTGGGCGTTCGGCGCGGTGTCGATGGGCAATCCGCACGCCGTTTTTCCGGTCGCCGACGTCATGGAGGCGCCGGTGGCCACGCTGGGAAGCCGGCTGCAGGACGATCCGCTGTTTCCGCAGCGGGTCAACGTCGGCTTCATGCAGGTCGTCGACGCCGGCCGCATCCGGCTGCGCGTCTTCGAGCGCGGCGCGGGCGAGACGCCGGCCTGCGGCACCGGTGCCTGCGCCGCGGTCGCGGTTGGTAGACTATGGGGCGAGTTGTCGTCGCGCGTCGTCGTCGAGCTGACCGGCGGCGAGCTCGTAATCGAATGGGACGGGCCGGGCACGCGCCTGTGGATGCGCGGGCCGGCCGTGACCGTCTTCGAAGGGACCATCGAACTGTGAGAACCACGCCCCAACGCCATGTCTGACGCAGCACCAGCCCCCGACGCCACGCCGGGCCCCGCCGCGGTTGCCCGTTACCTCGCGGCACACCCGGAATTCTTCAACCAGCACCCGGAGCTGCTGCGCACCCTCGAGATCCCGCATTCGACGGGGCAGGCCGTGTCGCTGTGGGAACGCCAGATCGCCGCGCTGCGCGAGGAAATCGACCGTATGCGCGGCCGTTTCGACGAGCTGATCGAGCAGGCCAGGCTGAACGAGCTGGTGATCCGTCGCATCCATCATCTCGCGCTCGAGCTGATGAACGCCGCCGGTCCGCAGGCCGTGTTCGGCCTGCTGTCGTCCCGCCTCGCGGAGGACTTCCGCGCCGACCGGGTCACCTGCCTCGTGTTCGCGCACGCGACCTCGCTCGAAACCGACGACGCGCGACAGTTCGTCGGCGCCGATTCGCCGCGCCGCGAGCCTTTCAAGGGCGCGCTGGCGCGGCAGGAGCCGCTGTGCGGCCGGCTCACCCAGGCACAGCTGCAGGCGCTGTTCGGCGTCGACAAGTTCGACGGCTCGCACGTGGTGCTGCCGCTGCACGGAGGCGGCTGGGATGGCCTGCTCGTCGTCAGCAGCCAGGACCCGCTGCGCTTCGAATCCAACATGGGCACGGAATTCCTGGCCTTCCTGCGCGACGTGGTGACGCTCGTGCTTGAACCCTGGGTCGCCAGGACGCGGCGCCAGCCGGCCTGAGACGGGGACGGTCGCCGCATGTCCGCGACCTTCGACCCGGCGCAGATCGAGCACTACCTCGCCAGTCTCGGCGGCGCGTCGCCGCACACGCAGGCCGCCTACCGGCGCGACCTCGCCCACTTCACCCGCTACTGGGACGGCGCCGCCGCGAAGAGCGGCGGCGTGGTCGACGCCCAGGCGGTGCGCGGTTTCGTCGCGTGGATGCATCGGCAGGGCCTCGGCGGGCGTTCGATCGCGCGGACCCTCTCCGCGCTGCGCGGCCTGTTCCGTTTCCTGATGAAGCAGGGACTGGTGCGCGACAACCCGGTGACCGACGTGCGCGCGCCGAAGTCACCGCAGCGCCTGCCGCGCACCCTCGACGTCGACCAGGCCCACCGCTTGCTGGACGCCCGTCCGACGGCGCCGCTGGCCGTGCGCGATCTCGCGATGTGGGAACTCGCCTATTCGTGCGGGCTGCGCGTGTCGGAGCTGACCGGGCTCGATCTCGCGACGGTGGACCTGCGCGCCCGCGAGGCCCGCGTGCTGGGCAAGGGGCGCAAGGAGCGGCTCGTGCCGATCGGCAGCCAGGCGCTGCTGGCGGTGGAACGCTGGCTGCCGGCGCGCGCGCTGCTGGCGGCGCCCGGCGAGACAGCGCTGTTCGTCGGCAGGAAAGGCGGGCGGATCTCCGTCGCGGAGGTCCAGGCGCGGCTCAAGGCCTGGGCGCGCCAGCAGGGTATCGAAGTGCCCGTCCATCCCCACATGCTGCGTCACTCCTTCGCGACCCACCTGCTCGAGTCGTCCGGCGATTTGCGCGCGGTGCAGGAACTGTTGGGCCACAGTGATATCCGGACGACGCAGGTCTACACCCACCTCGATTTCCAGCACCTCGCGCGCGTCTACGACGCCGCCCACCCGCGGGCGAAGCGCAAACCCTGAGCGACGCCAGTGTGACGATGAGGCCGACGGAACAGCCGGGGCGCGCGCAGCAGGGGCATGGACGTCCGGCCAGCGGTGCCGGGCGTGCAACCGCGACCGCCCGCGAGCCGGGCCGGCCGGACCGGCCATGACGAACCCGCTCTTTCCGGAGTCCCGCGTGGATCTCGACGAGGGTGTCGTGCTGTGGCCGGGGCGGGCGCGCGCGCACGAACTCGAGCTGCTGGAAGCGCTGGAGGCGGTGCTTGCGGCGGCGCCGCTGCGCCGCATGCTCACCCCTGGCGGGCTTGCGATGTCGGTCGCGATGAGCAACTGCGGCGACTTCGGCTGGGTGTCGGACCGCGCGGGCTACCGCTATGCGCCCCGCGACCCGCTGAGCGGACTGCCATGGCCCGCGCTGCCGGCGGTCTTCGCCGCCTTGGCCACGAGCGCGGCCGCTGACGCCGGGTTTCCCGGGTTCGTGCCCGACGCCTGCCTCGTCAACGAGTACCGGCCGGGCGCGCGCCTGTCGCTGCACCAGGACCGTGACGAGCGCGATTTCGCGCAGCCGATCGTTTCCGTCTCGCTCGGGGTGTCGGCGACCTTCCTGTTCGGGGGCTTGCAGCGCAAGGACCGCACGCAGCGCCTTCCGTTGCACCACGGCGACGTCCTCGTGTGGGGTGGGCCGGCGCGGCTGCGGCATCACGGCGTGCTCGCGTTGAAGGACGGGACGCATCCCGTGCTGGGGGCGCGGCGGCTCAACCTGACCTTGCGCCGCGCGGGCTGACGGCCGGCCCGCGGTGCCGACGCCTGTCCGCCCGCTGCCGATGGCTTGTGCGCTGCGGCCGGTGTTAGCTTCGGCTGGCGTCGCTACCACCTGCCGCGGAGGATGGGCCCATGGTCGGAGTCGTGCTGCTGTTCGTCGGGGCGGTGTTGCTGGTCAACGGCATGGGCGGCCTGGGCAGGGTCGAAGCGCGCTCGATGGCCGTCATGAATTTCATGGTCGGGGGCCTGGCCCTGGTGGCGACCCTGCTCCTCTTCATCCGGGCGCAGAGCAACGCGGACTACCTGACCGTCGCGCAGTTCTTCCTCTTCACCTTCACCTACCTGTACGCGGCGTCCAGCCTGTGGCTGCAGCTCGACATGCGCGGCTTCGGGTGGTTCTGTTTCTTCGTCGCCATCACCACCGTGCCCTGCGCGCTCGTCGCTTTCATGGGGGGTGACGTCCGCTTCGGCAGTTTCTGGCTGATCTGGGGCGTGCTGTGGTTCCTGTTCTACCGTGCCCACGCGCATGGCGCCGATTTCGGCCGCGCGCTGCCGGTCGCGAGCATCGGCGTGGGCGTGCTGACCTGTTGGATTCCCGGCCTCCTGATCCTCACCGATCGCTGGTGACGGACGCGCCCGCGCCGGCGCGTCGCGTGCCGGTCCGCGGCCTGAGCAGCACGAGACCCAGCGCGCCGACGCAGCAACCCATCGCGGCGATCTGCAGCAGGCCCAACGGTTCACCGTGCACGAGCGCGCCCGACACCATCGCGACGACCGGCACGAGGATGGTGGTCACGCCCAGTACATTCGCCGGCACCAGGCGCACCACCGTCACCCAGCACAGGTTGCCGAGGCTCATCGGCACGATGGTGATGTAGGCGACGACGAGCACCGTCTGCCAGCCCGGCACGAACCAGGCGGCCCGCCCCTCGACCAGCGCGATCGAGGTGATCGGCAGCGCGGTGAGCAGCAGCTGCCAGCCGGTCAGCACCAGCGCCGGCACGCCTACCGGCCGCCTCTGCAGCAACAGGGTGCCCAGTGCCCAGCCGATGCCGGCGACGAGCCCCAGCGCGAAGCCGAGCGGTGCTTCCGCGTAGCGCCCGAGCGCCGGAATCATCAGCAGCCCCACCGCCATGCCGCCGAGCCCGAGGGCGGCGAGCAGGCGGGGTGTCAGGCGCTCGCCGAACAGCAGCCACGAGAACAGCGCCGACCACAGCGGCATCGTGAAGCCCAGCACCGCGGTCTGGCCGGAGGGGATCAGGGTCGCCGACCAGGCTGCGGCGATGTTCCAGATGAACAGGTAGAAGAACGCGGAGCCGGCGACCGTCCTCCAGTGCGAGCGGGGGATGACGAGGTCGAGGCCGCGCAGGCGCGCGATGCCGAGCAGCAGCAGGCCGCCACCCAGGGCGGTGGCCGCGCGGAACGTCCATACCGACAGCTCGCGCATCGCGAGCGGGAACAGCGGCCAGTTCGTTCCCCACACCAGGGTCAGCACGGCGAGCAGCGCGAGCGCGCGTGGCGGGATGGTCGGATGCTGGGCTGCGGCAGGCATCGCGGGAGGCTCGCACGCGGGTCGGGGCCGCGCAAGCCGGCGTCGGCACCAGCGGCCCTTTGACGCCGATCAATTGTGGCGTCGGCGGCGGGGCAGCGCGCTTGAAAAGCGTCCGGGCTTGCCGCATCTATGCACAAGGAGGGCGTGGAAGCCCTCGAACATGACAACGCTCAGGAGAACTAACATGGCAAATCTGATGGGTTTTGGCGGCCGCAACCTGTTCGACGACTTCTTCCGTGACGTGGCCCCGGGCTATTTCATCAAGCCCCTGCACGGAGATCCGCTGCCGTCGCAGATCAAGGTCGACGTGAAGGAGAACGGCGACGCCTACACGGTGCAGGCCGAAATCCCCGGTGTCGGCAAGGAGGACATCCACGTCGGCGTCGAAGGTGGCGTGGTCACGATCTCCGCAGACGTCAAGCAGCACGACGAGCGCAAGGACGACAAGGTCCTGCGCAGCGAGCGCTACTTCGGTTCCGTGTCGCGCAGCTTCCAGCTGCCGCAGGAGGTCGACTCGGCCGCCTGCAAGGCGAAATACGAGAACGGCGTCCTGACGCTGACCCTGCCGAAGCGCGCCCAGGCCACCACCAAGCGCATCAGCGTCGACTGAGCGCCGACGGCGGACCGCGCCGCAGCCGGCCGGTCCGTCAAGGCCTTCCCGCCCCGGTCCGGGCCGGCGTCCGGCGGGGCGGTCGCGAGCGCTGGTGTACAATCCGGCGCTCCGTTTCACGAGTCCCGTTCCATGGAACAGTTTCACGCAACCACCATCCTGTCGGTGCGCCGGCAGGGGCACGTCGTCGTCGGCGGTGACGGCCAGGTGTCGCTGGGCAACACCGTCCTGAAAGGCAACGCGCGCAAGGTCCGCCGCCTGTACCAGGACCGCGTGATCGCCGGCTTCGCCGGCGGCACCGCCGATGCCTTCACCCTGTTCGAGCGCTTCGAGGGCAAGCTCGACAAGCACCAGGGCAACCTGGTCCGCGCGGCGGTGGAACTGGCGAAGGACTGGCGGACCGACCGCATGCTGCGCCGGCTCGAGGCCCTGCTGGTGGTCGCCGACCGCGAAGCCTCGCTGATCATCTCGGGCAACGGCGACGTAATCGAGCCCGAGGATTCGATCATGGCCATCGGCTCCGGGGGCAGCTTTGCCCAGGCCGCCGCCCGCGCGCTGGTCGAGAACACCGAACTGGACGCCGCGACGATCGTGCGCAAGGGGCTCGCGATCGCCGCCGACATCTGCGTCTACACCAACCACAACATCGTCCTCGAAGAGATCAGGTCGTAAGCCCATGCCGACCCGCGAACAACAGTTGATGGCGCTGACGCCGCAGGAAATCGTGGACCAGCTCGACAAGCACATCGTCGGGCAGGACGCCGCGAAGCGCGCCGTCGCGGTGGCGCTGCGCACGCGCTGGCGCCGCAGCCAGGTCGCCGAGAAGCTGCGCAACGAGATCATGCCGAAGAACATCCTGATGATCGGCCCGACCGGCGTCGGCAAGACCGAGATTGCCCGACGCCTCGCCAAACTGGCCGGCGCCCCGTTCATCAAGGTCGAGGCGACGAAATTCACCGAGGTCGGCTACGTCGGTCGCGACGTCGAGTCGATCATCCGCGACCTGATGGAAGTCGCGCTGACGATGACGCGCGGCGAGGCCACCGCGCAGGTGCGCGACAAGGCCGCCGACGCGGCCGAGGAGCGCGTGCTCGACGTGCTGCTCCCGCCGCCGCGCGCTTTCGGCGAGACGACCGAGGCGGAGGACTCGTCGACGCGCCAGCGCTTCCGCAAGATGCTGCGCGAGGGCAAGCTCGACGACAAGGAAATCGAGATCGAGATCGCGCAGGCCCCGGCCGGCGTGGAAATCATGGCGCCGCCCGGCATGGAGGAGATGACGAGCCAGCTGCAGAGCATGTTCCAGAACCTCGGCAGTGCCCGCAAGCGCGCGCGCCGCCTGCGCATCGCCGAGGCGCTGAAGCTCCTGACCGAGGAAGAGGCCGGGAAGCTCGTCAACGAGGAGGAAATCCGCGCCCGCGCGATCGCGAACGTCGAGCAGAACGGCATCGTGTTCCTCGACGAGATCGACAAGATCGCGCGCCGTGGCGAGAGCCACGGCCCCGACGTGTCGCGGGAAGGCGTGCAGCGCGACCTGCTGCCGCTGATCGAGGGCTGCACCGTCAATACCAAGCAGGGCATGATCAGGACCGACCACATCCTGTTCATCGCGTCGGGCGCCTTCCACCTGTCGAAGCCGTCCGACCTCATCCCGGAACTGCAGGGCCGCCTGCCGAACCGCGTCGAACTGAGCTCGCTCGGGGTCGACGATTTCGTGCGCATCCTGACCGAACCGACGGCGTCGCTGACCGAACAGTACCAGGCGCTGCTCGCGACCGAGGGGGTGGAGCTGCGCTTCGCCGAGGACGGCGTGCGGCGCATCGCCGAGATCGCGCAGCACGTCAACGAGCGCAGCGAGAACATCGGCGCGCGACGCCTGCACACCGTCATGGAACGCCTGCTCGAGGCGCTATCCTTCACCGCGCCCAGCCGCACCGGCCAGACCGTCGAGGTCGACCGCGCCTACGTGGAACAGCACCTGGGCGCGCTGGTCAAGGATGAGGACTGGGCTCGCTATATCCTGTAGGCTGCGCTGCCATGGCACAGAACCTCCCGACCGACATCCTCCTGCACCAGCGCTCGCGGGTGCTCGAAATCGCCTTCGCCGACGGCACTCGCTACCAGCTGCCCTGCGAGTACCTGCGCGTCTATTCACCTTCGGCCGAAGTACGCGGGCATGGCCCCGGCCAGGGCGTCCTGCAGACGGGCAAGGAAGGCGTGAACATCACGGCGATCGAACCGGTGGGCAACTACGCGGTGAAACTCGTTTTCGACGACGGGCACGACACCGGGCTCTACACCTGGGATTACCTCAACCTGCTCGGGCGCAACTACGACATGAACTGGCGCGAATACCTCGCGGCGCTGGCCGCCGCCGGCCACGAGCGCAAGCCGCCGCGCGACGCCTGAGCCCGAGTCGGCGATGAGCGACCCGGAAACCCATTTCGGTTACCAGCGCGTCAGCGAGCGCGAGAAGGCCGCGCGGGTGCGCGGCGTGTTCGACTCCGTCGCCGGCCGCTACGACCTGATGAACGACCTGATGTCGCTGGGCATGCATCGCCTGTGGAAGCGCATCGCGGTGTTCATCGCCGGCGCGCGTCCCGGCGACCGCGTGCTCGATCTTGCCGGCGGCTCCGGCGACCTGACGCGCCTGCTGTCGCGCGACGTCGGGGCGCAGGGCGAGGTCGTCATCCTCGACATCAACCGCAGCATGCTCGACGTCGGTCGCGACCGTCTCCTCGACGCCGGCGCGCTGGACAACGTGCGCTTCGTGCAGGCCGACGCCGAGGCGCTGCCGTTCCCGGACCGCAGCTTCAACCTGATCACGATGGCCTTCGGCCTGCGCAACGTCACGCGCAAGGAACGCGCGCTCGCCGAGATGTACCGGGTGCTCAAGCCCTCCGGCACGGCGCAGGTGCTGGAATTCTCGCAGGTGAGCTCGCCCGTGCTGTCGAAGATTTACGACGCCTATTCGTTCAAGCTGCTGCCGCGCCTCGGCCAGCTGATCGCGAAAGACGAGGCGAGCTACCGCTACCTCGCCGAGTCGATCCGCATGCATCCGCCGCAGGAGGAACTCGCAGCGATGATGCGCGCGGCCGGGCTCGAACGCTGTCGTTACCTGAACCTGCTGGGCGGCGTGGTCGCGCTCCACAGCGGCATGCGCCTGTGAGGCTGCGGTGATCGCCGGGCTGCTCGCGCCGGGACGCCTGCTGGATCGGGTCCAGGACACCGTCAACCGACTGCTGCGCGAGGACGAGGCGGCGAGCGCCCAGCTTGCGGAGCTCGCGGGCCGCTCCGTCGAAGTCCGCCTGAGCCGGCTGGGCCTGCGCCTGTGTGTCGCTATCGAAGCTGATGGCGTCCTGCTCGCTACGCGCGGCATCCGCGCCGCCGATGTCGTGCTCGAGGGCAATCTCGCCGATCTCGTGGCGATGGCCAGGGCCCATCGCCTCGGCGAGAGCGTGCCCGCCGGGCGGGTGCGCATCCAGGGCGACCTCGCGACGGTCCGCCAGCTGGAGGCGGCGTTCGACGCGCTGTCCTTCGACCTGGAAGCGAGCCTCGCGCGGGTCATCGGCGGCGTGCCGGCGCGCCAGGTCGCGCGTGTGCTCGAGGCGCTGTTCGCCTTCGCGCGGCAGGCGCACGCCAGCCTCGAGCGCGACCTCGGCCAGTTCCTGCTCGAGGAACGGCGACTGGTGCCGACCGCGCGTGAAATCGAGCAGCTGGGCGTCGATGCGCTGCGCCTGGACATGGATCTCGACCGGCTCGCCGCGCGCATCGCCCGGCTGGAGCGCAGGGGGCGCGGATGATCCGGCTGCCGAGCCACTTCCTGCGGATCTACGCGATCCAGCGTGCCCTCGTCCGCCACGGGTTCGATGAAATCCTGTTCACGATCCCGATGCTGCAACCCCTCGGGTTCCTGCGCCACCTGATGCCGTGGAACTGGAAGCAGAAGACACACGGGCCGCGCGCGCCGCGGATCCGCGCGCTGCTCGAGGAACTGGGGCCGCTGTTCGTCAAGTTCGGGCAGCTGCTGTCGACGCGGCGCGACCTGCTGCCGGACGACATCGCCGAGGAACTGTCCAAGCTGCAGGACCACGTGCCGCCGTTTCCCGGTGCGCAAGCGCGGGTCATCGTCGAGCGCGCGTACGGCAAGCCGGTCACCGAGGTCTTCAGCGAATTCGATGAAATGCCGCTCGCGTCGGCGTCGATCGCGCAGGTGCACGTGGCGCGGCTGCAGGACGGTCGTGACGTCATCGTGAAGGTCGTCCGGCCCGGCATCCGCCGCACGATCGAGCGCGACATCGGGCTGATGCGGCTCCTCGCCGACCTCGCCGAGCGCTACTGGTCGCGCGGACGGCTGCTGAAACCGGCGCGCGTCGTCGACGAGTTCGAGAAGACCATCCTCGATGAGCTCGACATGCTACGCGAGGCGGCGAACGCCTCCCAGATCCGCCGCAACTTCGCCAATTCGCCGGACCTCTACGTGCCGGAAATCCACTGGGCGCTGTCCCGGCCGAACGTGCTCGTCATGGAGCGCATCGACGGCATCCCGATCGGCAACGTCGCCGCGCTGCGCGAGGCCGGCGTCGACCTGCCGCACCTCGCGCGCACCGGCGTCGAACTCTTCTTCACGCAGGTGTTCCGCGACCATTTCTTCCACGCCGACCTGCATCCCGGCAACCTGTTCGTGCGCCCCGGCGTCAACGGCGAGCCGGCGGTGTTCGTGCTGGTCGACTTCGGCATCATGGGCTCCCTGTCCGAATACGATCAGCGCTATCTCGCCGAGAACTTCCACGCCTTCCTCGACCGCGACTACCGGCGCGTCGCCGAACTGCACGTCGAGTCGGGCTGGGTGCCGCGCGACACGCGGGTCGACGACTTCGAGTTCGCGATCCGCACCGTCTGCGAGCCAATCTTCGACCGGCCGGTCCGCGAGATCTCGATTGGCCAGCTGCTCGTGCGCCTGTTCCAGACCGCCCAGCGCTTCCACATGGAAATCCTGCCGCAGCTGCTGCTGCTGCAGAAGACTCTCGTCAACATCGAAGGTATCGGTCGCCAGCTCGACCCGGAGCTGGACCTGTGGCGCACGGCGCGCCCGTCGCTGGAGAACTGGATGCGGGACCGCGTGGGCTTGCGCAGCCTCGTGCGCGCGACCCGCGAAAGCGTGCCGCGGTGGATCGATCGCCTGCCCGAACTGCCGGGACTCGCCTTCGACGTGCTCGACCGCCTCAAGCAGGGCCGCATCGAGGTCTCCACCCACGACCAGATGCTCGAAGACATCCGGCGTGAAATCCGCAGCGTGCACCGACGCCTGTCCTGTTCAGTCGCCGGCGCGGGACTCGTCATCGCGGCCGGGGTGCTGCACAGCGTGGCCGACGACACGGGCGGCCCCTGGGGCGTCTACCCGGTCGGGATGTGGGTGCTCGGAGGGCTGGGGGCCGTGATGCTGCTGCGCGCGTTCGCGACCCGCGACCTCTGAAGCCGCTCAGCCGGCGCCGCCGCAGGCAGCGGCCGCACTACGCAGGGGCGTGCTCGGCGCGCCCGCCATGAGCGAAGACGCAGGCACCAGCCGGACGCCTGCCGCACCCGGGCGAAAGCCCCGCAGCACCGACAGGGTCTCCCGGTAGGGGTGACCGATCCCCAGCGCGCTGCCGCGTCGATGTGCGAGACGCACCAGCAGCTCGAGCTGCCGCCGGATGGTCGACGGATTCCGCTCGTGGTCGAGGAAGACGTCGCGCTCCAGCACCGGGATGCCGGCGCTGCGCAGGACGCTGGCCGCGACCGTGCGCGGGGTGGTGCGGCTGTCGATGAAGAACAGGTGCGGCGCCGCGCGGCCGAGGCTCAGCGCGAGCCGCCGCATCGCGCGCGGTTCGCGGGTCAGGCGGCTCCCCATGTGATTGTTGATGCCGACCACCGGGCCGACACTGGCAAGTCCCGCCGCCAGCGTGGCAGCCATCGTCGACTCGTCCATGCGACGTCGCAAGGCGCCGGGACCGAGCAGCTCGTTGCTGTGCTCCGCTTCCATCGGCAGATGGAGCAGGCTGTCGCGCCCGAGCGCGTTGGCCGCGGCGGAGAAGCGCGCGCCGTGCGGCGCGTGCGGCAGGATGGCGTAGGAGTAGGCGCCGGCGAGGCCCAGCGCATCGAGATCGGCCGCCGGCTGGTAGCCGATGTCGTCGATCAGGATGGCGATCCGCGGTGCCGGTGGCGCGCCGGCACCAGCGAGCGCGAGGCAGGCGCCCAGCGCAAGCGTCGCCAGCGACACCGGGTTCTCAGCCCGAGGGCGGCCGGCTTCGCGCCTGCAGGAGCACCATGCCCTTCAACAGGTTGAGCGCTTCGTAGAGCTCATAGTCCTGCTTGGCGAGTTCGGCGCGCTGCGCGCGGTTGTCGGGCGCGTCCGCTGTCGGCGCTTCCTTCGCCCCTGTGTTCTCGAGGTGCCGATCGAGCTGCGATTCCTTCACGAACATGCCTTCCTCGGCGGAGAAATCGGCCAGCTTGAGCTTGTCGATCTCGATGTCGGGCTTGATGCCCTCGGCCTGGATCGAGCGCCCGTTCGGCGTGAAATAGCGCGCGGTCGTGATTTTGATCGCGGCCTTGTTGTTCATCGGCAGGATTGTCTGCACCGAGCCCTTGCCGAAGGTCTGCCGACCCATGATCACCGCGCGCTGCCGGTCCTGCAGCGCACCGGCGACGATTTCCGACGCCGACGCCGAACCCTCGTTCACCAGCACGACCAGCGGCGCGCCGCCAATCAGATCCGGTGGCTTGGCGTCGAATTCGAGCTTCGCGTCTTCGATGCGGCCTTCGGTGTAGACAATGCGACCGGTGTCGAGAAACGCGTCGGACACGGCGACTGCGGCGCCGAGCACGCCGCCCGGGTTGTTGCGCAGGTCCAGCACCAGGCCCTTGAGCGGGGCCTTGGCCTCGGTCTTCAGCCTTTCGAGCTGGGCCACCAGGTCGTCGCCGGTATTCGCCTGGAAGGCGGACACACGGACGTAGCCGAAACCCGGTTCGAGCATGCGACCGCGCACGCTGCGGATCTTGATGACGTCGCGGACGAGGGTCAGCACGATCGGTTTCTCGACTCCCTCGCGCATCAGCGTGAGTTCGATCTTCGTGCCCGGCTTGCCGCGCATCTTTTTGATCGCCTCGTTCAGCGAGATGCCCTTCACCGGCGCGTCATCGAGCTTGATGATGGTGTCGCCGGCCTGCACGCCGGCCCGGCTGGCGGGAGTGTCGTCGATCGGCGCGATGACGCGCACGAAGCCGTCCTCGGTGCCGACCTCGATGCCGAGCCCGCCGAATTCGCCCGTCGTGCCCTCCTGCAGCTCCTCGTAGGCTTCGGCGTCGAGGTACGTGGAGTGCGGATCGAGGCCCGCGAGGAGCCCCTTGATCGCGCTGTCGATGAGTTTCTTGTCGGTGACCGGCTCGACGTAGTCGCTCTTCACCTTGTGGAAGATCTCGACGAGCAGCCGGATGTCGTCGAGCGGAATCGACTCGGCTGCGGGGGGCGCCGCGCTCGCGCCGGGCGGGGCCGCCGCGGCTTT
>Ga0255182_1000241_pt1 | contig 44112 bp, 34 predicted proteins | sample Atl_UVDOM_RepA_8_FD_188420 | JGI IMG/M metagenome (GOLD analysis project Ga0255182, IMG submission 188420) | Freshwater microbial communities from Altamaha River, Georgia, United States - Atl_UVDOM_RepA_8d | ecosystem: Environmental > Aquatic > Freshwater > River | place: USA: Georgia...
GCCGAGACGATCATGCCGGGCTTCACTCACCTGCAGGTGGCCCAGCCGGTGACCCTGGGCCACCATCTGCTCGCCTATGTCGAAATGTTCTCACGCGATGAGACCCGGCTTGCTGACTGCAGAAAGCGTGCCAACGTCCTGCCACTTGGTGCAGCCGCACTGGCCGGCACCTCCTATCCGATTGATCGCGCGCGCGTGGCAAAAACCCTGGGCTTTGATGGTGTCTGCCAGAACTCTCTTGATGCCGTGAGCGATCGCGATTTTGCAATTGAATTTACCGCCTGCTGCGCGCTGATCATGACCCACATCTCACGGTTTTCAGAGGAGTTAATCCTGTGGATGACCCCACGGGTAGGTTTTATCGATCTGGCCGATCGATTCTGTACAGGATCCTCGATCATGCCGCAGAAAAAAAACCCCGATGTGCCCGAACTGGCACGCGGAAAATCAGGACGAGTCTATGGCCACCTAATGGCACTGCTCACGCTGATGAAAGGCCAACCGCTGGCGTACAACAAAGATAACCAGGAAGATAAAGAGCCACTCTTTGATGCCGCAGACACCGCACTCGACACTCTCAGAATCTTTGCAGAGATGGTGGCGGGCATTCAGGTTAAAAAAGACGTCATGCGTTCTGCCGCTTTTGAGGGGTACTCGACCGCCACTGACCTGGCGGACTATCTGGTCAAAAAAGGGCTGCCCTTCCGGGATGCCCACGAGGCCGTAGCACGGGCAGTAAAAGCCGGGGTCGGCAGCGGAAAAGACTTATCCGAGTTCAGCCTTACGGAGCTTCAGGTCTTTTCAGCGCTGATCGGCCCGGATGTGTTTGATGTGCTGCGGGTAGAGGGCTCAGTGGCCGCCCGAAGCCATATCGGGGGCACCGCACCAGACCAGGTCCGGTCCCAAATCCAGCGCCACCGAAATGGCAGTTAGCGACAGCCCTAAGACCCAAATCCCGCGTTTTCGGTTAAAAAGAGCCGGTTGTGAGCGTAGTAGACGTCTAAAACGATCAAACAATACAAATCATCAAAAGGAGCTTGTTTATGAGTCGTCGTGAATTCCTGGCAAAAACCGGCGCGGCTGCGGTTGCCACGGGTGCAGCAGCAGTAGCGGCACCCGCAATTGCCCAATCCGATGTGGTGCGCTGGCGTTGCGCGTCGAGCTTTCCAAAAGGCTTTGACACCTTGTATGGAACGCTGGAGCTAATCGCTCGTCGTGTGAACCAGCTGACCGGCGGTAAGTTTCAGATCTCCACCCATGCGGCCGGCGAGATCGTTCCTCCATTCCAGGTGCTCGATGCGGTTGAGAAAGGCACGATCGAGGCCAACCACACCGCCCCTTACTACTTTATCGGCAAGGATCCTGCCTGGGCCTTCGGTACCTGTATTCCTTTTGGCCTGAATGCCCGCCAAATGAATGCCTGGTGGTACCACGGCGATGGCGAAAAAGTCTTCAATGAATTTTCGCGTAAATCAGGTGTGGTCAACCTCTTGGCAGGAAACACTGGATCGCAAATGGCAGGCTGGTTCAAAAAGGAACTCAAGTCGGTTGAAGAGCTGAAAGGCCTGAAGTTCCGTATCGGTGGCATGGGCGGCCAGGTACTGGCCAAACTTGGGGTCGTGACCCAGCAGATCCCAGCCGGGGAAATCTACTCCGCCTTGGAAAAAGGCACGATCGATGCGGCCGAATTCACGGTCCCCTATGACGACGAGCGCCTGGGCCTGAACAAGATCGCCAAGTACTACTACTACCCAGGCTTCTGGGAAGGTGGTGCGGCACTCGGCTTTCAGGTCAATGCAAAGGCCTATGACGCGCTGCCAGACGCTTACAAGGCAGCACTTCAGACCGCCTGTGCCGAGGGTAACAGCTGGATGCAGGCGAAATACGACACCGTCAATCCGCAGGCGCTCAAGCGCCTGATTGCTGGCGGTGCGGTTTTACGCCGGTTTCCGAAGTCAGTCATGGACGCGTCGTTTAAAGCCAACAACGAACTGATGGCGGAAAACAGTGCTAAGAGCCCCGAATTTAAAAAGCTCTTTGATCATATGCGTGCCTTCCATCGCGATCAGCAGGCCTGGTTCCGTGTGGCCGAGGGCAGTTACGACGACTTCATGGCCACTCAGAAGCTATAAAGCACGTTCGGTTTCGATGCCCGGAGGAACATCGGGCACCGTTACCTTTAAAAGCCGTCCCTCGGGACGGCTTTTTCATTTCTTCTTGAAGTAATCCATCGGGTCATCTTTTGATGAACCCTCTTTCTCGTCGTCCCAGCCGTCCGAGCGCTCGTCGGCCGTATCGTCGAGCTTGATCTCGATATTCTGTAAGTCAGTCACTGCAGGCTTATCGAGCATGCCCGTAACAATCTCCGGGAAGAAAATCAAAATTGCGACCAATAGCAGTTGCAGGCCGACCCATGGAATCGCCCCTAGATAAATCTCCGAGCTTTTAATCGACTTGGGCGCGATACCGCGAAGATAGAACAAGGCAAATCCAAATGGCGGATGCATAAACGAGGTCTGCATATTCACGCAGATCAAGACGCCGAACCAGATAAGATCAATTCCAAGCTTATCGGCTATTGGAGCGAGAAGCGGAATGACGATGAAGGCGATCTCGAAAAAATCGAGAAAAAACGCCAGGATAAAGATCATGATATTGACCACGATCAAGAAGGTGACCGGATCGTCGGCACCTACACTGAGAAATAAGTGCTCAACCCAAATTCCACCATCTACGCCCTGAAATACCAGCGTGAAAACCGTTGCCCCGATCAGGATAAAGATCACCATCACAGTGATCGTCATGGTGGACTCCATGCCCTCGCGGATCATTTTCCAGTTCAGACGACGATGCGCTGCAGCCAGGGCAATGGCGCCAACAACACCCATCGCACCAGCCTCGGTCGGCGTGGCCAGTCCTAAAAAGATAGTCCCCAAGACAATAAAAATCAGTGCCAAGGAGGGCACCACACCCATCGCCACTTTCTTCCATAAGGCCAGACCGCGAAGGGTTCGCGCCTCAGGCGGCAGGGGCGGCATGGTCTTGGGACGAATCAGCGACATCACGAAAATAAACAGCAGGAAAATCGCGACCTGCGCCAGCGATGGTCCTACCGCACCGAGATACATATCGCCTACCGACCGGCCCAACTGGTCCGCCAGAACAATCAACACCAGAGACGGCGGAATGACCTGGGTAATGGTCCCCGATGCCGCGATCACCCCCGTGGCCAGACGGCTGTCATAGCCGTACCGCATCATGATTGGAAGTGCGATGACGCCCATCGCAATTACAGAGGCCGCGACTGTTCCAGTAATCGCGCCCAAAATCGCACCCACCACAATCACAGCGTAGGCAAGGCCTCCCGGCAGACTCCCGAAAAGCTGCGCAAATCCCTCGAGCAGGTCCTCCGCAAGACCACTGCGCTCAAGAATCGCTCCCATTAGTGTGAAAAATGGAATCGATAAAAGAAGTTCGTTGGCGACAATACCGAATACCCGCAGTGGCAGGTTAGCCATGAACTGGGCAGGAAATAGATCTAACTCAATGGCCACCAGGCCCGAGACCAGCCCCAGGGCGGCCAAGGAGAACGCCACTGGCAGCCCCAGCAGCAAAAACACCACCAAGGCGGCAAACATCGCCGGTGCCATCACGTCCATCGGATTCATGGCTACTGTAACGGCCTCTCGTAATGGGTATTCAGGGCAATCACGCCCTGTAGGGCGGCGATTCGCTTGATGATCTCAGAGATGCCCTGCAGCACCAGCAAGCCAAAGCCGATCGGAAAGAGGAGTTTTACCGGCCAACGTACCAATCCTCCCGCGTTATTGGAAACCTCGTGAATGGTCCAAGACTCTACAAACCAGGGCCAGCAGACCAGCACCATATAGATACAAAATGGCTGCAGAAAAAACACCAGACCAGCCAGATCAAGCCATGCCCGTTGACGGTCATTTAACCGTGAATAAAACAGGTCAACACGGATGTGGCCATTGATGGTGAGCAGGTGGGCGGCGCCGAGCAGGACCATGCCACCGAACATGTACCACTGCAGTTCCAGCCAGGCGTTGGAGCTGATGTCAAAGGCATATCGCATAAGCGCGTTGATGGCCGAAATCAACGCGCAGATCAGGGTCAGCCAAATGGCCACGCGGGCCACCGCTTTGCTTAACTGATCGATACTGTATGCAAATCTGACTAAGGGTTTCAAGGAGACAGCCTCTGTCGAATCCCACAGGGGGCGCCCAGGAAAACCCGAGCGCGTTTCTTGCGCCTCCAGCGTGGAGGACGGCTAAGTTTAACCGGGATGCTCCCGACATGGGTTGCGGTGTCTTCAGCGCCCGGGGAGAATGCATATTCCACGGCCATCAACCCATGCACCACGCTGCCGCCCCAGAGCACTTTTTTCTCGCCCTTCAGGATCAGTTCGGATCACGATTTACGAGGGGGGACTCCGCACGCCTGCAGCACGGCCGTGACGAATCCGTCCACGCGCCTGAGCCGCCCGACGCCGTCATCTTTGCCCACAGTACCGATGACGTCGCAACAGCAGTCCGACTCTGCCATCAGCACAAGGTGCCGCTGATTGCATATGGCGCGGGCAGTTCCGTCGAGGGCCATCTGCTCGCGGTACGGGGAGGTGTCAGTCTAGATCTATCGGGCATGAATCAGGTTCTGGCAATCCACGCTGATGACCTGGATGCGCATGTCCAGGCTGGCGTCACGCGTAAGCAACTCAACGAGGCACTCAAAGGCTCAGGGCTTTTCTTTCCGATTGATCCCGGTGCGGACGCCTCGCTGGGCGGCATGGCGGCGACGCGGGCCTCCGGAACCAATGCCGTGCGCTACGGGACAATGCGAGACAACGTCATGGCCATGACTGCTGTGCTCGCAGATGGTCGGGTCATTCGGACAGGCAGCCGTGCCAAGAAATCATCGGCCGGCTACGACCTGACCCGTCTGCGCGTCGGCTCTGAGGGCACCTTGGGAATCATCACTGAATTAACCGTTCGGCTTTATCCACTGCCGGAGGCCGTCTCAGCGGCAGTCTGTCCATTTGGGTCTATCGACGATGCCGTGACCACAGTGATCCGTACCATCCAGATGGGGATCCCCGTGGCGCGCATCGAACTACTGGATGCCCTAACCTTAGAGGCCATCAACCGGTTCAGTAAAACCAGCCTGCCAGAGGCGCCGACCCTGTTTTTTGAATTTCACGGCAGCAATGCCTCTGTGAAAGAACAAGCAGAGACAGTCCAAGGAATTGCGGCAGAGCATGGTGGACAGCAGTTTGAATGGACCACCCGGCCCGAGGATCGGACTCGTCTCTGGCAGGCCAGGCACGACGCTTATTTCGCCTGCCTGCAGATGAAACCCGGGAGTCGCGCATTTCCAACAGACGTCTGCGTACCGATCTCACGACTCGCAGAGTGTATTCAGGCCACGAATACGGATCTGCGGCAGGTCTCTATTCCCGTCATGCTCTTTGGTCACGTTGGAGACGGAAACTTTCACCTAGTCGTACTGATTGACCCGACCGATCCAAAGGAAATGAAAGAGGCGGAATGGATTAACGAAAGGGTCGTTGATCGGGCGTTGGCCATGGAGGGCACCTGTACGGGCGAGCATGGAATCGGCCTCGGAAAAAAGAAGTTCATGGTGAAAGAACACGGTGAAGATGCCGTCGATGTTATGCGGGCCATCAAGCGTGTGCTCGACCCTGAAGGACTGCTCAATCCGGGAAAAATTCTGCCCGACTAAGCACCGGCGATCTTGGCCATCTCGACTTGGGGCAAAGGGCGCCAGCGAGTGCCTCGATCACTCACCCCGCCACCGACGCATCAAGTTCTGCCAGTGCGCTCGAGCCTGCGCCAGATGACGGGCCTTCACATGGCCATAACCGCGAATGCGTTCGGGGATATCCGCAATCTCGACTGCGAGCCCAAGATTTTCCGGGGTAAGCCCCGGAAGCAGGTATTCAATGCATTCACGATACTCCTGGATCAGCGCCCTTTCCGTTCGCCGTTCCTCGGTAACACCAAAAATATCGAATACCGAACCTCGCAAAAATCGCAGCGATGCAAGAACATGCATCACCAGCCTGACCCATGGGCCGAATCGACGTTTAACGAGCTCTCCCTTCAGGTTGCGCGGGGACAGTAGTGGAGGTGCAAGATGGTGTGCGATCCGGTAGCCGGGCTCAAAGCGTTCGGAAATTTTTTCGATGAAGGCCCGATCCGTGTGCAGCCGCGCGACCTCATATTCGTCTTTATAGGCCATCAGCTTAAAGAGCCCTCGCATGACTGCCTCTGTGAACTTCGTACCCGCACTGATGGCCTGCTCGGTCTTCCGAACGCGCTCGACAAAGTCCCGATAGGCGGCTGCGTAGCGACGGTTCTGATAAGCGGACAAAAACGCTTCGCGCTCAGCAATGCGATCATCGAGCGATTTGCGCGGCACAAAGGCAATCGGTTGCACAGCATCAGACCCACCATTGACCAATTCAGGATTGACTGCAGCGCGGCGGCCCCAGGCGAAGGCCTGATGGTTTTTCTCCACCGACACCGCATTCAGTTGCATCGCTGAGAGAATCGACTCCTGTGAGAGCGGAATCAAGCCCTTTTGCCAGGCAAACCCCAACAGCAGCGGATTGGCGAAAATTGCATCGCCGAGAAGCTGTGTTGCAAGCCGCTGGGCATCGATAAGCGATAAACGATCAGGACCTACCGCCTGCGCAATCGAACGCTGACAGGCCTGCCCGGGAAACTGCCAATCGGGGCTGGCAATAAACGCAGCGGTGGGTGTGTCGTGGCTATTCATGACCACCTGAGTATGGCCCTCGATCATGAGCGCTAAGGTGGCCTGGCCTGCTGCAACAATGCCATCGCAGGCCAGCACGAGATCGGCCTTCGCCATATCGACCTTAGATGTATGGATCGCTGCCACCTGATCAGCGATCTGAACATGGCTCCAGGTAGACCCCCCTTTTTGTGCCAGGCCCGCAGAATCCTGGGTCACCACGCCCTTGCCTTCAATGTGCGCAGCCACACCGAGCAGCTGGCCAATCGTGATCACGCCGGTGCCCCCCACGCCTGCAATCACCATGCGGTAAGGCTCACGGCAATCGGGTAGCACCGGCATCGGGGGCTCGGCGATCGGGGCCTGCAGGCCCACAGCCAACGATCCTTTGGACTGGGGTCGCTTCGGCCGCGCACCTTCCACCGTGACAAAGCTTGGACAAAAGCCCTTTAGGCAGGATTCATCTTTATTGCAGGAACTTAGATTGATCTGGCGCTTGCGGCCGAACTCAGTCTCAAGCGGCTCTACCGACAGGCAATTGCTTTGCACGGAGCAATCGCCACAGCCCTCGCACACCAACTCATTGATGATCACCGAGCGCGGCGGATCCTCAAGCAGGCCGCGCTTGCGGCGCCTGCGCTTTTCAGTCGCACAGGTCTGGTCATACACAATGATGCTAGTGCCGCGAGTCTCACGAAACTCCCGTTGCAGGCGATCCAGTTCATCGCGATGATGGATGTCCACGCCCGATTCCAAGACCACACCGTTATATTTTTCAGGCTGATCAGTGACCACGACCACACGGGCTGCACCCTCGGCCACGCAGCTCTTTACAATCTGTGGGACCGACAGGCCCTCGGGCCGCTCGCCCACCTGCTGGCCACCGGTCATGGCCACTGCATCGTTATACAAAATCTTAAACGTGATGTTGACTCCTGCAGCAATGCATTGGCGGATCGCAAGAATGCCGCTGTGAAACCAAGTGCCATCACCAAGATTGGCAAACACATGCTGCTCTGAAGTGAACGGCGACTGCCCGACCCAGGGCACACCCTCGCCCCCCATCTGGGTAAACGTGCTGGTGCTGCGGTCCATCCATATCGCCATGTAATGGCAGCCTATGCCCGCAAGCGCTCGGCTACCCTCCGGCACCTTCGTGCTGGTGTTGTGCGGGCAACCACTGCAAAACCAGGGCGGCCGCTCGGTCTTGGGCGCACCGTGGGCAATCTGCAGGCTTCGCTCTTTTGCTTCGATCACCGATAGCCGCTGCTGCATACGGGCATCAATCTCCGTCGGTATCCCGAGTCGGCGCAGCCTGGCCGCAATCGCCTTGGCAATCAATGCAGGCGTGAGATCCGCCTTGGCCCGAAGCAGCCAGTGCTCTGCAGGATTGGGTTTGGCCCACTCGCCACCCGAGAGGTCGCGATCACTTTCACCAAACTTACCCACCACATCGGGCCGGACATCAGGCCGCCAGTTATAGAGTTCCTCTTTGAGTTGATATTCAATGATCTGGCGCTTTTCTTCGACGACCAGAATCTCGCGCAGGCCGGTAGCAAATTCACGTGTAATAGTGGCTTCTAGTGGCCAGACCACATTGACCTGATGCAGCCGAATGCCCAGCCTTCTGCAGACGTCATCGGTAAGGCCCAGATCCGCAAGTGCCTGACGGGTATCGTTAAAGGCTTTGCCACTGGCGATGATGCCAAAGCGATCATCGGGACCCTCGATCACGTTGCGATTCAATCGATTGGCGCGGACATAGGCAAGCGCCGCGTACCACTTGGTCTCCATGAGCCGCGCTTCTTGATCCAGTGGCGCGTCGGGCCAGCGGATGTGCACGCCCGACTCTGGCATGGGAAAGCCCTGCGGCAAGACAATCTCAACACGGTCGTGATCCACCCGGACCGTCGCAGACGATTCCACGACTTCCTGAATGGTTTTCATGCCACACCACAGACCCGCAAAGCGGCTCATGGCAAAGGCATGCAGACCCATGTCCAGAATACCCTGCACATCAGATGGGAAGAACACGGGAAATCCACAGGCCTTGAAAATGTGATCGCTCTGATGGGCTGCGGTTGAACTCTTGGCGACATGATCGTCACCGGCAACCGCGATCACACCGCCATGCCGCGCCGTGCCCGCCATATTGGCATGCTTAAACACATCCGAGCAGCGGTCCACACCAGGGCCTTTGCCATACCAGATGCCAAATACGCCATCGACCTTGCGCTGCTCAGGAAAAAGATCTAACTGCTGGGTGCCCCAAATCGCGGTAGCGGCAAGTTCTTCATTCACACCTGGTTGAAAGACGACGTTATGCGCAGCGAGATGTTTCTTGGCCGCCCACAGCGCCTGGTCATAGCCCCCCAGGGGGCTGCCGCGATAGCCGCTGATAAATCCACCTGTATTGAGCCCTGCGGCAAGGTCCCGTTGCCGCTGCATTAGCGGCAGACGAACCAAGGCCTGAACACCGCTCATAAAGGCCCAGCCTTGCGGCAGGGTGTACTTGTCTTCCAGTGTGACGCGGTGTTCGCTCGGTGGCGGTGGCAATTCCTGCTTCATGAACGCCAATGGTCAGCCACGACGGGAATTGGCGTCAACCAATTCCCGAAGGGCCTGATGGAAACCCCTGAGCCGGGGACTCGTGATTATTTCTTTTTCTGCGGTGGGAGATCAGTGCAGCTGCCCGAGAAGACCTCGGCCACCATGCCGATGGACTCACCCAAGGTTGGGTGAGGATGGATGGTCTTGCCGATGTCATGCGGATCAGCGCCCATCTCAATGGCCAGAGCAAACTCGCCAATCATGTCGCCCGCATGGGTGCCCACCATCGCCCCACCGATAACACGATGCGACTCGGGATCCACGATGATTTTAGTGAAGCCTTCATCACGGCCATTAGCAATCGCACGGCCAGATGCGGCCCATGGAAATACCGCCTTCTCGATCTTCATGCCTTTGGCCTTGGCTTCATCTTCGGTGATACCGACCCAGGCCACTTCAGGATCGGTGTAGGCCACCGAAGGAATCACACGCGCATCGAAGAAGGACTTCTGGCCAGCCGCAGCCTCGGCCGCGACGTGCGCCTCGTGCACGGCCTTGTGCGCAAGCATGGGATTGCCCACGATATCGCCAATCGCATAGATATGCGGCTGGTTGGTGCGCATCTGGGCATCGACGTCGATAAAGCCCCGATCCGTGACATTCACGCCGGCCTGATCCGCCGCAATGGTTGCGCCATTGGGACGGCGGCCTACGGCCTGCAGCACCAGATCATAGACCTGAGGCTCGGCGGGTGCGCCCTCGCCTTCAAACTTGACATGAATGCCATCGGCCTTCGCCTCTGCGCCAACGGTTTTGCACTTGAGCATGATCTTGTCGAACCGATGGGCATTGTGTTTCTGCCAGACTTTGACCAGATCGCGATCGGCGCCCTGCATTAATCCATCTAGCATCTCGACCACATCAATGCGCGCGCCGAGTGTGGAATACACGGTGGCCATCTCCAGGCCAATAATGCCGCCACCGATCACTAGCATCCGCTTGGGCTTGAATTTCAGCTGCAATGCGCCGGTGGAGGTAACGATGCGTTCATCCTGCGGCATAAAGGGCAGTTTCAAGGCCTCAGAGCCTGCGGCGATGATGGCCTTTTGAAAGCCCACCACCTTTTTGCTGCCATCGTCAGCAGTGACTTCGATGTGATAGCTATCCACGAATTTACCCACGCCCTGCAGAATCTGAACTTTGCGGGCCTTCGCCATGCCGGCTAGTCCACCGGTGAGCTTGCCAATCACTTTCGATTTGTGGTCGCGCAGCTTATCCAGATCCACTGTAGGCTCGCTGAAGCTCACGCCAAGCGCACCCATATGTTTGACTTCGTCCATCACGGCGGCTACGTGCAGCAGGGCCTTAGATGGAATGCAACCAACGTTTAAACAAACGCCGCCCAGCGTGGGGAAGCGCTCGATCAGTACGGTGTTCAGGCCAAGATCGGCCGCGCGGAATGCGGCGGAGTAGCCGCCAGGACCAGCACCTAAAACCATCATGTCGCAGGTGATGTCGGCGGTGCCGGCGAAGCGTTTGATGGCGTTAGAGGCGGCTATCGGGGCGGAAACCGCCGAGCTCGGCGCTCCGCTTACTGCAGCAACAGCTGGGCTCGGCGCTCCGCTCGAAATCTCTCTTGACTCGCTACGCGCCGACCCAGCTGTTGCCGACTCAGCCGATGCTGTCCCAGCGACCGCTGCAGCCGACCCGCTCGCCCCTGCGGCATCAATCATCGCGATCACTGAGCCTTCAGAAACTTTATCGCCAAGCTTCACTTTCATCTCGACGATCTTTCCTGCGATGGAGGCTGGTATTTCCATCGAGGCCTTATCACTCTCTACAGTAATCAGGCTCTGCTCGACCGATACTGAATCGCCCGCCTTGACCAAGACCTCTATGATTTCGACTTCCTTGAAGTCCCCAATGTCCGGAACCTTTAACTCAATTATTGCCATGTGGTTATCTCCCGTTCGAATTAAAGGACGGCGCGACGGAAGTCACCCAAAAGCGAGCGCAGCACGTTATTAAACCGCGCGGCTGCAGCCCCATCAATCACACGATGGTCATAAGAAAGCGACAGCGGAAGCGTGAGCTGGGGAGCAAACTCTTTTCCATTCCAGACTGGCTTGTAATAGGACTTGGAGACGCCAAGAATCGCGACCTCAGGCGCATTGATAATCGGCGTGAAATGCGTGCCGCCAATGCCGCCCAGGGAAGAGATCGAGAAAGTGCCGCCCTGCATATCGGAGGGCGAGAGTTTTCCATCGCGCGCTTTTTTAGCGAGATCGGAGGTCTCCTTGGCGATATCGGACAGGCCCTTTTTGTCCGCGTCCTTGAGTACCGGCACCACCAGGCCATTGGGCGTGTCCGCCGCAAAACCAATGTGATAGTACTGTTTGTAAACGAGCTGGTCGCCATCGAGAGAAGCGTTGAACTCGGGATACTTCTTTAAAGCGGCTACTACTGCCTTGATCAGAAAACCGAGCATGGTGTACTTCACGCCCGTCTGGTCGCTTTCTTTATTGAGCGAGACACGGAAAGCCTCGAGATCAGTGATATCGGCCTCGTCATTGTTGGTGACATGCGGAATCATCACCCAGTTGCGATGGAGATTTGCGCCCGAAAGCTTTTTGATACGTGACAGGGGCTTGGGCTCAATCGGGCCGAACTTGGCGAAGTCCACCTTCGGCCAGGGAATCAGGCCCAGCGCTGCGCCATCACCGGCAGCGGCTGCGGGTTTATCTGCCGCCGAGATCACGCCTTTCACATAGCCGCGCACGTCATCCATGGTGATGCGCTGCTTAGGTCCAGTGCCCCTAACCTTGGTCAGATCAACGCCAAGCTCTCGGGCAAACATCCTTACCGCTGGCGAGGCATGGGGTTTGACGATATTTGTCTCATCCAATGGGGATACATGCGCTGGCGCGCCCTGCTGAATGCCAGCGCTGGCGGAGCTCCTCACCTCCTGCTCGCCGCCGGCACCGGCTGGGCGCGGCGCTCCGCTCGAAATCTCTCTTGACTCGCTACACGCCGACCCAGCCGATGCTGTCCCAGCGCCCCCTGCAGCCGCACCCGACCCAGCTGCAGCCGACCCGCTAGCCCCTGCAGCATCAATCATCGCGATCACTGAGCCTTCAGAAACTTTATCGCCAAGCTTCACTTTCATCTCAACGATCTTTCCTGCGATGGAGGCTGGTATTTCCATCGAGGCCTTATCACTCTCTACAGTAATCAGGCTCTGCTCGACCGATACTGAATCGCCTGCCTTGACCAAGACCTCTATGATTTCGACTTCCTTGAAGTCCCCAATGTCCGGAACCTTTAACTCAACAGATGCCATTTCTTATCTCCTGTCGACACACGGGTTACATGGACATTGCGCTGGGGCGCTGGGTGTCGATGCCATATTTCTTAATCGCATCTTCTACCACGGACATTTTGACCGCGCCGTCGTCGGCCAGGCCCCGTAGCGCCGCAATGACCACATAGCGACGATCCACCTCAAAGAATTCACGTAGCTTGGCACGCGTATCCGATCGGCCATAACCATCGGTACCCAGTGTTATAAAACGACGGCCCTGCGGGATATAGGAACGAACCTGATCGGAGAACAGGCGCATGTAGTCCGTCGCGGCTACGACAGGCCCCGCATGGGGCTCGAGTTGCTGGGCAATAAACGGCTGCTTCGGCTTTTCTGAGGGGTGAAGCAGGTTAAACCGCTCGCACTCCATTCCATCTCGACGTAGCTCCGTAAAACTTGGGCAGCTCCAGACATCAGCGGCAACACCAAAATCTTTTTGCAGCATCTCTGCTGCAGCGATTACCTCTCGCAGAATCGTCCCGCTCCCAAGCAGCTGAACACGATTCTTGGCCGACTTGTCGCCCTCTTGAAGCAGATACATGCCTTTGAGGATCTGCTCCTCGGTCCCCTTTTTCAGGCCCGGATGGGCATAGTTTTCATTCATCAGGGTGATGTAGAAAAATACGTCCTCCTGGTCGCCCACCATACGCTTTAAGCCCGCATGTAGGATGACTGCGACCTCATGCGAGAAGGTTGGGTCATAAGAAATACAGTTCGGAATAACGGAGGCCAGGATGTGGCTGTGACCGTCTTCGTGCTGCAGCCCCTCGCCATTTAACGTTGTCCGGCCAGCCGTTCCACCCAACAAAAAGCCGCGCGCGCGCATGTCACCCGCCGCCCAGGCAAGATCGCCCACACGCTGCAGACCGAACATCGAGTAATAGATATAAAACGGGATCATGATGCGGTTATTCGTGGAGTAGCTGGTTGCCGCTGCAATCCAGGAACTCATACCGCCAGCCTCATTGATGCCTTCCTGCAGAATTTGGCCTTTAACATCCTCGCGGTAATACATGACCTGATCGCGATCGACTGGCTCATATTTCTGCGGCTCCACCGAGTAGATGCCAATCTGACGGAATAGTCCCTCCATGCCAAAGGTGCGGGCCTCGTCGACCAGAATCGGCACCACACGCGGCCCAAGCTCCTTGTCACGCAAGAGCTGCGTCAGACAGCGCACATAGGCCTGGGTTGTGGAGATCTCCCGTCCCTCCGCGGTCGGCTCCAGTGCCGGCGCAAAGACATCTAAAGCAGGCACAGTCAGTTTTTCATCGGCCTTTGCGCGGCGCGCGGGGAGATAGCCGCCTAGCAGCTTGCGGCGCTCATGCAGATATTTGATCTCCGGGGAGTCCTCCGAAGGTTTGTAAAACGGCACCTCCGGTAATTGGTCATCAGAAATTGGGATTCCGAATCGATCACGAAACTCCTGAATGGTGAGGTCATCCAGCTTCTTAGTCTGATGCGCAGTGTTACGACCCTCCGCAACCTTGCCCATGCCATAGCCCTTGATGGTCTTCACCAAAATAACCGTCGGCTGGCCCTTATGTCGTGAAGCTGCAGAGAACGCTGCGTAGATCTTATTGGGATCATGCCCGCCTCGATTTAAGCGCCAGATGTCATCGTCGCTCATGCGCGAGACCATCTCCAGTGTCTTCGGATGCTTGCCAAAGAAGTGCTTTCGCACATAAGCACCATCGTTGGCCTTGTAGTTCTGATACTCACCATCCACGGTATCCATCATGATGGTCTGCAGGATGCCGTCTTTATCCTTCGCGAGTAAGGGATCCCAATAGGAACCCCAGATGACCTTGATTACATTCCATCCAGAGCCCCGGAACTCGCTTTCTAACTCCTGAATAATCTTGCCATTGCCGCGTACAGGGCCATCGAGACGCTGCAAATTGCAGTTGATCACAAAGATCAAATTGTCGAGCTTCTCCCGGGCGGCCAGGCTGATCGCCCCGAGCGACTCGGGCTCATCCATCTCACCATCCCCACAGAACGCCCAGACCTTACGCTCCTCTGTGTCGGCAAGTCCGCGTGCATGCATGTACTTCAAAAAGCGCGCCTGATAGATCGCATTCAGCGGCCCGAGCCCCATCGAGACCGTAGGGAACTGCCAGAAATTCGGCATAAGTTTTGGATGCGGATAGCTGGACAGGCCTTTGCCGCCGACCTCGCGACGGAAGTTGTTCATCTGATCCTCGTTAATCCGGCCTTCAAGGAATGCACGGGCATAGATTCCAGGTGATGAGTGGCCCTGGATGAAAAGAAGATCGTGGCCCTTGGGGTGGTCCGGGCCCTTCCAAAAATGATTAAAGCCAATCCCCAGCATGTTGGCCAATGACTGAAAGCTTGAAATATGGCCGCCGAGATCGCCCTCACCACGGTTTGTCCGAACCACCATGGCCATGGCGTTCCAGCGCATCCAGGAACGGAGCCGCTCCTCGTATTCGAGGTTGCCTGGGCAATGTTCCTCGAGAGCAGCGGGGATAGTGTTGACGTAGGCCGTATTGGCTGAAAACGGTATAAAGCCGCCAGTTCGGCGGGTCTTATCAATCAATTTCTCGAGCAGGAATTGGGCGCGCTCAGGGCCTTCACGTTCAATCACTGCCTCCAGGGAGTCCAGCCACTCCTTGGTTTCAATCTCATCCATGTCGATACGTTGCGACTCGGCCATGGTTGTCTCCTTTTACTTTTCTAATGAATGTGGGGTGTTCCGAGATTCTGCGCAGGGAATCTCTCCAGTGGCAAGCAATATTTCATGATACGAATCATTATTTTGTAATGTGAAAAATACTATTCTGCCTCGACCAGCGTCGTATTCGCCATGCGGGCCAAGATGTGGTCTGATCCTTGTCCCGATCACCTAACGCCAAATTTCCTGATGTTTCGCGGTGCCTACAGCCAGATTCCACAGGTGCTGGACAATACCCGGCCCGGCCTCCTTCGGTCATCACGCTCCCTACGCTGGATCCTGATCTCCCCTCTGGTGGCGGTCGTGGCACTCGCAATGCTCATGGCTGCAACGATCTGGTACCTCACGGAATCCGAGTCCAACCAACAGCAGCAGGCGTTGATGCGCGATGTCAATGCGGCGCAGCGCATCATCAGCGATCGACTTCAGCGGGCGCAGGATGAACTCAGTAAAGCGGCAGCCGAGCTGCCCGGTAAGCCCGGTGCAGCCGATCTGCGGCGCATTGCGGAAACACTGTTTCTTAAGGCGCCCGAGGTCGTGTTTCTCGCCTGGGTAGATCGGGGCGGGATTATTCGATTCGTGAGTACATCGGAGTCCTTTCCAACTCAAGGCTTTGATCGTGTCGGGACTGCCCTGTCACGCAAACCCAGCGTGACGGCATTCGAGTATGCGATCAGTTCGAAAAAGCCTCACTATTCCGCAGCGATCTCCACGCAGACAGATGTCGAAGTGGATTTGCACGTGCCGATTCTGCGCAATGGAGTTGCGGATGGCGGACTTGTGGCCACCTACTCGTTGCCCGCCATGCTGTTGTCGGCAATACCGAGTGAAATTAGCGACCGCATCGCATTCAGTCTGGTCGGTCCGGAGGGAGATCGTTTCGGACAGACCCGGGTCGAGGAGCCAAACTCCGGCCGACCCGCCTATGAGGTGCCGTTAGAGCCGATATCAAAGCAGATTCGACTAAGAGGCTTTATTCACCGGCCCGTTTCCACTCTGCACAACGACGTCATTGCGACACTCGTGGCCGGGTTGATTCTCTTTGCTGTGATCAGCCAGATCGTTATTTGGAGAAATACGCGCAGACGCCTCGGCGCCGAGTACGAACTCGCCGAAGAGACCGCGTTTCGCCGAGCCATGGAGAACTCGATGTCCACGGGCATGCGTGTGATCGACCTCAAAGGAGAGATTAAGTATGTCAACCCCGCGTTCTGTCGAATGGTCGGCTACAGTGCCGAGGAACTCACTGGCGGCAGTCCACCCTACCCTTATTGGCCAAAAGAGATCCAAGACCAGCTCGGCCGAAATCTAGAACGCATGCTCTCCGGAGAGAGCCCCCCATCGGGACTACCCATTAACATTCTTCGCAAAGACGGGTCCCGATTGACCGTACGAATGTATACATCCCCACTGATCGACCAGGCAGGCAATCAGACAGGATGGATGACCTCGGTCACCGATATCACCGAGCAGACGCGAATTCGACAGGAACTGGCCCAGTCCCAGGAACGCTTCATCACGGTGCTACAGGCGCTCGATGCCGCAGTATCTGTAGCCGCGCCCGCACCCACCGGTGAACTCCTCTTTGCGAATCAGGCCTATCGAAAATGGTTTGGCAACTCCATCACCGATGGTCATCGCTATCTATCCGCAGCCGCCCGAGGTCCCTGGGCCGATGTGCGAGAAATTTATAGCGATGTCGTGGAGCGCTGGTTTGAGGTCCGAATCCGAAGCATTCAGTGGGTCGATGGGCGGGCAGTAGAGCTGATGGTTGCCACTGACATTACACAAGAGCGGGCAAACCAGCAGGCACAGCGCGAACAACACGAAAAACTTCAGCAGACGGCCCGCCTGGTCACCATGGGCGAGATGGCATCCTCGCTCGCCCACGAACTTAATCAGCCCCTCACGGCGATTGCAAACTACACATCGGGTGCAGCGTCACGTATCCGACAGGCAGAAAACCGACAGGAGCATATCCCGAACGAAGACCTGATTGATCTACTGACCAAGACCGCGCGACAGGCTGAGCGGGCCGGACAGGTCATCAGACGAATTCGTGGTTTTGTAAAACGCAGCGACCCAATTCGCCGGCCCACCGATCCTCGCGTAATTCTGGCTGACTCTCTTGGACTTGCAGAGATTGACGCACGGGAGCAGGCGATCGAACTGATCCAAAAGGTTCCTGAGCACCTTCCCCTGCTGAATGTGGATCCGGTACTGATTGAGCAGGTACTTCTCAACCTGATCAAAAATGGCATTGATGCCATGCGTGGCGCCCAGCGCCGCGTGCTCACAGTGGAAGTGAGCTTCGCCGCAGACCAGATGATGTTCTCGGTGGTCGATCGCGGCCACGGCGTGCCGCAGGCCATCCGCAATCGGCTATTCGACTCGTTTTACACCACCAAAAGTGACGGGATGGGAATGGGCTTGAATATCTGCCGATCCATCATCGAATCTCACCAGGGCCGGCTGTGGTTCGAAGACAACCCGGACGGCGGTTGCACGTTTCGGTTTACATTACCGGTTCAGCCGGAATCCCCACAACAAAAATTATCCATCGAGTCGGAGGCAGTAAAAACATGAGCGCAAACCCCGGAGCTTTTCGCGCGACAAATTCTGAGATCGTCTATGTCGTAGACGATGATGAAGCGGTTCGGGATTCATTGAGGTGGCTACTCGAAGGTCAGGGTTTTCGGGTAACGGTCTATGACGGCGCAGAACGTTTTCTGGCCTCGCTGCCCACTGGATTCACCGGACCGATGGTCGGCTGCCTGATTGCAGATGTACGAATGCCCGGAATGTCAGGAACCGAACTGCATGACGAGCTGCTGCGCCGAAATATTCAGCTTCCGCTGATTTTCATCACCGGCCATGGGACAGTACCAATGGCCGTCAACAGCATGAAAAAAGGTGCTGTCGATTTTCTTGAGAAACCCTTTAACGATGAACAGCTCTGCATGCTGGTAGCAAGTGCCTTTCAAAAGGCGCGTGACGAAGGCTCGCGTAGTGTGCTTGCCAAGCGCGCGCGCGAGTTGCTCTCCAGACTGACCCCACGAGAAGAACAAGTGTTGGATAGGATCGTGGCCGGCCGCCTGAATAAACAGATCGCCGATGATCTCGACATCAGCATCAAAACAGTCGAGGCACACCGGGCCAACATCATGGACAAGATCGAGGCCAGAACGATGGCCGATCTCATGAAAACCGCGCTCGCCGCCCGCCAGGAATAAGCGTCGGGAACGCCGTAGTTCGCAATGGAGATACCAGCGGGCGGGCACAGCAGGCTTGGCTCTGCCGAGACCGAAAACTGATAGAATCCGGGGTCTTGCGGCTGTAGCTCAGTTGGATAGAGTACTTGGCTACGAACCAAGGGGTCGTGGGTTCGAATCCTGCCAGCCGCGCCAAATCTAAGAAGGGGATCAGAGGGGCTCTGATCCCCTTTTCTTTGCAAAGCAGAAGCGGGAGTCTCCATGTACGTTCCAGCCCATTTTGCCGAACACCGCCAAGACGAGTTACACAGAATTATCCGAGAGCATCCCCTTGGTATTCTGGTCTCGCTCGATGCCGATGGACTCGCCAATGCCAACCACATCCCATTTGAACTCGAACCATCGGCCGGGGACCATGGTCAGCTCAAGGCCCACATCGCCAGAGCAAATGATCTCTGGAGACAATGTCCCACAGGATCACCCGTACTCGTGATATTCCGCGGAGTCGATGCCTATATCTCTCCCAGCTGGTATCCCAGTAAACACGAGACCCACCGACAGGTGCCGACCTGGAACTACGAAGTCGTACATGTCCGTGGAACGATCGTGATTCGGGATGACGAGCGTTTTCTACGTGGACAGGCGGCCCGGCTTACCCGCCGACAGGAACAGCCTGAACCCACACCCTGGCGCATGGGTGATGCCCCCACAGACTACATCGAGACGATGCTGAAACAAATTGTGGGGATCGAAATCCAGATTACTTCCCTCACTGGCAAAAGAAAGCTTAGTCAAAACAAAGAGGATCGGGATCGACTCAATGCCGCCGATACACTCCAGCACCGTGGCCTTCACCAGATGGCCGATGCGATGCGTCGACCAGGATGACCAGGTGTGAAACCGTTCTTGGGTTTACCGCTGCTTCGGTTAGAAGCTTCGAAACCCGAGCTGAAGGCCGACATTGGTGAGGGTGAGATCTTCATAACGCAGGCCGATTTTATCCGTGGGCCCATTGACACGGTAAGTGCTTAGGCGTACCCCCAGATATGTATTTTTGGAGAGGTCAAGATTTAACCCAAGGTGCAAGCCGGCAGCGAACTTCCGATCGCGGGCATTTTCAAAATCTGCCTGACCGAGCGCAACTCCGACAAATGGCTTCACGCTTGCATCACGGTTAAAGTCATAATACGCGGTGACACCATATAGATTCACCCGGTTATCAAAATCCAATCCCACCGATCGCAGCTCTGCGGCAGTGACGGTTTCCTGAAGATTCCATACGCGTGATCCCTGCGTAAGCGTTCCCGAGCCTGACGCTTCGCGAAGATTGGCCTTAGCGGTTACAAAAAATAGTCCAGCACGCAGCGGAGTACCAGCGAAGTCAGAGCCGCCGATCTCAAACCCATACGCTGTGGGATCATCGTACTTTAGTTTGAATCGCGCATTACTCACGGCCACACCATTGAACACACCAGAGGTCGCCTCAGTCTCTGGTTTCATATGGGATCTTCCTGCGGATAGCTCGGTAAACAAATATCGCTCTGCGGCGGAGGCCCCGCCCGCGAGCAGACAAGAGGCTAAGACAAGCGCTATTTTTCGCATCTTTTCTCCATCTGAAATTGATGCCCAGGTGGGCGTGATGACCAGGCAGAATCAGTAACCGCTGGTTGCGGCATGCAACCGCCCAGCTATTGTGGTGATGCCTTCGCCGCGCATTGCACGCAGCGAGAGGAATATCTCACTCGACTAGCGCCGGCTGGCCTGGGCAAGCTCCTCGGCGAGGGTACGCATCAGATCGCTGACGGGCATCTGTCGCGCGCGACCAAAGGCCGTACCCGCCCAAAGGCTTTGAAACTCCCCGTTGTTTTCACGTACCGCCCACTGCCGAAGAGGTGCCGTAAGACTGTTCTGAACCGGGAACGGCAGGACGGAGTGGCCTGATAGCCCACGAATAAATGCATTCTCGATCCCCCTGGCCAGCCGCCCAGAAAATGCACGTGTGAGAACGGTTGGCCGATCACGCTGTCCAAGAATGTATTCCTTGTGGGCAGTCGAGGCACCGGACTCCTCGCAGCACAGGAATGCCGTTCCCATTTGAGCGGCCACAGCACCGGCGTCGAGCGCTTTTCGGATATCGCCGCCAGACATCAACCCACCTGCACTCACAATCGGGATTGAACAACGCCTGGACAAAAGTCGAGTGAGCGCCAATGTGTCGAGAACCGCATCATTCCTATCTGGCGCAAACGTCCCCCGATGACCACCAGCCTCAAGGCCCTGTGCCACGATGAAGTCAGCCCCGGATTGCTCGATCATCTGCGCCTCACTGAGCTGGGTTGCCGTCACCCCGACCCGCATTTGAAGCGCGTGTGCCCTGTCAATCACGCCTGCAGACGGAAGGCCAAAGTGAAAAGTCAGTACCGCTGGACGATGTTCCCAGATCGGTAGCAACTGCTGCGAGAGATCCGGAGCATAAGGAGGCTGGGGCGCAACAAACTGAAGCCCCTGCGGAAGCCCGAGCGAATCAAGCGCCTGCATCGCCTGGGTGATTGCACCGTCTTTCGGCGGAGAGACAGTGGGGAAAATAAAAAAATTGGCATTGACTGGACCTCGCGTCATGGCCCTCACTGCCGCCAACGACTCTCCAATCTTTTGGGCAGAATCATAGGCGAAGCCGAAGCTGCCGATCCCGCCCGAATTCGACACAGCCGATACGAGCCGAGGTGTACTGATTCCACCGGCCATCGGGGCCTGAATCACCGGAACCGCAAGAGAAGAGAAGTCAATCACGAGATCGGTTCTCCAACACCCATAGACCCGCTGCCCTACCGCTCAGGGCTTATAGGCCGTAACCTCAATCTCTACCTTCATTTCAGGTTTCATCAGCTGTGTGACCAGCAAGGTGGCCGCAGGCCGGATATCACCGAATACTCGGCCCAACACAGGAATAATCGACTCGCTATAGGCGGGATCAGCGATGTAATAGGTCACACGCACCACATCAGTCATCGCAAATCCTGCCGATTTAAGCGCAGCCTCAATCGTTGACAAGGCATTTGTCGCCTGATCGGCGACATGCTCGGGCATTTCCATTTTTTGATAGTCATACCCGGTTGTTCCCGACACAAAACAAAATGGGCCTTGGGCGATCGCCCGGGAGTAGCCCATGGTCTTTTCAAATGGCGAGCCAGAGGAAATTAGTTTTCTCATTATTATTCTCCGAATGAAGGTTCATGCCCTCGGAACCACAAGGCCGGGGGCTAGAATAGCCTAAGCGAAGAATTGAAGAAACTTGAGCCCTTACCTGCTTGGCCCAGGCGCCCAACAAGGACACACCTGAGCCTGAACGATCAGAGCACCAGCACGGGCAGGCGCGCGTCTGCCATCACCTCTCGAGTCTCACTGCCCAACAGCAACGCCTTAAAGCCTGAGCGCTTATGTGAGGTCATCAGGATGACGTCCGCAGCGCACTTCTTGGCCGCCTCCAGAATTCCAGCACTGACATCGCTATTGAAGACATGAATATGATCGACCTTCACCGACGAGGAGAGATGCTCCGAAAACGAACGGAATAATCGTGCTGCGTAGGTCTCACAGGCACGACGGTGATCAGGAACGGTAATGTAATCACCGCCAAATCCGTTCTGAAGGTAGAAGACCGCAGGCAGGGGGTCCGAGACATGCGCGAGCGTGATGCGTGCCGCATCACGCTGTGCCATCGTGGATAGCCGCGCAAAATCGGCATGCTCGAGCGTGTAGTCATCCACCGGAATAAGAAAGTGATTGAACATCTCGGCCCCTCAGTGGATCGCGATCCGTTTACCGGTCACGGCAGCCCGCTTAGGCAGCGTGAGCTTCAAGATGCCATCCTGATAGGTTGCATCACACCCGGCGCTTTCGACCTCTGAGGACAGATAAAAGCTTCGAGATACCGTACCAAAGAAACGCTCGCTGCACACAACCCGATCATCTTCAACCTTCTGATCAAGCTGCTTAACCTCTGCGCCAATGGTTACACGAGCACCATCGATATCGACCTGAATATCCTCTTTCTTCAGGCCTGGCATCTCCGCCTGGATCGTGAATACACGATCGCCTTCTCGAATATCCACCGCAAAATCCTCCGGGAGTGCACGTCCATGCAAGGGACGAACAACAAAACTGGGCGACATCCAGTCGCTAAAAAACTGTTTCATAAGATCATTTCGAATACGGGCCAGGCTGCTCATATATCTCACTCCAAAAGAAATCTGCCGAGCCGCTAGACTCACACACTACCGAGGCAAAGCAGCACGATTGACGTGCAAATTACGATGCGTGATGTTTGATCTGTCCACGTCTTTTCTGAACGACGGTCTCCAGTTGACGGTAGATAGCATCAAACGCATCGCGCATGGCCACATACACGTCCTCGTTTTGGATTCGATTCACCGTGAGCTCATGGCCTGGCAGCGTGAGGTCAATCACCACTCCGTACGGACGGCCCTGGTGCCGATGCTTCTGGAGTTGCTCAATGCTTACCCGGCACGACATCAACGCCCCAAAGGCATCCTCTAACCGGGATACATGGGAGACTGCATGGGCATATAGAGATTCTGACTCTTCCATGCCGCGAAACTGAAGATGAACAGGAGTCTTCATGGCGACATGGTGGGCATCCGTGGCCCATCGCAGGCCACGGCGCCTGTGCAGATTGTGCTATTCGATACGCAATGCCTCTACAGGCCGGAGTCTTGAGGCTTTTGCCGCCGGATACCAGCCAAAAAATATGCCAATGGCTGCCGAAAAACCGAAGGCTAAGGCAATCGATGAGATTGAGATCTCGACCAATAGCCCGCTTAAAGAGGCGATCAGCCACGCCCCCGCAAGGCCCAGCGTCACGCCCACTGCCCCCCCTGCCAGGCATATCGCCACTGCCTCAATCAGAAACTGCCGCAAGATATCCCTTTGCCGTGCACCAATCGCCATGCGAATTCCGATCTCGCGCGTCCGCTCGGTAACACTCACCAACATGATATTCATGATCCCAATCCCCCCCACCAGAAGCGAAACACCGGCAATCGCCCCGAGCAATATCGCCATCGCACCCGCTGCGATTGCCGCGGTCTGGGCAATTGCAGTGAGATTACGAACGGTAAAGTCGTTTTCCTGGCCGGGTGCAATGCGATGACGAACACGCAAGAGATCCGTAAGCTCTGCCTCAGCAGAATTCATGAGCTCCGACGAGGCAACCTGAACAAACAGCAAATTGATACTGCCCGGAAATGTGCTCCGTATCAGCTGCTGTCGGGCAGTGGTTAAGGGAATGAAGACCACATCATCCTGATCACGGCCATCGAGACTCTGGCCCTTACGCGAGAGAATGCCAATGACCGTGAACGGCAGATTTCGAATACGCATGGTCTTACCAATCGGCTGCTCGTCACCAAACAACTGCCTGGCAGTGGTCTGACCGATTACTGCGATTCGGGCATTTGACCGAAGGTCCGCCTCAGAAAACAGATCGCCTTCCTCGGGATCCCAGGATCGCGTTGGAAAATAATCGGGTGTAACCCCCGTGACCATGGCACTCCAGTTCGTATTGCCATATCCAAGCTGAAAAGAGCGCATCACAATTGGCGCTACTCGAATGACACCCGTCACTGATGTGGCCGCAGCCGCATCGGAGAGGGTCAGTGTCTGGGCCGCACCCGCTCCAAATCGAATTCCCCCAGAGGTCTGTGAGCCTGGAAACACCACCAGCAGGTTACTGCCCATACTGCTGATGCTCTGATTCACCAGGGATTGGGCACCTCGGCCAACCCCCATCATGATCACGACAGCGGAGACACCAATGATCACCCCGAGCATCGTGAGCGACGTACGCAGTCGATTGGTAGAGAGGGCCCGCAGCGCCTCTTGAACGACCTGGGGCGCCCTCACGCTGCCCCCCTTTCACTCAAGCCCTGGGTAACCGAACCATCAAAAATGATGTGACCATCCTTTAAACGAATGAGCCGCTTGCCATAGCGCGCAATATCCTGCTCGTGCGTCACCAGGACGACGGTGATGGAATCGTCACGATTCAGGCCTTGTATTAGCCTCATGATTTCCTCAGATGTGGCCGTATCAAGGTTGCCCGTTGGCTCATCGGCCAATAGCACCGCAGGACTCATCACCAGCGCCCGGGCGATTGCGACACGCTGCTGCTGGCCGCCAGAGAGCTGATTCGGAAGACGATCGGCAAAGGCAGCAAGGCCCATCATGCCCAGTTTGTCTCTGGCAACACGAGAGGCTTCATCACGAGACAACCCCGAATAGATCATCGGCAACGCGACATTGTCGAGCGCGGTCATTCGCTTCAGAAGATTAAACCCCTGAAAAACAAATCCCAGCCGACGATTTCGAATTCCCGCCAACTCATCTGGAGACAACCCTGCGACCGACTGGCCATCCAACACGTACTGGCCTCGCGTGGGGATATCGAGACAGCCCAGGATATTCATCAGGGTTGATTTACCCGAGCCCGACTGCCCCATCAGACATACAAACTCACCGGGCAAAATATCCAACGAGATGCCGTGTAAAACCGGCACAGGCGGTGCGCCAACTGTCTCGTACTGCTTGTGGACATCCGACAGCCGAATCAGGGATTGCGGCATGGCTAGAACATCCGGAATCGGAATCCGCTGGTCTGACTATTGTTCGTGACGGCCACAGCCCGGGTCACTACCTCATCACCCTCTGCCAGCCCCTCAAGCACTTCGGTAAACCGTCCGTCCGTGATTCCGATCTTGAGCTCCTTGGGCACGAGGCTGCCGCCACTGCCCACCATGTGAATCTTCGGCTGACCCGAAGGACGACGCCCTTTCTCGGGAGGCGATGACGTGACAGCAGGCGCACCATCGGAAGCATCTGGAGGACGAAACCGCAATGCTGCAGACGGGACGCGCAGCACGCGCTCTTTCCGATTGGTAATGATCGATACCTGTGCAGTCATGCCTGGCAGTAAAACACCATCCTTATTATCAACATCAATCACGACGTTATAAGTCACGACATTCTGCTGGGTGGTTGGATTGAGTCTCACCATTCGGACCTGCGCCGAAAACTCCTGCTCTCGGAACGCATCCACAGTGAAACGAACCGGCTGGCCAGCCTTGATCGCACCCACATCGGCCTCTGATACCGAGGTATCAATTTGCATGCGACGTAAATCGCGTGCAATTTGAAAAAGTGTTGGCGTCTGAAAACTCGCCGCAACGGTCTGACCGACATCAATACCGCGATTGACAACAATGCCGTCAATTGGCGAACGGACCATGCTATAGCCCAGGTTTGTTTTGTCGCGAGAGAGCTGTGCCTCGATCTGCAGCACCTGGGCCCGAGCGGTCTCGACATCTTTGCGCAGACTATCGAGTGCCCCATCCGAAACAAACCCACGGGCCTTGAGATTCTCGTTACGCTTGAGCGCCAGTTCAGCGTTATTGACCACCGCCCTCGCGGATGAGAGATTCGCCTCAGACTGTCGAATCTGCGCCTGCAGGATGGCGGGATCCAGCTCCGCAAGCAGCTGGCCCGCCTTAACAGGCTGATTAAAGTCGGCATGTAGTCGCAAAACCGTGCCGGAGATCTGGGTGCCCACATTGACCAGTTCAACTGGATTCAAGGTCCCATTGGCCGCGACCCGCTGAACAATCGAACCCTGATCCACCTTGGCGGTCACCCACTTCGGCTTTTCAGAGGTCGGCAGCCCCCACCAGACCGCCCCCGCGACCACAACCAGAACCAGGGCGCTCACTCCAAGAATTTTGAGGGGTTTCATACAAGGATCAGAAGGGATGTTGAAGCTTGCCACAGGCCAGCATTTTTGCGCTGCATAAGGTGAGGATTTTCCCTGATTTCAAGAACTTACGCCAGTCGTTTGCTGCGTTGCGTATAGATCCCCTACCGCCCGTAGTCGTCTAATCGGAGTTGCCCCATATGCGGGCATTTACAAGAACAACGTACGCGCCAAGGAGACGTCATGAAATTCACCAAAATTGCCGCAGGCCTCATTGTTGCAGGGCTCGCCTCTGCGACGTTTGCCCAGGCAAGACCCGATAACCTCAGTACCCTTAAGCAGTTCAAAGTCGCCACCACAGACCTAAACATTCCGGTGGTGCCGCAAGAGGGAAAAAATGCAGCAGCCATTCGCGAAAATCTGAAAAAGGTCAAGCTCCCTCCTGGATTTAAAATCGACCTGTTCGCGGTTGTACCGGACGCCCGGCACATGGCAGTGGCACCCTCGACCAACATGCTTTTTGTCGGAACGCGCAAGACGACCGTATGGGCCGTCACCGATCGCAACAGTGACGGAGTAGCGGACGAGGTTAAGTCGTTTGCCCCATCCCTCAAGTTCACCAATCCGAATGCGGTCTGCTGGACAAAGGATGGTTTTCTGATCGTGGTCGAGCACAACCGCGTGCTCAATTTCCCTGCGGCAGAGTTTTTCTATGAGGGCCCGGATGTTGCGGTGATCGAGGTTGTTCCCCAAGGGAAACTGATCCCCGTTGAAGAGGAGTCGTTTAATCATGGTGCCCGCACCTGTCGAATCGGTAATGACGGCAAGCTCTACGTGACGCTCGGCCAGCCCTATAACGTCCAGCCGAAAGAGAAAGTCGCCCTCTATGAAAAGATCGGTATTGGCGGCATCGTCCGAATGAATGCCTTTGATGGGAGCCAGCGCGAAGTCGTTGCGGTTGGCATTCGTAACTCAGTCGGCATGGATATCCATCCCAAAAATGGCGCCGTCTGGTTCACCGATAACCAAACCGATGGTATGGGCGATGACACGCCTCCGGGAGAACTCAACCGGGTGAGCAGGACTGGCGAGCACTTTGGCTATCCCTACATCCACGGCAACAACGTGCAAATCGCCGGCACGGCAGCTGCCCCAGACCTCAAGGGCATGAAAGCGCCGGAGAAGTGGACCAAACCGCTCGTTGAGTTCCCCGCCCACCAGGCGCAGCTGGGAATGACGTTTTACACCGGTAATAAGTTTCCCGCGAAGTATCGTGGAGGGGTCTTCGTTGCCGCCCACGGGTCTTGGAACCGGACCAAACCAACCGGCGCAGAGGTCCAGTTTGTGCCTGTGAATGCGGATGGTAGTGTCGGCAAGATGGAGGTCTTCGCATCCGGATTCCTGGATCCAGATACTGGTCTTTATCGCGGTCGGCCCGTGGATGTTGCTGTCATGAAAGACGGGTCCATGCTTGTCTCCGATGACTTTGCTGGTGCCATCTATCGAATCAGCTACGTCGGCGAAGACAAGAAGTAATCTTCGACACCTCACGATTCAAGGGGGGCAGAAATGCCCCCCTTGTGTTGTGCGCGTATGAAATAGGAACTTGGTCATGAACTCAAAATTTTTACTGTCTGGGTTTCTCGTCTCACTATTACTTCATAGTCCCGCCCATGCAGCAGGAGATCCTCAGATAGGAAAGGCCAAAGCACAGTCCTGTGTAGTGTGTCACGGGCCCATGGGGATTTCGGTAAATCCGGGGGCACCCCACCTTGCCGCTCAGCCCGCCGTCTATCTGGTTGAGCAAATGCAAGACTTTCGAAGCGGAAAACGCCAAAACCCAGTAATGTCAGTCATTGCAAAGCCGCTCAGCGATCGGGATATCCAAGACATCGCCGCCTGGTACGCCTCGATTGAGATTCAGGTTAAGCAGTGAAAGCTTTCAAATGAAGACTTGCAAATTACCAATGCAAGGGCGGTCCACAGATGGCGGACTGCCCACAATCGCAGTCGCTATCACGCTAGTGTTTGGCGCGATTTCTGTGAAGGCGCAGACGCTCGAAGATGTAGTGGTCTCCGCGAGTCGGTCTGAGCAGCGCAGCTTTGATGCGCCCGGTTCAATCCAGGCAGTCAGTCGAGACGTGATTGAATCCCGTGGGGCTCAGATCAATATCAGTGAGGCATTGGCAGAGATACCCGGGATCCACATTGCCAATCGAAATAATTTTTCTCAGGACCTTCAGATCTCGATTCGCGGATTCGGGTCCCGGGCGCCATTTGGCGTACGCGGGGTGCGACTGCTGATTGATGGGATTCCCCAGACCCTGCCGGACGGTCAGGGCCAATCGTCTCAATTCGCCCTGACCTCTGCGGAAAGAATCGAAGTGCTCAAGGGCCCGCTTTCCCTGCTGTACGGCAACGCCGCTGGTGGCGTTGTTCAAGTATTCACCCGCAGCCCAGGAGAGCGGCCAGAATTCTCAGCGACTGGCTATCTTGGCAGCGATGGGCTTGCGCGTTCAAGCCTTCAGTACGCTGAGAAAAGGGGGCGTTATGGATTTGTCGCTGATCTTTCCGCCCTCGAGAGTGAGGGGTTTCGGAACTACAGCGAAGCGAGCCGTCGGCATTTCAATGGCAAGCTGGATATTGCCGGTGATCAGAGCAAGACAAGCATCACGACCAATATCCTGCGGAATCAGTCCCAAGAGCCTGGATCGCTCACGCGTTCCGAATTTCAGTCCAACCCATTCCAGGCGGTTGCCGCCAACATCACCAATCGCTATGGAAAGACATTTGAACAAGGATCGCTGGGCCTATCCCACGAGTCCACTTTAAATGCAGAACAGAAACTTGGCATGCGCGCCTATTGGGGCTATCGCAACCTAGACAATCCCCTTGCAGCTGCAAATTCTGCAACGGGCTTTAGCATGATTGACCGGACCTTTTTCGGATTGGGTCTCAGCCTGCAGCAGCGTTCAACACTCGCCGGCATGCCGATGACCACGGTATTTGGACTCGAGACTGATGCGGTAAACGATCATCGAACAGCGCGCCAGAACCTAGCGGGTGTCGCGGCCGGTGCTTTGGGCCGGGATGAGAAGAATCTTGCCCGTAACAACGACGCCAGTGTCCAGTCCCAGATACTGATTAACGACCAGACCACCGCTACCCTGGGGCTACGCGCAAGCCGTGTGGAATTAGAGGTCAGGGATCAGTTCCTTGCGGATGGAAATGGATCTGGCCGCCGGGCGTATACGGGAGTCTCGCCCGTGGCCGGACTCACAAGGCATCTGTCTCCCGCCCTTAATGTATTTGTTCAAATGGGCCGAGGGTTTGAGACACCCACCCTGAATGAGGTGCTCTACTCCCCAAACGGCGCGGCAACACCCACGAACAATTTCACGTCAGCAATCTCTGCTGCGAGAAGCCAGCAGACAGAAATCGGGCTGAAATGGCGTCCTGATTCAACCACACGGCTTGATGCCTCGCTATTCCAGGCCAACACCCTAGACGACATCGTTCCTTACTACCTATCGACATCATCATCGGCCTGGCAGAACGCCGATACGCGACGTGTCGGAGCGGAGCTGTCTGCATTAACGATCATGGAGCAGGTCTGGGCGCTGCGTGCCGCACTATCCGTCATCGATGCCACCTATCGCGAGACCATCAACACCGTGCGCGCTACCACCACAACCTTGGTTCCTGTCAGCGCCGGCAATACGATGCCCGGGGTGCCAAAAACACGCGCGTTCTTTGAGCTTGCCTGGCGCTCATCCGGCTGGATGCAGCGGCCGTCTGGTCATTTCTCCGAGGGGGGTATTGAACTCATAGCCGTCGGAGACATGCAGGCCAACTCCGCAAATACCGAACGGGCATCCGGCTACGAGATCGTCAACGCACGACTCGCCACACATTTTCGTAAAGACGCCCAGACACTCAGCCTGTATGCCCGCATCGATAATCTCTTAGACCGCCGATATGTCGGATCAATTGTTGCGGACCAGGCTTTTCTTCGGTTCTATGAGCCCGGGGCACCGCGCAGCTGGCTGCTCGGAATACGCTATAGCCTGCAGATGTGAACCCATCGTCTTGCCAATTGCATCAGGGCTTACGCCTTATTTGGCATGGATACAAAAAGAAACCCGGTCCTAAAGACCGGGTTTACTCGTCCATCAGATCATAATCCGCCCGTGCCAGTGACAGGGCTCCGCATATGAAGCACAGTACTAGGCCAGCTCCTCATACAGCGGAAGGGTAAGAAATTCAGCAAATTCCTCGCTGGTCGACATCTGCTCAAAAATCTTGGCTGCACGGTCATAGGTTGTCGTATCGGTGGTACCGCCCGATGTGACGGTGGCCTTCACCTTGTCAAGTTCCTGTGGAATCAGACTACGGACGAGTTCTGCCGTAATCTTCGTGCCGTCTTCCAGCTTGCCCTTCGGCGAGCGAATCCACTGCCAGACCTGGGAGCGAGAAATCTCAGCAGTAGCAGCATCTTCCATTAGGTTGTGAATCGGCACACAGCCGTTGCCGGCCAGCCATGAACCCAGGTAATGGATACCCACGTTAATGTTCATGCGCAGGCCTGCCTCAGTAATCGGCGTCTCAGGCTGAAAATCCAGGAGCTCGGCGCCCTTAACCTGAACGTCGTCACGTTGCTTATCTATCTGATTGGGCCGATCGCCCAGGACCGCGACGAACTCCTTCATGGCCGCCTCGACCAAGCCCGGGTGGGCGACCCAGCCACCATCGTAGCCGTCGGTCGCATCACGTTTCTTATCATTAATGATGCCCTGCATGGCTACGGCATTTTTCTCTGGATCATTTTTAATGGGAATTAGCGCACTCATGCCACCGATAGCAGGCGCGTTGCGCTTGTGACAGGTTTTCAGCAACAGCAGTGCATAGGCTCGCATGAAGGGGGCCGTCATTGTGACCTTCGCGCGATCGGCGAGACAGAAATTTCTATCCACTTTGAACTTCTTGATACAAGAGAAGATGTAATCCCAGCGGCCAGCGTTTAGGCCTGCGCTGTGATTGCGCAGTTCATAAAGAATTTCTTCCATTTCAAACGCAGCAACAATTGTTTCGACCAGAACAGTCGCCTTGATCGTACCCTGCGCAATGCCCAGCTCGTTCTGGACCGTCACAAAGATGTCATTCCAAAGCCGTGCTTCTAAGTGGCTTTCCATCTTAGGCAGGTAAAAGTAAGGGCCAGAGCCACGGGCCAGTAGTTCTTTGGCGTTGTGGAACATGTATAGAGCGAGATCGAAGATACCGCCTGAAACGCGTTGACCATCCACCAAAACGTGCTTTTCGTCCAAATGCCAGCCACGGGGCCGCACCAGGAGCACAGCCACCTTATCATTAAGCTTATATTGCTTGCCGTTTTGCTCCAGTGAGATCGTGCGACGGATCGCATCTTTCATATTGATCTGGCCCTGGATCTGATTAAACCAGTTGGGGGTATTGGAATCCTCGAAGTCGGCCATAAAAGCGTCGGCGCCCGAGTTAAGTGCATTGATCACCATCTTACGATCGACAGGGCCAGTGATCTCCACACGACGGCATAGAAGATCCTTCGGCAGAGGAGCAATTTTCCAATCACCTTCACGCACTGATTTGGTCTCAGAGAGAAAATCGGGCCGCTCGCCCGCATCCAACCGCTGCGTCCGCGCGACCCGGGCAGCCAGCAACTCGCGGCGGCGTGACTCGAAACTACGGTGCAGTTTGGCCACCAGGGCCAGAGCCTCGGGCGTGAGGATTTCCGCAAAGGCGGGGGTGATATTGGCCTTGATTTCAATGCCCGGGGGTAATGCCTGACTCATAAGTACTCCTGTAATGAAAAACGTTTGTAATTTTTGTTTAAATCACTGGCCACAGACCAGTGCCACAACATCATTCAGACTGCTGCCGATATAACTGGGCATAACGTCCAAGCATTCCGCAGGCGCGCCGGAACGATTGACCCAGAGGGTCTTGAACCCAAACCAGGTGGCACCACAGATATCCCATCCATTGGATGAAACAAACAACAACTCACTGGCCTGACAGTTGAAAAAATCGGGGGCCAACTGATACACACTAGCATCGACCTTGTACCGCCGCACCCGATCTGCAGACAGCACTGTCGAGAACATCCCCGACATTCCCGCGCTTTCAACCGCCTGGGCGATCATTTCAGGATTGCCATTGGTATGTATCGCCAAAGGCAGGCCTGACGCCTGCAACCGTTGTAGCGCCTGCAGGTTTTCCGGAAACGCTGACAGGCGCGCATACTGCGCCATCAACGCGTCACGCTGTGCCGCACCCAGATCGAGCCCGAGGGCAGCACCGCAATAATTCAATGCATCGACCGTGATCTCCCAGAAGGGCTTATAACGCCCAGACATCGAGCGAAGCCGGGTGTATTCCACCTGCTTATCGCGCCACAACTGAGACAGCGCCTTGCCTTTTCCCGGAAAGAGCGATTCCGCCAGCTGCCCCACCGAGTGAACGTCGAACAGGGTGCCATAGGCATCAAAACAAATGGCTTTTGGCGTAGGAATCATGGTCGGAAGCCGATTATATTGGAACCATGACCCACTGCCGTCCGCAGCCCAGCCCCCCGGAATTCTGGATCCGCGCCTGTCATGCGCTGACCAACGCCGATCCCGTGATCGGGGCAATCATCGCCCAACATCGGCACAGCCATCTGGTGACGCGCGGTGATGTATTCACCACCTTAGCCCGCGCAATCGTAGGACAGCAGATCTCTGTGAAGGCCGCCGCCACAATCTGGTCGCGCTTTCAAACCGCAGTCCAGCCACTCACCCCCGATCGGCTCGCCAGTCTCGAGATACAGACGCTGGAGCAGTGTGGACTGTCCGGACGAAAAAAAGAATACCTGCTCGGCCTCGGCCAGGCGTTTACCCGTCGGCCTAATCTGCAGATAGAACTGGAATCGATGCCCGATGAGGCTGCTATCCAGACGCTCATCGAACTGCGTGGCGTGGGCCGATGGACTGCGGAGATGGTCTTGATCTTTGCCCTACTGCGGCCCGATGTACTGCCCTGCGATGACCTGGGACTAATGAAGGCCATCTCACTGCATTACCGTCAAGGCAGGGCTGTCAGCGCCAAGCAGGCCAGAACGATTGCCACCAGATGGGCCCCTTGGCGCTCTGTAGCAACCTGGTACCTCTGGCGCAGTCTGGATCCCGAGCCCGTAGACTACTGAGTATGTTTGCCTATCGACACGCGTTTCATGCCGGGAATCATGCGGATGTGCTCAAGCACCTCACCCTGGTGACCGCCCTATCTCTGCTTCAGAAAAAAGAGACTCCTGTCTGGGTTGTTGATACCCACGCTGGGGCGGGCATGTACTCCTTAAAAAGCCCACTGGTCCGCGATAAAGCCGAGTGGCCGACCGGGATTGGCCGCTTGTGGCAGGCTGAGGGGCTACCAGAAGAATTTCAGCCCTATCTTGATCTCGTCAAGGCAGTCAATCGCTCTGGGAAACTCACTCAATATCCTGGCTCGCCGGTGCTCATTCAGGCCATGCTGCGCCCCGAGGATCGCCTGCGGGCATTTGAACTTCATCCGTCGGACATCGGGCCGCTGCAACGGTGTCTTGGAGGTGCGCCCCGGCAAATCAAGGCAGAAAAGAAAGACGGCTTCTCACAGCTCAAGGCGCTGCTGCCGCCACCGTCGCGACGGGGCCTTATTCTGATGGACCCCTCTTATGAGATGCGAAATGACTATCAACATGTGATGGTCAGCCTACGTGATGCGTTGGCTAGATTCGCAACGGGTGTCTATCTGTTGTGGTATCCAAAAATAGGGCGTTACCACGTAGAACGGTTGCTGCGGCAGGTCGCAGGGTTGCCCATTCAGCAGCTACTGCATGCAAGTCTTACTGTCCGAGGTCCACTGAAGGATGGGCTTGGCCTTACCGGCTCCGGCATGATCGTTATCAATCCGCCATATGGGTTAGACAACGCACTCGCCACGCTGATGCCATCCCTTGTCAGGCTGCTGGGCCAGGACACGCGCGCCCGGGGCAGTGTCCAGCTGGCGCAATCTCCAGAGGAAATTAAAACGGCACTTGGTCTAGTAAGACCAAGTGCCGCTTAACACGGGGCCACGGTAACTCGCCGGCAAATTACAACGCCGTGCGCTGCAGAGAGCTACCCGAAACACGCCTCCGCTAGGCGACCTTACGCTCAGCCTTCTCGTCGAAGAACTGCTCATCTTCAGTCGAGCCCTTTAGCGCGGCGGTCGATGCCTGACGCTCAATCGTGGTGGTGACCGCATCAAAGTAGCCAGTGCCAACCTCGCGTTGATGCTTCACAGCCGTAAACCCACGCTCCGCAGCCGCAAACTCGGCCTGCTGAAGTTCAACGAAGGCTGACATGTTGTTGCGCGCATAACCGTAGGCCAGATTGAACATCGAGTAGTTAAGGCTGTGGAAACCCGCCAAGGTGATGAACTGGAACTTATAGCCCATTGCGCCGAGCTCTCGCTGGAACTTGGCGATGGTGGCATCGTCAAGATTCTTTTTCCAATTAAACGACGGCGAGCAGTTATACGCGAGCATCTTCCCTGGGAACTGTTTATGAATCGCCTCAGCAAATGCGCGGGCGAAGGCGAGATCAGGTTTGCCAGTCTCACACCAGATCATGTCGGCATAGGGTGCATAGGCCAGTCCGCGGGAAATCGCCTGCTCCAGCCCGGGCTTGGTACGGAAAAAGCCCTCAACGGTGCGCTCACCCGTGAGAAACGCTTTGTCGTTCTCATCTACATCGGAGGTAATCAGATCGGCGGCTTCTGCATCCGTGCGGGCCAGCAGAACGGTGGGCACGCCCATCACATCCGACGCCAGTCGGGCCGCGACGAGCTTGGAGACGGCCTCGCGGCTGGGTACAAGAACTTTCCCGCCCATGTGTCCACATTTCTTCACCGATGCCAATTGATCCTCGAAGTGCACGCCTGCGGCGCCAGCCTCGATCATGGCCTTCATTAATTCGAATGCATTGAGCACTCCACCAAAACCTGCCTCGGCATCCGCAACGATGGGCAGGAAATAATCCACATAGCCTGCATCACCGGGATTGGTCCCCTCCATCCACTGAATCTGGTCTGCGCGCGTGAATGTGTTGTTGATGCGCTTGACCACCATCGGAACTGAATTCACGGGATAGAGAGACTGATCGGGGTACATCTCGCCCGCCAGATTTGCATCACCGGCGACCTGCCAGCCGGAGAGATAAACCGCCTTGAGGCCGGCCTTGGCCTGCTGCAGTGCCTGGTTACCGGTAAGTGCCCCCAATGAATTGACGAAGGGCTCCGTATTGACGAGATTCCAGAGTTTCTCAGCCCCGCGCTTGGCCAGGGTGTGCTCGGGCTGGACCGATCCACGCAGGCGAACCACGTCGGCCGCCGAGTAGCCCCGCTTAATTCCAGCCCAGCGTGGGTTTTCAGACCATTCTTTTTCGAGTTTTTGTGTTTCGAGTTCGCGTGAGGACATTCTGAATCTCCCGATAGATAAAGTGGTCTTATGGTAAGGAAATCTGCTGCTTCGCAATAGATTCGCAAAGGAAATTTTTATTAAAAAAAGTTGTTATAAATCAGATATTTATAATTATTTTTCTTAATATGAAACGATTTTTTCGTATACGAAAGATAGGCATGCGGCTTCGCACAAGGGAAATTTCATATTGAGAAACGGAAATTTCTTATTGCGAAAAGCTGGTGTTGGGCCTTTTGATCATCCGATCCTGGCCTAGACGGTCTCCTTTAGGGTCTGCCAGGCCGGCGTGCGCAGCACCGGTCGAAGGGCGACCCAGCCGGCAACGAGTGAAATCAACGCCCCCAGACCAGCGCCGATCAGCAGCACCGACCAACGGGGATCCAGCGCCAAGGAGAACACGCGCTCGGCCAATAAGGCGCCGATTGAGAGTGCCGCCGCCGAGGCCAGTAGACCAGCAATACCGCCGACCAATACCAGCTCGATCATCTGGGCAATCGCGAGCTGCAACTGACTGGCGCCTAGGGCGCGAAATACCGCCGCCTCGCGCAGGCGCGCATCACGCGTGGACAGTAGCGCCGCCCACAGCACAAGCACGCCACTCGCCAAAGCAAACCCAAACAACATCTGAACTGCACTAATTACCTGGTTCAGAATTCTTTGTAACTGCTCCAAAAGCGCACTGACATCGAAGACCGTGAGGTTTGGAAATCGGCTCAAGAGCTGACGATTGAGATCAACCTTAGGCCGGCCGTCTTGCGCTTCGGGCACGTGGACTGAGGTGATCCAGCTTTGAGGCGCATCCTTTAAGGCTGCCGGTGTCAAAATCATGAAAAAATTCACCTGCATGGAATCCCAGCGCAGCTCCCGAAGATTCTTCACAACCACCTCAATCGGCTCGCCTGCCACCTCGAATACCAGACGATCATTGAGACTAAGGCCAAGGGTTTTGGCAATCCCGGATTCGACCGAGACCTCGTGAAGATCCGGATCCAGGCTTCCGCCCGCAACCAAACGGTTATGCACTGGGATAGTTTTGGAGTAAGTCAAATTAAACTCACGATCCACGAGACGCTGGGCACGATCATCAGAAAAGTCAGTCGGCTGAATTGAACGTCCATTAATGGCAATCAGCCGGCCTCGAACCATCGGAGAGATCGTAGGCTGGCCCAGTCCAGCACGCCGGATAACATCGGCAACATCCATACGCTGTTCGGTCTGAATATTCAGCACAAATCGGTTCGGCGCATCCGGCGGCGTCGAGAGCCGCCAGGCCTCTACCAAATCCGCCTGAACGATTGTGAGCAAGAACAACGCTGTCAGCGCCATCGCCACACCTTGAATCTGCAGGGCTAGCGCAGCGCCACGGCGCTGCAGGCTGCGTCGCGTGCTCTGCCAGGCCCAGGCGAAGATCCCTTGCGCCCTGCCCTTGGGAGACTGCATACCCGGCAAAGTAGATGGCAAGACTCGAAAGATCGACCAAGACAGAACCGAAAAAGCAAGTCCCGCGATGACAAATCCCATTGCCGTAACTATCGACAGGGTGATATTTCCGGTGCCCAGCCAGAGCAGTAGCCAGACCGCAAGCAGCATGAGCACGACCCATAACTTTCCGGACAGTGAATACACCGGCATATCCTGACGAAGCACGCGAACGGCAGGAACCTTGCGCAGTACGATGAGAGGAGGCACCGCAAACCCCAGCACCATCGCTGTCGCAACACCGGCGGCCTGCGCAAGCGGAATCCAAGAAACATTCGCAAGCGGTAAAGATAGATAGGTAGAGGCAATCGCCGCCAGCCAGGCCTGAACAAGCCAGCCAAGGCCGAGTCCAATCAGAACCGATCCAAACGTAACGATGGACAGTTCCATCGCCCACCACTGCGTGAGCCTTGGCTGAGTCGCACCCAGGGACTTCAATACCGCGCAGGTCTGCAGATGACGGCCGACAAAACGCTGACTTGCGAGTGCAACCGCTGCCGCAGCGGTTAGGCTCGCGAGCATTCCTGTAAGCGACAGAAATGCATAGGCTCGGTCTAACGCATTCCTCAGCTCCGGCCGCGCATTTTCGAGCGTCTCCAATCGCTGGCCTCGGCCCAATGTCGGCGCAAGTTGCGTGGCAAGCATCTCTGCCTGTGTCGCTCCCGCAGACGACGCTGCCGCAACCCAGAGACGGTAGCTGATTCGACTGCCTGGCTGAACAAGCGCTGTGTCGGGAAGCCGTTCGTGGCGGATCATCACGCGAGGTGAAAGGTTTACAAAATTCATCCCTCGATCCGGCTCCTGAAGTAGGAGCCCAGAGATACGAAACGTAACCACACCAATGCGCAAGGGATCCCCAAGGCCAACGCCCAACGACGCCGATAGCGCGGGGTCGATCCACACCTCTTGAAGACCTAGCGTCGGATTACGCTCACGCCCGCGCGCTGTCTGTACTTCAATCGTGCCGCGCAATGGATATCCATCTGTCACGGTCTTCACGGCAGCAAGCAGCCCTCGGGACTGATCACCCTGCCCCGTCTGCGCCATACTTGGAAACTGACTGCCTGTGACCATGCGCAGGCCTCGCGCAGACGCAGCGTTCATCCAGGCAGCGGGCGTGGGATGGTCGGACACCAGAACCAGATCAGCGGCAAGCGTAGACTGCGCATCATTGGCAAGGGCCTGGCGCACCCGATCGGCCAAGAGGCCGACTGCACTCACAGCGGTGACTGAGATCACAAGCGCCAGACTCAGCAGCAGGGCGCCCCCCTGCCGCAGATCTCGCCATGTTAAAAACCACGCTAACCGCATCGAAGCGCCTCTACGATTCCAATTCTTGCCGCCCGAATGGCAGGCAACATCCCGCCTGCGACCCCCATACACGCTGCGAACAACAGAGATCCAAGCGCAATTCCCCATGAGAGTTCAAAGCCGAAGGCAAGTTCAGAAAAACTCTGGAAATTCGTCGTAGAGAACTCAATCCATTGCATAGCAGAGGCCAACAACAGCCCGAGGAGACCCCCAATTAATGCCAGGCCAACCGATTCAGCGAGAAATGCAGTGAGGATTGCGGTCCGTTGAAAGCCCAAGGCCCGCAGTGTGCCAATCTCCGCTGTACGGGATGCGACCGCCGCCTGCATAGTGATGGTTGCCCCAATGATCGCGCCAACTGAGAATATGCCAGCCAGCGTCAGGCCCAGTATCTGGATAAACCGCGACAGACCGGCCGACTGCTCGGCGTAATAATCAGTCTCGCGTTTTGCCGAAAGCGTGATCCTCGGGTCTGCGTCAAGCCGACTGGCAAGCCCCGAGAAAAGCTGTGGATCCGTCAGACGCAGCACGACAGAGGAATAAGAGTTTCGCCGAAACGCCTGCATCAATGAGTCCACATCACCCCAGATCTCCGAATCAAAACCGCTCCGATGTCCATTCATTACACCGACAACGTGCCATTGACGTCCGCCAAAGGTGAGCATCTCACCCACCCCTACACCTGAAAACTGTGCCTGTACAGCGCGGCCAATCACGATCTCGTTGGAACCAGGCCGAAAGAATCGACCCTCGGAGAGTTCGACACTTCGTCTTAGCCGCAGTCCAGCCTGCTCCATCCCGCGAATCAGCACATTAGAGACCTTTCCCGCAGATCGCTTAGGCAGGCTAATTAACATCACAACTTCTCGTGATACCAAAGGCTCACCAATGACCGCGACCTCGGGCAGCACCGCCACCAAACCCGCCTGAGATCGCTCGACTGCGCTTTGTACTTCGGTGGTTGACCCCTTACGGGACACGATCACATTATCGGGTTCGCCGGTCGATACCAGGGTGCGCTTTAGACCAGCGTCCAACATCAGCGCCGTCGCAAACACGAATACCACCAATGCCATCCCGCTTGCGGTCAGCACAGTAGTCACCCGACGGACCCACAGATTCCGAAGGCTGTAGTGCACGGGAATTGCCATCGATCGCATCAGCTGCTCCTCGTCATCAGACCGCCCGCAGCCCCTCAACAATTCGGATACGGGCCGAGCGTACTGCAGGCACCGCCGCCGCGATCAAACCCACCAGCACTGCAAGGCCAATCTGTGCCAAGGTCGTGTCTCGGGAAACCTCAAAGACCGGAAACAAGGTACCAATACTGCCAACAAACGCGGCAGCGGCCGGAAATGTCAGGAGCGCTCCTGTCACTCCTCCAATGACTGCAAGCAGCAACGACTCGCCCGTGATCAATCCGGCAACAAACCGCGGGGAAAACCCCAAGGCTTTTAACGTGGCGTACTCTGACGTCCGCTCCCGCGAGGTCATCGCCATGGTGTTGGCCATGACCGCTAGAATGATCAGGATCACCACATACGAGACCACCTGAATGGCGAATACGATCGCCTCTGTCATAGCGACAAAACCGAGCTGAAACGCCTTCTCGGTCTCGCTGAGCGTTTCATAGGCGGAATTTCGAAATAGGGCATCAATGGCCAGACTAATTTCAGCAGCCCGAGCGGGCTCACCGATCTGGACAATAAATACGCCGGTGGTATTCGTGGCACGTGGCAACGCACGGCGCTTCGCTTCTTCATTTAGATATTCCCAATGAAAAAACATCTGGGCGGTATCCGTAGAACTCTGTCGGCCGTCGTAAATGCCACGAACCTGGAACTCCCAATTGCCAGGATAGACGGTCCCCTTCAGGGTCATCATATCCCCCACCTCAAGTCCATGTGTCTGCGCAATCTTGCGGCCGATCACGGCGCCGCGACGGTCTTTCAAAAAGGCCTGTCGCTCGCCATCGGAGAGGAGATATTCGGGATAAAGCGCAAGATAAGACTCTGCCTTAATCGCGAACTGCGGGAAAAAATTCCTGGGCTCTTTATAGATCCCGCCAAACCAGTTTGCCCATGAGATCTCACTGACCCCATCAACCTGTCGAATCCGATCTGCATGCGAAAGGGGCAGCGGGAACACCAAGGAAATTGCATTACGCGTGATCAGCCGTGCGTTGGAGGCACCCTCTGCCCCGGCATACCATGCCCCGACAACAGTCGACAGCAGTCCAAACGCCAGAATCGCGACCACCAGTCCAAGCAGTGTCAAGAGCGATCTGCCCTTATTGCGCCAAAGATTACGAAACAACAGATTTAAGACCAGCATGAATGCGGACCGTTAGGCGGAATGTTCGGCATCACGTTCGAGCTGCCCTTTTTCAAGATGGACCGTTGCCTTGGCATGCTCGGCTGCTTTGGGATCATGGGTCACCATCAAGATGGTCTTGCCCATATCCCGGTTGAGTCGGCTCATCATGGACAGAATGTCCTGCGCCGACTGCCGATCAAGATCACCCGTCGGCTCATCCGCGACGATCAACTGGGGATCGGTGATGAGCGCCCGCGCAATTGCAACACGCTGCTGCTGCCCGCCCGAGAGCTCACCCGGCGTGTGATCCATTCGATCTAGCAGGCCCACCATCTCCAAGGCACGCGTTACACGCACCTTCCTGTCGGCCTCAGATAGTGAGATTAACTGCAAAGGCAAGGCCACATTCTCAAACGCAGTGAGCACCGGGATCAGGTTGTAGAACTGAAAAATAAACCCTACATTTGTCGAACGCCAGCTGGCAAGTTCAGACTCCGTGAGCCGCGTGATATCCCGACCGTCGATGATGATCTCTCCGGTATCGGGACGATCAATACCCGCGATCAGGTTTAACAGCGTACTTTTGCCCGAGCCCGAAGGGCCCATCAGTGCAAGAAACTCGCCGGAACGGACCTTTAGACTGAGGTCCTGTAACACCGGGACGCGCTGATCCCCTCGACGATAACTCTTACTGACATGCCGTAGCTCAATCATTGCGAAACGATCTTGATCCGCTGACCGTCTTGTAAAGCACCGGGCCGAATCACCACACGTTGTCCAGGCTTAAGATTGGCCACGGGCACCAGGTCCCCTGCAGGAGAACTCGCCTGCGCTGCTGAAGAACCAGCAGTCGATGCTGCGTTGGGCTGCGTCGGTTCAGCGAGGGGAGTAAGCGCGGTCTTTCTGACACGATCCCCATCCACGACAAAAATCCATTGCCGGCCAGCGGACTCCACCACCGCCTGTCGGCTCACCGCAATCAGAGGTTTTCGCTCTGATTCGCTGAGCTGCCGCTCGAGAAACACCACCTTCGCCGACATGTCAGGAAGGATACGGGGATCAATGTTCAGAAATCGGATCTTCACCAGGCGGGTCGCCTTGGCGCGATCAATCGTTGGCACCATGCGGGCGATTGCACCAGCGAATCGTTCGCCTGGAATGGCGTCAAGTCCAATCTCGGCAGGTTGGCCGATTTTTAACCGGCCAATACTCGACTCAGACACGTCTGCCTCAACCTCTAGCGTCGACATATCCGCCACCGTTACAACCGCACCCTTAGAGTCCGCTGCGGAAGAAAACGGTGTGATGTTATCTCCGACATTGGCATTTTTTGTGAGCACTACTGCATCAAATGGCGCACGAATTTCGGTCTGGGCCAGATTGGCCTGAGCCACGCGCTCGGACGCCTGGGCGGCTGCCAAACCCGCCCGGGCTTTGTTCAAGCGCGATAGCGATGCGTCGTGTGCTGACGTAGAGATAAATTTCTGCACAAGCAGTTGTTCACTGCGCTTGAAATTATGCTCAGCATCGACAAACTCGGCCTGTGCGACACCCACCTGGGCGCTCGCCTGCTCGAGCTGTGCGAGTACGTCACGACGCTCCAATCGGGCGATGACCTCACCGGCCTTCACCGTGGAGCCCTCTGCAACGCCCAGCCACTCGAGCCTGCCAGTGGCCTTTGACGACAGGGCAGCCTTACGCTGTGCCACTACATAGCCGGAAGCATTGAGTACGGAAAGCGTCTGCGATGGAAACGCCTGTACCACCGGCGTGGTCTGAACGGGCTGCGGCGAGGTAGCCCACCACCATAGGGCGACGGCGAGCACGACGACCAGCAGCAGTCCCGCCTTCCAGAATCGACTAATTCCTGTTACCCAACGCACTGACATGTTTGTTAGAGTTTGAGAGTAAACACACGATATTACGGTGATTTTCCCGGCCGGCCAAAGGAGCACAACAATGAATGCATCATGGATCTCAGTGAAAAACGCCAAGGGCGAGCAGTTCGATGCGTACCTCAGCCTGCCGCCACTTGGCAGGGGCCCTGGATTGGTCCTGATTCAGGAAATATTTGGCGTTAATGAGCATATCCGAGCAGTCGCGGACCAGTATGCAGCAGACGGATATTGTGTCTTGGCCCCCGATGTATTCTGGCGGGATGCACCACGCGTCGAGCTCGGCTATGACCCCACAGGCTTTGAGCGTGGCATGGCCCTACTGGGCAAGCTCAACATAGAACGTGCAGCCCTTGATCTGAAAGGCGTCGTCACGACCCTGCGCAGTCATGCGGGCTGCACAGGCACCGTTGGATCACTTGGTTTTTGCATGGGGGGATTGCTGAGCTATATCGCTGCAGCAGAGTCCGGTGTAGATACTGCGGTCTGCTATTACGGCGGCGGTATTCACAATCAACTTGATCGCACGAAAAAAATTAACTGCCCGGTTCTATTTCACTTTGCAGACCAGGATGCATATATTCCCGGAACCGCTGTCGACGCGATAAAAGCAGCGATGGCAGGCCGCAGCAACGCGCGCATCATCGTGCACCCCGGAGTGGATCACGGGTTTAACTGTTGGCGCAGACCCGCCTGGAATCAGGTCACCGCGGCGCGCGCTCGCGGCCAGAGCCTGGTCCATCTCTCCGAAACCCTGAGGTAATGTGTCCGCACTCGCTTTGACGCTGGTGTTAACCGCCGCATTCTGTCATGCGGGCTGGAATTTCGCCCTCAAGAAAGCCCACGGAGATGGGCTTTCTTTTTTTGCACTGCTCGGCGTATTCGAAATTCTTGTCTGGGCGGGGCCCGTCATGCTTCTTCTGCCCCCACTCGAGCGCTTCAATCCCGACTGGCTTATCGCAATGTTCGGCAGCGCGATTGTCCACGTGGCCTATTTCTGGCTGCTGCTGCGCGCTTATAAAACCGCTGATCTTTCACTTGCCTATCCACTCGCAAGGGCGACAGGCCCCTTGCTGTCAGTGCTTGCCGCAATTTTTCTTCTGAGCGAAGCACCCACCCCACAAGGGCTTGCGGGCGCATTCATGATTATCGCGGGCTCGATCTGGATCGGACTGACAGGATCGAAAGCCACTGCAATGGGTCCTGCCCAGCTCAAAGG
>Ga0255182_1000242_pt1 | contig 44041 bp, 44 predicted proteins | sample Atl_UVDOM_RepA_8_FD_188420 | JGI IMG/M metagenome (GOLD analysis project Ga0255182, IMG submission 188420) | Freshwater microbial communities from Altamaha River, Georgia, United States - Atl_UVDOM_RepA_8d | ecosystem: Environmental > Aquatic > Freshwater > River | place: USA: Georgia...
AGTTTTCGATCAGTTATTCCCGCTAACATCCTCCAATATGGATTCCTCAAAGGAGGATAACCGTTCAAAAAGGTTGTTTTTTGATTTGTTGCTATATGCTAATGTGCCCATTCTTTATGGCATTCTCTATTACTATTTTACAACCCTTCAGTCCGACCAGCTGGCACTGTATGAAAAAATGGGACTAACATTGAGTACAGGTATAATTATTGGAACTATAGGAATCAATGTAGGACACGAACTGGGCCACCGTCAAAAGAATTTTGAACAATGGCTGTCAAAAATATTACTTCTTCCGGCTGTTTATCAACATTTTTTTATAGAACATAATCTTGGACATCATAAAAATGTAGCAACTGACAAAGATCCGGCAACTTCCAGGTTGAATGAATCTATCTACCTTTTCTGGGTAAGATCCGTAATTGGTGGTTATGTAAACGCATGGCATCTGGAATCAGAAAGATGTCGGAAATTATCCATCCCATTTTTATCCTTCCAAAATCAAATGTTGATATTTACCCTTTGCTCGATTGTTTATTTAGCTACAATAGGAGTCTGGTTCGGTCTGGAAATCTTACTTTGGTCTGTTTTTGCCAGTACGATAGGATTTTTACTCCTGGAATCGGTAAATTATATTGAACATTATGGGTTAAAAAGGAAGGTAATGGATAATGGGAAATTTGAGCCTGTTTTACCTTGTCATTCCTGGAATTCAAATCATGAGATTGGTCGGATTTTCCTTTATGAGCTAACCAGACATGCCGATCACCATTATAAATCTACCAGGAAATATCAGATTTTAAGACATTTTGATGAAAGTCCTCAACTACCGCTGGGTTATCCTGCGTCTATTCTTCTTTCGCTAATCCCTCCATATTGGTTTAAAATGATGAATCCTCGTGTCAAACAGATAAACCAGTAAAATGATAGATTTAAAAATTAATCATTTGCAACATATCGGGCTTCCCATACAGGAAATAAACAGATCCCGGCTATTTTATGAGTCTTTAGGTTTCCAGTGTATCATGAAAAACACCTTTAGGCATGAAGACGGCGAAGGACAGGTGGTTATGATGAAATGCAAGCATATAATTCTTGAATTATATCAAATACCTTTCCCTGAAAAAGATCGGCGCGACGGAAAGATTGACCACATCGCTTTTGATGTTTCCAATATTGATGAAACTTACAACTTACTTAAAGAGGCTGGTTTTTCTCCTGTTGAAAAAGAACCCGTACACCTTCCTTTTTGGGAAAAAGGATGTAAATATTTCTACATACTGGGACCAGACGGAGAAAGATTAGAATTTTGCCAGATATTGAAATAAAGCGTTCAACTTAATATAAATACCCTTACAAATAATACTACGCCAAATATAATCAAGGCAATACCCGCAATTTTACTTACCACTTTTAAATGCGAAGGCTTAAGCACTTTCCTTATTTTTTTAGCAAGAAAAATCTTAAACAAATCCACTGGAACATAAATACTCATAATACCTGCAAAATACCAAACGGCCTCATTACTTCCAAAATGTTGATCAACCAGGGCCGTGCTCATTAATCCCAGCCAAAATAAAATGGTAAATGGGTTAAAAATATTAATTAATGCACCTTTTAGAAAAAATCCGAATAAAGATCTCGGGCTATGTTGTTTGATGAATGGTTGAGGTACATTTATTGTTTGATTCCCCTTTTGAATCAAAGCCGCCAGTCCAAATACAATTAAAATAAAGGTACCAATGCCTCCAACGGTATAAAAAAAGTAAGAAGCATTTGCTATTTCTGAAATGAAGGACATGCCTTTGTACATACCCATAAACAAAAAAATATCACTAATCCAGATACCTGAACCAAAAAAAACACCAACTTTGGTACCATACTCTACACCCATGTGAATGAGAGAGAAAAAAATGGGACCAATTAAAAATATAAGTAAAAAGCCTACTTTTATACCTTCAATAAAATAGTTCATCTTTCTTCCTGTTAACCATTTGCAGCAGGGGTATTTTGGTAAACAAAAGATTCCCACTCTTTAAAAATACTACTTTTCATAACACGCGGAAATTTATTTTGCCCGCCCATCTTACCTTGTTTTTCCTGCCATTTATAAAAAATAGCAATGGGAATGACTTTAATCTGAGGTTGCCCAAGAACACTTTTACGTTCTACACTGTAATCGTCGTTAACCCTTTTTAATTCTTCATCAAGTAAAGGTAAAATAATATCTGCTGAAATTACTGTTTCACATCCAATATACCATGAATGTTTGAATTTACCCCCCTCTTCAATAGCAGAAACCGTAAATTCTTTAATACTAACATTTAATTCCTGAGAAATCCTGTAAATAGCCTGATTCATATTATCTACAGAAAGATGTTCTCCGCAGACACTTAAAAAATGTTTAGTCCTTCCTGTAATAATGAATTCTGATCTTTCCGGATGAATAAATCTAATGGTATCTCCCAAAAGATACCTCCAGGCACCTGAACAGGTTGTTATAACCAAGGCATAATCAACGCCTTTTTCTATTTCATTGATAGTCAGACAAGTTGGGTTATGCTTGAGATTTCCTTCTTCATCAAAATTTGATTCATTGAAGGGAATAAATTCATAATAAATACCCTTTTGTAATTCCAGGCACATACCTAAATGATCCGGACGATGTTGAAAACCAAAGAATCCCTCCGAAGCCAGATAAGAATCCATGTAAACTACCGGTTTCGTCATTATTTTTTCAAAAGCCTTCCGGTAAGGTTCGAAATGTACACCACCATGAACGACTACACGCAGATTAGGCCAGATATCGTGAATACTTGAAACTTTATAATGAGTTATTACCTGTTCCATCATCAATTGCAACCAGGAAGGAATACCTACGATGAGGCTGATGTCCCAATCTTTCGCATTTTTAATTATCGCCTCTATACGCTCATCCCAGGTCTTTAATCTGGATATTCTGGCGCCGTGTTTAAAATAAGGTCGTAACCAGCCCGGTAATTTATTGGCATTGATGCCACTTAAATCTCCTGCATAATATTTACCCTCCTTTTTTAGAGAACTGGTACCTCCCAGCATGAGCATACCCTTTGTAAATACTTCAGGATCAACATTAAAATGAGTCAGCGTAAAGAACATTTTCCTGCCGGCACGACGCATTGCCTTACTCATTTCATTAGAAACCGGAATATATTTACTGGGAGAACCTGAAGTTCCTGAACTTAGTGCAAAATATTTTATTTTTCCTGGCCAGGTTACATTATCTACATTATGCAGGGAAAGATGCCACCATTTTTCATACATCGAATTGTAGTCGAAAAGGGGAACGCGCTGCTGATAATCTTTCATAGGATTATCAGATTTCCAAATATCCTTAAAGTCATAGTAAGTTCCGAAAGTGGTATGCTGGGCTTTTCGAAGCAGACCTCTCAATACAATTTCCTGTTTCCTTTTGGAAGTGATATCAGGTTGGTAATCAGCAAATTTTCTCCCTATTAAAATACCTCTTTTTATCAAATTACCTAACAGGTTCATGAGGTTAGCATTTTATTTCCGTCGACTAATATCAGGGCAACGAAGATTTCCAAAAAAGTAAAGAAAACCAACTTCCATAAATACGAAAGCGTCCCTGTTATCAGCATTTCCGCGCATAAATCCTGATTTATCTGAAGAATTAGAACCAGCAGCAGTACTTAACGATCTGTCAGAAAGGGCAACAGCAAGTGAACCAACATTTCCCCTTTCCAGAAACAAATTTCTTTTATTAGGATAAACCGTACTCACATCATCCAGATAATCAGTAAAAGTATTTCTTCCACTCAATTCCAACTGCATACTCCAACGTTCAGAAAGGTCATATTTTAAACCTACGCCAAATAAAAAAGCAGAAGAAACGGTATAATATTCCTTTCCCTTAAACTGACCTTCAGTCCCTAAGGGACGGAGATCTACCCATTTATTCAAATAATAAGTCTGTGGATTAAACTGAAAGACACTGGCACCCAGTAAAAAATAAGGAGAAAAAAAGGCATCCTTGCTACCATGCGTAAAAGGCAAAAAATTAAATTCTCCCTGAGCCGACACTTCCATAACCGGAGAGCGAAAAGAGAGATTCCTGTCTATTTCAAAGGGATTTTTTGAATAGACATCAGAAGCGGAAATCACACCATAGTTACCGGCAAATTTTAATGCCACTCTGTCATTGAAATTATACCTGGCCATTAAGCCAAATGCTTCCCCAGGTTTTTCCAGATTATACCTGGTATTCAAATCTCCAAAATAATGACCCGCGCCAATCCACAAGCCCGCTTCCCAACCTGTCTGGGCCCATGACTTAAAACCTGAAAAACCGATGATTCCGACTATTAAAATATATCTGTAAAACCCTCTTTTAAAAACAAACATAATAGTTAAGAGTATGCATTTGTGCATTCATTATTGAAAAACGACAAGATTAAATCTATGGTATATAAAAAAAACTTAATTTTTCTTTACATCATCATTAAAATCATCGAACAAGTGATCATCATAGTCATCGTCTTCATCAAAATCATCATCGTCATCTTCTTCATCTTCAAACCAGTCACCTTCCTCAATATCAGCTAAAATCTCATTAACTTCCTGGAGGTCAAAGAAAGTAGGATCAAAGTCACCCATTGTTTCCAGCATTTCAATTTCTTCCTCATTTTTTGGGTTTAACAGGGTTTCTTTTAATTCCATATAGGCTTCCGGACCGCCACAATCTTCAAATGGACATGCATTTTCTCCTGCAAAAGCGATAGGCAGTAAACCTTCTTCCAGCGTTACTATTTTCTGAAGCTTCAGTGTATGAATCCAGCAATCTCCTAAATCGTATTCGTACTCAAAGGATTCACCCTCTGCAAGATTCAGTTCATGAAGTAGGGTATCATCTGCATCCAGCATTTTAGCGTTTACCAAATCATCTTCATCAATTAAACCATACCATTTACCGTTCTTTTTAAATTGAAAAAGATGATCATTTTCCCAACCCATAACCACTTGAATCACTTGATGTAAATCAAATAAGCTGTGAAGTTCACTGATTTGAAAGGTTCTCCATACTTCAGGAACGACTCCATTTAAAGAAATTCGAAATTGATAATATTTTTCCATAACCCTATTTTTAATTCCGTTATTAATTTACTTCTTCGCAGGCTTCTATCCAAAAAGAATTTAATCCTTCACCTAAAATTAACTTAAAAACCTCAAGATTCAAAAGTTCCAGTAAAGCGAGAAATGTCACAATAGCCTGATATCTGTCAACACAGTGTTGAAAAACATCTTCGAATGTGGCTTTACCCTTTTTTTCTACTACAGATAGAAGAATATGCTGCTGGTCTTCAACCGTATAATGTATACGAACCATTTCATGGACAGCATGCGGTTTTTTTACTTCCAGCCTTCGCATGACCGATTCAAAAGTTCTCAACAACTTAAATAAGGAGATTGATTCCAATGAGGCATCTGCCAAAGCCTGATTAGCCAGCTCTTTTAGCTCAGATTCAAGATTTCCCCTTTCAAATTTCCTTTCCATGATTTCCTCCCAATCACGAAATGTATCAAGTACTCCCTTAAATTTCTTATATTCCAGTAATCTGTTTACCAGTTCCTCCCTGGGATCAATTTCGTTTCCTGATTCATCCACTGGTTTTCTGGGAAGTAACATACTGGCTTTAATTCGACAGAGCGTAGCGGCTACTACAACAAATTCACTGGCCAAATCAATATTCAGCCTTTCCATTTGATGGATATAGGAAAGAAAATCTTCTGTAACTTTAGATATTGGGATATCATTAATATCCAGCTCATCCCTTTCAATAAAGAAAAGCAACAGATCGAAAGGCCCTTCAAACTGGGGTAGATGAATCATATAAGTTTCTGCCGTAGCGTACATGCTGAAGGATTTGCCCAAATTTCTTTTAAAAACTCAAATATAATTAGATTTACAGATTAAAATTAGCATTAGTCTCTTATGTCTAAAGGAATATTGTATTTAATGCCAGCTCCACTGGGTGAAGGAGGGGAATATACTATTGCCCCATATCTTTTAAGAATAATAGAAAGTGGAACACATATTATTTCTGAGAGAGGGAAGACTACCAGGGCACAACTGAAAATATTACTTCCGGGTCTGGCCCTGGAGAACATTACGTTTATGGAGCTTCCTAAACATCAGCCTTCGGAATCGATAGAAATTTTGCTGGAACCAGCGCTAAAGGGAAATGATATTTTGCTGTTTTCTGAGGCGGGATGCCCGGGTGTTGCTGATCCGGGAGCTGAAGTGGTGAGACTGGCACATCGTCTGAACATCAAGGTGGTGCCAATGGTCGGTCCATCTTCCATATTACTGGCTTTGATGGCCTCAGGTCTGAATGGTCAACGTTTCACTTTTATGGGTTATCTGCCCGTAAAAAAACCTGAATTAGTAGCTCAATTAAAGGTCATGTTAACCGAAATGATAAAATATGGTACTACTTTTCTTTTTATTGAAACACCCTACAGAAATGAGGCATGTTTAGATGTTTTGTTGCATCAACTGCCTGATAATATTCGTTTATGTATTGCTGCTGACCTAACCTTACCCGGCGAATTTATTTCCACCAGAACTATACAGCAATGGAAAAAAGCCGGATTTCCAAACATTCACAAAAAACCTGCCCTATTTCTGATAGGTCAATAACTTCAAGGTAATTTATCCGATTTTTACTTATTTTTACAAATAAAACCGCTTATATTTTACCAATGGATATATTATCAGCACTTCCCAATCTGCAGAAAAAAGGCTTTCTCGATTTGGACATAGACCCCACCATCGATTTATTTGAGGAAATAAATAAACTGAAGAAGGAAAAGAACGCGGTTATATTAGCTCATTACTATCAAGAACCTGATATTCAGGATATCGCTGATTATATCGGAGATAGTCTTGGGTTGTCTCAGGAAGCGGCAAGAACGAAGGCAGATTTAATCGTTTTCGCCGGTGTTCACTTTATGGCTGAAACCGCAAAAATTCTTTGCCCTGATAAAAAGGTGGTTTTGCCCGATTTAAAAGCAGGTTGTTCGCTGGCTGACTCTGCTCCGGCACCTCTGTTTAAAAAATTTATGGAGAAATATCCTGGCCATACCGTAGTTAGTTATATTAATTGTACAGCAGAACTAAAAACACTTACGGATATTTGTTGTACTTCCAGTAACGCCATGCAAGTCATAGCTTCGATTCCCGAGAATCAACCCATTGTTTTTGCTCCTGATAAAAATCTTGGCGCTTATTTAAATAAGAAAACGGGCCGAAATATGGTTTTATGGAATGGTGCCTGCATGGTTCATGAAATTTTTTCAGCTGAAAAAATAGACCGTTTAATGTCTCAATATCCTGAAGCAGAACTCATTGCCCACCCCGAGTGTGAAGATGTGATATTGAGGAAGGCCCATTATATCGCTTCAACTACCGGCTTACTGAAATATACCATAAAAAGTGAAAAAACTTCTTTTATTGTAGCTACCGAATCAGGTATAATACACCAGATGGAAAAGTATTCGCCTGAAAAAACTTTTATTCCTGCACCTCCGGAAAATTCCTGCGCATGCAATGAATGTCCTCACATGAGGTTAAACACCCTGGAAAAAGTTTATCTTGCTCTTAAATATGAACTACCTGAGATTGTCCTTTCTGACTATGTGCTTGAAAAGGGGAGATCTTGTATAGATAGAATGTTAACCATTTCGGCCAATGCCGGCCTGTAAATAAGTTGTATGAAAAGTATTTGTTTTCCATTTCTGACCCTATTATTGACCACCCAATGGTCTGTTTGCCAAAGTAGTCTGAACGCCCCCTTAGCCAGTGAGAAAAAAGCAGTCATCCAGGCGCTGGATGCCAAAAAGCAACAATATGTTGAGGTGGCATCCAGTATCTGGAAATTGGCTGAATTAGGTTATAAAGAAGGAAAAAGCGCCAGTCTTTTACAATCTATGCTCAAAGAGGAAGGATTTGTCATTAGTGCCGGCGTGGCTGGTATTCCAACTGCCTTCACTGCAACATTTGGCAGTGGAAGCCCGGTCATAGGTGTGCTCGGCGAATTTGACGCCTTACCCGGATTTTCTCAGGATGCAGTTCCTTATAAAAAAGACTTGCCAGGTAATACCAATGGACATGCCTGTGGTCATCATTTGTTTGGATCAGCTTCTGCAGCAGCAGCTATTGCTGTCAAAAACTGGTTAAAAACAACAGGCCGAAAAGGTACCATCCGCTTTTATGGAACACCCGCTGAAGAAGGAGGCGCTGGAAAGGTTTACATGGTTCGGGAAGGCTTATTTCAAGATGTTGATGCAGTCATTCACTGGCATCCAGGTGATGATAATAATGCTAATCCTATTTCTTCCCTGGCAAATAAGTCAGCCAAATTCCGATTCCGTGGCGTTGCCTCCCATGCCGCTGCCTCTCCTGAACGGGGAAGATCAGCTCTCGATGCTGTGGAAGCGCTGAATTATATGGTAAATATGATGAGAGAGCATATCCCCGAGAAATCCAGAATTCACTATGTGATTACAAGAGGCGGCGAAGCTCCGAATGTAGTTCCTGCTTTCGCTGAAGTCTATTATTATATTCGTCATCCTGAGATGGATGTCGTCAAAGATATTTTCAACAGAGTAGCCAAAGCAGCTGAAGGCGCTGCTATGGGTACAGGCACTACCATGGATTATGAGGTGATTCATGGTGTATATAATTTGTTGCCAAACCAGATTTTATCAACTAATTTATATGAAAATTTAAAACAGGTTGGCGGCGTCACTTACGACCAGACAGAAATGGATTTAGCCACCCGCATTTTCCCGTCCTTAAACAGAAAAGATGTTAATGTAACAGATGCAGCTTTGGTAAAACCTTATGCTGATCAAAGTGATGAAGCTTTTGGGTCAACTGATGTGGGTGATATAAGCTGGCTTGTCCCAACAGCAGGAATTTCGAGTGCTACCTGGGTTCCAGGTACTGCCGCACATAGCTGGCAAGCCGTAGCCGCCGGCGGTATGTCCATAGGTCATAAGGGAATGATGGTAGCAGCAAAAACAATGGCACTTTCTATTATGGACTGTTTGGTTAACCCCGAAATGTTAAAAAATGCCAAAGAGGAATTATTAAAAAGAAGAGGGGGTGATCAGTTCAAATATGAAGCGTTGCTAGGCGATAGAAATCCTCCGTTAGATTATAGAAATTAACCTATACAACACAATATGAAACCTACTTTATTGGTACTGGCAGCTGGCATGGGGTCGCGTTATGGCGGACTTAAACAAATTGATCCTGTAGGATTAAATGACGAGACCATTCTGGAATTTTCAGTTTTTGACGCAATAAAAGCTGGATTTGGTAAAGTTGTTTTCATTATTAGAAAATCAATTGAGAAACCATTTAAAGAAAAAATAGGCATCACTTTCGAACATATCATTCCCGTTGAATATGTTTTTCAGGAATCATCTTCCCCCATTGAAGGGTTACCTCCCATTCCTGAAAGAGAAAAGCCATGGGGAACAGGACATGCGGTATTAGTTGCAGCTAATGTGATTAAAGAACCTTTTGCCGTTATAAATGCAGATGATTTTTATGGTTTTGATAGCTTTTCGGTGATGGCGAAATTTTTGACTACTGAATGTTCCTCCGAAAAACATGCCATGATAGGGTATTATTTGAGTCATACCCTTTCCGACTTTGGTGCCGTTTCAAGGGGTGTATGCACCAGCAATGAATCTGGATTTTTAACCAGTATTGCTGAGACCCACCAAATTCTAAAAAATAATCAGGAAATCACCGGTGATTTAAATGGAAATAAGGTGCTTTTAAATGAAAAAACGCTTGTTTCAATGAATTTCTGGGGTTTTCATCCTTCTATTTTTGAGCATCTAAGATTGGGGTTCCTAGCCTTTATGGAAGAAAATAAGGAACACCCAAAAGCAGAATATTATATCCCTCTTGTTGCCAATCAACTCCTTGAATCTGAGAAGGCGAAAATAGCAGTAATCCCTTCAGAGGCACAATGGTTTGGTGTTACTTATCAGGAAGATAAACCATTTGTCAGAGAAGCCTTAAAAAAACTAACTGAAAAAGGTACTTATCCCTCTCTTGGTTTATGGGCAAACGCTAAAACTTAGTACCAACCGTAAAGATTAAAGACTGTTTTGTAATCGCTTTATCTACTTCCTGAAGTGGGGAATTTTGGGTCAGATATGGAAAAAACACCTCATTAAGTTGATTATATCTGAAACACACATCAACGAAATATTTTTCCCCCCTCCTTCCACCACCAATACTAAGGATGGTTTTTGTAGTTTCATCATCTTTAAATGGCGAAGTGTATAATTGAAATCCAGCCCTTAAACGATAAACGTTTTGTATGACTGCTTCTCCCCCCATGCGAATGGCAACTGCCTGGGTCAGCCTGCCTGTAATTTCTATATTCGATTCATTTTCAGCCTCTTCAAATCCATTATAATTAAATCGATTGGAAGCATAATTTACATATCCTACTTCGCCTCCGATAAACCCTTTTTTTCCTAAAATAAGGCCAATATTTCCAAAGTACCTCCAGGGGGTCTTAAAACGATATTCAAAACTACCTTCCGCTACTGCTTCACTTCCTAAAAAGGCACCCGTTTCATTTGCATTTTCATAATAATTATAAACCAGTTCATTTTGATAGATATCTGAAACATTTAAAAAGGAAGGGCTATGAACAGCCATTCCAATACGAATATTGGGCTGAGGTTTTACAATAACTCCTAATTTAAAATTTGCACCACTCCCAGTTGTACTTAATTCCTCTCTATAGCTTAAGTCCTTAAAATAGGGTACGCCACCAGGAGCTTTAACCGGGTCTTTTTCGGAATATGTTCTGACATTATAAAAAGACATAAAAGGCAAACCAACACTAAGCCCCACCGATACTTTTTCATTATAATTTCCGGCAAGAGAAAAAGCCAGCTCGCTTAAAGAACCTGTTTGTTGGATTTCCTGCTCTCTTTGCAAAAGTGCTTTAGGTGAAAGCTGGTAATCAATATCATATTTACCATCTCCATTCAAATCGTATAAGGCTCCAGCTTCAGCTGCGATTCCTGTTTCAAAATCGTCAAGTCCTGTATCTGAGTTGGCAATTTCCTGAAACCTTTGTAATAGCGTACCCTGCGATGTTCCGCTAAACCGGGTGGTACTGCTAAAATGATTCAGATTATTCAAGGTTATAGCAAAATTCATTTGTTTCCACTTATCATGAACGGGTTGAGAAGTGAAAACCATTCCAAGATTTTGAATATTAAGCCCAAGCTTATTCTCAGACAAGGCAGAACCATTTTTATCCGTAATTAATCTGGCTGTTGTTTTAGTAGAAATGAAGGCTGGAGTAACAGAGAATTCTGATTTTCTATACAAGGCAATACCTGCAGGATTGCTGTTCACCGAACTCAGGTCTGGCCCAATAGCACCCATAGAACCCCCGGTTGCCGTATATCTTGCCGTGCCTCCTGGTTCCTGATAACTAAACCTGATGACATCAGCGATACTTTGTCCTAAAGAAAAAACAGGTAAAAGGGATATCAAAAAAAAAGCAAGCCATTTCATTTTAAGGGTGTCCATAGCCATTTATTAAGGTAAGTAATAAAGAACGGGTGGAATACAATCATGTAATATTCCACCCGCTCAATGATGTTTAAATAACAACTTTTGTTATTTTATTACTGGTTTATAACCCTGCCACCAGAAGAAGATCTTCCCCCACTGGAAGAAGAAGGAACGCTGCTGCTGCCTGAAGGAGCAGAAGAAGCACCTGAACCCATAGATGAACTTCTTGGGGTGGACCAACTCGGTGAAGATGAGGGTGATTCAAATCCCCTAGAAGGTGACATACTCCTGTTGGTACTGTTAATTCTTTCCGCACTTCTGATTTCAGAAGAAGTTCTTGGCTGAATAGTTGTGCTCGGCCTTTGTCGATTATATTCAATCGCGGGAGCATCTGTTCTCGGTGAATATCCTGTTGATGGAATTCTTCCTTCATTAGAAGGATACCTGCCTGCACCTTGCACAGAAGGTGCATATCTTGGCATATCTGTGCCGGTTGTATTCGAAGAAGAAGGAATTCTGGAACTTCTTTCTGTTGCTATATTCCTTCCTGCAGAAGGATTTGTTCTTGGGGAATTTTCAACGGTTCCAATCTCCGGATTTCTTGCGCCTGGAACTGGACCAACTGAACCCCCTCCTCTTCTTGGACCATAAAAACCATTGGAACCATCCACCGGTGTCACGCTTGAATTATTATTATTCTGACCGAAATTATTGTACCCGTATCCATTACCCCAGGTAGGTATAAATCCATAGAAATTATATGAAGGCATAAACATCATAGGAGAACCTATCCAACCAAAACTGCTCATGGACATACCTGATCCAAAACGGGTAAAGGGAGAGTTCCATGGGGAAAAGAATGGATCGTACATACCAAAACTATTCCAGCTATTGAAACTGTTGAACCTATTGAATGTACTAAAATTGTTCCAGCGATTAAACCTGCTAAACATTCTTTGTGCATAAAAGTCATCATAAATCAGCATCGTGCCAACGGAACCTAAAAAAGGATCATAGTAGGCCATATCTACATAATATGGGTCAAAAAAACTGAATCCCTGAAGAGGTCTGTGAAAACGACGTATTCTTGAGGTATAATAAAAATCATAATCGTCGTAATAGCTGTTTTCGCCTTCTGCATACCCTTTTTCGTCTGACGAATAGGATTCAGGCCTGTAAGAACCTAATCTACTGGATGATGAAGAACTATTTCTGGTCTTTACAACTTCGTCAGGATTGTAATAAACATCATCCATTTGAGCACTCAATGGACTGAAAGCCAACAAAGTGAACACGGCAATAATGAGGGTGTATTTCATGACATTTATTTTAAATGTGGATTTAATGGAATCATCTTTTAAACAGAACATCTAATTTATTACTTTTGTCGCAACAAAGTTGTTAATGTTTCGTAAATAAGTGAAATATTTTGAAATTTTAACATTTTGGCTCATTTCTTTAATTAATGTTGCCTGATTTATGTCGAAAGAAATAACACCTCGTTCCACTGATTATGCCCAATGGTACCAGGATATTGTTAAAAAAGCAAACCTGGCTGAGAATTCTGCTGTCAGAGGGTGTATGGTTATCAAGCCTTATGGATTCGCTATCTGGGAAAAAATTCAAGATCAGCTGGACCGCATGTTTAAAGAAACCGGACATGTGAATGCCTACTTCCCATTGTTTATTCCCAAAAGCTTTTTAAGTAAAGAGGCGCAACATGTAGATGGTTTCGCCAAGGAATGTGCGGTAGTGACACACCATCGTCTAATGAATGCCCCCGATGGAAGTGGTGTTGTGGTAGATCCGACTTCAAAATTGGAGGAAGAGCTTATTGTTCGTCCCACCTCGGAAACTATCATCTGGAATACCTACCGGGACTGGATAAAATCATACCGGGATCTTCCCCTGCTCATTAATCAATGGGCCAATGTGGTACGTTGGGAAATGAGAACCCGTCTGTTTTTAAGAACTACTGAATTCTTGTGGCAAGAGGGGCACACTGCGCATGCCACAAAAGATGAAGCGGTTGAAGAGACCCTGCGCATGTTGAATGTTTATGCCGAATTTGCGGAAAATTATATGGCTATGCCTGTAATTAAAGGCGTTAAAACAGCAAATGAACGTTTTGCCGGAGCGGAAGACACCTATTGTATTGAGGCTTTGATGCAAGACGGAAAAGCTTTGCAGGCGGGAACTTCTCACTTTTTAGGGCAAAATTTTGCAAAAGCCTTCGATGTAAAATTTTTAGCAGAAGATAATAATCAGGAATTTGTCTGGGCTACGTCCTGGGGTGTATCTACCCGATTAATCGGAGGTCTGATTATGACTCATTCCGATGATGAAGGATTAGTTTTACCACCAAACCTGGCACCAATTCAGGTGGTTATCATTCCGATTCCTAAACCTTCTCCTGAAATTGACGAGGTTGTTCACAATATCATGAAAAACCTGAAAGCTAAAGGAATTACCGTTCAATATGACCAGGATATAAAAAACAGACCCGGATTTAAATTTGCAGAACATGAAATGAAAGGTATTCCAGTTCGATTAGCCATCGGTCAACGCGATCTTGAGAAAAATGAAATCGAAGTTGCAAGAAGGGATACCAGAGAAAAATTCACAGCCAGCCTGGATGACATTGAATCAACCGTTGCCCGATTATTACTGGATATTCAGGACAATCTATTTAAAAAAGCAAAGGCATTCAGAGATCAAAAAACAACGAAGGTGGATACCTTTGACGATTTTAAAGCCCTTGTTGATTCAGATATTCCCGGATTTATTTCAGCTCACTGGGACGGTTCCAGTGAAACAGAATTAGCCATCAAAGAAATTACCAAAGCGACTATTCGATGTATTCCTTTTGGTCAGGAAGAGGAGGAAGGAACCTGCATTTACACGGGTAAACCATCCAGTAAACGTGTTTTATTTGCCAAGTCTTATTAATCCTTAGTTTTTTTACCGATGCCATTTAAAAAACCAAACTGGCCTGTTGTTGCGGCTATGACCGGTCTTCTGGCCTTTTTGTTTCTAAGTAGATATGCAACCTACTACTATGGTAATGAAACACTTATAAAAAAACATTACATTCGACCCGATTATAAGATTGATGCCTGGGGAAATGCAGGTAATTTGCATCTTTCCAAAGCAGCTGATCTTGCCAGCGTCAAAAAATGGGATCAGGCTCTTTTGCATTTAGACAGCATTTTTCCCCTTGATCCCATTTTTGGTAAAGCAAAACTGTTGTCCACTTTCATTTATTTTGAACAGGGAAAATATAGCTATTCCAGGGATATGGCGAAAAGTTTGCTTGGTTTAAGAGATAAAAGGCTTCAATATTTTTCAAACTGGTTGCAAATATTAAGTAATGTCGGTCTTGGACACTCAAGATTGGCTAAAGAACAACTTTCAATACTTAAAGAAGATCATACTAAACGGTTTTCAACTGAAATGGAGGCGCTTGAAAAGGATCTTCATCATCCCCTGCGCTATGTTGTTTTTTAAAATCCTTATTCTTTTTCCCTGGAATAGTCTATAGCCACAATCATTTCATTTCTCCGGTTGAAAACCTCGTAAGGTGCATTATAACCCAGATACTTGAAATTTCCTTTAGTTGTAATTTTTTCCTTCTGCAGTAAAGCTTTTAATTCAGCTTCTGCATTTAATATTTTTTCCTCTCCTGCAAATCCGCCAAAAGCATAGGCAGCATAGTAACCAGGCTCTGATGTTAAGATTTTAACGTTTGGATCAAGTGGTCTGGGAAGATTTTCCATGGTAAATGATTCCGGCATCACAAAATGCATAACACTTCCATCCTCTGCCTTCTCCATATGCACAGGAGCGGTCATGGCAATTTGTTTAGATTCCGTATTGCCACCAAAAATAAATCCTGCCAATTTACGGAATTGATTCCCGGATTCATTCCTGTATCCTTTTGCAGGTGATTTTACCTGAGCTAAGATAGCCGCCGGATAATACCTGATTTCAAATTTATCTTTTCTTAACACTACTTTGTAGGGTTGTTCCTCCGTTTTAGCTCCCATCTTAAGATAATTTTTAGCATATAATCCAGAAAATACGAGGATTACAAATACAATGAGATAGGTCATTTTCATGATAATTACATTTATGAAGGAATACAAAAAAAGCAGGTAAATGTTTAACCCTAGTTTCGCCTGGACAGATATTCTCATTTTATTTTGAAAAAAGAGCGAATAAAATATTACTTTAGTTTGATAAATCGTTTTACCTACCAATTTCACTTTGATTTATGAAAAGAAGAGACTTTCTCCTTGCTTCCTCTGCTGTCGGTGCCTCTGCCTTTTTTTCATCTCTCCCTCTATTGGGTGCGACAAGGCCTGAAAAACAGAAATTGGGTGTTGCTTTAGTTGGTTTGGGGTATTACAGCACCGATTTACTGGCTCCAGCACTTCAATTGACCGAAAAATGCTACCTCGCTGGCATTGTAACCGGAACACCATCAAAAGCTGAAAGCTGGAAACTCAAATATAATATACCCGAAAAAAACATCTATAACTATCAGAATTTTGATAACATAGCCAATAATCCGGACATAGATGTAGTTTATATTGTTTTGCCTCCTTCCATGCACAGGGAATTTTCAGTTCGTGCTGCCAATGCAGGGAAACACGTGTTTTGCGAAAAACCCATGGCGCCCTCTGTCGCTGATTGTATGGAAATGATTCGTGCTGCTTCTCAGAATAAAGTGAAACTCGCCGTTGGTTACAGATGTCAGCATGACCCCAATATCCAGGCTTATATGCAGGTCGCCAAAGAGAAAAAGTTTGGAAAAGTGAAATTACTGACCAGTGCTGCCGGCTATTTTGACGGACGTTCCACCCATTGGAAACAGAAAAAGGCCATGGGTGGTGGTGTCATGGGTGATATGGGGGTATATGCCCTTCAAGGTGCCCGGTTAGCTACCGGCGAAGAACCCATCAATGTATTAGCACAGGCTTCCACAACCCGTCCTGAAATATATACGGAAGTGGAGGAAACCATTCAGTTTTTTCTGGAATTTCCAAGTGGGGCGAGGGCTTCGTGCATGTCCAGTTATGGGGTGAATATGAATCATCTTCACGTCAATTACGAAAAAGGTTGGTTGAAAATGGAACCACATTCCTCCTATAATGGAAATATGGGCAGCCTGTCTGATGGCACCCAGATAAAATTTGCTGTGCCAAATCAGCAGGCAAAACAAATGGACGAGGATTGTGCAGCCATTATGTCCAAATCAAATCTGTTGGTTCCCGGTGAGGAAGGACTCAGGGACACCATTATCGTAGAAGCCATTTATAAGTCAGTGGAAACGGGCAAACAAGTGAATATTTAACAAAACCTTTACTTAAAGGCTGATTTTACCTCTTAATTTTTAGCTACTTTAGCACCAACAAATTAATCATGATGAAACGCAGGCAATTTTTTCGCAATTCTTCCCTCGCCGCATTAGGCAGTTTATTCCTTAGCCAGGCAAATGGTCAAGGTGATCATAGTAAGCTTTTATTTCCCGGTTCGAAAGGGAAAGCTAAAAATATCATTATGATGGTAAGTGACGGCATGAGTACGGGAACGTTGAATATGGCCGATATGCTACTTCAGCGCAAAATGGGAAAAAGTTCAAATTGGCTTAATTTGTACAGGGAAAATAAGGTTAGCCGTGGTCTCATGGATATGGCTTCTGCCAATTCGCTTACAACAGATTCCGCTGCTGCAAGTTCTTCCTGGGGTGGAGGCAAACGGGTAAATAATGGTTCCTTAAACATTGGTCCAAACGGAGAAGAGAATATGCCTATCTGGCAAAAATTTAAAGCGGCAGGTAAAATGACAGGCTGTGTTACAACCGTTCCTATTACCCATGCAACGCCTTCCGGGTTTTGTGTAAACAGCAAAAGCAGAAATGCTCAACCTGAGATTGCCGTAAATTATATGTCGCTGAAATTTGATGTGATGATGGGCGGTGGTCATGAATATTTCTCCAAAGATACGCGGGAAGATAAAAGGGACCTTTATGCCGAATATCGCGCTAATGGCTTCCAGGTTGCCAATAACAGAACAGAAATGTTGGCACTAAATACGGATAAACCCATTCTTGGTGTATTTTATAAGGATGGTTTGCCTTATTCCGTTGACAGGGAAAATAGCAAGGAAGTTTCCGATCAGATTCCATCATTAGCTGAAATGACCAAGGTAGCAATCAATAAAATGAAGCATGCTAAAAATGGTTTCGTTCTCCAGGTAGAAGGGGGAAAAATCGATTGGGCAGCCCATGCCAATTGTGCTGCCGGTCTCATTTATGATCAAATTGCTTTTGATGAAGCGGTTAAAACAGCTATTGACTTTGCAGAAGCTGACGGAAATACGCTGGTCATTATTACTACCGATCATGGAAATGCTAATCCAGGACTTGTAGCGGGAAGTAATGTGAATGCCAATTTTGATACGCTTCACACTTACAAACATTCCAACGACTGGATTCTTAGAGGCTTTACACCTGAATCCACGCTTGCGCAAATAAAAGAAAGGGTGGATTTTGCTTCTAATATTACCTTAACCGACGAGGAAGCTAAAACCCTTCAAAATTATTATCTGAAACTAACGAAAGGAGAGGATGGTATTTATAATTATGCCAATTTGCCCTTCCGCACCTTAGCTGAAATGCAAAAATCGAGGACCAATGTTAGCTGGATAAGTATGGATCATTCTTCTGATTATGTGGAATTAGCTATGTTTGGCCCGGGCAGTGATAAAATGAAACCATTCATGAAAAATACCGAATTGCACTATTTCATGTTGGAAGCAGCGGAAGTGGAAGGTTGAAAAAAGGGATAGTGTCTGATTGAATGGCAACCAAGATTGTGAGCCGTTCCAAAAATATTGCCTGTATCCGCTTGCGGTGCTGTATTTGGCAAAGATGCCTTCCGTTATAAAATCCATTCATTCACGACCAATACCTTTCCCTTCATTTCGTCTAAGGTAAAGCAGTGTTTTACGCTACTTCCCAAATAGTAATAAACAAATTGCCAGCACTCAATTAGGACGCTGGGTAAGGCAGCATGAAAAATTGCAAATGCAATTACTGACAAAGGGCTATAAGCCTTGAAAAAAGATTTTAAAGCCAGCTTTCAGGAATGTCAACCAAATGGATCAGTATTTGCTTTAATTGTAACCGTTTTGACTTCGTAAAAGTGGAGCTTATTTGCTGTAAGAGAATGCACTTATATTTGGATGGAAATCTTTACTTTGCCACCCAATCCTTTTTCGACTATTTCAAATAATGTTTTTAGCGTCATATTGCTACCATCATTTTCAATTCTTGAAATATAAGTTCTTTTCTTATCCACTAATTCCGCAAGTTGTTCTTGGGTTAAATGTTTATCCTCTCGAGCCTTTTTTAATAGTAACCCAATCTCAAATGACTCGAATTCTCGTTCTAAAGCATCACGCCTAGAGGTGCCTTTTATACCGTATACTTCATCTTTGATTTCTTTCCAACTTCTTGTACTCATTTTATTTCTTTTTAGTTTTGTAATACTTCTGCATCAATTGGAGTGCTTTTTCAAGAACTCACTAAAGTGATTCTCAAATTCTACTACCTCACGGTCTTTTTCGTTCATAATACAAATGTAACTTATAAGTTACTATTTTCCAAGTTTCTTTGAGTATTGATATAGGAGTGGTGAGCATTGATTAACGGTCCGCGGCTGACAGAAGTACGGGTTCATATACCCAAGTGTAAGAATTGAATCTCAAACTTACACGTAAGTTGATTTTTATGGAAGCCTTTGATGCCGCGTGTAGGGAAACCGCCGTTTTAGGGCGTTTTTTTTTATGTCCCAAAATGTCTCACGTTATATTTTCGTGTACCAAATCTAAGTCATATAGTACGCGTTTTATTTTCTTGGGACAACTTGGTACACGATTTATTTCATCCTTTTTTCAGTAAATTATAAAGTTTGGTATTGATGTAAATGACCTCTTTACCTTTCTGTTGTGATTTCAAAATTCCTATTTCCTCAAGGCCATTTAAATATCTTGATGCTGCTTTCCTTTCAATCCCCAAATTATTGACCAAAAACTCAATCTTGCTATATGGATGGATAAAAAGCTGCTCTATCAAATCTTTCGAATATATTCTAGGTAACTTCTCCTGCACCAATTTTTGTGTTTCGTTGAACAGTAGATTAATTTTGTTGATTTGCTCAATGGTGCTTTGAGCTATCTGTTCTATACCTTTGAGCATATACAGAATCCAATCCTCCCAATTATTCTTAGTCCGAACTTCCTGTAATAATCGGTAGTAATCACCTTTATGCTCGATAATAAAAGAACTCAGGTACAATACAGGTTCTTTTAACAGTCCTTTCAAAATCAGATACAAAACATTGATAATTCTACCAGTTCTACCGTTACCATCATAAAAAGGGTGGATACTTTCAAATTGATAATGTTGAATGGCTAGCTTGATTAATGGAGATACATCATCTTCATCATCATTTAGGTACTCCTCCAAATTTTTCATCAAATCACTTATCGTATAAAAATTATCAGGAGGTGTATAAATAACTTCATTAGTCAGATCATTAACTAATGCGGTACCTGGAAGTCTTCTAAGTCCAGCATTGTTTTCTTCCAACTCTTTTTGAATAGCAATTATTCCGTTTGTATTAAGAAACCCCTTCTCTTTGATTAAATGTGTTCCCATAAGAAGAGCCTCTCGGTATCGTAAAACCTCTTTAGTTGCTGCATCAGGTTTAGCCGATTTCGCATATAAAGCTTGATAAAGTTTGTCTTGAGTTGTAATCACATTTTCAATTCCAGAACTCGCTTGTGCTTCTTTTAAAATCACAACATTGATAAGAATGTTCGGATTTGGTAATGTGTTTGTAAGACCCTTTAATTCAGCCAATGCCACAGCAGATTTGCTTTCCTGTTTTAGGATTGAAATTGTTTCTACCAAAGATTCTTTTGGAGGAAGAAGAGGTAAATCGTAAAATGCTTTATTTGGCTTTATTATCATTTCTTCCTATTCGCTTTAATATATTTGGCCTTTTCCTCTGCTACTTTCAGTGCTTCAATTCCTAAATCTTCGTCTTGAATTTCATATAAAATCTTGTCGCTAAGGAATGAAACCAAAAGGTCGTCTGCGTTATAGTCGTATATGTTCGCAAGTTTAAGAACTACCTCTTTTGTAATTCTGCGTTCCCCACGTTCCATTTTGCTCAAAATAGCAACATCAATGTCGAGTAATGCAGCAACTTTCCGCAATGGAAGTTCCTTTTCTTCTCGAATGTGCCTTAACTTTTCGCCTATTGCTTCTGTTGACATAACCCCTATTGACATAATGTGTCAAAATTAGAAAAAGATTTTTGATTTGTCTCCACTTATTTCACATTATTTTCAACATTCTGTAGTGTATTGGGAAATTGGCTCTTTTACAAAACTTGGGTTGTGGGTCAGCGGCTGCTGGGCTCTAATTAGATATTTTCTTCACCAAACTCAGAATTTCATCAGGTTTTTCCAACGGACTAATATGTCCACCTCCAATAACGATCGTTTCAATGTTTGGAGGCGCAGGTACATAATCTTCGACTCCTTTCAGAGCAACCGCTCTAACCTTTAAGTTTTTGATTAATTCGCTCGCATCATCAGCATCAATAATTACCGCTTTGTCCGTTTGTTTAATCTGTGCGTTTGACAACAAATTCATGGGGCGTTTTAGGTCATCGATTAGCGTAGGATTTTCTCTTAATGATGTTCTTCCAAACAAAGCTTTGGCGGCTTGTTTCGTGTAAAAATTCCTAAATATCAACATCGAATGCTGAAGTACGAACGTTATCTTTTGTTTTTTTGTTGCTGCAAGAAACGGCATATTACAAAGCAACACATTTTCAAATCGCTCTGGTTGCCTGGATGCTGCGCGAAGAATGGTCATGCTTCCCCAGGAGTGGCCGACAGCAATTACTTTGGCAATCTGTAAACTATCCAAAATTTCGAGTAGCATTTCGGAACAATCATTTAGTGTCCAGTCGTCTTTTGTTATTTCCTTACTCAATCCATGAAAAGGCATGTCAACGGAGAAAGTGGTTCGGTCGTTAATTGAATTAATAACCTCATCCCACAGGTGGTGATCAAAATACACGCCGTGAAGGAACATAATGGGCGTTTTATCTGAATTAGTCAATTTCTGACAGACGGCTATTTTGCCAAGATTGGTGTGAATCATTTTAGTTCTGTTACACGTTTATTCATCTCCATATTAATTACTTACGGATGGCGCTTGCTTGATGTAAGCCGTTTGTTTCAATTGTTCGACCATGAATTTTGACAAATCACTTAGAGTGATAGACAGTTTGAGCCCTTTGCCATCGAGTGTAGCGTTACACCTTCCTTTCGCTGGTTTATCAACGATATTGGGACAACGAACAATCGTCCAATCGAGGTTACTATTCATGATGATGGGTTCCATGCGATTTTTATCTTCGATGATGACTTTCAGCCATTTCATGAAATACGGAAGAATGATCTTAGTGAAAAACCACGGTTGAAACGCGATGCTGTTTCCTGCTCCCACATTACTCATGGCAATGAGGCGTTTGATTTTTTGCATTTGCATTTCATCAACAATAATTTTCGTTGCATCGGAAATAAATGTGGATGGTTTGCCGTCTCCTTTACCACCAACTCCCAGGCATTGGATAACCGCCTCTTGATGGTGCAAAACGGAAGCAACTGTTTGTGGATCTAACACATTGCCTTCCACAATTGTCAGATTCTGGTGCTTGATTGGAATTTTGGATGCATCACGCACCAGAGTGGTTACTTCATGACCTTGTTTGAGGGCTTCTGCCAATATGCCTTGTCCCGAAAAGCCGGTAGCACCGAAGATGATTACTTTCATTTGTATCATTTTGTTTGATACAAATTTCGGGAAGATGGATGCTTTCGACCTGACACATTTGTGTCAAAAGGATTTTAATTCATATTATAAATTGAAACAAAACCATTTACTTCTTGAACGTCTCAATGGTTCTCGTTGGTTTTCCTATAGCACTCCAAGTTTCTTCGGCAATGAATTCTTCTTTGAAGTCTTTAAAATATTCTCCCATCATTCCAATAATTTTGAAGTTTGGAATAAAAATCCCCAAAAACTTGATAATGCCAATTGAGGGAATGTACAACACTTATTTCAAAGTTAGCGTAAGAAAATACAAGGTGCCCTGATAAAAATAAATATGTTAATTGAATAAAATGGCTTTCTTAAAGCGTTCTTATAGTTTCATCATGGTTGTACTGGACACTTAAACAAAATCTTCAGCATTAATAACACCCATTTTATTGGTTAATCAATTTCCAAGATTTTCGAATAAAATAAGTACCTGCTGAAAGACAATATGTTTTAATTCCTATCTCAATTATTTCATCAGTTGTTAAGTTGTACAGCAATCCTGTATTATGTCCATAAGCTATGGCATAAAACCCTAGAAACAATAATCCTGAGCCAGTCATAGCTCCAAAAAGTCCTGAAAGTTTTTGATTCTTTGTAAGATAATAAACTGTCAGAACTGCGCATACTGCGATATACGTATCGGGAATAGGAAAGGACATAAACCAGTTTTTATACCCGGCTACAATTTCCTCCACCGGAAATAATCCAGTAAACACACTTGTCCAGTAACCAACCACAAACAAAGTTGTAGTTATCAATAATCCCTTTAATACATTTTATGTTTTCATAATTTTTTTCATTTTGTTTTTGTCCATGTTTGAGTTTCATGAAAAATGCCCCAATAACCCCTAACCTTTAATGTACTTTTATCTGAAAGCCATATTGTACAAGTATAGGTTTTACCACTTTCAGGATCGTAAATTGTGCCGTTTATCCATTCATTATCTTTGTATTCAAAATTTTTCAAAATTATTAGGCCGATTAAAGGTTGATTTCTTTTGCTTTTATCTGGATTTTCAGTGTCGGTAAATGGTTTTCCTCTTGCATCATTTGGTTTTTTAAGCCAAGTTATTTTGCCATAGTTCAACCATTTTCTTGCATTTATATCGGTCTTGGAAAAGGTATATTAACGGTGTGAAATATTTTGATCGAATAGCAATTTCATGAGGCTATTCCTAAATGACCTTCTCTAGAAGCTGCAAAAAACAGACAAGCATTGATCTGTTCATCGCTTAATTCAGGAAAGTCCTGAATGATTTCCTGGCGAGTCATTCCATTCGCTAACCAATTTAAAACATCAGAAACAGAAATACGAGTACCTTTGATTACGGGCTTTCCAAATCTTCTTTCAGGATTAATTTCTATGTATTGATTAATATTCATGAACACGAGGGGAGTAAATAAATGTGAGTTAACGAAGTTAAAGCCTGTGGTTAATTCAGTTAAAAATCAACGAGTTCGTAATTTACACTTCGTCCGCCTTGATTGGACTGTCGTAAAATTCCTTTTTCAATTAAATCTTTGATGTCTCTTAATGCAGTATCTGATGAAACTTTATTGATTTTCGCCCATTTTGAACTCTGTAATTTAACTTCAAAATTGTCAAATAGCATATTCAATACTTTTCTTTGTCTTTCGTTTATTGAAGTTTTTTCGTGCAGTTTCCAGAATTCTGCTTTTCTAAGAATTTTCTGAGTAGTATTTTCTGTTGCAAGCATTGCGTTTTTAAGACAATGAAGAAACCAATTAAGCCATTCAGTAATATCATTTGAGCTGTGCTGGACTTTTTGTAGAACAGAATAATACATTTTACGCTCATCTAATATTTGGCTAGACATACTATAATAACGCTCTCCGCTTCCTTCGGCTCGTGCAAGCAGCATATCTGTTATCGCACGTCCAATACGACCATTTCCATCGTCAAAGGGATGTATTAATATAAACCAAAAATGGGCTATTGCCGCTTTTAGAACTAGATCCAGCGTATTATCGCTGTTAAACCAGGTTAAGAATTTCTTCATTTCTGCTTTTACAAACTCAGGTTTTACCGCCTCGTAATGTACTTTCTCTTTACCCATGGCACCCGAAACGATTTGCATTTCTCCTGTGCGATAACAACCAACTTCTATTTTATAAGGCCCGCTAAATCCAGCAGGAAAAAGGGCTGCGTGCCATCCAAACAAGCGTTCTTCTGTTAGTGGTAAATCATATCGTTGTGTAGCATCAAGCATCATTTCTACAATTCCTTCAATATGCCGGCTACTTTTTATAAGTCCTGCAGAATTAATTCCTAACCTTCTTGCAATTGATGAGCGTACTTGTTCATAATTGAGCATTTCACCTTCTATTTCCGATGATTTTACGACGTCGAGTGTTAATGCGGTTAGCGTGGCTTCCTCTTTTGCCGAAAACCCCAAAGAATTCATCTGTCCGATGATTTTACCTTGCATTAATCGCACTTTTCCAAAAATAGAGTTGATTAACGAGTCTTTCCAAGTAAAATCTGTCCAGTTTTTATATTGGTAGATGTATTTTGCCATCGCCTTATTAGTTTGCGGCAAATATAAGAAATAAACGCCGTAATTATGCGGCGAATAAACTAGGTTTTCGTTGCATGATTTAATAAATATTCTTTACGATATCTTGTTTGTGTAATTTTAGCCAATGGCTGTAACGGTTTGCTAAACGACACATTTGTAAATGTTCAATAATCTCATCTCAATATTTGTTATCGCAAGCACATAATTTTCAACCCCATTGTTTCAATATCAAGTCAAGCAACCCACAAACGGCTGCGCCAATGATAATTGACCAAGAAATCCTATCTTTAAACTCGTTGTTTTTGTGTTTTAGAAATATCAGATTCAGACACAGGTGAACAATCATGAAAATATCAAATGCCTTTATAAACGCTTCCTTGTTTTCAGTTTGTGACAACTGCCAAAAAATGAAGAAAAACAAGGGAATGTGAGCGAATACAAACAAGATGTGACCCAACTTATCGTTGAGCATCGAAAGTCCAGGGAAAATGCGCCACTCCTTGCAGCGAATAGCATCCATTTCATGAATGGTCATAAATGAAAGGCCTAATAAGAAGAAAGAGTTCATCAATTGCAGAAAGATTTGATATACAAAACTATAAACAAACTATTTCTCTGCCATAATTTTAGCTGCAACAATTAATCTCAACTTCCCTGGAGGCATAATACCCGAGAAGAATCCTAGAATTTTATTTTTGAAACCCGGAATCACATGGAGTTTACCTTTCATCATGCCATGGTAACCTTCACGCGCAACATCCAATGAGGTCATTACACCACTTGCGTAAAGTTTGGCATTATTCATATCGGCACGTTCCATGAAGTTAGATGCTGTTGCGCCGGGCGACAAAACGGTAACCGTAACACCTGTATTTTCAAATTCTTTATGAATGGCCTCTGACACACTGATAACATAGGCTTTGGTTGCGCCATAGACGGCAAAATTTGGATCCGGTTGAAGACCCGCCATGGAAGCAACATTTAAAATTCTGCCTTTTCCACGCTTGACCATTTCTTTTCCGAAATGATAGCTCAATTCTGTCAGACTTACAATATTCAACTGGATCATTTCTCTATATTTCTCCATGCTTCTATCGATGAAGGCACCATAATCTCCAAAACCGGCATTATTCACTACATAATTTACGATTAAGTTGTTTGAATTAACCGCGTCATAAACAGTCTGTATTCCTTCTTGGGAGGATAAATCAGCCGCAACAGTAAAGACATCTACCTTGAATTTTTCTTCGAATTCTTTTTTAATTTCCAGAAGCTTTTTCTCATTTCTTGCCACAATGAGCAAATCTGTTTTATCTGTTGCAAATAGTTTGGCTAATTCGTATCCAATTCCGGATGAAGCTCCTGTTATTAAAGCAATTTCTTTCATTCTTTTCAATTAATTGTTGATGTTCAATTTGATAACGACACAAAATTATCCAGGTTGAGGGAGTTCTACCTGACACAAATGTGTCAAAATGAATTTCGATTTTCTTTTAAAGAAATTTAATTCGTTTTTCTCCATAAAAAATAAGTAGATAAGCACAGCATCAAACCCACCGGAGCCATTACGACATCGGGCATTACAAGATCTCCTGTTGCAATAAAGCCAAAAATAGCACCGATAAAATCAAACGTAAATCCTGCATAAGCCCATTCCTTAATCCATTTAAAGGGAGAAAACCACTAGGCGATAACGCCAGAAATTTTCAAAACACCGAGCAGGTAAAGCAGGTAAACAGGCATCTGAATTATTTAAGAATACCAATGCTTTTAAGGTGTTTGGTTATACCTTCCTTGTAGGAGAGTGGTTTTACATTGTATTTTTTCTCCAGTTTTTCACTGCTGAATAAATAATCATTTTCCCACTGATAGGATAGTTTTATTAGTTCTTTGAGCTGACTGTTGAAGAAGGAAATGAATTTTATCATTCCTTTAGAAATCACTTTGTATCTCGGTTCTTTTTTTATGATTTCAGCAACGCGCTCAACAAGTTGTTTGCCGGTAAGGGCATTGGGATCTGTTGGCAGGTGCCATATTTGTTGATAAGCATCAGTTTGTTGGGCCAAAAAGGCTACTGCTTTAGCGGCATCAGGAATGTAGGTTATGCTATGTTTTTTATCGTCACGGAAAAGAAGCATCGCCTTTTTGTTTTTTTGCAAGGCAACAGCAATCTGTTTTATTACATCAAAGAAGGGGTAGTCTCCGTAAAAATCTGCTGATCTGCATACCATGGCCTGCAGTTCTTGACTTTTAATTGCTTCTAAAATAAGTTCCGCAGCAATCATTCTTGCTGTACCCTTAACCGAATCCGGCTTATTTGAAAGGCTTTCTGTCATGGTTCCGTCAACTAGTCCGTACATATAAACATTGTCAAAATATACCAGTTTTGCACCTTCATTTTTACAAGCATTTATTACAGCACGAGCTGCTCTTGGAAAACCATCAAGCCAAACTTGGTCCTTATAGGGTAAACCAAGAATCAGATAAACCACAGATGAACCCTTGATTGCCGCTGAAACGCTTTGTTCGTTGAAGACATCCATTGCAAAAACCTGATCAGTTGCGTTTACTTTCTTAGGAGTTCGTGAAGCAATTCTGACCTGGACATGCATGTTATGCAATTGTTTGGCAACTTCTTTGCCAATAGTTCCGTTTCCGCCAATGATTGTTTGTAAATTCATCTTTTTATAAGGTTGCAAATAATATTTCTAAATATTTCATTTGTTTTGAGTTTAAAAATTATACCCAAACCTCAGTGAACCCAACATAAATGGAGTTTCGCCGACTTCTTTGGTTAAGGTTTCATCCTCGTAAATGGGCCATGGATTGGATTTGTAAAGCACTTGAGCAATTCCAAACTGAGGAATTACGTATAGTTTCTTTTTAGCAAACTCAAATTTATAGCCGATGTATCCGGTTCCTAACCAATCAAAGCTGTTGTAGGTTTTTCCCGTGGTTACGTGGTTTTGTAATACACCAAGTCCAGTCGTTTGTGAAAATTCGAGATGCAGCCCTTTCCAAAGGTATTGTCGGTAACCACTCGCAATACTGTAATCGGCAAATCGACCTTCTGTGGCACGATCTCTAGGGAAATCGATGTTTAATCCCACATACACATCACCTCTTAGATTTCCTTTCTCCCAGAGTTTAATGGTGAAGTGCGTTCGTGTTGTTTGCACTAAAAACGGCCAGAGAATATCGGTTTCAATGGCATATTTACTTTCCTTTTGTTCAGTTTGAGCGAAACTGGAAGATAAAATGAGGCTAATTATTCCAAAAACGATCAGAAATTTTCTCATTGTTGTTGCATTTTAAAATGATGCAACTAAATTATTTAAGCGTTCTACCAATCCACTGAACAAATGTTAAGAAAGTAGCTAGTTGAAAATTTAGGCACTGTCTTTTGACTTGCTATTGGATTCGGTATGACTTATTCATTTTTTCTTCGCGAATTTAGCCAATGTGTTTTGATAAGAAATATCTAGAAGGTGTTCCACCAAATCTAAGTTTTCACTGTCTGGATTATTAATACAAACCCAGCCTAACCAAGCATAAATTGGGTGGGGCATAACTATTCCTGTAATGGTAAAATCAAAATCAAGTTCAACGATATCTACTTTTGCAGGTCGTTTAGGTATTTCCCCAAATAAAAGTTGGTATTGCTTTTTGCCAACGCCAAGACTCAAACGATAAATTCCGTCCCTGTCTAAATGAGATGCCTTATCATTTGGGCCGTCACTTTCTTTAATAGTGGCAAGGTATATACCTTTCGGCAATGAACCATCGGGGTTATAAAAGAAACTACGTTCACGAAACGCATCTGTTACGATTACACCGTTATAGTTGTCTAAAATCAAATGTTCTAACTGCTTTGCATTCATACTTCAATGATGATAAAACTTTCACTTGTTCAAATTACTCGTTGATAATTGCTGTCCAATTTACACTAAATGCCAATATGAGTTTTATTGAAAAGAACTGCATTATCAGTTGGGTTAATAGGTCGGTATAATTCAGAAGAGTAGATAGAATCAAAGACAAAAGTAAAAGTGTTACTGCAATTATTCTTTGATTCTTGGAGGATTTCAAACGAACGACAATGATTGAGCTTGTAAGTGTGAATAACGTAACTCCCAAAATCGCTAACAACTCACTTGGGAAAATCCAAACTAAAATGGATGGCTGTAATATATGGAAAAGAACAAATAGGTATCTCTTTCGTAATGATTCAGCATAATAGTTATTTGTCCCTACTGTAAAGTTTGCTACAACGCCACCCCCTATGTCAAGCGCAAGCATTGTAAGTATAATTTTTTTAATGATAGTAATGTCAGCATTCCACTTAACGAAAAGAGTCAGTACGGCAAACGAAACGGAGCTAATAATAATTGCCAACAAGTCAAATGTTGTTGTTTCTCGTCCGAATACTTCACCTAAGAATTTATGAACTTGAATTTTCTTGTTTTGTATTTTCGTTATTATGTTGTCTTATTAAAATGCCCGCTAAGGTTTTGCAGCTATACGTAGGCAGGGATTTTCTCTACTGAATTTCCTGTTATAGGTGGTATTTCATATCCATCATACCATGCAAAATTCTGACGATTTCTATTTCTTCTTTTGAAACTGTTTGATAGAAAATCACATGTGGTCCGGTTTTAAATCCTAAAACATTTTTTTCTACTTTTTCTTATGATTTACCTCGACTTGGTTTATTTGCCAAATCTTGACAAGCGTCCATAAGTAATGAATTATATATTTCTGCCTGATTTTCTGACCAAATTTCTACGATATAATCCCAAATATTACCTAAATCTGTAACGGCTTTTTTGGTTAAGTAAAATTTAACCATTCCTTTTTCTCGACTTTAGAATTTCTAAATGCGTTTCTGGATTAAAGTCAATAGCTCTACCACTTTCAATTCCTTCACGGATTGCATTACGCAAAATGATTATACGATCTTCTTCTTCTCCTAAAAGTCGAAGCCCGGCGCGTACTACTTCACTGGCGTTACTGAAACGGCCTTTCAAAACAGTTGATTCAATAAAACTTTCGAAATGATTGCCTAATGATATAGATGTGTTTCTTCCCAAAATTTCTTCATTTCTGGTAAAGTTACCAATTTTTGGTAAATAAAAATCATCCGTTGTAGCATTTTCAATTCCAGAACTCACTTGTGCTTCTTTTAAAATCACAGCATTGATAAGAATATTCGGATTTGGTACAAGGCTGAATGACAAATAAACACTACTTCAAATTTGCAAGAAGTTTATTCCTTCATTTTCCTGATAATTGCATACTCAATCATTAAATTATAGCTGTACCTTTAGTCTGGAATGGGAACCAGCGAGTACATGGGGTATCTATTATCAGGAAATTAGGTATGGTGAAAGCTAATTTTTAAAATGACAAACTAATGAGATTACTATTATTATTTCTTCATTTATGTATTACTGCTCAAGCACAAAATTCTTTACCAAATGTTTCTTCAGGCAAACTGATTCGCATTGCCAATTTTCAATCCAAATACGTTACTCAAAGGAATATTGATATTTGGTTTCCGAATGAGTATGATGGCAAAAAGAAGTTTTCTGTTTTATATATGCACGATGGACAAGCACTTTTTGATTCAACAACAACTTGGAATCATCAGGCCTGGGAGGTGGATGATGTTGCAGAAAAACTGATTTCAGACGGTAGGTTGAAAAATTTTATTGTTGTTGGAATTTGGAATGGCGGGGTTACAAGACATACTGATTATTTTCCTCAGAAACCATTTGAACAATTAACACAAACGGAAAAGGATTCTGTTAATTCTCAATTACAAACAGCGGGGAGAACTAAAGAAATTTTTAAACCACAATCAGACAATTATTTAAAATTTATTGTTAATGAATTAAAACCCTACGTTGATAAGGAATACTCGGTCTATAAAAACCAGGAAAATACCTTTATAGCAGGAAGCAGTATGGGCGGTTTGATTTCCTTGTATGCTATTTGCGAATACCCCGAAATATTTGGTGGTGCTGCCTGCTTTTCAACTCATTGGGTTGGGACGTTTAAGTTGGAGAATAATCCTATTCCCAAATCTTTTGAAAGTTATTTGCAGAAAAATCTACCTTCCTCTGAAAATCATAAAATCTACTTTGATTGTGGTGACCAGGCTTTAGATGCTTTATATCCAACTATTCAGAAAAGGGTAGATGAAATAATGGCTAATAAAGGGTTTTCGGAGAAAAACTGGTTGACAAAGTACTTTCCTGGTGAAGACCATTCAGAACGAGCATGGAATAAGCGATTATACATACCGTTATTGTTTTTATTGAATCAATATTAAGATTACTAACTGAAAAAATTCAATTTTTTTATTTCTAATCGTCAAATATGTAATTGGTAATTATACCTGTACCCATTTCCGTAAACAGAATCCACTGAACAAATGTTAAGAAATCACTTCTGCAACTCTTTTCTCAATCTACTCAAATGCTGAGGGGTGATTCCTAAAAACGAAGCAGTGTATTGAAGGGGAACGCTCAGAAGAATCTCTGGGTTTTCTTTGAGCATTTTTTCATATCGTTCGTGAGCCGATTGAGATTGCAACATCATGATTCTTTTTTCCATGATAATGAAAAGATTTTCTGCAATAATCCGTCTAAAAATCTGCATCTTAGGAATTAAAACACTTAGCTCTTCTATGTCTTTTTTTGATATCACCCGCAAAACCGTATCCTCCAATGCCGTTATGTTTTCGTGAGTAGGTGTATTGGTTAAGAAGCTGGTAAATGCCGAGACAAAACTATCTGCTGTTACAAAGAAACAAGTAACCTCATTTCCCGCATCGTCAATGTAAAAATTACGCAGTTTTCCTGAAACTACAAAAGCCACTTGATCACAAACTTTCCCTTGTTTTATAAATAGTTCGCCTTTGGAAATTTTAACGGTCGTGTATGCTTTTTCTATTGCGATTATATCGTCTTCCGATAGACTTACGATTTGATTTATACTTTCGGTGAGCGTTGTCATACAGAATTCTTTAGGATACAAAATTACGTCACATTTTTAAGCTGTTTAGATACCATTTTTATAAGTTTCTTGTTCAACTTTTTGCCAACTTCTGCCTGATTCGTGTCAGCGTTTGTCGTTCCATTCCCAAAAAAGAAGAAAGATGTGAAAGTGATACACGATTGAACAAATCCGGATTTTCTTTAATGAAATCGAGGTAACGTTGTTCTGCCGTATCGAAAAGAAAGCTCTCAATTCGTTTTTGCTGAAATTTCAGGACCTCTTCTGCTATTAAGCGACCGTAGCGCTCGATATCAGGGAATTTGTTATAACCTGATTGTATATAATCGTAAGAAAGATTGACAAGAATAGTAGGTTCAATGCACTGAAAGTAATATTTGCCAGGACTTCGGGTGATAAATGCAGTGTAATGTGTGGCATAACGGTTCTCACGAACAAAATTAACCGTAATCTCATTTCCTTGATTATCTATATAGAAAGCCCGTATTAATCCCTGAAAAACAAACCCAATTTCTTGCTTTATAACATTGGCATGCATATAAAAATGCTTGGGTTTTAACTCAGAAACTGTTAGTCCGCTCCTCAGGTAATCCAACGCAGTGCAAGACACGTTGGGGCAAAGTGTTCTGACTGCATTTAAATAGGTATTCACCGCCTTTTCCAATAGATTCAATTCATGGTTAACTGCTTCTCGGTCATTATGCTATAAGATTAACATTCTAACGGATTGGATGGATTAATCATTTTATTCCTTTTTTCTTATTTATTTCAGGTAATGATAAAATGAAACCTTTCATGAAAAATACCGAATGGCACTATTTCATGTTGGAAGCAGCGGAACTGGGGGGTTGAGAAAAGGGTTGGATGCTTAAATTTGGAACTTATATGTTAAACAAAATTTCAATGCCTCATTTTACACCTTTCTAATCTCTTCAATTGCTTAACATTTGTGCGGTAACATTATCGGAGTATTCCGGATTATAATAGATAGCAAACCAGTCATGTGGCGGAATTAGAAAGGAAGATGGCTTCAATAAAAATCTCAGCATTATTAATGGCCTGAATGAACTGACATCTTAGTTTAAAAGTGCCTTCAAATGCATTATTTTATCTGTACCCAATTCTTTGAATACTTTTTGTGCTAAGTATTTTTACCCATTTATTAATGAAATTCGATATCTTCAATATCCAATCTAAAATGCTGGAATATGAGATATTTCCTTTGGTTCTTCTTCTTGTTTTCATTACTGAATAGTACCTCTCAGATTCCAAAAGATTCAGTGCCACCTAATATCATTTTCATCCTTGCCGATGATCTGGGCTGGAGTTCCCTCTCAGAACAAATGGATCCAAAAATCTTCGATTCAAAGAGTGATTTCCATCTTACGCCTAATCTGGATCGATTAATGAAATCAGGCGTTCGTTTTACCCAGGGTTATGCGCCCGCTTCCATCTGCTCTCCTTCCAGAAGAAGTATCCTGTTTGGTCATACACCCATGAGACAGGATGATGATTCCTTTAAAAGCAGGTATGAACCTGGAAAAAACAGGTATTTAACTATTCCTCAGGTGTTGAAAAAAATAAATCCTGAATATGTCACGGCACACTTTGGAAAATGGGATTTACGTATTGGCGTTTCACCTGATGCCTTTGGATATGATTTTGCTGATGGAGATAATGGAAATGCTCAAGGAAACTCCTCAAGTAACGGGGATGAAAAATGGACTGCTTTTTTTGCTGAAGATAATCCCAAGCAAATTGATACCCTGACAAATCGAGCCAAGCGTTTTATCAGCAAGCAGGTACAACATAAAAAACCTTTCTTCATCCAGTTGTCACACTATGCCACCCATGCCAATATTACAGCAAGAAAGGAAACCATCGCCCGTTTTGAAAAATTGACAAAGGGTAAAAAACATCCTAATGTTGCCTGGGCTGCTATGTTAGCCGATTTGGACGCATCTATAGGCGATTTGATGACTCATTTGGATCAATTAGGTGCCCGAAAAAATACTTATCTGTTCTTTATGTCCGATAATGGGGGAGTTGAGTTTATCGCCCCAGTAAAAAACCGGTTGGATCACCCTGACTCATTTCCGACACCAATGCGAAACGCACCGCTGAGAGGTGGAAAATGGACCTTGTTTGAAGGGGGTATCAGGGTTCCCTTTTTCGTGTCCGGCCCCGATATTCCCGCAAATTCCAGCAGTAACCGCTACGTTACCGGGTATGATTTGCTCGCTACATTTGCTGAACTTGCCGGCTCAAAAAAGCCAGATTCTCTTTCTTTAGACGGAAAAAGTTTTAAAGCTTCTCTATCAAATCCAAGGACTACATCTGATAGCCGGAATCTGTATTTCCATCGGTTTAATAATGGATATCCTCATTCAGCAATCCGTTCCGGTGATTATAAACTGTTGAAATTCTGGAAAACAGGGGAGATCCTATTGTTTAATCTTAATGATGATCCCGGCGAAAAAATGAATCTTGCCACAGTTATGCCTGAAAAGGTAAAAAGTTTAAATAATGCCTTAGACAGCTATTTCAAGGAAGTGAACCCCGCTCTTTTTAATCAATTAACCACCTTAACCTCTAAATAAATGAAGCCATTTTTGAAATACTTAATGATTGCTTTCAGCCTTTCAGCACTTTCCTTTGTCTTTTTCAGTTTCAACACAGAAAAAGCAGCCGCTAAGCGTCCAAATATCATTTATATTTTAGCTGACGATCTTGGATACGGAGATGTATCTTGTTATCAGCCAACAGGGAAGATTCATACACCAAATATCGATTTGTTAGCTGCTGAAGGTATGCGTTTTACCGATATGCACAGCCCATCCGGCGTATGTACGCCTACAAGATATGGCATCATCACCGGAGAATATCCATGGCGGTCAAAATTACCAGTTGGTGTATTACGTGGGTATAGCCGAAACCTGATAGATCCGACAAAAGGTACTGTTGCAGAATTACTAAAAAAGTACGATTATGAAACGGCGGTGGTAGGAAAATGGCACCTGGGCATCGATTGGATTCTGTCCGATAAGGCCATTGAAAAAGGTCTTGGAAAAGCCCCTGGCTATGGTATTCAGTCTGAAATGGACACATCTGACATTGATTTTGACAAAAAACCTGATTTCGGACCCAATAATCTGGGCTTCAATTATTCTTATATTCTTCCAGCTTCTTTAGATATGCCCCCCTATTGTTATCTTGAAAACCATCAGTTAACTTCACTTCCTACCTCGTTTACGCCCGGAAATAAGTTGGAAAGCGGCTATACCGGTCCTTTTTGGCGAGCTGGTAAAATGTCACCCGATTTTGATTTTTATGAAGTGCTGCCAACGTTTATTAATAAAGCCAGGGCTTTTATCCTGAATCAGAAGAAGGAAAAGCCCTTTTTCCTTTATCTGCCTCTTGCCGCACCCCATACCCCCTGGGTACCCAAAAAAGAATATGCCGGTACTTCTAAAGCAGGCGAATATGGTGATTTTACCCAACAAGTAGATGCTGCCGTAGGTGAATTACTAAAAGTACTCAAAGAAAAAGGGATTGAAAAAAAAACCATGGTTATTTTCACCAGTGATAATGGTCCTTACTGGAGAGAAAATTTTACTGAACAATTTCAACATCGGGCAGCTGGTTCCTTCAGAGGTATGAAGGGCGATGCTTATGAAGGTGGCCACCGGATTCCCTTTATTGTCCGCTGGCCTGATAAAATAAAGAAGGGCACTGTTTCTGATGCTATTGCTTGTCAAACTAGTTTGCTTAGTACTTTGAGAGAATTGTTGTCAGATAATGACCCAAGATTTATTAGAAAAGATAGTTACAGCATTTTGCCCGATTTGCTGGGCAAAAGGAATCCGTCTTATGCCGAAAAACCAATTATTCACAGTTCTTCAAAAGGATATTTTGGTATCCGTCTGGGCGATTGGAAGTTGATTGATCAGCTCGGCTCTGGTGGATTTACTACACCTGATAAGGAAAATCCAAAACCAGGCGAACCAACGGTGCAATTATATAATCTGAAATCAGACCCTTCGGAAAAGGAAAATGTAGCGTTGAAATATCCGGAAAAAACAGCCGAACTTTTAGCTAAACTGGCTGAAATTAAAAAATAGGGTGGTCAATTTCATGCGGCTTTTACACTTGGACAGAAGGATATAGAAAAAAACCTACCACAAATGTTCTAAATATGGAAACAAACGACTAACTATGACAAAATAAACCTGGAATGATAAAACCTTAAAAGGTAATTTTGATGCCAAAAGCGGAAGAATATCTTAGTAAAGTGGAACAAAAAATTCAATTCAAAATATTGAATTCATAAAGTAACTTTGATATTGGCCACTCATGGATTTGATAAGAAAACCTATAAAACGCCTGCATCTGAAATAAAAAGAGCTGAATCAATAAAGGAAACATATTTTCAAAACAAAAAAAGAAACAATGATAACAATACAAGAATTTAAAGACAAATATTTAGGGGAAATTGGAACAGAAGTTCGAGATAGATACGAACAAGAACTTAAAGTTGAATTACTGGCTGAACAAATAAAACAATTACGAAAGAAGCGAAACTTAACTCAAGAACAACTCGGTGAATTGGTTGGCGTCCAAAGAGCTCAAATTTCAAAAATGGAAAACAATACAGGGAATGTAACCGTCGCAACCTTAATAAAAATATTTGGAGCACTCAAGGCAAAGGTCACATTTGAAATAGAAAAGGAAATATTTGACATTACATAAAATCACATAGCAAGTAACAAAAGCTACCGTGGACATGATATCTATCGTTATCTCTTCCGATAGCCTTGGCTATTAGTGAAAAAGGCAAGTTTGACTATTCGGAGAATAAAAAGTTGATTGTCAAAAAATGCGGATAAAATTTTGTACATGTGTAATCCGGTGATATTGACTACCTATTCCGACAGTATAGGGTTTTTTGTCCATTTTATTGAAATTCTAGTCCATAATAGAAACAAACGGGTTTATTTTCTATTTCATAAAGGCATTCTAGAAGGGGAAAAATCTTATAAAATGACCAAATTTTGAGGGTTTTACTTGCTCGATAATCCAGCCATATTCCCGGAATAGATGGCACAGTTTTTTCATCCTGATTTTACAGTTCCGACATATTTCAATTATTACTTAGTTCCTGTATTTTCCAAATGGCTTTGGCGTGTTTTGCCAGTTCCCTTTGCCTTGCGGCTAATTTATCTTCATTCCAGGTATTGAAATTATCAGGGAGTGATTTGGTCAATTCACAATTTGATTGTGCAAATAATTCTATTTTTTCACCATAAATTTTTTGCCCTGCTTCTCTATTTAATTTTTTCTCTAATAAGGTCAGATTGCCCAATCTGTACACTGATCTATTGATTTCCTCAAATGTAAAATTTCCCCAAGTATCATCTGCATTTTCAGGTAAAATATGTTCAATGGTAAACAAATCACTTTCTGGATCTATTTCGTTTTTATGCTGATAGGCTTCAATTTTTGATAAAATATACTTCACTATTTTATGGTTACGCGTTGTGTTTTTGAATTCTTTTGTTGAAAAATCATTTTCAAAATTAAAATCATTCACATAAATTGGTTGAAAATCAGCCACTTCAAAACGCTTGTTTGATGAAATTTTTAACGCAACAGTATTATAAACATCTTCCTGCGCATTTGGATTTAAACCTCCAATAATGTTATAACGAAAAGATATAACAGAGCAAATTTTTGCTAATTTTCTAAAGTTTTCAATTTCTAAATTTCTTAAGGCAGATAAGAAAAGAGAATTGATTTGTCTAATTTGAAAAAGTTTTAATTCTTTCAACGATTTTCGTATTTCGGGCTTATCTCTCCAAAATTCATCTTCAGGGTTTTGAATAGCTAAATATAAATCTGCCGTGTCATTTAAATTTCTTATCAGTTCAAAAACCTGATCTTTCGATTTTATATTAATTTTAACGTTTTTAAATAGATTCTTTTTGCCAACTGATTTATTAATACTATTCCAATAATAGCGTAAATAATCTTCAAACTTTTGTTCTCCCAGTTTACCTGCTATTTTACTCCAGATGTTTTCCAATTCTTCAATTTCTGAAACATGTGGTTTTGTTTCATCTACAATAAAAAATAAATAGTTTTTTAATAAATCTGCCGAAGATAGTTGAACTCCTCTGGCATTTAATGTTTCAAAAACTTTAAATGCATTTAATTGGTCGGTTACTTCAATAACTGTAAAAAACAGTTTATCTACAATATTGTCGATAAAGGCTGCTAAGTTTTCACCAGTGTTAAATTCTTTCTTTATTCTATCATAATACCAATTAAAACACTCTCTCATGTGCTTTTCAGAAGAATTAGTATTTCTTAGCGGCAACTCTTTTAAAAGAACCAAATGTTGTTTATAGTAATCATCACTATTTCTGTTTAATTTGAGTTTGTTATTTGAAATTAATGTAACTGGATCTACATATCCGATATAACTATTTAGGAGACTATCTTTTCTTTTTAAATTATTTTCTGCTTCAACGCCGGAATCAACCAGCTCTTTCAGGCATTTTAAAGTCGAAAGAATCAACAAACTCATGGTTGTTAATCGTTGCTGCCCATCAATTATTTGAAATTCTTTATTGTTTGATGTTTGAAGTACTAAATACCCCATATAATGTTCATTATCCACATCGGCTAACAATGCTCTTATATCCTGCCAAAGGTCATCCCAATGTTCTGCTTCCCAACTATAATCGCGTTGAAATTTTGGAATTTCATACCGTAATCCATTACCCATTAATTGGCGATATGTTTTATTTGATGTTCCTTGTATGCCCTTCATAATTTTTTCATTTTCTGATATTTAACTTTCTCCTCTGCCACTTGTAAGGCTTTTAACCCCACATCCTCACCCCGAACCTCATACACTAACTTGTCAGAAAGCCAGGAAACGAGCAGGTCCGTTTCATTCATATTAAAAAACCTGGCAAGTTTTATCACCTGTTCACGGCTTGCATTGCGTTGTCCTCTTTCAATTTTGCTTAAAATTGCCTGGTCAATGTCGAGGTATGCAGCCACTGTCCGCAGTGGTAATTCCTTGTCTTCCCTTCGTTTTCTTATCGTTTCGCCCAGACTATCCATTTTGAATAATTCTATTTTGAATGATTTTGTCAAAATTATAAAATTCTTCCGCCAAACCTCACAAAAAATCTCCAATAATTAAATAAGGCAAATTATTCTTATTTTGTATTATTGAAAAGATTTCAAATATTTTAAGATGCTATTCAGAAAATTATCTTTTTTGTTACCTTTTATACTGGGTACATTTACATTTATGAATGCGCAAAAAACAGAGGTGGTTGAGGGCGTTACCTGGGCTTTAGCCAATGCAAGAGCTCAAAATATAAGCAACTTAGCTTATCAGTTATTTTTTGATATACCAGCGGAAAAATCGATGCCTATTCCTGCCAAAGTAGATATATCTTTAAACCTAAAGCATAAGGCTCAACCCTTAAACCTCGATTTCAAAGTTTCCCGGGAGAATCTTCAAAAGATAACCGTAAATAAAAAAATAGTCCCCATTGATTTTGTGGCGGGTCACCTTATCATTGATCCGACATATTTAAATGTGGGGGAAAATAAAATTCAAATTGAATTTATAGCTGGAAATCAATCCCTTAACCGAAATGCTGATTTTCTTTATACCTTACTGGTTCCTGACCGAGCGGCGACCCTTTTTCCCTGTTTCGACCAACCCAATTTGAAAGCAAGATTTACGCTCTCTCTCCGGATTCCAGAAACCTGGGATGCATCTGCCAATGGTACTTTGATAAAAAGTACTTCCTCAGGACCTAAAAAAACACTATATTATAAGGAAACTCAACCTATCAGTACCTATTTGTTTGCCTTTGCCGCTGGAAAATTTTACCGGGTAAGTCAGGAAAAAAAAGGAAGAAAGATGAGCATGCTCTTCAGGGAAACCGATTCCCTGAAAGTAGCTCAAAACCTGGATAAAATTTTTGACCTGCATGTTACTTCTATTTTATGGCTGGAAGATTATACACGGATTCCAATGCCTTTTGAAAAACTGGATTTTGTTCTGCTTCCCGGATTTCAATATGGTGGCATGGAGCATGTCGGAAATATATTCTATAAAGAAAGTGCCCTGATACTTGAAGAAAGCGCCACAGATAATCAAAAATTAGCCCGAGCCAGATTAATAGCGCACGAAACGGCTCATTATTGGTTTGGAGATCTGGTTACCATGAACTGGTTTAATGATGTGTGGCTCAAAGAGGTCTTCGCAAATTTTATGGCAGCTAAAGCAGTCAATCCCGATTTTCCTGAGATAAATCACGAATTAAGCTTTTTAATTTCCCATCATCCTACAGCTTACAGCGAAGATCGGTCCGGCGGAAGTCACCCCATTCAACAAGCGCTGGAAAACCTGAACGATGCCGGTTCCTTATATGGTGGTATCATATATCAGAAAGCACCGGTTGTCATGCGTCAACTGGAAAAATGGATGGATACGGAACCTTTTCAAAAAGGTCTTCAAAAATATTTAAAAGATTATGCTTATGCCAATGCGACCTGGGACGACCTTATCCATATTTTGGATGAACTAACCCCCATAACGTTGCAGGAATGGGCCGATATCTGGGTAAAGGAAGAAGGAATACCTCACCTTTTAACGACCAGTTTCTTTGATAAAGATTTGAATATAAAGGAAATAACTATCCATCAGGTTAAATCTTCACCCTCGGGTAAATTTTGGCCACAGGAAACCGATATAGCGCTTTTTTATGCCGATACCATAATCAAAATACCCGCCCGCATAAATGGTTTAAAAACAAGTTTACCCATATCAAAACCATTAAAAAAACCTTTAGCGATATTACCAAATGCTTCTGCCATAGGTTACGGATATTTCCAATTGGATGACCTGTCTTTGCAGACCTTTTTATCGGGTAAATTAACTGTAAATGATGAATTCTTGCGTGGGGCCATTAGCATTGCCTTAATGGAAGAATTAATGAACAGGAAAATAACGGGACATGATTATATGGGCTGGCTGTTAAATTCGCTGGAACAGGAAAAAGAAACTTTAAACAGACAATTGTTACTGGGTCAATTAAACACCGTCTTCTGGTCTTTCCTTTCCGATGAACAACGAAGGGTATATACCCCTAAAATTGAAGGTCTTCTCTGGAAACGGATGAATGAAAGTACCTCTGTCAGTGCCAAATCTGCCTTTTTTTCAAGCTATAGGGACCTCGCAATATCACAGGAAGCTGCTCAAACATTACATGATGTCTGGTCGGGAAAAACAAATATTACCGGATTACCTTTTTCAGAACCACAACAGATTGACCTGGCAGCAACCCTGGCTATCCTTTTACCAACAAATGCGTCTGGTATAATTGATTCTCAATACATTAAAATTTTAAATCCGGATAGAAAAAAGAGATTTCAATTTATAAAACCCTTTTTATCACCGGATATTCAAGTGAGAGATGCCGCTTTTGAATCCTTGTTTGATGCAGAAAACAGAGGTGTTGAGCCTTGGGTTGTGGATGCTGTCAGATATTTAAATCATCCCTTAAGAGCTAAAGAATCAACTCATTATATTACACAAAGCCTGGAATTACTGGAAGAGATTCAAAAAACAGGAGATATCTTTTTCCCGAGACAATTCATCACCGCAGTATTAAGTGGACATCAATCACCGACTGCAGCCCATTATGTAAAAAAATTTCTTCAGGAACACCCTCATTTCCCCTATAGATTGAAAAACAAAGTACTCATGGCTTCCGATTTACTTTTTGCCACCCAACAACCCTAAATATGAAAAGTATAATAATAACTGCACAATGTATGTAAGCAAGCTATTTCAACAATATTTTTTGTGCCGTTACACCATTTGCCAGAACATAATAAATACCAGGTAACTGACCGTTTAAATCGATTTGGATAATCTCCTCTTCATTCGTATTTCTGCTAAGCAACATCGAACCTAGTGTATTAAATACCCGGATATTTTTAATTGCTGCTTGCTGGTTATTTATGTGATAAGTACCAAATCCCGGATTTGGATAAACGGTAAAGGAAACCTGATTAACATTTTTGCTCCCTACCGCAGTTATACAATTTTCAGATCCAAAGGAAGGTTTGAAGGCCTTAAAAGTTCCAATCCCATTGGGGCATCTGGACATGGATATATCCTTAACCTGTGGACCGAAGGTAATGCTATCCACAACATATCCATTGGCATAAGAAAGGATAATTTTCTCACCTGATGCCGACAATTTAAAGCCTGCATGTATGCCAGCTTGTGCCAAATCCTCATCAGCCCATACCAATAAATAACCTTTTGGAGCAATGACAATACTATCAGGAAATTTCCATTTTAAAGGTGAAGAATAAGAATCGGACATATAAAGATTACTCAGGCTCAATGTATTATTTGTATTATTAAACAATTCAATCCAATCATCAAATTGACCATTTGCATCGGCCTTTGTTGAACCATTATCAGCCAAAAATTCATTTATGACGAGATCACCTTTTGTAATATTGGTCAATTTCGAATATAAGGTATAAAATTCGAATGCAGCTCTGGCAGGTGAAAAAATACCGGCATTTCCATTTTCAGCGTAAAAATAATAATCCAGGAATGCACCTGGTATCTTTAATTCAACACCATAGACCTTATCCCCTGCAATGCCGTCTTCATGTTGTCCATCATCAAAAAGAGGAATCTGGGTAAATACGCTATCTTTTGAGAAACGAAAAGAGATAAAAACCTGAGAAGCATTTTCTGACCGGATGGAAAAACTAACCTTACCATTTATTTCAGGTGTATTATTTGAGACTTTAATATTTGAAATGGTTGGAGCTGTTGCTTTGAAATCAGGTTGTGTTAATAAATAGGCCGTTCTTCCTTCCATTAAATTTCTTATTCCAGGCGCATTTGACATCCCTGAGGTTACATCTGAATTCAGATTCATTTGATACTGGGAATAAGGAAAAAATTTATTTTGATCAGCTAGTACGGCATTATCAATTATTTTTTGGATAGCCTGAGATTTTTCAAAATAACTGCCATTTAAAAAATTTTCCTCCATCATTGTCTTTATATGAGCGACATACATACGCTTATATTGTTGATTGGACAGTAGTTTTTGAATGAGTGGCCAGGCGACATCATTGATATGTAAGAGATGTGACAGCTGCTGTTTTGAAGAAGTACTCGTCAGATTTAGGGTACCCGTTTGTGAAAAAGTGCCAAAGGATTCATTTAAATCCCAGACGATTGGATTAAATCTTCCACTATTATCTTTGTATAAATAGTAATTTTGAGCAAATCCCCCGATATAGCTATCCAGATTGACAAATAAATTATTAAAGGCCAGCATCCATAAAGTCCTGTCAATATTGAGGACTTTTTCAATTTCCTGAGGCCTGTTATTTAGTATATCACAAAGGTTTATCAGTTCATTCCAGCCATTATCAGATTTCATTTCATATGCTGGGAAATAAACGGAACTATCTTTACCCAGATATAATAAATTGGGTTTCGCTGAATTGCCGGGACCTGCCCCTGCAATGGGATTACATTTAAAGAAAGAATTATTATTTGAAAAAAAGTGCTTACTGACGAATTTTTTTGTGACAGATTCTGCATTTGGATATAAGCCCAGATGAATTCCATTAACGTAAACATTGGCATAATTACACAATGAAGCTGGCATATATTTCCGCAATATATCATACGATATTACTTCTCTTAAAAAACTGGGGTCTTTTGCAGCATTGCTTAATTTAATATCTGTGTACCCCTGGTAATGCTGATCTTTGTAAGTATCTAATTCTATATGAAATGGATTTTTTATC
>Ga0255182_1000244_pt1 | contig 43576 bp, 33 predicted proteins | sample Atl_UVDOM_RepA_8_FD_188420 | JGI IMG/M metagenome (GOLD analysis project Ga0255182, IMG submission 188420) | Freshwater microbial communities from Altamaha River, Georgia, United States - Atl_UVDOM_RepA_8d | ecosystem: Environmental > Aquatic > Freshwater > River | place: USA: Georgia...
TCGCTCGGGCAGTCACGCGGGCGGCTCCAGGCGGTGTCGAGGGGCGGTTGCGACGCGGTCGGGGCGGGCCCCACGGGCCGGCCGGCGAAGGTTGCAGGGTGGGGAAGGTAGCGGGATGGCCGACCTACCGCCAGACCGGTTGCCCGCGGGGGAAAGGCGTGGAAGATGGGGGGCACGGGCGGTTCCGGGCGTCGCGGCCGGCCGGTCTCCCGAACAGCCTTCCTGGCGGGGTGCGCGATGGCCGAGGCGATGGACGCGGTTGAATCCGCAGCGCGGCCCGCGGCCTCTCTGCGCCGCGCGCGGTGGGGCCTGGCGACGGCCGCCGTGGTCGCGGTGTGGTTCGGCTTGCTGGCGGTGCCGCCGCTGATCCTGCTGCGCCACCGCGACGCGTGGCTCGAGCGGCTCGAGCGGCCGGCGGTGCAGGCCGATTGGGACGCGTTTCGCGACGACATGCGACGGCAGTCGGGCCGCGACGGGCCGGTGACGGGCCCGGTGCAGCGGAAGGTGCCCAAGAGCGCGGAGCCACCGGCGCTCGTGTGGCTGAGGGACCACGTCGGCCTGGCGATCGTCGCCTGGCTGCTGTTCGGCGGCGTGTTGGGGGGCTTTTTCTGCCTGCTGGTGGCCGGCGCTGCCACGGCCCGCCGCCCGCGGCCCGCGTCACTTCCCCAGGATCAGCCGCGCCGTGACCGCGACCACCAGGAAGAGCACGACGGTGATGGCGAGCACACCCAAGAAGGAAAACACGTCTCGTTCCCGAAGCGGGGATGAAGGGGGCCGGATGCCGACCCCGGCGGCCGCGACATCGCGGGCCGCCGCGGCGCGAGACGAACCTCACACGCGGGCCACCGTCCGAAAATGGTAGACGGCGCCTTCCACGCGAACAAGACCGCCCGCGTGAACGAGGCGGCCCGTTCACGTGGGCGGTCATTCCCGAGACGGCCCGCGCCCCTGACAGATCGGGCCGCCTGCGGGTTGGCCGATCGGTCGTCAATCCGTCGCTTTCCGCCGGAACACGTCCTCCGGCACCATCCGTTGACCGGTGCGACCGATGTCGTCGAGTGTCCGGCGCTGGCCCACGGTGTGCCAGGGAGTCACGTCCGCCAGTTCGGGCATCAGTTCCAGGATCTGGTCGATGAGCATGCTCACCATCCGCGCGGTCGTCGTGTCGTGTGACCGCTCGCGGATGGCCGCCGCGGTCTTCATCAGCTTCACCATCCGCGACCGCTCGAGCACCGGGCCCGAGAGCTGGCCGTCGCCCTCGACGAGAAGTTCGGCGATCGGGACATCAAGCACCTGCTGCCACTGCTGCAGGTCGGAGATGCGAATGTCGCAATCCGGCTCCTCCTGCCGCCGCACCACCGCCAACGGCACGCCGAGCCGTCGCGAGACGTTGCGGAGCGTCACGCCCTGCACCCGCCGGACGTCGGCGATCCGGTGCAGTTTGCGTCGCTGGCGGCCCGAGGGGCGCCGTTCGCGGACGACGCCGTCCTGCGCCGCCCGTAGCAGATCGGAGTGCTCGGTGTCGGCGACGGCGAGCGGATCATCGAGCATGTCGTCCGAGTCGTCGTAGTCGTTGAGGGAGCCGTTGCGGCAGTCGACGGTCGCCATGGTTCCAGCCTCCGGGAGCAGCGTGTCCGAGTGGCCGTTGTGAAGCCACCGCGAGTCGTGCCATCCCTTACGCAGCGGTGCGGCCCAGCGTTCGCGCTGCCGCCCGATTTTTTCCGCCCCGCGGCGGATTCCGCCCCGCGCGGCCCGCGGGGACGCCCGGCGCGGGGCCCCGCAGGCTGTCCTGGTAGGCTGGGAGGCATGCACGTCTCCCATGATCCTTCCCGGTCCGCGGCGTCTGGCACCCGGCCGAACGGCTACGACAGCCTGCGGCGCACGCTCGCCTGGGGCGACGCCGGCCCGCGGTCGACGCTCGCGGTCCGCGGGCCGGATGCCGTGCGGTTCATCGACGGTTTCACGACCGCCGCCGTGGGCCGCCTCGACGTCGGCTCCGGCTGCGAGGGCTTCTTCACAGATGCGCGGGGCCAGGTGATCTGCCTTGCACACCTGCTCCGAGTGGATGATGGACTTGTGATCGACGCGCCGTCCGGATGTGGCCCGGCGCTGTGCGCCCATCTCGAGCACTACCACATCCGCGAGCGGCTCGAGATCGTCGACGGATCGGCCGCGCTCGAGCATCTGGTGATCGCGGGCCCGCAGGCTGCGGCATGGCTTGCGATCGCGTCCGGAGAGCCCGTGCCGACGGCCCCGTACGATCACCGCTCGGTCGTGATCGGCGGCGTCGTGGCGCGGCTCGTGCGGATCGACTGGTTCGGACCGGATGGATTTCTCGTGAGCGCCGCCGCGGCGGACCGCGCCAGGCTCGCAGGCCTGCTGTCTGCCCACGGAGCGCCGCGTGCCGACGCCGCCGCCTTCGAGGCGGCGCGGATCGAGGCGGGCGTGCCGGCGGCCACCGACATCCCGGACAAGACGCTGCCGCAGGAGCTCGGCCGCGACGCACGGGCGATCTCGTTCACGAAGGGCTGCTATCTCGGCCAGGAGACCGTCGCCCGCATCGACGCAATCGGTCACGTGAACCGCCGGTTCGTGGCGGTCGCATTCGCCGCCGCCGCAACGCCGACCGCGGGCGTGGAGGTGCGGTCGCAAGGCGACCCGGTCGGCCGGCTGACATCCGTTTGCCTGTCGCCGGCGCTCGGGTGCGGGCTCGGGCTCGGGCTCGTGCAGGCGCGGGCGATCGACGGGGGTCGGCCGCTCGACGTCGACGGCGCGCCGGCGCGGCTCGCCGCCGTGCCACTCGAGGTGGCCGTCGGGCTTCCCCTGCCTCCGGGGCCGGAAGCCGCGGCGGATGTGCTCTGCGAGGCGGGACGGTTTCGGGTGGTGAGGCTCGAGGAGCCCACCGTCACGGGGCTGCGGCGTCGCGAGGTGGTGCGTCATCCCGGCAGCGTCGTGATCGTGCCGCTGGTCGGACCGCAGGAGGTCTGTCTGATCGAGGTCGTGCGCACGGCCGTCGGCCGCACGCTCCTGGAACTCCCCGCGGGCACGCTCGATCGGGTCGAGGCGGTCGAAGAGGCGGCCCGCCGGGAACTGGCCGAGGAGACCGGCTATGCCGCCGGCCGCGTCACCCCCGCCGGGGCGTTCTGGATGTCTCCCGGCATCCTCCAGGAGCGGATGCACCTCTTCGTCGCCGAGCAGCTCGAGCCGGGGCCGCAGGCGCTCGAACCGGGCGAGCAGATCCGCACGCGTGTCGTGTCCTGGGAGGACGCGGTCGCGATGTGCCTGGACGGTCGCATCGAGGATGCCAAGACGATCGCCGGCATCCTGCTCGTCGACGCCCGCCGCGCACGACGCGCCGATCGACGGTAGCGGAGGGCGGCGGTCGGCCCCGGACGGACGCCGCCCTCACCGTGCGTCGTGGACGGGCTTGCGGTCGAGCAGAAAGAGCACGCCGCCGACGACGCCCGTGAGGATCGTCGCGAGGAACCAGAGCAGGCCGATGGCCACCGCCTGCTCCGGCAGAACGTCCGGCTTGAGGAGGAACTCGAGACCCTCCTCGCGGATGCCGACGCCGGCGATGCTGATCGGCACGACCATCGCGAGCGCCACCAGCGGCACGACGGCGAACCAGACGCTCAAGGGCTGCGTCACGCCGAGCGCCCGCGCCATGAGCGCCACCGCCACGGCGCCGCCCATCTGCACGAGCAGACTCCAGCCGAGCGCCTGCGTCATGAGCGCCGGGCGCTCCTGATAGGGCAGCAGCCGGCTGATGAAGTGCCGGGCGGGGTGCGGCTCGGGGATCGCGTCGAGAAGGCGATTGAGCATGCCGACCATGACCCAGATGACGGCTGCGGCGGCGGCCATCAGCCCCGCGCCGGTGGCCAGCGCCTGCGACGGTCCGAAGCCGTAGCGGTGGGCGAGCAGGGCCGTGCCTGCGAGGACGGCCAACGCTGTCAGGCCGGTGAGCCGGTCGGCCAGCACGGTGCAGCCCGCCAGGAGGCGGCCGGCGGTGGAATCGGCCAGCCGGTAGGCCTTCACCACGTCTCCGCCGATCGACGAGGGCAGGCACAGGTTGAAGAACTGCCCCTCGAAGAACCGCCACAGGAAGAAACCGACCGGGTAGGGGAAGCCGATCGGGCGGGCCAGGGCGGCCCAGCGAATGGCGGCGACACCCTGTGCCGACATCGCGACCGCCATGCCCGCGGCCCACCACCGCCAGTCGCATGCGCCGAGGACCGTCAGCAGTTTCTGCCACTCGATGCCCGACAGCACGAACGCCATCAGCGCCAGCGTGGCGACGACGCGAGCCAGCGGCACCAACCAGGTCGGTAGGCGGCGGGGCGGCGGGGCGGCAGGAGCGTCGGGAGCGTCGGCCATGACGGAGCGGCGGCGGCGGAACAGTGGAGAAGATGGCATGATGGCAGCACGGGCTCCCGCTGTCAGCGGCAAAAAAGGGCGGCACCCCCGGCGGTGAAAGCTCGGTCGGGGCGGGGTAGGATGGTCTGCCGCCGTCGCGCGGTGCCTGATGATCCCGGAGCGTGCGCCCCTTGAAGATGCCGGTCGTCGGCCCATCCGATCCAGCCGCTCCCGGGCCCGCCACCACACCGGTGGTCGCCGGGCCGCCACCGCGGGTCTTTCCCGCCGACGTGCCTCTGCGCGAGGCGATCCTGATGCGCTGCCGGGCCCTGAAGGACGATCTCGGGGTGCCCGAGCAGTGGGAACCGCTCGCCGTGGCGGCGGCCCTGTCGGCGGCGCTGCTCTACAGCTACTGGCCGGGGCTCGTCCACGCGAGCACCGCCTGGAACAACGCGCAGTATTCCCACGGCTGGATCGTGCCGCTGTTCACGCTGGCGATCCTGTTCTGGTGGCGGCAGCCCGTCGCCCCCGTGACCCGTTCCGCACGGCTCGCCGGCCTCGCTCTGCTGGCCGCCAGCCTGGGGCTCAGGCTCCTGGTCGCCCGCTACCGGATCATCACGATCGACATGTACACGTTCGTGCCCGCGCTCGCCGGGGTGGTCCTCGCCGCGGGCGGCTGGAGCATGTTCCGGTGGGCGTGCGCGCCCGTCGGCTTTCTGCTCTTCATGTATCCGTTGCCCGACGAGGCGACGCGATACCTCCTCGGGCCGTTGCAGACCCTCGCCACGATCGTGAGCACGTTCGCGATCCAGACGCTGGGGATCGACGCCATCCGCGAGGGCAATCAGATCGTGGTCGGCGAAACGCACCTCGGCGTGGTCGACGCCTGCAGCGGCCTGCGGATGCTCACGATCTTCATCGCGTTGGCCGTGGCGATCGTGATGCTGGGGGAGTTCGCGTGGTACGAGCGGCTGGTGATCCTGGCCAGTTCGATTCCGATCGCGCTGGCGGTCAACGCGATCCGCATCACGCTCACCGGCGCCATGTACACCGTGAGCCCGGAACTGGCCGAGAAGATCTTCCACGACTGGGCGGGCTATTTCATGATGCCGCTGGCGCTCGCGATGCTGTGGCTGGTGCAAAAGCTGCTGGCGATCCTCTTCGTCGAGGAGGCGGCGGTCACGGTGCCGCTCGCACCGGCCTCCGGGATGCTCGTGGGCGTCGGCCCGCGTCGGCCTGCGGCGCCGGGGGGCGTCGTGGCGGCGGTGATGTCGGGCCCGTCTCCAGCCGCCCCGACGGCGAATCCGGCCGCCACCGGGGCTGAATCGCGGTCGGCGGACGCCTCCGACCGGAGCGGAAGGATCGGGCAGGTAGACTAGTCGAATCGGGGAACGGGCCCGCGTGGCCGGTTCCTCGCGATTCCCGCGGCCGGGCGGGGCGGTGTGACCAGGAAACATTGGCCGATGAGCGAAGCGAACGCCGCCGTCGAGGAGCAGGCCCGCGCGGATGGTGGCGGGGTGATCGCGGTCCGTGACTCCACGGTCGCGGTGCCTCCGGCGGCTCCCTTTCCCGGCGTGGAACCGGTCGGCCGCGAGCCGCAGCCGCTCGGCGTCGATTATGTCCGCGCGCTGCATGCCTGTCGCCGTCGTTGGCTGCCGGCGTTGGCGCTCGGCCTGCTCGGATCGCTTCTCCTGGCCGGTCCAGCGTGGATGTTTCTGCCGCGTGGGTACGAGGCGATCGCCTGGCTCCGCGTGCGCGACAAGGGGGGCATGCTCAGCCGCGGCCGCGATACGGCCGAGTACGAGTCGTACAAGAAGACCCAGCTCCAACTGATGAAGAGCCCCTATGTGCTGCAGGCCGCATTGCGGCGGCCTGGCATCGCGGATCTCGAGACCTTGCGAGAGGCGGGGCCCGACCCGGTGGGCTGGCTGTCCCGTGGCTTGCAGGTCACGGCCACGCCCGACTCCGAGGTGGTGCAGGTGAAACTGCGTGGGCAGAACGCGGATGACGTCGCGAAGCTGGTCAATGCGGTGACGTCGGCATTTCTGGACGACGTCGTCAACAAGGAGCGGACCGAGCGGCTCGGCCGGCGCGACGCCCTCGAGAAGAAGTTCAAGGAGAACATGGCGGAGCTGCGGGCCCGTCGCGAGACGCTCAACAGCCTCGCCCGCACGCTCGGGACGCGCGACAGCGCCGAGGTCGCCAATCAACGCGGCCTCCTTCTCGACCACGTGGGAACCCTCCGCGGGATGCTCACGCAGACGCAGCGGGAGATCGCCGCGATCGACGCGGAGTTGTGGATCGCCGACGCCCGCGCGAGTGGCGAAATCTCACCCGAGGAGGCGCTCCCGGAGGACATGATCGACGCGACCCTGTCCCGCGATCCCCAGATCGTGGAGATGAACGACCGGCTCGCCGACCTGGACGAGGCGATCTCCTACCAGGAGCAGCGGAGCGCCCGAGGCGGCAGCGAGCCCGCGGTCCGCCGGCTGCGGGCCCAGGGAGAGGAGCTGGCCCGGCGGATCGAGAGCCGCAAGCGGGAGTTGCGGCCGGCGATCGTGACGCAGCTGATGATCGACATGGTGGGGCGGCGCACGGAGACGCCCACCGTCCTCAAGAAACGGCGCGAGATGCTCGTCAAGACGCTCGAGGAGACGTCGCGGGAGTTCGATCAGTTGACCAAGGAGGTCACCGAGCTGGGCAAGGCCAATGCCGACATGGACGCCCGCAAGGTGGAACTGGAGCACCTGCAGCGGGTCACCGATCAGATCGGTATCGAGCTCGAGAGCTCTGCGATCGACCTTGACATGCCCAACCGTGTCACGTTGATCGAGCCGGCGGGCGTGCCCCAGGGCAACGACAGGCTGTTCCGCATCCTGCTGGCAGGTTTGGCCGGAGTGGCCGGATTCTCGCTGGGCAGCGGGGCGATCATCCTGGGCGAGTATCTACGCGACCATGTCAGCAATCTCGACGACGTGAGCCGACGGGCCGGCGTGCGGGTGCTCGGGACCTTTCCCCTCGCGTCGCAGTTGCGGAGGCGGGTCGATGGCGCGGCCATCATGGCGGAGCGTGGGGACACGCTCCGCACCCTCGTCTGCCAGTCGGGTCGAGATGCGCCCCGCGTGATTCTCGTCACGAGCGCCGTCGAGCACGAGGGCAAGACGACCTGTGCCGCCCAACTCGCCGCGAGCCTCGCCCGGTCCGACAAGCGCACGCTGCTCCTCGACGGCGACCTGCGGAAGCCGGGCGTGCACACGGCGCTGGCGCTCGATCTGCGCAGCGGCCTGCCGGAGCTCCTGCGCGGCGAGAAGGGCAACGACGAGGTGGTCGAGCCGACGGGCATCGAGGGACTGCTCGCGGTGACGGGTGGCGCCTGCGACTATGCCGCCGTTTCGGCCTTGGCCCGTCCCGATCTCGGCCGCATCCTCGGCCGTTTCCGTGAGACCTTCGATCACGTGGTGATCGACGCCGGCCCGGTGCTGGACGTGTCCGACGCGCTCCTGCTCGGGCAACAGAGCGACGCCGTGATCTTGTCGACCATGCTCGATGTGAGCCGAGTACCGCAGGTCGCGGACGCCGTCGAACGGTTGCGCTCGGTGGGGCTGCGGCCCGTCGGGGCCGTCGTGCACGGGGCGCCGGGCGGTAGACGTCGGGCGGCGGCGTCGTGACCAAGACCAAGACCAAGACCTCGGCCGCTCGGCCGCAGTCCGACAGCGGAAGGTGAGGCGATGGGAAACCGACGGGCCACCCTTTGGACCATGGGCGTCGCCCTGGCGATGGTCGTCGGCGCGACCTACCTGCAGGGGCGGATGACCGATCGCTGGTCCGGCCGCAACGTGACCGCGGAGCTGAAGCAGGCCGCAGTCCTGCTCGAGACCCGGTTTCCGGACCGCTTCGGCGGCTGGGAGGGTGGCGAGGAGATCGCCGCCAGTCCGCGGGAACTCCTGAAGGCCGGGGCCGTGGGGCACGTTTCCAGGATCTATCGCCACGCCAAGAGCAAAGCGGTCGTCTCGACGTTCGTCGTGTGCGCGACGCCCCGAGACGCCTCCGGGCACACGCCCGATCGCTGCTATCCCGGCGCCGGATTCGAGATCGCGGAGACGGAGCACCGCGAGACCGTGCCGTTGCCCGACGGACGGGAAGCCCACGTGTTCACCGGCACGTTTCGCCGAGCCGGCCAGACGTTGCGGGTCTTCTGGACCTACGGCGTCGAGGGGGCGTGGGTCGCGCCGCAGATCGCCAGAATCGAACTGGCCGACGCCAAGACAGTCTACAAGCTCTACGCCATCATCGACGAGACATCGCTCCCCCCCGGCGCCGGCGGGAAGGTCTGTCGGCAGTTCCTGGCGGAAGTGTTGCCCGCGTTCGACGCGGCACTCGGTCCTGATGGGGGAGCGCCGGCCCGCTTGTAATGCCGCGGCCGCCGAGTATCGTCGATCAATCCTTCGCCGCAGCGGCGACGCCGAGCGAGGTCAGGAGAGCATCCGTGTCAGCGACCCCACGTCGAGCCCTCGTCACCGGTATCACCGGCCAGGATGGTTCTTATCTCGCCGAACTGCTTCTGGCGAAGGGGTACGAGGTGCACGGCCTGGTTCGCCGCTCGAGCACGTTCGGCACCCAGCGGATCGAGCATCTCTACCGGGACATCCACGACGTCCATCGGCCGCTCGTGCTGCATCACGGCGACATGGCCGACGGCAACGGTCTGGCCCGGCTCATTCGGGAGATCCGGCCGACGGAAGTCTACAATCTCGCCGCACAGAGCCATGTGCGGGTAAGTTTCGACCAGCCGACCTACACCGCCGACGTCACCGCGGTCGGCACCCTCAGACTCCTGGAGGCGATCCGCGACTTGCAGGACGCAGTCGGCTGCCGCATCCGTTTCTATCAGGCGTCGAGCTCCGAGATGTATGGCAAGGTGGCGGAGACGCCGCAGCGGGAGACGACGCCGTTTCATCCCCGGTCGCCCTACGGGGTGGCCAAGCTCTACGCGCACTGGATCACCATCAACTACCGTGAGAGTTACGGGCTGCATGGCTCGTGCGGCATCCTCTTCAACCACGAGAGCCCCCGTCGCGGCGAGACCTTCGTCACGCGGAAGATCACCCGCGCCGTCGGTCGCATCAAGCTCGGCCTGCAGCGGAAGCTCTATCTGGGCAACCTCGACGCACAGCGCGACTGGGGCTTCGCAGGCGACTACGTCGAGGCGATGTGGCTGATGCTCCAGCAGGAGGAGCCTGACGATTATGTGATCTCGACGGACGAGACCCATTCCGTGCGGGAGTTCTGCGAGAAGGCGTTCGGGCGGCTCGGCCTCGACTATCGGGAATACATCGAGATCGATCCGAGATACTTCCGCCCGGCGGAAGTCGATCTGCTCCTCGGCGACTCAGGGCGTGCGCGCGAGAAGCTCGGCTGGGCGCCGCGCGTGTCGTTCGACACGCTCGTGGCGATGATGGTGGACGCCGACCTCGAGCTGGCCCGTCGCGAGCAGGTGCTGCTGGCCGCCGGCCACGGGGGCGGCCTGCCGAACCGCTGACCGCCTGGATCACACGCCCGTCATCATGATGGACCTCTCGAAAAAGCGGATTGTCGTCACCGGTGGCGCCGGGTTCCTGGGGCGGGCCGTGGTACGGGTGCTGATGCGCCGCGGCGTGGCTGCCGAGCGGATCGTCGTGCCGCGACGGCGTGACTACGACCTGACGGTCGAGTCGCAGGTCGAGCGGCTTTACGACGAGGCCCGTCCTGACGTCGTCATCCATCTCGCCGCGGAGGTGGGCGGCATCGGGGCCAACATGGAGCACCCCGGGAGGTTCTTTTTCGCCAACATGGCGATGGGCCTGCATCTCGTGGAGCACGCTCGGCGTCGGGGCTTGGAGAAGTTCGTGCACACCGGCACGGTCTGCGCCTACCCGAAGCACTGCCCGATCCCGTTTCGCGAGGAGGACATCTGGAACGGCTATCCAGAGGAGACGAACGCGCCGTACGGCGTCGCGAAGAAGGCGATCTTCGTGATGCTCGACGGGTATCGTCGCGAGTACGGCTTGCGGAGCGCCGTCGTTGTGCCGGTGAACCTCTACGGCCCCGGCGACAACTTCGACCCGCGGTCGAGCCATGTCATCCCCGCCCTCATCCGCAAGTGCGAGGAGGCCCGGCTGGCGGCGGCGCCGGCGATCGTCTGCTGGGGCACCGGCGCAGCCACCCGCGAGTTTCTCTATGTCGACGACGCCGCCGAGGGAGTCGTCCGTGCCGCCGAGGTGATGGACGAGCCTGTGCCGATCAACCTCGGCGGGGGCGTGGAAATTCCGATCCGTGACCTGGTCGTGACGATTGCGAAGGCCTGCGACTTTGGCGGCGGCATCGAGTGGGACGCCTCGAAGCCGGACGGCCAACCGCGTCGGGGACTCGACATTTCGCGTGCTCGTCGGCTTCTGGGCTGGGAGCCGCAGCAGGACTTCGTTGCCGGCCTCGACGCCACGGTCGCCTGGTGGAGGCGGCGCGGTGCCACGGGCGGCTGATGCCGCCGCCGGCCTGGCAGACCGTGGCCGCCCCGCGGTGTGCGCGCCTGAGGTGCGCGTGACGCCGCTATTCCAGTGGCTCGAGGCTGCCGTGGCCGAGGATGAACTTCCGCGTGCCGGCCGGGCCGTCGAAGATCACCGTGCCGACGGATCGTGGCCCGACGCCGCTGATGGCGGCGATCACCCCCTCGCCATGCTCGCCGTGCCGTACCCGCTGTCCCTGTCGGTAGTCGTGTTTCCGTGGTCCACCCTCCCCTATCCGGTGCACGAAGTCGATCGCCCGCTCGAACGTGGCGGCCGTCCGCGTCCGCTTCGCCGGCCGGACGGGAGGGGCTCCGTCGTCCAGTTCGAGCACCAGGCCGTCCGGCCGCGGGGTCGTCGTGCGGACGTCGTGCGCCGGGGGGGCGTCGTCGTCGGCCGTAGTGTCGGGGGCGACCTGGGCGTATTCGTCGTGCCCGCCGTCACGGCCGCCCCGCCACGCCGGCTCGAACGTCGGTGCCTCCGCGCCGACGACGACCGTCTCGCTGCCGTTCATCTCGGTCAGGAACAGGCTCGGCGCGGAGATCCGGCGGCTGCCCCGGTAGTCGCGGAGCCTCGAGGCGCTCGCATGCACCTCGTGGCGACCGCGGGTGATGCCCACGAAAACGAGCCGCCGCTCCTCCTCGAGTTGGTCGGGATGGTCGAGGCTGCGTTCGTGCGGCAGGATGCCGTCCTCCATCGCCACCAGGTAGACGACCGGGAATTCGAGTCCCTTCGCCGCGTGGAGCGTCATCAGTGAGACGCGGTTCTCCTGCGGATCCCAGACGTCGGTGTCGGCGACGAGCGCCGTAGTCTCGAGGAACGCGCCCAGAGCGTCATTCAGCGGGTCGTTGCCGGGGGCGGCGGGCTGGAACGACTCGTCGCACTGCCTGGCCGCCGTGACCAGTTCCTCGACGTTTGCCAGGCGATCCTCCCCCTCCTCGTCGTCCCCGTCGGCGGCGAGCATCTGCCGGTATCCAGACTTGTCGAGCACCGCCTGGAGCAACCCGGCCACCCCGACATCGGGCGCGGCTGACAGGACCGCGAGTTCCTCATGCAGTCGGGCGAACTGCACGAGTGCCGTGCCCGACCGCTTCGAGATGCCCATGATGCCCGGGGCGACCGCCGCGGCATCGAGGAGGCTCTGGTTCCGGTCGGTCGCCCAGGAGACGAGCCGGTCCAGGGACTGCTTGCCGATGCCCCGTGGCGGCACGTTGACCACCCGGAGCAGGGCCTCGTCGTCGCGCGGGTTCTTCAACAGCCGCAGCCAGGCGACCACGTCCCGGATCTCGCGCCGCTTGAAGAACTCGAGGCCGCGCACGAGTTGGTAGGGCACTCCGCGGCCGCGAAGCGCGACTTCGAGCGAACGGGAGAGGGCGTTGGTGCGAAAGAGGATCGCGAAGTCGCGGGGGGTACGGTCGCCACGGGCCACCGCCGAGGCGATCTCGTCGGCGATCCGGTCCGCCTCGTCACGGCTCGTCGCGTCGAGCACGATTCGCACCGGGACGCCCGGCTGGGCGTCCGTGACCAGTCGTTTGGGCTTGCGGCGGCTGTTCTGGGCGATGAGGCGGTCGGCGACGCCGAGGATGTTGGCCGTGCTGCGGTAGTTGTGCTCGAGCTTGACGACCGTCGCCGCGGGATAGTCACGCTCGAACTCGAGGATGTTGCGGATACTGGCACCCCGCCAGCCGTAGATCGCCTGATCAGGGTCGCCCGTCACCGCGAGATTGGCATGGTCGATCGACAGGCCGCGCAGGATACAGTACTGCACGGCATTCGTGTCTTGATACTCGTCTACGAGGATCCAGCGGTGGCGGGAGTCGAGCGCGCGTCGCAGTTCGGGATGCTCCTGGAGGAGCCGGGCGACGTGGACCAGCAGATCGTCGAAGTCGACGGAGTTGGCGTCGAGCAGCATCTGCTGGTAGACCGGCCAGACGCGCTGCGCCACCTCGTCCGCGGGCCGGCCCCAGCGGGGCTCGAAGGTCTCGGGCGTCACCAGGTCGTTCTTGGCGCGACTGATCACGCCGGCAAGCCGATCGACCGGCGTATGGGAGAGCGTGAGCCCGAGTTTCTTCACGGCCCGCTTCATGAGCGCGCCCGAGTCGTCGGGATCGAGAATCGAGTAGTCGCTCGTGAGGCCGGCCATACGGGCATGGCGGCGGAGCAGGCGGGCCGCGAAGCGGTGGAAGGTGCCCATCTCCACCGGTTGGGGCCCGACAAGGTCGGTGACCCGGCGGCGCATCTCGTCGGAGGCCTTGTTGGTGAACGACAGTGCCACGATCTGGTCGGCGGGGACGCCCGCCGAGATGAGGTGGGCGATCCGGTGGGTCACCACCCTGGTCTTGCCGCTGCCGGGGCCTGCTAGCACCAGGAGCGGTCCCTCGACGTGCGTCGCGGCGAGCCGCTGCGACGGGTTGAGGGAGTCCAGGTCGAGAGGGTGAGCGTGGGAACGCACGAGTGGGGTGGCCGACGACGGTTCGAGGTGCGGCGGTAGCCCGATTTCCGCCACATCGAGTATATTGCCGCAAGTCGTCACGGGCGCCGCAGCGCCCGCTGCCATCGTTGCAGGACCAAACTGTCGCACGGGAGGGAACCCATGCCCCGCATTCCGTACAAGAATCTGACCCAGTCGGACGAAATGGCCGAGAAGCTCGAAATGAGCACCGCCGAGATCGGGCTGTCGGTCCGTACCACCAACTGCCTGGAGGAGAAGGGCATCTTCACGGTGCACGATCTGCTCAACTGCACACGAGCCGACCTGCTGTCGATCTCGAACTTCGGCGAGAAGACGCTCGAGGAGGTGTACCGGGCGCTGGAGAAGATCGGTTTCTATCGCAGCAGTCCTGCCGAGACGGCCGCCGTGGCGGTTCCCCGGTCGTTGCGTGACATCGGTGCAGATGTCACGGAGCGGACGCTGCAGCGGGATGAGCCGCACCGGGAGGAAGCCTGCTTCCGGCCGTGACGGCACGAGCGCGTGGCGCCGCCGCCCGGGTGGACCGGGCCATCGCCTGGCGCCACCGGCGGGGGCTGGCCGTGGGAGAGCAAGCGTGAGGCTGCCGCGATTTTTCGGCAAGAAGCGCGGCCATCGGCGGACCGGCTCCCGGGCGTGGGGAGTCGTCGGAGACGGTTTGTTCCACGGTGCGTTCCTCATCGCCGGACTGTTCTTCGGCGGGCTGCTGCTGGCCGGTGTGGCCGCCCCGGAATGGCGGGTCAACCATGCCTTCCGCGAGACCCGCGGCACCATCATCGCCAAGGGGCTCGCCCGGGTGTCGATCGCCGACCCGCCCGGTAACGTCGCGGTCCAGTGGCGACCATGCCTCAGACTCCGCTATGCGGCCGACGGCGCCATGCGGGAGGCTTGGAACCGCGGCTCCACTGCCGCGGGCTTCGCGCAGCGGGCCCAGGCGGTCGAGCGGTTGGAAGCGTGGCGGCTCGGGGCGGAGGTGCCTTGCTGGTATGATCCCGCCGCTCCCGAGACCGTAGTGCTGGAGCGGGGCTACAACTGGTGGCTCTTGCTGCTGTCGCTGCTCCTGCCCGGGGCGTTGGTCGTCATCGGATCGACGGGCCTGCTGCGGAGCCTGCGGGCGTGGGGCAAATCCGAGGAGCATAGGGCCGCGTCGGCGGGCCTTTCGGAGTTGCTCGACCCGCTGGCGCAGTCCTCGCCGGCCGCCCCCGGCTATCCGACCGTGCCCGCCTGGGACGACCTCGTGAACTCACCCGGGACGTTCCTGCGTCATCGGCTCCCGATCGAGAGTCCGGAAAACTGGGCGCTCGTCGGCATCGGCCTGTTCGCGCTCTTGTGGAACGCGGTGGTCGTGGTGCTCGCGGTGGGCGCCGGCATCGACCTGCTCGGCGGCCGGCGCGACTGGTGGCTGCTCGGTCTGCTCGTGCCCTTTGTGGCCGTGGGTGTCGGCGCGGTCACGATCTTCATCAGGAACGTCTTTCTGGCGACGGCCATCGGTCCGACCCAACTCGAGATCTCCGACCACCCGCTGCTCCCCGGCGGCCGCTACGACATCTGGTTTTCCCAGGGCGGCACCGGCGCGCTCCGGTCCCTGGAACTCGCGCTCGAACTGGAGGAGCAGGCCACCTTCCGGCAGGGCACCGACACCCGCACGGAGCAACTGGTGGTGTGGCGGGCGGCGCCGGCTCGGTTTCACGATGTGCGGCCGGATGCGGATGCCCGATTCGAGGCCCGGGTCGCGGTCGAGGTTCCGGCCGAAGCCATGCACTCCTTCACGGCGCCCCACAACGCGGTCCGGTGGAAGCTGGTGGTCCGGGGAGTGCCGGAGAGATGGCCCGCGTTCGTGCGCACGTTTCCCGTCGTCGTGCTGCCGTCCCGGAGCGGGGAGCCGTCCGTGCCGGCAGGCGCCCGCACCACGGCGGAGGTGTCGCCATGACGCGCGGGCTCGATCGGCCGCCACCGGCGCCGCGGGTGGAGGTGCAGTTCGATCGGCCAAGCCGGCAGCACGAACCCGGCGATCGGCTCGCCGTCCGCTACCGGATCGAGGGGTGTGCGGAGGAGAGCATCCGGGCGGTCGAGCACTCAGTCGTCTGGTATACGGAGGGGAAGGGAGAGGAGGACCTCGGCGTCCACTTCTTCCAGCGGATCACGGACCGGGCGCTGCTGCCCCCCCTCGCGGCTGCGGGAAGCTTCGCCACGTCGCTTCCGCAGAGCCCGCTGTCCTACGAGGGCGTGATCGTCAAGCTGCGTTGGTGCATCCGCGTGCGGGTCTTCTTCACCGGATCGCGAGACTTCGTTTCGGAGCATGTGTTCGATGTCGGCCATATTCCTCCGGCCCGTATGCCGACCGTCAGGACACCCGAATGACTCGTCCCTGCGGCAATCCATTTTCGACGCGGCACACGCGGCCCGGTCGCCTGGCGCCGCTCGACCCGGGGGGCCGGCCTCTCGACATCGCCGGTCTCATCGACCGGCTGTCGTGCCTGCCGGGGGCGGCGATCGTCGGGCCGCACGGGAGCGGAAAGTCGAATCTTCTGCATCATCTCGCGGCGGCGATCGACGCCGGAGGGGGAAGGGTGGAGCGGGTGCGGCTGCAGTCGCGATGCGACTCGCTGCGGGCGCTGGGAACGGTGCGCCTGGCAGGCCGCGGCGGCACCGTCTGCGTCGACAGCTGGGAGCGCGCGGGTCGGTTGGAGCGGATTGTGCTGGTCGTGACTGCTCGCGCCGTGGGCGCGAGGCTTCTGGTCACGGCTCATCGACCCGTGGGATGGCTTCCAACGCTCGTGCGTTGCGAGACGACCGCGCGGCTTCTCGAGGCACTCGTCGCGCGTCTCGTCGGCCTGCCGCTGCGGGGGGGGGTGGCGATCGGTGCGGCGGACGTGGAGGCGGCCTTCGCGGGACATGCCGGCGACATCCGCGAGGCGCTGTACGAGCTGTACGACCTCGTGGAGAGGCGGCGGGCGGACACCGCCGGCCCGCCGGCGCCGCGCGGTGATGACGGTCATGACGATCGTGGTGAGGCGCGGCCGGGAATTCATGATTCGCGGGCCGGATTTTCTTACGCAGGCGCACCAGAGCGCAACCTAGGCTAGGGAAGATGACGTTCGGGTCGGCTGCCCGCCCCGGATGGTTCCCGAGCTAGAGGAGAGTGCGATGAGAATCCGGCGTTCCTTCCTCGCCGCGCTGGTGGCGGGTGGTTGTGCGAGCGCGGCGCCAGGCGTGGGCGAGGCCCAGTGCTGTCTGTCCGAGCTCTTTGCGGGTTGCCGCAAGGCGCCGGCATACGCCGTGGCGCCCGTCGCCGCACCGGTCGTCGCCCCTGTCGCCGCGCCGATTCCGGCACCCCCGCCCCCCGTGGTCGTCCCCGTGCAGCAGGTCAGCTATGTGCCGGAGACGACCTACCGCACGCAGTACCAGTGCGTGCCCGTGACGAGCTACAAGCCGTCGACGGAGATCGATCCCTGCACCGGTTGTCCACGCGAGTGCATGGCGCAAGTCACGCAGTATGTGCAGCAACCGGTCAACGTGCCGGTGACGCAGTATCGGGCCGTCTATTCGACCAAATATGTGCAGATGCAGCCGGGCTATGCGCCGGGGGGCGTCGCGGGCCCGGCGGTCGGCGGCGCCGTCGCCGCCCCGGCCGCCAGTCCGTTCGCATCCGCCGTCCAGACCACGCCGCAGGCCTGGGGCGCGGCGGGCACCGACGTGCCGCAGCAGCTCATTCAGCCGAGCCCGCAGGCCATCACCGCTCCGGCTATGGTGCCCGCCATGGCGCCGGCGCCGGGCGCCCAGCAGCCCGTCTATCCGCAGCAGACGTTCCAGCAGCCGGTCGTGCCCCAGAGCGGCACCTATGCCGCTCCCGCACCCGCGGGCGTTCAGCCGCAGCCGACCGCGCCGCCGACCCTGATGCCGACGCCATCACTGAAGCCGATTCCCGAGCTGCAGAAGGCTCCGGCCCTGAATGGATCGGCCGGCTCCGTTCCGGCGCCGACGGCCGGGGTCGGTGGTCCTGCCGCCGGAGCATCGACCGCGCCTCCGGCGCCGGCGCCCCTCCGCACGTCGCCGTCCACGCCTGCTCCCTCCCTGGTCGCCCCGGGCTTCGGGGGCAACGGCACCAGCGGCACCTCGAGCGGCGTCACCAGTGGCACCAACGGCATGCCGGTGTTGCCGGGCGGCGGACCCGGTGCCGCGACCGGCGCGTTTCCGAAGCTGCTCGAGCCGACCGGACACACCACGTCGTGGCGCCCGACGATCGGACAGTCGCCCGCGTCATTCGTGCGACCGACCGCCTATCCGACGGCTGCCTTGCCGATCCGCAGCCAACAGTGAGTCCACGGCCGGGTTGATACGATGCGGGGGTTCCATGCCCTGTCGCCGCCTGGAGGCCCGCCGTGACCAACGCCGACATCGCCGCCACGTTCGAGCACGTCGCCGACCTGCTCGAGTATCAGGGCGGGAACGTCTTTCGCGTCCGTGCCTACCGCAACGCCGCCCGCACGATCGACGGGATGGTGGAATCGCTGGCCACGGTGCGGTCGCAGCCCGGCCGGTCGCTGACCGATCTCGAGGGCATCGGCAGCGATCTCGCCGAAAAAATCGGGACGCTGCTCGATACCGGTGCCCTGCCGCTGCTCGAGGATCTGCGGCGCGAGGTTCCGTCCGTCGCCTTCGAGCTGATGCGGGTGCCCGGCCTGGGGCCGAAGAAGGCGCGGGCGCTCGTCGAGCACCTGGGCATCGATTCGCTCGAGGCCCTCGAGCGGGCTTGCACGGAAGGGCGTGTGGCGACGGTGAAGGGCTTCGGTGCCAAGACGCAGGCCGCCATCCTCGCCAATGTGGCGTTCGCCAGGGATCCCGCCCATGCCCGCCTCCTCTGGCACGATGCCGACCAGGTGGTCGCCGACCTGCTGGCCTGGATGCGCGAGTGTCCGGCCGTTGGGCGGATCGAGGGGGCGGGGAGCTGGCGCCGCGGACGTGAGACGGTGGGCGACCTCGACGCCGTCGTCGCCAGCGACGAGTCGGCGAGGGTGATGGACCGCTTTCAGTCCTGGCCCGAGGCGCAGGAGGTGCTGCTCCGCGGAGACACAAAAACCAGCATCCGCGGGCCCCTCGGCCTCCAGGTCGACCTCCGGGTGGTCGAAGAACGCTCGTTTGGTGCGGCGTGGCAGTATTTCACCGGATCGAAGGAGCACAACGTCCGGCTGCGGGCGCTGGCTCGCGATCGGGGGCTCACGATCAACGAATACGGCGTTCACGAGCTCGGCAGTCGGGCGGGCGTCAAGGGCCGCCGGGTGGCCGGGGCGACCGAGGAGGAGGTCTATGCGGCCGTGGGGCTGCCGTGGATTCCGCCCGAGTTGCGGGAAGGAAAGGACGAGTTCGTCCTGGCCGAGACAGGCCGGCTGCCCACGCTCGTGGAGCTCGCCGACATTCGCGGTGATCTCCACATGCACACGACCGCCACCGACGGCGAGGACACGCTCCAGGAGATGGTCCGGGCGGCGATCTCCCGGGGGCTCCGCTACGTCGCGATCACCGACCATGGCAAGCGGGTGACGATGGCGCACGGCCTCGACGAGCGCCGGTTGCTCGCGCAGTGGGGGGCGATCGACAAACTCAACAAGTCGCTGGCGGAGGATGGGCCGCCACCGATCGTGGTGCTCAAGGGGATCGAGGTCGACCTCCTGGAGAAGGGCGGCCTTGATCTGCCCGACGACGTGCTCGCGCAGGCAGACTGGGTGGTGGCGAGCCTCCACTACGGGCAGAACCAGCCGCGCGAGCGGATCACGGCGCGGATCATCGAGGCGATCGAGCATCCGGCCGTGAGCGTGATCGGCCATCCGACCGGGCGGCTGATCAATCGGCGACCGGCCTACGACGTCGACATGGAGGCTGTCATCGCCGCCGCGGCACGAACCGGCACGTTCCTGGAGATAAACGCCAACCCGTGGCGGCTCGACCTCGATGACCATCACGCCGCTGCCGCCCGACAGGCTGGCGTCAAGATCGTGATCTCGACCGATGCACACTCCACCCGCGGCCTCGATGTGATGCGGTGCGGCGTGCTGCAGGCCCGCCGTGCCGGTCTCACGGCGGACGAGGTGGCGAATACCCGCACGCTCACCGGCCTCCGCAAGCTGATGAAGCGATAGCAGCTCGGAGGAGCCTAACGGGATTTCACGCAGCGAAACCCGATGTGGTTTGCGCCGCTCGAGGACTCGCCCTTGCCCCGGGTGCCGACGATGTAGCGGGCGCAGTACTGGTCCGTGCACAGGAATGATCCGCCCCGCAAGACACGTTTCCGCTCGCCCGGCTCCAGCGGATCGAAGCTGTCGCTCGGACCGGCCGGATTCCGCTGGGGTGATGGCCCGGCGACCGCGGTGGCGTAGGTGTCGTGGCGATACCAGTCGGAGCACCACTCCCAGACGTTGCCCGACACGTCGTGGAGACCGTAGGCATTCGCCGGGTATTGGCCCACGGGCGCCAGGCCGACGTGGCCGTCTGCGCCGGAGTCGTGCCCCGGGAAGGTGCCCTGCCAGGTGTTCGCCATGAACGTTCCCCCGGGCTGAAAGTCGGCGCCCCATGGGTACATCGCCCCGGCGCCGCCTCCGCGGGCGGCAAACTCCCACTCGGCCTCGGTAGGCAGCCTCTTGCCCGCCCATTCGGCGTAGGCGACCGCGTCGTCGTGGGCGATTTGGACGACTGGCGTGTCGTCGCGGCCCTCGATCGAGCTGTCCGGGCCGGTCGGGTGCCGCCAGTTGGCACCGGGGACGTACCTCCACCAGACGTAATGATCGGCGAGCGAGACCGGACCGTCCGGTGGCGTGAAGACGAGGGCGCCGGGCACGAGGTTTTCCGGCGGCGCGCCCGGGAAGTCTTCCGCCCGCGGGGCCCGCTCAGCGACGGTCGTGTAGCCGGTCGCATGCACGAAGGCGGCGAACTGGGCGTTGGTCACTTCAGTGCGATCCATCCAGAAGCCGTCGACGTGCACGCGGTGGACGGGACGGGCGTCGCGCATCGGATCGGGTCCACCGAAGGGCCGGCCCCGCGGATCGGTGCAGCCCATCGAGAACTCGCCGCCGGGAATCCAGACCATGCCGTCCGGTGTGTCGAGCCCGGACGGCACGGCCGCGGGCTTCGTCGCCTCGAACGGCCCTGACGGCCGTCGCTGCGTCGCCGCGCCGCGATCGAGAACGGCCCGGGACAGCCCCCACACCGCGGCGGCGGCGGCCAGGCCGAGGCAGATCTGGAGCGTCAGCCGCCGTGAAATGCGACGGGACGCTGGCGGATCGTGCCGTGGTCCACGGGCCATGTCGGCCGCCTCTTTTCGCCGGAAGCCGTCGGGCCCCGATTTCAAATCTCGCCGGGGCCGGCGTCACCCGCGGGGACGGCATCGCCCGTCTCGCCGCTCCCCAGCGCATCGCCGTCCGGAGCGGCCTCGAGCAGCGGGAACTGCCGCGTGAGCACGTTATCACGGTCGATTCGCAGCGCATCGAGCGCCTCCGGACGCACCCGCACCTCCGCGGACTGGAACGTGTTGAAGCCGGTCCCAGCGGGGATGAGGTGGCCCAGGATGACGTTCTCCTTGAGGCCGACGAGTTGGTCGACCTTGCCGGCAAGGGCCGCCTCCGTGAGCACCTTGGTCGTCTCCTGGAAGCTCGCCGCGGAGATGAAGCTCGAACTCTGAACGCTCGCCTTCGTAATGCCGAGCAGCTGAGTGCTTGACGTCGCGAACTTCGGCTTGGTGCCCTTGGCGGGAGTGCCGCCGAGCGCCTCGATCTGAGCATTCGCCTGGGCCAGCACATCCTTCGGCACAACGCTGCCGACGGCGAACTCGCTGTCGCCCTTGTCGGTGATCTTGAGGCCGCTGGCGAGCTTCTCATTCGCCTGCCGGAACTCGAACTTGTCGAGCACGCTGCCAGGGAGGAGGTCGGTGTCGCCCACGGTCTCGACCTTCACCTTTCGCAGCATCTGCGACACGATGATCTCGATGTGCTTGTCGTCGATGTCCACTCGCTGGCTTCGATAGACGTTCTGGATCTCGCGGACGAGGTACTTCTGCACCTCCTCCTCGCCAGAAATCCGCAGGATGTCGTGGGGCACGAGGGGGCCGTCGACGAGGGCCTCGCCGGCCTTCACATAGTCGCCCGGGTGCACCCGGAGGTGCTTGCCGTGGGTGACGAGGTGCTCGCGCTCGATACCGCTCTCGTTGCGGACGATGATCGTCCGCTTTCCGCGGCGTTTCTCACCGCTCACCTCCACCTTGCCGTTGATCTCGGCCATGATCGCCGGATCCTTCGGCTTGCGGGCCTCGAAGATCTCCGTGACCCGCGGCAGACCGCCGGTGATGTCCTGCGTGCCGGATGCCTCTCGGGGCGTCTTGGCCAGGACATGACCCGCCGCAACCTGCTCGCCGGGAGAGGCCTCGAGGTAGGCTTTCTCGGGCAGGTAATAGAAGTCGAGGATCTTGCCCGATTCGTCCTCGAGGACGATCTGGGGGTGGTAGATGCCCTTGTGCTCCATCACCATGCGTCGCACGTGGCCGCTGGGGTCCTTCTCCACCCGGAGGGTCTCACCTTCGATCACGTCCTCGTAACGAACCTTGCCCGCCACCTCGGAGAGGATCGGGATCGAGTGCGGATCCCACTGCACCAGGACCGTACCCGGCTTGACCTCGTCGTTCTCCTGGACCTTGAGAATGGCGCCGGCGGGGATGTCGAACTTCTCGAGTTCGGCCCCCTTGGCGTCGATGATCGCAATTTCGCCATTGCGGGCGAGGACGATCTGCTCACCTTGCTCATTCTGCACGGTGCGCAGGCGGGTGAACTTCACGGTGCCTGCCCGCTTCGCCCGGCTCTCGCTCTCCTCAATGGCCCGCTGGCCGACGCCGCCGATGTGGAACGTCCGCATCGTCAACTGCGTGCCCGGCTCGCCGATGCTCTGCGCGGCGATGATGCCGACGGCCATCCCCTCCTCGACCATCGATCCCGTCGACAGATCCATGCCGTAGCAGAGACGGCAGACGCCCAGCGGCGCCTCGCAGGTCAGCGCGCTGCGAACCTGGATCTTGTCGAGGCCGAGTTCCTCGATCCGGCGGGCCACCTTGGGGGTGATCAGCTCGTCCTCGTGGACCACCACCTCGTCGGTGATCGGGTTGACGATGTTGGCCCGGCTGACGCGGCCGCGGATGCTGTCGGCGAGACTCACCTCCACCTTCTCGCCCCGGTAGATGACCGTCTTCTCGATGCCTTGCGTGGTGCCGCAGTCGTGCATCGTGACGACGACGTTTTGGGCCACGTCGGCGAGCTTGCGGGTGAGATAGCCGGAGTCGGCCGTCTTGAGCGCCGTGTCAGCCAGACCCTTACGAGCGCCGTGTGTCGAGCTGAAATACTCGAGGACGGTCAGTCCCTCGCGGAAGTTCGCCTTGATCGGCGTCTCGATGATCTTGCCCGACGGCTTGGCCATCAAGCCGCGCATGCCGGCCAACTGACGGATCTGCTCGACGCCGCCTCGCGCGCCGGAGTGGGCCATCAGGAAGATCGGATTGACGTATCCCGAACGGCGTCGCTCGCTGGCGGTATCTTTTTCCAGCTCGGCCATCATGTCCTTGGTGATCTGCTCGCGCGCGTGGGTCCAGGCGTCGAGAACCTGGTTGTACCGCTCGCCGTCCGTGATCATGCCACGCTGATACTGCTTCATGATCTTGAGGACGCTCTTCTCGGCATCGCCGATGATCCGTCCCTTGTTGGCGGGCGTGATCAGGTCGTCGGTCGCGAAGGAGAGGCCGCTGCGCGTGCTCCAACTGAAGCCGACGCGATTCATGTTGTCGAGAAGATCGATCGTCTTGCGCCGGCCGAGCGCCTGGTAGCAGTCGGAAATCACCCGAGCCAGTTCGCTCGACCGCATGGGGATGTTGTAGAAGAGCATCCCCTCGGGAAGGATCGAGTTGAAGAGCACGCGGCCGACGGTGGTCTCGATGACCGCTCCGGGTTGCCCCTGCGACTCGTTCTCGGTCTTCAGCCGCCGACCGGCGGGCAGTTTGACGCGGATCTTCGCGTGGGTGTCGACCTTGCCCAGTGAATGGGCGAGCTCGACCTCCGCCACGTTCTTGAAGACCATGCCCTCGCCTTTGCAGCCAGGCAGTTGCATCGTGAGGTAGTAGCAGCCCATCACCACGTCCTGCGAGGGGCTGATGATCGGGGCGCCGTTGGCAGGGCTGAAGATGTTGTTGGTGGCCAGCATCAGCGTATGTGCCTCGACCTGGGCCTCGATCGAGAGCGGCAGGTGGACGGCCATCTGGTCGCCGTCGAAGTCGGCGTTGAATCCCTTGCAGACGAGAGGGTGAAGCTTGATGGCGTTCCCTTCGACGAGGATCGGCTCGAACGCCTGGATGCCCATGCGGTGCAGGGTCGGCGCGCGATTGAGCAGCACGGGATGATTGCGGATGACCTCCTCGAGGATGTCCCACACCTCGGCGTCCTTGCGCTCGAGCATCTTCTTCGCGCTCTTGATCGTGTCGGCATGGCCGAGTTCCTTGAGCCGCCGGATGATGAACGGCTGGTAGAGCTCGAGCGCGATCTTCTTGGGCAGCCCGCACTGGTGGAGACGGAGCGTCGGGCCGACGACGATCACGCTGCGGGCGGAGTAGTCGACGCGCTTGCCGAGCAGGTTCTCGCGGAAGCGGCCCTGCTTCCCCTTGATCATGTCGGTAAGGCTCTTGAGCGGACGGTTGCTCGATGCGAGGACCGGCCGTTTGCAGCGGTTGTTGTCGAACAGCGCGTCGACCGACTGCTGCAGCATCCGCTTCTCGTTGCGGATGATCACCTCGGGCGCGTTGAGGTCGACGAGTTTCTTGAGGCGGTTGTTGCGGTTGATGATGCGGCGATAGAGGTCATTGAGGTCGCTGGTGGCGAAGTTGCCCGAGTCGAGCATCACGAGCGGGCGTAAGTCGGGCGGGATCACAGGGATCACGTCGAGGACGATCCATTCCGGCTTGTTCTCGCTGTCGCGGATGGCCTCCACGATCTTCAGGCGATTGACGAGATCCTTCTTCTTCTGCTTCGAGTTGGTCGTGGCCAACTCTTCGCGCAGCTCCTTCGAGAGTGTGACGAGGTCGAGCGAGAGCAGGAGCTTGCGGACCGCCTCCGCGCCCATTTCGGCCTCGAAAGCGCCGTCGCCATAGGTGGCGCGGGCCTCGCGATACTCTTCCTCGGTGAGCAGTTGCTGCTTCTTGAGGGGCGTGTCTTTCGGATCGAGCACCACATAGTCCTGGAAATAGATCACCTTCTCCAGGCTCGATGTCTTCATGTCGAGCAGGGCGCCGAGCCGGCTCGGCATCGCCTTGAAAAACCAGATATGGACCACCGGTGCCGCCAGCTCGATGTGTCCCATGCGCTTGCGGCGGACGCGGCTATGCGTGACTTTGACCCCGCACCGGTCGCAGATCATCCCCTTGTACTTCATGCCGCGGTACTTGCCGCAGGAGCACTCCCAGTCCTTCTCTGGTCCGAAGATCTTCTCGCACATCAGTCCGTCCTTCTCGGGACGGTAGGTGCGGTAGTTGATGGTTTCGGGCTTCTTCACCTCACCGAACGACCAACTGCGGATGTCGTGCGGTCGGGCCAGGCTGATCTTCACGGCCGAGTAATCGTTGACGCGATCGTAGGTGGATTCACCGATGCTCACGTGTCGTCTCCCTTGTTGCTGGCCGAAATCTCTGTTGCTGGCCGAAATCTCTGTTGCTGGCCGAAATCTCTGTTGCTGGCCGTACCCGACATCCGAAACCCCGGCGATGCGTCGAACCCGCTCATTCGCTCCGCCGCAAACCCTCGAACCTGCCGCGAACATCCGCCGGCATGACCACGAGTCGAACCACCTTCGCGATACGCCGCGGACTAGACCCTTCGCTTCTCGAGCTGCATGTTCAGGGCCAACCCGCGAATCTCGTTGGTGAGCACGTCGAAGCTGGCAGGGGTGCCGGCCTCGAGGGTATTTTCCCCCTTTACCATGCTCTCGTAGATCTTCGTGCGTCCCTCGACGTCGTCGCTCTTGACCGTCAGGAGTTCCTGCAGGATGTAGGCGGCGCCGTACGCCTCGAGGGCCCAAACCTCCATCTCGCCGAACCGCTGGCCGCCAAAACGCGCCTTGCCGCCGAGAGGCTGCTGCGTGATGAGCGAGTACGGGCCGGTGGACCGGGCATGGACCTTGTCGTCGACGAGGTGGTGGAGCTTGAGCATGTAGATGTAGCCAACCGTCGTTTCCTGCTCGAGCCGCTCACCGGTCCTGCCGTCGTAGAGCTGGGCCTTGCCGTGCCGGGGCAGCCCGGCCTTGTCGAGCACGACGTTGATCTCGTCCTCCGTGGCGCCATCGAACACGGGCGTGATCGCCTGGAAGCCGAGCTTCATGCCGGCCCAGCCGAGGTGGGTCTCGAGGATCTGGCCGACGTTCATGCGGCTGGGCACGCCCAGGGGATTGAGCAGGATTTGCACCGGCGTACCGTCCGCGAGGAAGGGCATGTCCTCCTTCGGCAGGATCTTCGCGATCACGCCCTTGTTGCCGTGCCGGCCGGCCATCTTGTCGCCGACGGAGATCACACGCCGCGCGGCGACGTAGACCTTGACCATCTGGAGCACGCCGGGACGGAGCTCGTCGCCACGCTTCATGCTGTTGAGCCGCCGATCGCGGGCGTCGATGGCCTCCTCCACGGTCGGCCACAGCGTCTTGTGGAGCTTCTCGACGTCGGTCTTCCGCTGCGGTGAGCGAAGATCGAGTTCATCGAGCTTGAAGGCGGCGGCCCGCTCCGCCACGAGCTTGTGATCCTGATTGCGGACCAGCGGGCTGCCGTCGGCCGCCGTGAGGGGCTTCTGCAGCACCTTTTCGATTTCGGTGACGAGATGGCCGAAGGTTTCGGCGATCTGGGCGTTGCCGGCGTTTTCCGCCTCCTTGAGCTGTTTCTCGAACTCGCGACGCTCCTCCTCCGAGAGGCTCATCCGCCGCGAGAACTTCTCCGCCGCGATCACCACGCCCTCCACGCCGGATGGCACCTCCAGCGAGTCGTTCTTCACGTCTTCGCCGGCTCGGCCGAAGATGGCATGCAGCAGCTTCTCTTCCGGCGTGAGCTCCGTCTTGCTCTTCGGCGAGACCTTGCCCACGAGGATGTCGCCGGGGCGGACGTACGTCCCGATCCGCACGATGCCGCTCTCGTCGAGGTTGTGGAGGGCCCGTTCGCCCACGTTGGGGATGTCGCGGGTGAACTCCTCACGCCCGAGTTTCGTGTCACGGATTTCGATGTCGTACTCCTCGATGTGAATCGAGGTGTAGACGTCGTTTTCCACCAGCTCCTCGCTGATGATGATGGCGTCCTCGAAGTTGAATCCATCCCAGGCCATGAAGCCGACGAGGACGTTACGGCCGAGCGCCAGCTCCCCCTTGTAGGTGGCTGCACCGTCGGCCAGTACATCGCCCTTCTCGACCTTCTGGCCGAGTTGCACGATGGGCTTCTGATTCTGGCAGGTCCGCTCGTTGAGACCGACGTACTTTCGCAGCTTGTAGGCGTCGATCGTGCCGCCGCCGGATGTCGGCGTCACCTCGATCGACTCGGCGTCTACGAAGGTGACCGTTCCCTTGCGGGCGGCGCGGACGATCAGCCCCGAGTTGACGGCGACGTCCCGCTCCATGCCGGTGGCGACGATCGGCGGTTCGGTGACGAGCAGCGGGACCGCCTGCCGCTGCATGTTGGAGCCCATCAGCGCGCGGTTCGCGTCGTCATGCTCGAGGAAGGGGATGAGGCCCGCGGAGACACCCACCATCTGGCTCGGCGCCACGTCGATGTACTCGATCTTCTCGGCGGGCACGAGCACGAAGTCGCCGCGGTAGCGGGCGATGATCGTCTCACCCTCGAGCCGGCCATCGACGACGGTGGCGTCCGCGGGGGCCAGGTGCGCCTCGTGCTCCTCGTCGGCCCGCAGCCAGACAACGTCGTCGGTGAGCTTGGTCTTGGAGATCTTCCGGTAGGGCGTCACGAGGAAGCCGTAGGAATCGACCCCCGAATAGATCGCCAGGCTGGAGATGAGGCCGATGTTCGTGCCTTCCGGCGTCTCGATCGGGCAGATCCGGCCGTAGTGGGAGATGTGCACGTCGCGGACCTCGAAGCCGGCGCGCTTGCGGTTCAAGCCGCCCGGTCCGAGCGCGGAGAGCCGACGCTCGTGGGTCAGCATCGAGAGCGGGTTGGTCTGGTCGACCACCTGGGAGAGCTCGCCGCGGCCGAAGAAGTACTCGATGGCCGCGGAGATGCTCTTGGGATTGATGAGCGTCCGCGGCGACATCTCGGCCACGTCCTTGAGGCTCATGCGCTCCTGGACGGTGCGGCGCAGCTTCAGGAACCCCTTGCGGAGTTCGTCACTGGCGAGCTCGTCGATCGTGCGGAGCCGACGATTGCCAAGGTGGTCGATGTCGTCGACCTCGACTTCGCCCTCTCCCTCGCTCAACTGCAGCATGTACTGGATCGCCGCGATCAGGTCGTCGGCGCGGAGAGTCATTTCCGTCTCGGGCACGGAGAGACCCAGCTTCCGGTTGATGCGGAAGCGACCGACACGGCCGAGGCGGTAGCGGTTGGTATCCTTGAACTTTTCGTCGAAGAGCGTCCTGGCCTTGTCGAGAGCCGGGGGATTGCCCGGCCGCAGCCGCTGGTAGATCCGCACGAGGGCGTCTTCGTGACTGGGGGCGACGCCCGTCCGCTTTCGCGACTCGTCGGCATCCTCCTTGAGGCTGTTCATGAGGAGCGGCACCTTCTGCTCCTGCATCACCTCGACGGCCGGCAGCCCCGACGTGCAGATGAGTTCCGCCATGTCGTGCGTGATCTTCGCGCCGGCATCCACGATGATCTCGCCGGCCCGCTCGCTGCCCTTGGGATAGACGATGTCATCGACGGCGATCCGCCCCTCGAGCTTGGAGACGCTCCGCGCCCCGGACACCTTTTCCTTGGTGGTCTTGTAGAAAAGCTTCAGGATCTCGGAATCACGACTGAACTTCGGGTCCATCGCCCGCAACAGCGTCAGTGCCGAGAACTTGCCGCTCTGATCGATGCGGACCTGGAGAGTGTCCTTCTTCGAGACATTGAGCTCGATCCAACTGCCGCGTTCCGGGATGATCCGGCAGTTGTACGTCTTGCGGTCCGTCGACTCGGTGTCGGCGACGAAGTCGATGCCCGGGGAGCGGTGCAACTGGCTGACAACGACGCGTTCGGCACCGTTGATGATGAACTCACCACCGCCGAGCATGATCGGGATGTCGCCGAGATAGACCTCCTCCTCGATCGGCTGCTCCCGGGTCAGACGCAGGAGAACACGCAACGGCCGTCCGTAGGTGAGCCGCAGCTGCCGGCACTCGTCGGGATCGTAACGGGGCTTGCCGAGGTCGTAGCGGACATACTCGAGCTTGACAGTCTTGTCGTAGCTCTCGATCGGAAAGATTTCCCGCAGCACTCCCTCGATGCCGTGATCCTTGCGCTTTGTCGCCGGTACGTCGTACTGCAGGAAGGCGTCGTAGAATCGCGTCTGGATTTCGGTCAGGTCGGGGATGGAATGGCTGGCGCGGCGACTGCCGAAGTGTCGAACCTCGGTGGGCTGGAGACGGCGGACGGCGCGAGTGGCCATGGAGAAATGGCTCCTGGAAGACTAGGGGATGACGTAGCCAGGGCGGGCAGCGGCGCAATCCCGGCCATAGAGAGAAGCCGGTAGGGGCGTACGCGACCCGAACCGCGGCTCACCAGATGGGGCCAGGACAAGCAACGATGCCGACCAGACGGGGAAGGAGCGAAAGGAGCGGGGGCCGATCAGCAGGAACGAGCAAATACTATACCAATTGGCAGGCGGAAGACAAAGCCTCCGCCTGCCAGCGGGCTGCCTGCATTCTTACTTGATCGAGACCTTGGCTCCCGCCTCTTCCAGCTCCTTCTTGAGCTTCTCGGCGTCGGCCTTGGAAATGCCTTCCTTGACCTTTGCGGGGGCGCCTTCGACGAGGTCCTTCGCCTCCTTGAGACCCAGGCCCGTGGCAGCGCGGACGACCTTGATCACGCCGATCTTATTGTCGCCAAACGCGTCGAGGACCACGTCGAACTCGGTCTTCTCGGCGGCTGCTTCGGCGGCACCGCCACCAGCTGCGCCACCTGCAGGGGCGGCCATCATGACGGCGCCACCGGCGGCCGGCTTGATCCCGTGGACCTCGTCGAGGTAGTCCGACAGTTCCTTGGCGGCCTTCAGGGACAGCGCGACGATCTTGTCGCCAAGGTCCTTGGTTTCCTTGGAGAATTCGCGGGTTGCTTCAGCCGTTGCCATCGCTCGAGATCCTTTCCCTTCAAAAATGACCGCCGTTTGCGGGGCGGTCGGTGGCGTGTGATGTGAGTTGAGGTCGGGATTTCCCGTGGGCCGGGGGGAAATCAATGCCGGGGGGAATCCAATGTCATACCATGAACTTTTCCCGAGTGAAGCCCTCCCCGAAAATTCGCGGAGGTCGGCCGCTGCCTCGGCCGTCGGAGGCGGGGTCAGGCGGCCGGCCCGCCCGCCGCCGTGCCCTTCTCCAGATCGTCGACACGCGAGGCCAGCTGGCCGGCCAGCGTGCCGCCGGCCGAAAGAATCTGTCCGGAGAGGGTGGCTGCCAGGCCGGAAATCTGCCCGGAGAGGATCGACAACTGCTCGCCGCGGGTGGGCCACTTGGCCACCCGCTTGACGTCGGCCGCCTCCAGGCGGGCGCCGTCCAGTGCGCCGCCGCGGCATTCGAAGCCGTCGAAGTCTTTGACTGCCGTGAGGCGATCGAGTTCCTTGGCAAGATCCACGACGTCCTCGCCGCCCCAGGCGATGGCGAGCATGCCCTCTGCCTTGGTGAACGCGGGCGCGAGCGGGGTGTCGGCCGTCGCACGCCTCGCCAGGCTGTTCTTCACGAGGTGGAGATGGATGCGCTTCTTTCGGAGGGTTGAGCGCAGTTGCGAGGTTTTCTGCGCGTCGAGTCGGCCGAGGCTGACAACGACGACCTCGGCGACGTTGACCAGCCGCTTCTTGAGGTCTTCGACCAGCATGTCCTTGACGAGCTTGCTCATGACGGGATTTCTTTATGCGAGAGGGGCTGAGTCAACCGGGGGAAAGCGCCGAAATAACTACCGGAGCACGTGGTCAGGCCGCGACCATGACGCCGGGCGTCATCGTTGCGGAAATGGAAATGCTCTTCACGAACTGACCGCGGACGCTCGAAGGCTGCATCGACTGGATGTGCTCGATGAACGCCTTGATGTTGGCGACGAGTTGGCCGGCGTCGAAGCTGGCCTTGCCGACGACGGCGTGCACGATCCCGGTCGGGTCGTTGCGGAATTCGACCTTGCCCGCCTTATATTCGCCGACGGTCTTGCCGATGTCGGCGGTGACCGTGCCGGCGCGGGGGCTCGGCATGAGGCCCCGAGGCCCGAGCACCTTTCCGAGCGGGCCGACGAGCCCCATCATGTCGGGGGCGGCGATGCAGACATCGAAGTCCGTCCAGCCTTCCTTGATCCGCTTGGCGAGGTCTTCGCCGCCCACGGCCTCGGCACCCGCGGCCTTCGCGTCTTCGGCAAGGTTGCCCTTCGCGAACACGACCACACGCTTCGACTTGCCGATCCCATGCGGAAGCACGAGCGACCCGCGGATGATCTGATCGGCCTGCTTGGGATCAATCCCGAGCCGCATGTGAATCTCGACCGTCTGATCGAACTTGGTCGGCGGAAAGCTCTTGATGATGCCGACCGCCTCGGGCAGCGGGAGCGGAGCGTCGGACTTGGGCTTCAAGGCGAGCATCGCTCGCATGCGCTTGGACAGTGACACGGCGGGAATCCTGCTTCTCTGGAACTGGCTACTTTGGACCGGAACAGTTTGGGTAACGAATGCTCTTGCACGGAACACCGGACGACACGCCGAAAAACGACGTCAGTCCGGAGCTAACCTTCGACGGTGATGCCCATACTGCGGGCTGTCCCCTCGATCATTCGGCGGGCGTGCTCGCCGTCACGGGCATTGAGGTCGGGCGTCTTGAGTCGCACGATCTCGTCGACCTGCGCCTGGGAGACCTTGCCGACCTTTTCCTTGTTCGGCGTGCCGGAGCCCTTGGCGAGGCCGGCGGCCTTCTTGAGCAAGGCCGCGGCGGGCGGGCTCTTTGTCACGAAATCGAAGGAGCGGTCATTGTAGACGGTGACGACCACCGGGATGGGCATGCCGGCAGCTTCCCGGGTGCGGTCGTTGAACTGCGACACGAACTGCCCGAGGTTGATGCCGAATCGGCCCAGTGATGTGCCCACCGGGGGGGCGGGAGTTGCCTGGCCGCCCGGCACCTGAAACTTCGCCTGACCCACCATCTGCTTTGCCATCGTCCTGCCCTTTGTTGCTTCCCGTATTCGTCCGTCCCGAGCGGCGTTGCCGCCGTCGTCACACAGTCTCGATCTGCCAGTATTCGATGTCCACGGGCGTGGACCGACCGAAGATGCTCAGCATCACCGTCACGCGGCCGTTGGCCTCGTCGATCTGTTCGACTTCGCCCTCGAAATTCTCGAAGGTGCCTTCGGTGATCTTCACCTTGTCCCCCTTCTTGAAGGCAATCTTGAGCTTCGGCGCCTCGTCCGCCTTGACCTCGGCCTTGGACAGCAGTTTCGCCACGTCCTGCGGGAGCATCGGGCTGGGACGCCCGGCCGAGCCGGTGAAGTCGCCGATGCCGCCCGTTTCACGCACGAGGTACCAGGTTTCGTCGTTGAGCAGCATGTTGACGAGGATGTAACCCGGGTAGAGCTTCCGCCAGACGACCCGCTTCTTGCCGCCCTTGAAGTCGGTGACCTGCTCCTTCGGGACGACGACGTCCCCGAAAAACTTCTCGAGGCCCTGCAGCTGGATTCGTCGGACGAGAGCCTCCTTGATGGAGTCCTCGCGGTTGCTCTGGACTTTCAGGATGTACCATTCCCTGTCGCCCGCCGGCGGCTCCGCGGCGGCGCTCACCGTCTCGACCGGCTTGGCGTCTTCGCTGCCGGAAAATGGGTCGGCCAACTCAGCGGGTGTGCCGTCGTCGTCGTCGACCTCGGGCGGCGGCACGGCGGCCGCAGCGGAGTCGTCATGGACGGGCGGCGTGTCGTGGGGACGGGCGTCGACGGCCGGGGCGTCCGCCTGCGAGCCTGTTTCGTGTGGATGCTGGACGTTCATGAGCTGCGAACCGCCTGGGAATATCAGCGTGTGCCTTGGATGGCCCGGAGGACGAACCACCAGAACAGATCGTATGCCGCGAGAATCGCCGCGAGGGCGAATATCAAGAAGATAACCACCGCGGAGCTCCGAATCACCTCGTCCGCGGTCGGCCAGGAGACTTTCGCCATTTCGGCCTCGACGGCGATCAGGAAGTCGGCGAACGGCGGATAGTTAACCAGGCGGAAGAGGATCCACAGGCCGACCGCGAGGAGCACGCCCGGGACGAGAAACCGGAGCACGCCGAGGTCGGTTGCGCTCGTTCCGGCGGTGCCGACGAACCAGACGGGCAGCAGCTGCGCCAGCCGCCAGATGCCGGTTGCCAGCGTGATCGCCAGCGCCGCAAACGTCACTTGCCGGGCGATACGGCCCTGGGTCCGCTTGTAGACGCCGAAGCTCAGGAGGTCTCTCCAGAGCGTGCCGCCCGCGGCTTGATTGTGTTCGATGCCTGCCATGCTCGCTCACATCCGTGACAAAATGGACTCGTGACTGATGGACTCGTGACCGTCCGATCGCCGGCTCCGCCGGCGATCGTCCCTCGACACCCTCATCCTCTGCCCGTGACTACCCTTTACGCGGAGCGGAGTCGCGGTGGCCGAAGCCACCGCGGCGCCGAGCCGGCCGCCCATTTCTGCTGCAGGGGCGGCGGGGATCGAACTCGCAACCTCTGGTTTTGGAGACCAGCGCTCTGCCAGTTGAGCTACGCCCCTGTGGGTACGGGGCCCCGGGTCACCCCGGAGCCCCGCCCGCTTGTGTTTTGCCTCGCCGGGCTGCACGCCCCGGATCGAGTCCGCTCCGGGGCTTGGTCCCCGGACTCTCCCTCCGGGGCTTGGCCCCCGGACTCAGTTGGTTGGTCAATCCAAGATCTTGGTGACGACGCCCGAGCCGACCGTCTTGCCACCCTCGCGGATGGCAAACCGCACGCCGTCGTCCATCGCGATCGGTACCATGAGTTCGACTTCCATCTTGACGTTGTCGCCCGGAGAGCACATTTCAACGCCGCCGAGGAGCTTTGTTGAGCCGGTGACGTCGGTCGTCCGGAAGTAGAACTGGGGTCGATAGCCCGCGAAGAAGGGGGTGTGGCGACCGCCTTCCTCCTTCGAAAGCACGTAGACCTCGCACTCGAACTTCTTGTGCGGCTTGATCGAGCCTGGCTTGGCCAGAACCTGGCCACGCTCGATGCCATCACGGGCGACGCCACGAAGGAGGCAGCCCACGTTGTCGCCAGCTTGTCCGCTGTCGAGCACCTTCTTGAACATCTCGACGCCAGTCACGGTCGTCTTCTCGGCCTTTTCCTTGAGGCCGATGATCTCGACTTCGTCACCGACCTTCACCATGCCGCGCTCGATACGGCCGGTCGCCACCGTGCCACGGCCTTCGATGGAGAACACGTCCTCGATCGCCATCAGGAACGGCTTGTCGAGCTCGCGCGTCGGCTCGGGGATGTAGCTGTCGACCGCCGCGAGCAGGTCGGCGATGCACTTGTTCTTCTCGGGGTCGGCTGGACTGTCATAGGCGGGCTTGCCGGCACCGCGGATGATCGGCACGTCGTCGCCAGGGAAGCCGTACTTCGTCAGCAGTTCGCGGATTTCCATCTCGACGAGGTCGAGCAGCTCCGGATCGTCGACCAGATCGACCTTGTTGAGGAAGACCACCAGCGCCGGCACGCCGACCTGCTTGGCCAGCAGGATGTGCTCGCGGGTCTGGGGCATCGGCCCGTCGGCCGCGCTCACGACCAGGATGGCACCGTCCATCTGTGCGGCGCCGGTGATCATGTTCTTGATGAAGTCGGCGTGGCCGGGGCAGTCGATGTGGGCATAGTGACGCTTGTCGGTCTCATACTCCACGTGGCTGACGGCGATCGTCACCGTCTTGGTTTCGTCGCGCACCGTGCCGCCCTTGGCGATGTCGGCGTAGCTCTTGGCGACGGCCAGGTTCTTGGCCGCCTGTACGGCGACGAGCGCACCCGTCAGCGTGGTCTTGCCGTGGTCGATGTGCCCGATCGTGCCGACGTTGACGTGGGGCTTTGTCCGCGTGAACGAATCCTTTGCCATGCTTTACTCCCTCGGTCTTCCTCTCTGGTGGCTGCAGGCGGCCGCCTGCTTCGGTTGTGAATCTCGAAAACGGTGAGTCGTGAAACGCTCGGGCCAGGTTTTGTACGAAAAAAAAGCCGGTTTGTCTTGGGCCTATCGTCTGACGGCCGTTTTTTCGGGGTGCCGGCAGTGGACAGCGGCCCGGGTGGGGGCTGGCGGCAGGGGGCAGGGCGGAAAGCTGCTGATGGGACTTGAACCCATGACCTCGTCCTTACCAAGGACGCGCTCTACCAACTGAGCTACAGCAGCGGAAGTGTGTCGGGCAGGCGGGCCATCGGCAGGGAAGCGGGGAGGACTTGAGGAGACTTGGTACGGGCCGTTCGCGACTGGGTGCAGATTACTCGGAACAGGCGGCCGGAGCGAGTTCGACGATCACGGCCGTGGCCGCACGAGTGCGGAAAACGCGGGAAAAGCGGGTAGAGGGAATCGAACCCTCGTCTTTAGCTTGGAAGGCTATTGCTCTACCATTGAGCTACACCCGCATTGAGCTACACCCGCATCGAGCTACACCCGCATCGAGCGACAGCCGCGTCCGCCCTGCTTCACCCGCACGGAAGCCGACCGACGACAGCCGCCATGGGCCATGCCGATCGCCTCGGTCCGGTCGCCGACAGTCATCCCGCGACGGCCTCCGCGAACCCGGTGGCGCGCGTGGCAATGGGGAGTGCAGGATTCGAACCTGCGAAGGATAAATCCATCAGATTTACAGTCTGACCCCTTTGACCGCTCGGGAAACTCCCCGCTTCTGCCCGGCCCTGGACGGGGCTGGGAGGGCGAATGATGCCTGACATGCGTGCTGGTGCCGGTTCGAGGTCGGGCGGCCGTCTGGATGGCGTCGGGACGTCGGTGCGGATCGTTGCGGCTGCCCACCGGCAGCGGCTGAAAGTCTCCTTGGTTGGGCTCCGGCATTGAACCGGCGCGGCGACGGAAAACCGCGAGTCCCCCGCGAGGGAGGACGGCTGAGCTAGCGGCGGGAGTTGAACCCGCAACCTGCTGATTACAAATCAGCTGCTCTGCCAATTGAGCTACGCTAGCGGTCGGGGAAACCGCGGAAAACCCCCTATCGTAAGCATTCGCCGCGCCCGTGCAAGACGGTTTGCCCCCGCCCCCTTCAGGAAAACGACAGTTCCAGGACGGAAAAGTCGTCGTTGAAATCGTCTCGCCCTGCCACGGTGCGGATGTGTTCCAGCAGGGCATCGAGCCGCGACATCCCATCTTCTGGGGGGATTGCGGCGGCGGCCGCGAAGGCATCGAACCCCCACATCGCCCCGTCCGGCTTGTGCACCTCGAAGCCGCCGTCGCTCGTGATCAGCAGCCGGCTCCCCGGTGGAACTTCGGCTTCCGCGGCTGCGAAGGACAGGCCCTCCACCGCGCCGATCAGCGGCCCGTCGGAGGCGAGCCGGGCGACGCTCGCGGTCGTCGGTGCCGACGCGGTCGAGGCATCTGGTGCGAATAGCAAGGCCGCGGGATGGCCGCCGCCCGCCCAGCGGATGCTCCTCGAAGACATGCGGTACACGCCGTACCAGATTGTGAAAAACATGTCGTTGTGCCGCTCCATGGGGAAGGCCCTGTTCAGTGCGGCCAAAACGGCCCCTGGATCGCGGAAATCGGTGTGCGGCAGCGCCTCGCTACGCACTGCATTGAGTGCCGAGACGCTCAGCAGGGCGGCGCCGACGCCGTGGCCGCAGACGTCGAGCAGGTAGCATGCGAGGTGCTCCTCGTCGATCGCGTGGTAGCCGAACGCATCGCCGCCGAGCTCCGCGGAGGGAACGAATCGCCAGTCGAGATCGACCGGACCGATCCGCTGGGGTGGCGGAAGGAGCGACCGCACATAGCGCGCCGCAGCGGCCAGATCGTTGGCCAGCACCTGACGGCTGGCCTCGAGGGCGCGGAACGCCTCGTTGCGCTCCCGCAAGGCCAGATAGCCGCGGGAGTGGTGGCGGAGCCGGGCGAGCAGTTCCAGGCGGTCGGGCAGCTTGACGAGGTAGTCGTTCGCCCCGCGGGCGAAGGCTTCCGCTTTGACGGCGGGCTCCTCCTTTGTCGAGAGCACGATGATCGGCACCTCCTGGAACCGCGGGTCGGCCCGAAACCGTGAGACGACGTCGAGTCCGCCCACGACCGGCATGACAAGATCCTGGAGGATCACGGAGGGGCCGACTTCCGCCGCGGCCTCCAGGGCGGCGGAGGCATCGCGACAGAAATGGAAGGCGACGTCGTCTTCCCCGGCCAGCAAACGCCGCACCGCCTCGCCGATGATCGGCTGGTCGTCTACCAGCAGCACGGTCGTGCCGGGCTTTGCGGTGGAACTGGAGGGTGCTTGGGGCATGTCGGGCCGCCTCGGGAAGGGATGAGGCCCCGATCCTAGCAGGCCGTGGCTCGCGTCGTCGGCTGCCTGGGGCGGTCACGAGCGGCGATAAGCCCCGGCTTTTTGCCCTGCGTCGCCGTGCGAAACGGCCAGGGTGCTGTTCCGAGGCCGGCCGAGAGACGGCTGTGACCGACCGGAGCGGGCCGGGGGGCGTCACTTCTTCTTGGCGCGGCAGGTCGGCGGCGCTGCGAGCGAGAAGACCAGCACTTCCTCGCCCGTGATCGTGGAGATGTCGTGATGCACGCTGACCAGCTTCACGCCTGCCGCATCCTCCACGATCGACTCGAGCCGGGGGCGGCCGGTGGCCACCATGTGGTTGCGGACCTGCTTGAGCAGGTGGCGTCCGTTGCCGGTGTCAGGGTCGGTGCCGTTGCCTCCGACGGGGCCTCCGCCCTCCCCTCGCGCGTTCTGGCCGTCGCCGGAACGCGGTATGAGCAACTGTCGCTCCGCCGGCGTCAGCACGCCCTGCAGCCGCACGACCATCAGCGATCCGACCAGATGCGCGTGGATGTCGCGCGGTCCGCGACCGAGGAAATCCTGCTGGAACCGGGAGATGCCGTCACAGACGGCGGCCTCGATTTCGCCTTGGGATTTCAATCGCTACCTCGCATCGGGAAAGCTCTGTGATGGACGGGCCGGCGGCCGGTCGCAGCCCTGCGGCCGGGCATCGGATCTGCGCGACGGGCCGCTAGCGGCGGCGGGCTGTTTCGCCGTCGACGGTCGTGGTCCGCGGCCTCGCGGCGGCACCATTGCCGTCGGTGGTCGCCTCGCCATTGCAGATCCGGTCCCACACCTCGCGGCGGTGGATCGGCATCCGCGTGTCGGCCTCGAAGCCCAGCCGCACCCGGCCGCCCTCGATCTCCAGGATCGTGATCTCGAGGACGACCTCGAGATCCTCAGGCCGACCGATCACGACGCTTTCGCGGTTCTTCCTCGTGAGCACCAACATGGGGCACCTTCTTCATGGTTACGGGTCCCTCCAGGCAGCTTCCTTCGCGGACGGCTCCGTTGCCGCCAGCTCCATTCGAATACGGGACCATCTGCACACGGGCCTGCGGAGGCGCGTACAGATGGCGGTGTGACGGGTCGCTCCGCAGATGGTCGTCGACGGGCACGCCGAGGGCGGGAAGCGGCTGGCCGAGCAGGAACAGCTCGACACGCGGGCCGGTCGTGAGCGTCTTCAGCACGCTCCCGGTCTCGGCGTCGACGTGGGCCATCGCGCCGCGAAGTTCGACGCCGGCGTGGCACCGCACGTGGCTCCGCAGGGAGTCGAGCGATTGATCGAACAGGTATTGGTGGAAGTCCTCCACGCGTGCCGAACCCTCCGCCTTGGCGGCCAGGCGCCGTTCGACACCGGAAAAGGACTCGTGCAGGCAGACCACCATCCAACCGTCGTGCGACACCACCATGACGCTGCGCGGAGTGCGGCCCAGGAGCAGGTGTTCGAAGGACCCCGCCGCCTGCGCCACCTGCCGGGCGAGGTGATCGTCGCTCGCGCAACTCATGAAGGGGTGTCTCATGCAGTCCTCGTGAGGCGTCTTCGGTGGCGTCGCAGCCGCGGTGTGGTCGTGGAAAAGCTGTCGTTGCGGAAAAACAGACTGGTCCAGAAACAAAAAAAGCCGGCGGGGGAGAACGCCCGAAGGCACTCTCTCTCGCCGGCTTACGCTTCGTCGGACCTTCCGGATCGGGCCGGAATGCCCCGCGACTCGTCTTCCGTCAGGGATTCATTCACGGTCGAAGGCGTCTCGAGTGACGACATCCGACTGCGACCATGGAATTATAGAAAGCGAAAGCGCGAACGCAAGTGCTCTGCGCAAGATGGACGGGATGGGTGGTTTGCGGTGCGGTTGTGCCGCGATACGGATTCGGCGTTTCGCGGCGGCGACTCGGCTGCGACGCGTCTCGAGCAACCTGTCACGGCGCATCGCGACAGCTGGGCGGGGTGGTGATACGACGGATTTGTTGAAGCGCCGCGAGGCCTTTCGACGAAAGACTTCGCACAGCGGGAGGAGCCCCCACCCAGAGGGGTTCGTTTCCCGTGGGGCGGGTTCTAGGCAGACGGAGATTCGCGATGTCCTCTCTCGATGCGCTCAAGTCACAAGGGGAGATCGAAGCCGCGGTCTGCGACGCGGTGGCGCGTTTCCAGCAGGAGTACATGGGCCGCGGGCCACGGCACGTCCACACGCATCTCATCGAGAACAAGCTCTTCATCCACCTCGACGGGGTGTTGACCGCGGCGGAGCAGCGGCTGATGGAGTCGCACGGCAACGGCGATCGCCGCGGCGCGGAACTGCTCAAGCAGTTTCGCAGCCACCTCGTGCTGGCGGGGAAGGCCCTGCTGGACAGGCTCGTCCACGAGGCCACCGGTTCGCAGCCGGTGAGCGTGCACCACGACATCAGTCCCGCCACGGGCGAGGAGGTGCTGGTCCTCACACTCTCGGCCGCGCCGCGGTGCCGCGGCCGCGGGCCGGGGGCCGAACGGCGGCGGAGCGGTGGCCAGTCGCCCTGATCGTCGCGAGCGATACCGATCCCAGTCGGTGGCCGAGGGCGTTCGGCGCATCGAGCCACCGGCGGTGCGGGCGGGGCGTACGGTTTCCCTGCCGGCCGCCGGTGGCCTCGATGCGCCTGGCCGAAGGCGGGCGGCAGGCGGCCGAGGGTTTGCAGGATTCGCCGCACGGAAGTTGAATGGGGGCCGGTGCCGCCACGGGCGCCGAATATTCCCTCCGGAGCCCGCTCGGGCGGGTGGCCTTCCATGGCGAAGCGAGCAGCGGCCGGCGGCCGCAAGGGTTTCGAAAGCCCGACCGACATCGAGGGCCTGGGGGTCTTCTATCTCGGCCGCAAGGTGACCGCGGAGGGCGGCGAAGCCGCTCCGCTCCTGGTGGACGCCCGACGGTTCACGACGCATGCCGTCTGTGTGGGCATGACGGGCAGCGGCAAGACGGGCCTGCTCATCGACCTGATCGAGGAGGCGGCGATCGACGGCATCCCCACGCTCGTCGTCGATCCCAAGGGGGATCTGGCCAACGTGCTCCTGTCGTTTCCGACGCTCGCGCCGGCCGACTTCCTCCCCTGGCTCGAGGCCGACGCCGCGAAGCGCGAAGGCATCTCGCTGGAGGAGCTCGCCGACCGGACGGCGAAGAAGTGGTCCGATGGGCTCGCCGCGAGCGGGCAGTCGGGAGACCGGATCCGCCGGCTCCACGAGGCGGTCGACATGGCGGTCTACACGCCCGGCAGCCGCACCGGCCGGCCGCTGGCGATGCTCGAGAGCCTCGATCCGCCGCCCGCGCATGTGCTCGACGACGCGGAGGCCCGCCGCGAGCGGATCGAGTCGCTCGTGTCGGGCATCCTCGCGCTCGTCGGCATCGACGCCGAGCCCGGCACCAGCCGGGAGCACGTCCTGCTCTCGACGATCGTCGACGCGATGTGGCGGAGCGGTCAGAAGCTCGACTTCGGCGCGCTCGTGCGGGCGATTCCCGCGCCGCCGATCGAGCGGGTGGGCTTCCTCGACCTGGAAAACTTCTACCCCGCTGGCGAGCGGTTCCAGCTGGCGGGCAGGCTCAATACCGTCGCCGCGGCGCCCGGCTTCGACGCCTGGCTCGAGGGCGAGCCGCTCGACGTCGGCCGGCTGCTCTGGACGCCCGCCGGCAAGCCGCGGGTGGCGGTGGTCTCGATCGCGCACCTGAGCGACGCCCAGCGGATGGCCTTCGTGACGCTGCTGGCCGGGCAGGCCGTGGCCTGGATGCGGACGCAAGGGGGCACCTCGTCGCTCAAGGCCCTCTTTCTGATGGACGAGGTGTTCGGCTATCTGCCGCCGACCGCCAATCCGCCGAGCAAGACGCCGCTCCTCACGCTCCTCAAGCAGGCCCGCGCCTACGGGCTGGGCATCGTGCTGGCGACGCAGAATCCGGTCGACCTCGACTACAAGGGGCTTTCCAACGCCGGCACCTGGTTTCTCGGCCGGCTGCAGACCGCCCGGGACAAGGCCCGGGTGCTCGACGGCCTCGAGGGTGCCGCCTCGACCGTCGGCAGGTCGTTCGACCGCTCCCGTGTCGATCGGCTGCTCTCCGGGCTCGAGCAGCGGATGTTCCTCATGCACAGCGTGCATGAGGAGGAGGAGACGGTCTTCCGCTCGCGGTGGACGATGGCCTATCTCCGCGGGCCGCTCTTGCGCGAAGAGATCCGGCGGCTCACGCATGAATCCGGTGGCACCACGCGGGCCGCGGCCGAGCCGCCGCCGGCGGTGCGGGGGTTGAGCCCCGAGCGTGAGCCGAGGGGCGGGGCGCGACCGCTCCTGCCTCCCGGGGTCCGGGAGGTCTTTTTGGCCCCGCGGCATGCGGTGGCCCCTGACGAGACGCTGCTCTATCGGCCGTATATCCTCGGCCGGGCCCGTGTGCGGTTCGCGAAGGCCACCGCCCGCATCGATGTGAGCCGCGAGTTCTACTGCCTCGCCGCCGCGGGCGACTCCGTCGGCGAGTCGGCCTGGGAGCAGGCCGAGCAGTGCGTTGACCCGCCGGAGATCGAGCCCGCGCCGCGGGATGGCAGCTTCGCCGCGCTGCCGGGGCCGCTCGCCGGCCCGAAGGGCTACGCAAGCCTGGCCACGGCGCTCAAGGCGCATCTCGGACGCACCTCGCGGCTGGTGCTCCATGCCGCGCACGAGGTCGATGCGGTGTCGCGGCCGGGCGAGACCGAGGCGGAGTTTCGGGTGCGGATCGGGCAGCAGGTGAAGGAGTGGCGTGACGAGGAGCTGGCTCGGGTCCGGGAGCGGCACGCGGCCAAGCTCGCGTCGCTTGCAGAGCGGATCGAACGCGCCCGGCAGAAGGTGGAGCGGGAGCGGGCCGAGGCGAAGAACCAGTCGATGCAGACGTATGTGTCGATCGGCTCGGCGGTGCTCGGGGCGCTTCTGGGCCGCAAGGCTGCCAGTTCGACGAATATCGGCCGGGCCGCGACCTCCATGCGGGCGGCGAGCCGCTCGGCCCGCCAGCAGGCCGACGTCGTTCATGCCGAGGAGAGCCTGGCGACGCTCGAAGACCGCCGCGCGATCCTCGAGGCGGAGGTGGCCGACGAGCTCGAGCGGATCCGGCTGGAGTCGAGCCCCGAGCGGATCGTGCTCGAGGAGATCGAGGTCCCGGCCCGCAAGACAGACATCGCCGTCGATGATGTGGTGCTGGCGTGGGTGCCCGAGGAGCCGTTCGGGGGTCGGACGCCCCCTCGGCCCGGCTGGGCCGACGCAACCCCTCGGCCCGGCTGGGCCGACGCAACCCCTCGGCCCGGCTGGGCCGACGCAACCCCTCGGCCCGGCTGGGCCGACGCAAACAGGCCGGGGCGATGACCACTCCACCGTGCCGGGCGACCGTGCTGGTCGACTGCCCTGACGAGGTCGGCCTGATCCACCGGATCACCGGCGTGATCGGCCGGCATGGCCTCAACATCGAGGCCAATCAGGAGTTCGTGGACGCGTCCGCCGGTCATTTCTTTTTTCGTGCGGAAGTGACATCGGGCGCCGTCGACGCGTGTTCCCCGGAAGGCGGCCAGTTGACGGCGGAGCTCGCGGCCACGTTGCCCCGGGCGGCGCGGGTGCGGGTGACCCACGCCGACCGGCGGCCGATCGTGGTCTGCGTCGGCCGCGAGCCCCACTGCCTCGGCGAACTGCTCCTGCTCGACGCGGTCGGCGACCTCCCCGGCCGGATCGTCGCCGTCGCCAGCAATCACGACGCGTTGCGGGGGCTCGTGGAGCGGTTCGGCCTGCCGTTCCATCACGTGCCCTTGTCCGATGCCGCGGGGCGGGAGCGATCCCGCGCGGAGCACGAGGCGGCCCTGGCCGCGGTGATCGACTCCCACGCGCCCGCGTATGTCGTGCTCGCCCGCTACATGCGGGTGCTCTCGGAGGCCTTCGTGGCGCGGTATCCCCACCGCATCATCAATATCCATCATTCGTTCCTGCCGGCCTTCGCGGGGGCGAGCCCTTACCGGCAGGCGCATGCCCGGGGCGTGAAGCTCATCGGCGCGACGGCGCATTTCGTGACCGCGGAACTCGACGACGGCCCGATCATCGCGCAGGACGTGATCCACGTCGATCATCGCTTCACGCCGGAGCGGATGGCGCAGGCGGGCCGCGACGTGGAGAAGCTGGTTTTGGCTCGCGCGGTGAGGCTCGTGCTCGAGGAGCGGGTGTTCCTCCACGGCCGCCGCACCGTCGTCTTCGCGTGACGACTGGCTCTGGCTGGCGTGGCGACAAGTTTTCGGCTTGTCGAATCCGTGTTGCCAGGGCGCCGGTGAGGGGCCGCCCCTGGCCCGTCGCCGGACGTTCGCTCGGGGCATCCTGCCCCTCACTCACTCGGATGCCGACGGCGCTTCGGCCTCCAGCCTGCGCTTGTCGGCATACGCCGGCTCTCGGGCCAGGGGCGGCCCCTCACCTGCACGATGCACGAGTCCAGGCCGTGAGGGCCGGGTCAGCACCGCGAGCGGCGGCTCGCGTAGCAACGCGAGCAGGATGCGAGGCGTTGCGTGAAGGTTGGTGCGGCCCCTCA
>Ga0255182_1000247_pt1 | contig 43170 bp, 35 predicted proteins | sample Atl_UVDOM_RepA_8_FD_188420 | JGI IMG/M metagenome (GOLD analysis project Ga0255182, IMG submission 188420) | Freshwater microbial communities from Altamaha River, Georgia, United States - Atl_UVDOM_RepA_8d | ecosystem: Environmental > Aquatic > Freshwater > River | place: USA: Georgia...
TTCTGATCGGCATTGGATCTGACTTCTTGGGGAGTTTTCATAGACGCGTTTGGATTGTCCTGTTGTCAGTCAGTTTCGGAATCAGACGTGAACCAAGGTGCCTTCGGGCTCACCCTGAACAATGCGGGCTAGAGCGCCAGCCTTAAAGATGCTGAATACCCGAATCGGCAGTTTTTGATCTCGGCACAACGCAAAGGCGGTGGCGTCCATCACTTTGAGGTTGCGGGAAATCGCCTCATCGAAGCTTACCGAGTCGTAACGCTTGGCCTGCGGATCTTTGGCGGGATCGGAGTTATACACGCCATCCACCTTGGTCGCCTTCAAGACAATTTCTGCTCCCACCTCGGCACCCCTCAAAGCAGCGGCCGTGTCGGTTGTGAAAAATGGATTGCCCGTGCCAGCGGCAAAAACGACGATCTTGCCTTCTTCGAGATAACGGATCGCCTTGGGCCGAATATAGGGCTCGACCACCTGATCAATTCGCAGTGCCGACTGTACACGGGCCACGAGGCCGGCCCGACGCATCGCATCCTGCAAAGCCAATGCGTTCATGACCGTGGCGATCATGCCCATGTAATCGGCAGTCGCGCGGTCCATTCCAGATGCACCAAGTGCAACACCACGAAAAATATTCCCGCCACCGATCACCACCGCAACCTCAACGCCAAGCGCGGTGACCTGGGCAATCTCTTTGACGATCCCATCAATCGTCTGGCGATTGATCCCATAGGGATCCTCGCCCATAAGGGCCTCACCCGATAGCTTGAGCAGAATGCGTTTCGGAGCGGTCATCTCAGGCTGCGCGCGCTGCGGCCACCTGCGCAGCGACTTCCGCTGCAAAGTCATCAGAGCGCTTTTCGATCCCTTCGCCAACGATATAAAGCGTAAAGGAGTGGATCGAGGCGCCCTTGGCCTTCAGGAGCTGCTCAATGGTCTGCTTACCATCCTCTGCCTTGACGAATACCTGGCCAAGCAGGGTGACCTCTTTCAGAAACTTCTGTACCGTGCCCTCCACCATCTTGGCCACGATATCTGCAGGCTTGCCAGACTCAGCGGCTTTTTCAGTGGCAATCCTGCGCTCTGTTTCGATTAACGCGGGATCAACACCAGAGGAATCGAGCGACTTAGGTTTGGATGCTGCGATATGCATCGCCAGATCACGGCCGAGCTGCTCATCGCCGCCCACCAGATCAATTAAAACGCCGATCTTCGCACCGCCGTGAATGTAAGAGAACACCTTCCCTTTTGCATTGAGGATCGTAAAGCGGCGAACACTGATGTTCTCGCCAATCTTGCCCACCAAGGCCGTGCGAACTGCCTCGACTGTGCTTCCAGCCAAAGGCGCGCCGGCCAGCCCAGCCACATCGGCGACGCCACCCGCACAGACCAGCGCGGCCACATCCTTGGAGAAGGCCAGAAAATCATCATTCTTCGCAACGAAGTCGGTCTCGCAGTTGACTTCGACCATGGCCGCCTTCGCGCCATCCACATGGATCGCCACAATCCCTTCAGCGGTCACCCGCGAGGCCGCTTTACTGGCCTTACTGCCCAACTTCACGCGAAGAATCTCCTCAGCCTTGGCCATATCCCCATCGGCCTCGGTGAGCGCTTTTTTACATTCCATCATAGGAGCGTCGGTCTTCTCACGAAGCTCCTTGACCATACCTGCGGTGATGTCCGCCATCATGTTCTCCTCAATCAAATCTCTACTTCAAAAAAAGGGCCGCTCATCACGATCGGCCCCTTCGCACATCTTTGCCTCAGTACCGCGGAGCTGGATACCGCCTCTCGGCGGTCAGGACCGCATTAGGAGGCGTCTTCAACCTCGACAAATTCATCCTGCTCGTCGCGGATTGCGGACACCACATCGGCGACTGCATTGGCACGGCCATCGAGAATTGCATCGGCAACTGCACGTGCGTAGAGCCTGACTGCTCGACTGGCATCGTCGTTACCCGGAATGACGTAGTCCACACCCTCTGGCGAGTGGTTGGTATCGACGACGGCGACCACGGGGATCCCAAGCTTATTTGCCTCTTGGATGGCGATCTTGTGATAGCCAACATCGACGACGAATAATGCATCGGGCAGGCCGGCCATATCTTTAATCCCACCCAGGGTTTTATTGAGCTTATCCAGCTCACGCCCAAAGGACAGCGCCTCTTTCTTGCTCATGCGCTCGAGGCCACCTTCACTTGAAGTGGTCTCCATATCTTTCAAGCGCTTGATCGAGGTCTTCACGGTTTTAAAATTCGTCAGCATGCCGCCCAGCCAGCGCTGATCGACATAAGGCTGACCTGCTCTGCCTGCCTCCTCGGCGATGATCTCGCGGGACTGGCGCTTCGTGCCGACGAATAACACCGTGCCCCGACGCTGTGAGAGCTGCTTGATGAACTTGAGCGCCTCGGTCAGATGACCAACCGTGTGCTCAAGGTTAATGATGTGGATCTTGTTGCGATGGCCAAAGATATACGGGGCCATCTTGGGATTCCAAAAACGGGTCTGGTGCCCAAAATGCACGCCCGCCTCCAGCATTTCACGCATACTGACTGACATAGGTTTTGCTCCTCGCAAGGGTTGAACTCAGCACTCGAAAGAGTCTGAGAGAACGTTCGCGTGAGGCTTTCGCCTGCACAAGTCCTCTAAGACACCCCTGCCTCGAGTGCTTCGGGTTAAAAATCAGGCACAATGAGCGCCCACACCGCCGAAAATGTCTTGATAATCAATAGCTTCCGGCAACCTGCGATTCTAACCCCTTATGCCCATTCAATTCAAATCCGGCCCCGAAATCGACGCCATGCGGACCGCCGGCCGTCTGGCCTCCGAAGTCTTGGATTTCATCGCGCCCCATGTGAAGCCTGGAATCTCGACCGGGGAGCTTGACCGGCTCTGTCATGACTATATGGTCAACGTCCAGGGCACCATTCCCGCGCCGCTGAACTATTGCCCGCCTGGCTATAAACCCTACCCGAAGTCGATCTGTACCTCGATCAACCATCAGGTCTGCCATGGGGTTCCCGGTGACCGGGTGCTGAAGTCGGGGGATATTCTTAATGTCGATATCACCGTCATCAAGGACGGATTTCACGGTGATACAAGCAGGATGTTTCTGGTCGGAGAGTCCTCAATCGCGGCCAAACGCCTTTGCGACATCACTCGCGAGGCGATGTGGGCCGGGATCGCCCAGGTCGCGCCCGGCAAGCGGCTCGGAGACATCGGGGCTGCGATTCAAAAAATGGCTGAATCTGCCGGATATTCCGTGGTTCGTGAGTTCTGCGGCCATGGAATTGGCCGCGGCTTTCACGAGGAGCCGCAGGTGCTCCACTACGGTAAAGCAGGCACCGGCGTCGAACTCAAACCCGGCATGACATTTACCATCGAACCGATGATCAACGCGGGCCGACCCGAAATACGTGAGTTGGCAGATGGCTGGACGATTGTCACCAAGGATCACAGCCTGTCGGCCCAGTGGGAGCACACGGTACTGGTCACGGACACGGGTGTCGAGGTACTCACGATCTCTGAAGGCAGCCCAGACCGTGACCGAAGTCCTCGCCCCGCCTGAAACGACGCGCCCCGCAACGCCCGGGATTCTTTCGGAGCTTAAGCGCGCTCTGGGGGAGGCGAGGCAGCGCAATGCCCTCCTCTGGACACCGCGGGCAAACCCTTTGGTTGCCATGCGTGGCTTAAGTCGGGACGTCGATCAGATCCTGGCCCAGCTTTGGCAGCAGCTGCCGATCCCCCAGGCAAGCCTTCTTGCGGTCGGCGGCTACGGGCGCGGCCACCTGGCGCCCTATTCCGATGTCGACCTGCTGATTCTGATGCCAGATGATTACTCCGAGGAAGCCATCCGGCCCGCGGCCGAGACGCTGATATCCGCCTTCTGGGATATCGGTCTGGACGCCGGCCACAGTATTCGGTCGATATCCGAGTGCATATCCCATGCCCAGTCCGATCTTACGATCGCCACCGCGCTGCTCGAGTCTAGATGGATTGCGGGCCCGAAGTCGCCCCAGCGCAAGCTCACGCAGGCCTGGTTCGAACACATCAACGTGAAGGAGTTTGCCCAGGGGAAACTCCTTGAAATGCAGCAGCGTCACGGGCGACATCACGATTCGCCCTACAGCCTAGAGCCCAATTGCAAAGAAAGCCCAGGTGGATTGCGGGATCTGCAGATTCTCCGATGGATCACCCAGGCATTCGGCCTTGGCCACCACTGGCGTGACCTTGCACGCGATGGTCTGATCACCGAGCGTGAGGCCAGCGAGGTTGAGCGGGCACAACGGCTTTTGCTTCTGATTCGTGGCCATTTACATCTCTCGGCAGGCCGTCGGGAGGACCGTCTGGTCTTTGATTTACAGACCGATGTCGCCCAACGCCTGGGCATCATCGGCCGCGGCGGACGGCGCGCCAGCGAAATGCTGATGCAGCGCTACTACCGCGCAGCGAAGGCAATTTTCCAGATCAGCTCGATGCTGTTGGCTAACCTTGAGCCGCGTCTGTTTCCCTCAGCAGCGATGCCGGCTGGGACACAGGCCCGCCGAATCGACGATGCGTTTGACGAGGTATACGGGCTGCTAGAGATTCGGGACGAGCAGCACTTCGCGAAAGATCCCGGGGCAATGCTGCGGGCCTTTCTCTGTGTCCAGCAGCATCCCGAATTACGTGGCATGTCCGCGAAGACCATGCGTGCGCTTTGGAACTATCGGGACCTTATCGATGCAGAGTTTCGAAAGAATCCGGATCACAAACAATGTTTTCTGAGCATTTTTCAGCAACCCCGCGGCATTGTTCATGGTCTTCGGTTAATGAACAACCTGGGAATTTTGGGCCGTATGCTGCCCGTGTTTCGCAAGATTGTCGGTCAGATGCAGCATGACCTGTTTCACGTGTACACCGTCGATCAGCATATCCTGCAGGTCATTCGAAATCTGCGCCGATTTACGATGGACGAGCACGCCCATGAGTTTCCCCTGTGCAGCCAGCTGATGGCGGAGTTTCAGTCACCCTGGATTCTTTATTGTGCGGCGTTATTTCATGACATCGCCAAGGGACGTGGCGGAGACCACTCATCCCTCGGCCGGCTCGAGGTCAGGCGCTTCGCCCGGGAATACGGCATCGATGCCGAAACATCGAAGCTACTCGCATTCCTTGTCGAACACCATCTGACCATGTCGCAGGTTGCCCAGAAACAGGATCTGACCAATCCGGAGACCATTGCATCGTTTCGGGCGCTGGTGCGCACGCCACAACGACTGATCGCACTTTATCTACTCACCGTAGCCGACATTCGCGGCACAAGCCCAAAGGCCTGGACGAACTGGAAGGCCCGGTTGCTGGAAGAACTTTATCGGCGCACCGCATCCTCGATGCAGTCCAGGCCGTCTCGCAGACAGCAAGAGCCCTTACCAGCGCAAGATATCGTAGCTGCAAAGATCAGCGAGGCCGAACGTCTGCTTAGGCTGCGTGGCAAGGATCCGATTGCCGCTAAAGCTTTCTGGAAGACACTCACGCTTCAGTATTTTCTGCGCCATGAGCCCGGCGAGATTGAGTGGCACGCACGGCTTCTCGCAGAACGGCCAAAGGTCTCAGACCCTGTAGTGATCGCACGCCGATCTCCTGATGGCGTTGGACTGCAGATAGTGGTCTATCTACCCGATGAAGATGACCTGTTCGCCCGCATCTGCGCCTACTTCGATGGGCAGAACATCAGCATTTGTGATGCCAAGATCCATACCACCTCGGATGGCTACGCCATGGACACCTTTGTCGTAGAGCTACAAAGTTCCGAAGGTCTGCATCGCGAGATGTTGACCATCATCGAGGCAGGACTGGCCAGGGTGCTCGCCGAGCGTGGCCCCCTTCCCCCGCCCAGCCAAGGCCGTCAGTCGCGTCAGTCGAAGTATTTCCCGATTCCGCCGCATATCGACCTGCAGCCAGACTCTAGGGGTCAGTTTCATGTGCTGAGTGTGACCGCAGCTGACCGCACTGGGCTTCTCTACGCCATTGCCAAGACACTCGCTAATCATCGCGTCCGACTGCAGACCGCACGGGTCATGACCCATGGAGAACGGGCTGAGGACGTTTTTCTAATTCAGGGTGAATCCATCGGCGAGGAGAAAAAACAGATTGCCCTGGAGGCAGACCTGCTGAAGGCCGTAGCGGCCTAAAGCCTAACCCGAAAGCCACTTTGAAAAATCGCTACCGATCTCAGCATGCCGTCGCGCCAGTGTGACAGAGGCCTGCATATACCCAAGCTTGGATCCACAATCAAAGCGCTTGCCGATAAAACGATAGGCGAGCACCAGTTCCTCGATCAGTAGCCGTGCAATGGCATCGGTGAGCTGAATCTCTCCTCCTGCACCCGGAGTCTGACTACGAATCAGGTCGAATATTCTGGGCGTTAACAGGTAGCGGCCGACGACAGCGAGATTTGACGGTGCGTCTTCCGGCTGGGGCTTTTCCACAATGCCCTTCATGCGGGCAATCCCACCATGATCCTGGCTAAACGGATCGGCGCTTACGATGCCGTACTTCGATGAGTCCTTCCGAGGCACTTCCTCAACGGCAATCACACTGGCCTGGTGCTGGGCGTAACGTTCCACCATTTGTCGCATCACCGGATTGCCTCGCTCGCCAGCATCCATCAGATCATCGGCGAGCAGAATCGCGAAGGGCTCATCTCCCACCACCGGCTCGGCGCACAGCACTGCATGCCCAAGTCCCAGAGCCTCGGGCTGGCGGATATAGATGCAATTGATACTTCCAGGCGCCACACCCCGAACGACATCCAAGAGCTGCTGCTTTCCCTTCGCCTCGAGCTCCGCCTCCAGCTCATAGGCCTTGTCGAAGTGATCCTCGATGGCACGCTTCGATCGGCCGGTAATAAAAATCATGTCCGTAATGCCGGCCGCCGCGGCCTCCTCGACCGCATATTGGATGAGCGGCTTATCTACAACCGGAAGCATTTCCTTGGGACTTGCCTTCGTGGCCGGAAGAAACCGCGTTCCAAGTCCTGCGACCGGAAATACCGCCTTACGAACCTTGCCAGAGAATTTACTCATTCAGTCTTCCTGTTGATACGGTGCAATGATTGTTAGAAATGCTGGTTCATCGATGACCCGCACGCCGAGCTGCTGCGCCTTGTCCAATTTACTGCCTGCGGCCTCACCCGCAACCACCAGGGAGGTCTTTGCAGACACGCTGCCGCTAAGTTTCCCACCAAGCGACAGAATCCAGTCACCCGCCTGATCCCGCGTCATGCTGGCAAGCGATCCCGTAAGGACGACTGTCATGCCCGCAAATGGCAGAGCGTCTGAGACGGCAGGCGCGACCGCCGGCCGATCATCAAGCCGTTCAATCCGTATTTCCTTCAGCAGCGCATCCACAATCGCCAGCTGATCGGGGCTATCAAAGAACCCCCGAATCGATGCTGCAACGACCGGGCCGACATCAGGCGCCTGCAGCAGCTCCGCATGCGTTGCTGCACGAATGGCCTCAATGGATCCAAAATACTGGGCAAGATCCCGGGAGGTCTTCTCTCCCACATGCCGAATTCCAAGCGCAAACAGAAAACGAGACAGGCTTGCCGACCGCGAGCGGTCAATCTGGTCAAGCAGGTTTTGCGCTGACTTCTCTGCCAGTCGGTCGAGTCGGGCGAGTTTACTCACCGACAGTTGATACAGATCCGCGAGCGTTTTCACCAGGCCCTGGTCGACCAGCTGGTCGACAACCTTCTCGCCGAGCCCCTCGATATCCATCGCCCTGCGCTGAGCGAAATGCAGAAATGCCTGTTTGCGCTGTGCCTGGCAGGTGAGTCCGGCGGGGCAGCGGCTTACGGCCTCATTGGGTTCGCGAATCGATGGCGTACCACACGCGGGACAACAGCCAGGCATCACAAATGGCTTCGCGTGTGCCGGCCGCAGTGCCACGATCGGCCCCAGAACCTCGGGGATGACATCACCTGCCCGCCGCACCCAGACCATATCGCCAATCATGATCCCCTTGCGAGAAATCTCGTCTTCATTGTGAAGCGTGGCGTTGGTCACCGTGACACCGCCAACGAATACTGGCTCCAGCCGGGCCACTGGCGTCAGTGCACCCGTGCGGCCGACCTGAACATCAATGTCAAGTAGCCGCGTGCTGGCCTCCTCGGCGGGGAACTTATGCGCGATTGCAAATCTCGGCGCACGCGAGACATAGCCTGCCCGCGCCTGTAAGGCGAGAGACTCTAGCTTGTACACTACACCGTCGATCTCAAATGGCAGCTCAGGCCGACGTGCAAGTACCTCAGCATAGAAGCGCTGTAATCCGGCCACATCCACCCGCCCAACTCGCTCTGCAGCCACAGGTAACCCCCAACGCCCCAGTGCGTCGAGCCACTCGGAATGCGTATGAAGCCGCAACTCGCGGCCTGCAGCCCAGCGCACCTCGCCTGTGCCATATGCGTAGAAACCGAGCGGCCGGGCAGCCGTGACCTTAGGATCCAACTGCCGCAGACTGCCCGCAGCCGCGTTGCGTGGATTGACAAAGACCTTATCGCCGCGCGCGCTCTGCCGTTCGTTTAACTCCTGAAAATCCTTTCGACGCATCAGGACTTCGCCGCGTACCTCAAGCACCTCTGGAAGATCACCCCCTGAGAGCTGCTTGGGCACATCCGAAATCACACGAACATTCGCAGTGATCTCCTCACCAACGGATCCATCACCGCGCGTTGCCGCCTGAACAAGCACGCCTGACTCATAACGAAGGCTTACGGCAATACCGTCAAACTTCAACTCAGCGCTAAAGACCAGATCGGGCGAAGTCATCGGCAATCCAAGATTCTGAGCAAGACGGTTACAAAATTGCTCGACATCCTCAGCACTAAATGCATTGTTCAAAGAGAGCATGGGTACCCGATGCTGAACTTCCTTGAACTCACGCTTTGGCGCAAAACCCACCTGATCGACTGGCGAACGACCCGGAACCAGCTCGGGGTACTCGGACTCCAGACGCTCGAGTTCTCGAACCAACGCGTCATATTGCGCATCGGAAATCGACGGCGCATCAAGCTGGTGATAGGCCCGCTGATGCTCAAGCACCTCTGCCCGAAGCCAGATAATTCGATCCCGGGTCTCAGTGGCTATTTCAGCCGTGGACGCTTCCGTCTTTTTCTGTTTCGCCATGGTTCCTGGGGTCGTGAGGCACGCGTCGCGTTTGACGGAGGTACGGCCTAGAGAAAGAGCCGCTGGGCCACGATCGAACCAGGGGTAATTCCCAGCGAGATCAGCTGCTGCTCCCGTGCCGAGACCTGGGCGGCGATCTGATCGAGATCCTGCTGTGCCAGCGGCCGACCCCGCTCATCCGTGAGCTCCGCCTGAAGTACTGTCGCAAGTGTCTGCGCAGTTAAGACCATCTCCTGGAATGCGGCCACCGGCGCTGTGGTGCGCGGCACATCCAGCAGAAGCGTCAGGCTGCTGCCGGTATCACCAGGAAACACTGAAAATCGCTGGTGATGCAACGGTCCCTTGGCAAAGCGCGCCTCCCCGCGGGATTCCAGACCAGCAGAGTGGGCAGCCGCCGAAATGGCCGATGCGCTCAAAATCTGATGCGCTGTCACCGACAGCGTCAGCTGCGCATCTACCTCTGCACACTGCTGATCCAGAGTTCGTGCACGGGATAAAACATCGGACATTGACGGAATGGTTAACCGGGCCCCTAAAGCACCGGCGATTCTGCCGAGCTGCTCCTGCCACTCAGAATATTCCATTGCATGCAGGGGGCCGCTACGTGTCGCCAGTAAAATCCCGACCTGCAAGGCAACCACCTCGGATGCCTCCGGCTGGGCGGCAGGCAGGCTGGAGGCACGCGTGATCCACCCAAATGACAATGGCTTTGATGCCACATGACGCCATCCCCGCAGCTCCTGCTGCACACGCTGCAGCGAAATGGGGAACTGCCACTCCAGCATGGCGATGGTCTCGGCTATCTCTGACGGCAGCGTGGCATCGAGTACCCGCTCAGCCGGCACTGAAAATATCGGCTCCTCTGTCACCGGGGCTGCGGCCCGCAACAGCTTTTTTGCCTGCTTCCACTCGCGCAGATTAGCAACGATCACGCCGAGCAGCACGATCGCGGCACCGGCCACAACCGTCCACTGCAGATCGGTCATGCGGCCTCTTGTGCCATTGCATTCGCAGCATCGAGGTCAACAGCCACAATGCGCGATACACCCTGCTCCTGCATGGTCACGCCCATCAGATGCTGGGCCATTTCCATCGCAATTTTGTTGTGTGTGATGAACACGAACTGGGTGGACGATGACATATGACGCACCAGATTACAGAACCGTTCTGTGTTCGGATCATCTAATGGTGCATCCACCTCATCGAGCAGACAGAACGGCGCCGGATTCAGTTGGAACAGCGCAAATACCAGTGCGGTCGCCGTGAGCGCCTTTTCTCCGCCCGAGAGCAGGTGAATCGACGTATTCCGTTTTCCGGGAGGCTGAGCCATGACCTGGACACCACAGTCCAAAATCTCTTCACCGGTCATCGCCAGCTTTGCCTCACCACCGCCAAATAATCGCGGGAATAGCTCTCCAAAATTCTTGTTCACCGTGTCGAAGGTCTCTTGCAGCAAAGAGCGTGTCTCGCGGTCAATCTTGCGAATGGCGTCCTCGAGTGTCTCTACAGCTGCAACAAGATCTGCGGCCTGCGAATCCAAAAAGGTCTTACGTTCACGCGACTGTTCCAGCTCCGATAGCGCAGCAAGGTTCACCGCCCCCATCGCCTCGATCTCTTTGGAGAGCCGCTGGACCTCGGAGTGCAGCGCCGATGGCCTGGGCCACTTCGCCTCGGGGAATGCGGCGGCGAGTTCCTGGGCAATCGCCCCGACGGACAACTCCTGATCCGCCAACTGCTGATCAATCTGCTCAATTCCGACACGCGCACCGGAGGCATCTGCATCCATCTGGGCAAGCGCAAGGCGTAATGGTTCGAGGCCGCGCTCGATGACAAGACGCTGTTCCTCGAGCTGTCGAAGTTTTTGGCCAAGCTGATCGGCACGCTCGCGAATCTCCGCGACCTCGGCCTCTCTCGCTACGCGCGACTCCAGAAGTGGCTGCAGATCGCTGGAGTCGAGGGCACGCTGAAGCTCGCCAAGTTCTTGCTCTGCCTCCTGTAGCCGTTTTTTCGCCTGATCAAGCCGCTCGAGTGACTCACGCATACGCTCTTCAAACACGCGCTGCTGCTCCTGAGAGAGCCGCTGGGCCAGCAAGGCCTCTTGAACCGACTGCTCTACCGCCGCAACCTGCTCGCGCGCACGGGCGACCTCCTGGGCCTGGGCATCCTGCAGGCTGCGCTGGCGATCCGTCTCTTGCGCCTGCGCTGTGCAGCGGCCATCGGCCTCCTCGCGCGACTGTTCACATCGCGTCAGCTGAGACTGAAGATCTGCCAGCTCCTCCTTTAACTGAGCGAGCGCACCCAAAAGCGCGGCGTCTTGATTGCCAAGGCGGGCAATCTTTTCATCAAGTCTGAGCTCAGCAAGTTCAAGCTCGTGGGCGCGGGCCTGAGCGGCCTGCACGCGATCGCGTAACGACATGAGCTCACGCCGACGCTCACCAAGATCGGCATCCGCACGTTGGTAGAGCGCAGTGTTCTCCTCCACGATCAAGCCCTGGGCACGAAGCGCGACCTCTAGCTGCTCGATCTTGCTGCGCCGGGCAAGAATGCCGGCCTGTTGGTTTTCCTCAGCGTAAAAACGCACAACCCCACGGCTAATCACATGGCCTTCACGGGTGATCCACTGGTCCTCTGACCGGCCAGACTCGCGTACCGCGTCTGAGAAATTTTCTGCACATCGAAAGCCCGCAAGCCACTCGCGTACGACCGTCACGATTGGCCCGTCTCCCTGCACACGTTGCGCGAGACTGTCGACAGATGCGTCGATGCGACCGGACGCGGCCTCTTGCGAAAACACGGTGAGACGCGCCGGAGGACGATCCTGGGCCAGATCGGCGAGGCCCTGCAATCCATCTAATGCCACCGCACTGATGCGATCACCCAATGCGGACTCCACCGCAGTCTGCCATCCGTCCTGCACGCGAATGCTGGACCAGAGCCGGGGCCGCTGCTGGAGCCCACGCCGCTTCAGCCAGGGCACAAGTTCATCCTGCGATTCCACCTGTGACTGAAGGCCTTTGAGGGCATCAGACTGCGCCTGTAAATGGGCGAGCGCATCGCGGGCTTGTTGAAGCTCGGACTGGGCTTTATCTCTTGCCTGCTCTGCTGAGCGAACGGACTCTTCGAGCGTGCTGAACTGCTGATCGGCACTCTGCGCGACACGCAGTGCCTCTTGTCGCTGCGCTGAGAGCAGGTTCTTAGCCGTCGGATCGACGCGTTCAAGCGCCGCATGCTCTCGCTGCTGGTCTTCAATGCGTGACTGAAGCCGGCCGATTCTGTTCGAGAGGTCAGCTTGACGCTCCGATAATGCGCGCAGCTCCGCCTGCACTGCGGCGGCATCTGCCTGCGCGGCTGCAAGCGACTCATTGCGCGACAGCAAGGTTCTCTCTAGCGGCTCCAGCGTTGAACGCAACTGCTCTAGCGCCTGCCGTTTCTCGGCCAGCGCAATATCGGCAAGGGTCATCGCCTCTTGGTCCGAGATACGCTTGGTCTCGCCCTGCTGCTGGGCAGCAGACTCCGACTCGATCATGTGCGCAGCAGATTCCTTCGCCAGAATGGCACGGTCCCGAAGCTCTCTGAGCCGACGCTCCTCCGCTTCGATACGCGTGATTTCTGTATTGACCTCATACAGACGCTGCTGGGCGTCATGCACTGCATCGGTCGCCTCGTGATATGCGGATCTCGACTGCTCTAAATCACGCTCAATGGCCCGAAGATCCGCAGTCTGAGATTCGATCTGAAGTTCGGTATCGCGGCGCTTTGAAGAAAGCTTATCCAGGGTCTGTACAAACTCCTCCCGTCGCGTCCACAACAACCAGCGCTGCTTCTCGTCCCGCCGATCACTGATCTCTCGATAGCGCTGCGCAATTTCCGCCTGCTGCTCAAGCCGGCTGATCTGGCCATCCAGCTCAAGCCGAATATCTTCAATTCGCGCAAGATTTTCACGGGCATCGGACAAACGGCCTTCTGTTTCTTTTCGGCGCTCACGATATTTAGATACGCCTGCGGCCTCTTCCAAAAAAACGCGAAGCTCTTCCGGCCTGGACTCGATCACACGCGAGATCATGCCCTGGCCAATGATGGCGTAGGCACGTGGCCCGAGGCCCGTACCCAAGAACAAGTCGTAGACGTCCTTGCGTCGGACCGCCTGATTGTTAATCCAGTAGGTGGACTGGCCGTCTCGGGTCAGGATGCGTTTTACCGAGATTTCGGAATATTGACCCCAGGGCCCGGTAATTCTTCCCTCTGTGTTCTCGAACACCAGCTCCACGCTTGCCCGGCCCGATGCCTTTCGGCTTCCGGAGCCCGAAAAAATCACATCCTGCATTGACTCGCCACGCAGCTCACTGGCCCTGGACTCCCCCAACACCCAGCGCACCGCGTCGATGACATTGGATTTTCCGCAGCCGTTCGGGCCCACGATGCCCACCAACAGACTGGGAAAGTGAAGGGTCGTCGGATCAACGAAGGACTTGAAACCGGAGAGTTTTAGATAGGACAGGCGCACGATGAATCCGTGGGGAAAAAGGAGGCCGAATGCGGGACAGCGGCTATAATATCACCCAGCAAAACACCGGGTTTTTACTTAAAAATAAGTCGATCTTCACCTAACTCCGGCGATTTGCATAACTTCTGCCGTCTTTATCTGAATCCCTGAAAACATGCCGAGCAAGCCCAGTACCTCCCTAGCTACTTTCCCCAATCCCGAACCCGGACGGGACTATCGCGTCCATATCGAGATCCCTGAGTTCACTTGCCTGTGCCCACTCACCGGTCAGCCTGACTTTGCCCACTTCACGCTTGACTACATCCCGGCAAAGAAGAATCTGGAGCTCAAGGCGCTCAAGCTCTACATGTGGTCTTACCGCGACCAAGGCGCCTTCCACGAGGCCGTTACCAATAAGATTCTGTCGGACATGGTCAAGGCCGTTCAGCCAAGATTCATGCGCCTGACCGCGCGCTGGTATGTCCGCGGCGGAATTTTCACAACTGTAATCGCCGAGCATCAGGCAAAGGGCTGGAAGCCGCAGCCCGCGGTGCATCTACCTGAGCTTGACCGCCAAGGCTCCGTCCGAGGTTAAGAATCGGACAGCCCAGAACCCTCACTCAATTTTGTCAGCAACCACCCCTCAACCGACGATCGACCTGATATGACCTCCTCTCACCAAGACCATCAAAAGCTCTTCACTCTTATTGAGGGTGCCTGGGAAACGCGGACTACGCTCTCGCCTTCACATGTGCCTGCAGATATTCGTCAAGCCGTCGAGGAGATCATTGACCATCTCGATCGCGGCACACTTCGCGTTGCTGAGCGGATCAACGGTGAGTGGGTTACCCATCAATGGATCAAAAAAGCAGTTCTGCTGAGCTTCCGTCTGCGCGATAACACCCCCATCGAGGCCGGTGGTCTTCGGTTCTACGACAAAGTAGCGACAAAATTCTCGACCTACTCAGAGGCTGATTTCAAGGCGGGTGGCTTCCGCGTGGTGCCGCCCGCAACAGCCCGTCGCGGCGCATTTATTGGGAAAAATGTTGTGCTGATGCCTTCATATGTAAACATCGGTGCATATGTCGATGAGGGCACCATGGTCGACACCTGGGCGACTGTTGGTTCATGTGCACAGATTGGAAAAAACGTACATCTTTCGGGCGGGGTCGGTATCGGAGGTGTGCTCGAGCCTATTCAGGCCAACCCCACCATCATTGGCGATAACTGTTTCATTGGCGCCCGCTCAGAGGTCGTCGAAGGGGTAATCGTGGAAGACAACGCCGTGCTCTCCATGGGCGTATTTATTGGCCAGTCAACCAAAATTTTCGATCGCGAAACCGGGCAGATCAGCTATGGGCGGGTGCCCGCCGGCGCCGTCGTGGTCCCGGGCAGTCTGCCCTCGGCCGACGGCAGATACGCGCTGGCATGTGCGGTCATCGTCAAACGTGTCGACGCGCAGACACGGGCGAAGACCGGAATCAATGAACTCCTTCGCGGTGACTGACGGATGATGGCCACGCCCGCCGCATCGCGCCCCCAGGTTCGTCTTTACGGGATCCAGAACTGCGATCAGGTTCGGGCTGCCCGCGCCTGGCTGGCCCAGCATGACTGCGGGATTGAGTTCATCGATCTAAAAAAGACCGGCCTCGATGCAGCCACGCTTGACCGCTGGCTTACCCACCTGCCTTGGGACGCCCTGCTGAATCGGCGCGGCATGACATGGAGACAGCTTGATCCCAGCCTCCGCGCACAGATTAACGACCAGGGCTCCGCATCCGAGTTGATGCTCGCCCATCCTTTATTGATCAAACGACCCGTACTGGAGATGGGTGAAAAAATGTCAGTTGGTTTTTCTGAGACCCTCTACGAGAACCTATTTTCGAAGACAAACTGATGCCTACCGCGACCCTCTCCCATGGATCAGAAACGCTGGCGCTTGCCCAGGCGTTGATCCGCCGTGATTCCGTCACGCCCCGTGATGCGGGCTGCTGCGATCTGTTGGCCTCGCGGCTGGATGCCGTCGGTTTCAAAAATGAATTTCTTCGTTTTGGTGATGTCACCAATCTGTGGGCGATTCGCGAAGGCGGCCTGCCTGGGCCCACCCTGGTGCTCGCCGGCCACACAGACGTCGTGCCGCCTGGGCCAGTCGCTGAATGGAAACACGATCCTTTTGCTGCGGCAATTGATCAGGATGAGCTCTATGGACGCGGCGCGTCCGACATGAAGTCATCACTTGCTGCATTCGTCGTAGCGACTGAGCGTTTCATCAAAGCAGTCCCCCAATTTTCAGGCCGTCTCGCCTATTTAATCACCTCCGATGAGGAGGGTCCCGCGATAGATGGCACAGTCCAGGTCGTTCGCGAGCTTGCCCATCGTGGTGAATTGCTCGACTACTGCATCGTCGGTGAACCGACCTCGGTAAAGCATCTGGGCGACATGATCAAAAATGGCCGCCGTGGAACGCTCTCTGGAGACCTGATTATTCATGGCCGTCAGGGCCATGTGGCCTATCCTCATCTTGCCCTGAATCCGATTCATGCCTTTGCACCGGCGTTGGCGGAGCTCGCTGCAATTCGCTGGGATGACGGGAATCATTATTTTCCGCCGACCACGTGGCAGGTCTCTAATCTGAATTCTGGTACGGGCGCCACGAACGTGATTCCTGGGTCTCTCAAGGCCCAGTTCAATTTCCGATTCGGCAGTGTGAGTTCGCCGCAGGACCTGCAGCAGCGCCTGGAGACGGTTTTGTCCAAACACGGTCTTCAGTTTGAGATTCGTTGGACGCTCGGCGGGGATCCCTATCTCACCGAGGCCGGACGCCTTTGCGACACCGTGACAGCCGCGATTCAGACCGTGACTGGGGTTCGCGCTGAGCTGTCCACCACTGGCGGCACCTCGGACGGTCGCTTCATTGCAAAGCACTGCCGAGAGGTCATCGAATTCGGTCCGCCCAACGCCACCATCCATCAGATCAATGAGCGAATCGCGATTCAGGATCTTGAACCGCTCACCGAGATCTACCACCGGGCGATTCGGGGCCTACTGGCACCCGCCTAAAGCTGCCCGTAATGAAGGTAGGTGACCTGATCAGTCTAGGAGAAAGACTGATGCTGGAAAAAGGCGTTCAATTCGGCCAAGGCACCTTAAACGCTTGGGATGAATCACGCTGGCTGGTATTGGCTAGCCTGGGGCTCGCGGTAGACAGTCCTATTGATGTGGAACAACAGCCACTCTCCGCAGATCAGGCCAGTCGTGTCCGGGCTGCGATCGAACGTCGAATTCATGAGCGCATACCGACGGCCTATCTCACCGGGGAGGCCTGGCTGAAGGGCTATTCGTTTATCGTGGATCCGCGGGTGATTATTCCCCGGTCTTTCCTCGCTGAGCTGCTGGTGGACAGGCTTCGGCCGTATTGGCCCCATCCCACCGCCCCCCTGCGGATTCTGGATATGTGCACCGGCTGCGGCTGCCTGGCCATCATTGCAGCAGACGTTTTTCGACAGGCTCAGGTCACCGCCGTGGACCTATCGTCCCCAGCGCTTGAGGTGGCCAGGCTGAATATTCAGCGTTATGAACTCGGGAAACGAATCACACTCGTTCAGTCTGACACATTCCAGAATCTCGATCCGAAAGTGCACGGACCTTACGATCTGATTATCTCCAACCCTCCGTACGTGCCTGAGCGTAAAGCAGCTGAGCTCCCCCCAGAATTTAAAGCTGAGCCACGTTCTGCCTTGATTGCCGCAGACCGAGGGATGTCCGTTGTCAGAAAAATTCTCTTTCAGGCCAGAGAATTTCTTAGCCCCCGGGGTCTGATATTCATAGAAATTGGCCACGAACGACGCGCTGCCGATGCGTTAATGCGCCATGAGTTCCCGGGGTGTAAACCGCACTGGATCCGAACCTCTGAACAATTTGATAATGTTTTTCTGATCACCCCTAACCCGCATCCCTGACGCCAACGGAGACATGCCCAATGATTACCCTGTACACCTGGCCAACACCAAACGGCAAAAAAATCCAGATCATGCTCGAGGAGACTGGCCTGCCCTACAAAGCGGTGCCGATCAATATTTCCGCTGACGAACAGTTTGCCCCGGATTTTCTTAAGATCAGTCCAAATAACAAAATTCCCGCAATCGTGGACAGTGACGGTCCTGGCGGAAAGCCTTATTCCTTGTTTGAGTCCGGAGCAATCCTGATCTATCTCGCCGGGAAAACCAACGCTTTGCTCGGCAAGACCGAGACAGATCGGTATGACATCCTGCAGTGGCTGATGTTTCAGATGGGCGGTCTTGGCCCCATGCTGGGCCAGGCACATCACTTCCGCATCTATGCCCCAGAGAAAATCAGCTACGCCGTTCACCGGTATACCCAAGAGGCGCATCGACTCTATGGCGTGATGAATCAGCGTCTCTCCAAGAGTGCCTACCTGGGATGTAAGACCTATTCGATTGCAGATATCGCCGCCTGGCCGTGGATCTCCTCATATGAGCGGCAGGGCATTAATCTCGAGGAGTTTCCACACGTGAAACGATGGTTTGATGGAATCGGTAGGCGTCCGGCAGTCATCCGAGGATGCGCTTTATTTGCAGATCTTCGAAAATAAACCGAGAGATCAAGGGCCAACGCTATGCACCTGGAAATCGAAACCGTTATTCAGCAATGGGATCGGTTTGACACCATCATCGATGTCCGTAGTCCGGGTGAGTGGGCAGTTGACCATCTGCCAGGTGCCATCAATGTCCCCGTACTCAGCGATATGGAACGGGACGATATCGGCAAACGCTATGCCGCATCTGCATTTGAGGCCAAGAAAAAAGGGGCTGCGCTTGTCGCCCGAAATATTGCCAACGCCCTTGAGACCCAATTCAATGCAATGCCGCGGGAATGGCGGCCACTCATTTACTGCTGGCGAGGTGGCAATCGGAGTCAGGCCATGGCCACCGTCATGGAGCGAATTGGCTGGCGACCGACGCTCCTGTCGGGTGGCTATGTTGCGTTTCGACGTCACGTCGTCACTGCACTAGATCGGCTTGCTTGTTCGTTTCAGTTCACCGTCATCTGTGGTGTGACGGGCGCCGGAAAAAGTCTGTTCCTGCGCACACTCGGACAACAAGGGCATCAGATCCTGGATCTTGAGGCGTTGGCGAACCATCGCGGCTCTCTTTTGGGTTCAGAGCCCACGGGTGGGCAGCCCAGCCAGAAGGCATTTGATACCGCGGTCTGGAATACCTTGCGCCGGCTTGATCCGGCCAGACAGATTTTTGTCGAGTCAGAAAGCAAAAAAATCGGTGCGCTCCAGGTACCTTCCTCGCTCATCATGCGTATGCGTGCATCGCCCTGTATTGAGCTCAACCCCTCATTAGAAGAACGGGTCCGATACCTGTTACAAGACTATTCCCATTTCTTCAATGACCCTGGCACGCTCATCTCCCAGCTGGAGCGGCTCAGGCCCTTGGTGGGGGGCGACAGAATTAACGAGTGGCGAGGCTATATTGAGCGTCATGACTGGTCCGCACTGGTGACCTCGCTCTTGGTACACCATTACGATCCGACTTACCGACGTTCGATGCGGAACAACTTTTCCCGCTACGACAGTGCCCAGGTGGTATCAGGGCACCCGATGGATCGTTCAGCTGACCTAGCGGCCGTCTGACTTTGCCAGCTTCTCAGGAAAGGTTTTTACGCCAATACTGTCCCGATGAAGCGAGATCCAGCGGTCCAAAAGATCCTGGGTTGATGCCAATTCAAGCCGTTGTATCTCTCGGGCAACCGCATCTTTTACAGCGGGGCTGTCGGCTGCAGGAACCTGTGAGGACTCAATCACCACCAGCCAGGCGGCGGCGTTTTTCGCTGAGGCCGGCACGCTGATGGCATGGGGAAAGCGCTTTAACTCGGTAGCGAAAACTGCAGCGATCACCTCGGCAGGAAGATCCCCGGCACCACTGGATTTTTGCAGATCAGCACGGCTGAGGCTTTTTGAGGCGCCAAGCCCGGCAGGCAACGCTGCGCCTGCAGACCCGGCGGCAAAGTCCTTCGCTGCAGCCTCCGCCAGACTACCCGCCTGCTGGGCGGCCTTCTGATCTTTGAGTTGTTTTTCAATACTTCCCTTCACACGCTCAATCGCGATGGGCGCCGCCGGGCGATGGGCCACGACACGCGCGCTGGCGAGTATTCCTGGCGCGATTTCGACCGCCTCTGTGTTCCGCTTATTCACTAAGGCATCGGTTGAGAACAATGCCTGAAGCATTTTTGGATGATTTAGGATGCGCTGCAGCTCTGGAGGGCGCGGCTCTGTGCTGCCCTGACGTCGGACTGAGGTCACCGTCTGGATCGGTAGATTAAATTTTTTGGCAGCAGGCTCAAGGCTATCGGATTGCTCATAGACCATGTTTGCAAACTGCTCTACCTGATCTGCTGAGGCCGGCTTAGAGAATGCCACCAGACGAATATCCACTTCCTCTGGTGTCTGAAAGTCTTTGGCGTTGGCCTCATAGAAAGACCGCACCTCGTTTTCAGAGACCTGGACTGCCGCCGCCAGATCGCTTACAGGAAACTTTTTTGCACGTACCGTGCGTGTCTCCAGCGATGCCTGCGTCAGCCGACGTGCCACCGATCTCGGTACCAGGGTTGATCGACCTATCGCACCTGGGACAGCCTCCAGCGCAAGATCGGCACGGACACGCTGCTCAAATCCTTCTGCGGTTAAGCCCTGCGCCTTCAATGCCTGTTGATACAGCGCCATATCGAAACGGCCGTCCTTTTGCACGGCGGGAATACCGGCAATGGTCTTGCGCATCTGCTCGTCGCCGACCCGAACCCGAAGGGATTCGGCTGCGCGAAGCAATACCTGTTGGGTAATCAGGTCCTCTAGCGTAGACAGCCGAGTGGCCTGTGAGTCCAGAAGGGATGGATCGATACGCCCGCCAAGCTGCTGGCGGATTTGATCAAGGCGCTGCTGATGGGCCCGCTCCCATTCGAACTTTTGAATCTTCTGACGGCCTACGGTCGCGACTGTCGCCGCATCCGATCCAGGAGCGATGAGATCCCATGCGCCCACAACAACAAACGACGGGATGATCAGAATCAGAATGAGGCCGAGCATTAGCCTCTGATGACGACGAACGGAATCAAACATTACAGACGATCAGCAGTGAACCACGCCCATGCGGACGAAGCGCCTGATAAAGATGGCGGAGTGGACGGGGCTCGAACCCGCGACCCCCGGCGTGACAGGCCGGTATTCTAACCAACTGAACTACCACTCCTTGAAAAAGAGACTGCTGCAAAAAAGTTTTGGTGGGTGCTGAGAGGGTCGAACTCCCGACCTACGCCTTGTAAGGGCGCCGCTCTACCAACTGAGCTAAGCACCCAAAACCGCATAACAGCAGCAGCACGAGACTGCTTTTTGCAAGCCTGCGAGTATAAAAAAAAAGGCCCACTTCTTCAAGCGAGCCCTTTGGGATCTGCCGGCAGAGGTCCGGCCGGTCGAGATGCAGATTTCAGCGATTAATCGCGTCTTTGAGGGCCTTGCCCGCCCTGAACTTAGGCACCTTGGCGGCCTTGATCTTAATGGCTGCACCCGTCTGGGGATTGCGGCCGGTCCTGGCGGCGCGCTTCCCCACGGCAAAAGTGCCAAAACCGACGAGGGTGACTGAGCCACCCTTTTTCAATGTGTTCTTAATGCCACCGATCACCGACTCAAGCGCCCGGCCCGCAGCGGCCTTGGAAATATCCGCCTGCTTGGAGATATGTTCAATCATGTCGTTCTTATTCACTTCGTGCTCCCCGGGAAAAGAGCGCAAATTATTTCGATTCGCCCTAACAGTGTCAAGGCGAATCGATTCCGCAAAAACACTTAGTGCGGCAATGGATCGGGCTTGGCGGGCTTTCGCGCGATCGATTCCGAACCGGCAGACTCGGCAGCAGGCACCGACAGCGCCTCATCATCTTCGGGCAAAGGGACAGGCGCTTTCGAAAGGGCCAGATCAAGCACCTGATCTATCCACTTAACCGGCACAATCTCCAACGCATTTTTGACGTTCTGTGGGATCTCCGCCAGATCGCGGACGTTCTGCTCGGGGATCAAGACCTTCTTGATGCCTCCTCGGTGGGCTGCAAGCAACTTTTCTTTAAGCCCCCCAATCTGCAGCACCTCTCCGCGCAACGTTATCTCTCCAGTCATGGCCACGTCAGCCTTCACCGGAATACCCGTGAGTGCTGAGACCATCGCCGTCGTCATCGCAATACCTGCGCTCGGACCATCCTTGGGCGTGGCGCCCTCCGGTGCGTGAATATGCAGATCTTTTTTCTCAAATACATCGTCTGCGATGCCCAGCCGACGTGAACGGCTGCGGACGACTGAACGCGCCGCCTCTACAGACTCTTTCATGACATCGCCCAGCGATCCTGTGCGAATAATCTGGCCCTTGCCGGGCATTACTGCCGCCTCGATGGTCAGCAGCTCTCCGCCCACCTCGGTCCAGGCCAGACCGGTCACCTCGCCCACCTGGTCCTCTTTCTCGGCCACCCCATAGGTGAACTTTCGTACACCCAGGAATTCCTCGATGTTTTCCGCAGCCACTTTAACTGGAGGCGCCGCCTTCTTGGTCAGCACCATTCGGGTGACCTTGCGGCAGATCTTAGAAATCTCACGCTCCAATCCCCGCACGCCGGCCTCGCGGGTGTAGGTGCGAATAATCTCGCGAATGGCCGACTCATCCACCTCGATCTCGCCAGCCTTCAGGCCCGTATGCTTGATCTGCTTGGGCAGCAGGTAACGGGTGGCAATATTAATCTTCTCTTCCTCTGTGTAGCCTGAGAGTTTGATGACCTCCATGCGATCCAGCAGTGCCGCGGGAATATTCAAGGAATTCGCCGTCGCGACAAACATCACATCAGATAGGTCGTACTCGACTTCGACATAATGATCGACGAAGGCATGGTTTTGCTCGGGATCCAGCACTTCCAGCAACGCACTGGCGGGATCACCGCGGAAGTCCATACCCATTTTGTCGACCTCGTCGAACAAAAACAGCGGATTGCGCACACCGGTCTTGGTGAGATTGGACAGGACCTTGCCCGGCATCGACCCGATATAGGTCTTGCGATGGCCACGGATCTCGGCCTCATCGCGGACGCCACCGAGCGCCATTCGGACGAACTTACGGTTCGTGGCCCGCGCAATCGACTGGCCCAGAGAGGTCTTACCCACCCCGGGTGGCCCAACTAAGCAAAGGATGGGCGCTTTTACCTTATCGACCCGCTGCTGAACGGCCAGGTATTCCAGAATACGTTCTTTCACCTTTTCAAGTCCGTAGTGCTCCTCTTCGAGCACCCGTTCGGCATCCGACAGGTTGTTATTGATCTTGCTCTTTTTCTTCCAGGGAAGAGTCACGAGCGCATCGATGTAGTTACGCACAACAGTGGCCTCAGCCGACATTGGCGACATCATGCGCAGCTTCTTCAATTCGGCGTTGGCCTTATCGAGGGCCTCTTTCGGCATACGGGCGGCCTTGATCTTCTTGTCCAGCTCATCGAGCTCACTATCTTCGCCCTCACCCAGTTCTTTTTGAATCGCCTTGACCTGTTCATTGAGGTAGTACTCGCGCTGGCTTTTTTCCATCTGGCGCTTCACACGGCCACGAATCCGTTTCTCGACCTGCAAAATATCGAGCTCGGTCTCAATCAACGCCAAAAGCTTTTCAAGCCGCTCGATCACCGGGACGACCTCGAGGACTGCCTGTTTTTGCTCGAGCTTCATTGGCAAGTGGGCAGCAATCGCATCGGCCAGCCGCCCCGCATCCTCGATGCTCATGAGGCTGTTGAGAATCTCGGCCGGTACTTTTTTGTTTAGCTTCACAAACTGGTCGAACTGATTCAGGATCGTTCGGCGAAGCGCCTCAACCTCGGGCCCCTCGGGGGACTCGGGGACCATCGGCGACACCCGCGATGTGAGATAGCTGCCCTCGTCTTCGACCTCCATAACGCGTGCACGCTGCGAGCCTTCGACCAGAACCTTAACGGTGCCGTCCGGTAATTTCAGCATCTGCAGAATGCTGGCCACACAGCCGATCTCGTAGATATCGGTCGCGGCTGGGTCATCCTGGGCTGCGCTTTTCTGGGCCGCGAGAAAAATATGCTTGCCCGACTCCATCGCCACTTCCATCGCTTTAATGGACTTCGGGCGGCCCACGAACAATGGGATCACCATGTGCGGGAAGACAACCACGTCCCGCAGGGGCAGCATGGGAAGGGAGACTGGCTCTTCAGGCAGAAGGTCTATTTTTGACACGTGTCATGACTCCGAAAGGTGTTGACATCGAAGATGGGGCCAAAGTGCGCAAAACACAAGGGCTAGGCCTTGGAAACGCGGGGGTAAGGACTCTGCTCCCCCACGGACTGCGAGGGTGTTGGGATGATCAGCGGGGTGGTCAGGCGCCGCTGGCAAGCTTTTGGGCCTCTCCGTAGATTAAGAGCGGCTTTCCATCGCCCTGGATGGCGGACTCATCGATCACGACCTTCGTGACGTTCTGCTGGCTGGGCAGATCGAACATCGTGTCCAGCAGGACCTGCTCTAGGATAGAGCGCAGTCCCCGGGCCCCTGTTTTACGCTTAATCGCTTTTTTCGCGATGGCTGACAGGGCTGCAGGGCGTATCTCGAGCTCAACATTCTCCATTGCAAAAAGCGCCTGGTACTGCTTGACTAAGGCGTTCTTCGGCTCAATCAGGATCTCAATGAGCGCCTCCTCGTGGAGCTCATCCAGGGTAGCCACAACCGGCAGTCGGCCCACAAGCTCGGGGATAAGGCCAAACTTAATCAGATCCTCGGGCTCGACCTCACGGAATAATTCCCCTACATCCCGGTCACTCGGCGAGCGGACTTCTGCACCAAAACCAATGGATGTCTTCTCGGTTCGGCCACGAATGACCTTATCCAGCCCATCAAAAGCGCCGCCGCAGATAAACAAAATATTCGTGGTGTCGATCTGCACAAAATCCTGATTCGGATGCTTACGGCCCCCTTGCGGCGGCACAGAGGCAACCGTACCTTCGATCAGTTTTAGCAGGGCCTGCTGGACACCCTCGCCGGAGACATCGCGGGTAATCGATGGGTTATCCGATTTACGGGTGATCTTGTCGATTTCGTCAATATAGACAATACCGTTTTGTGCCTTCTCGACCTCGTAGTTGCAGTTTTGCAGAAGCTTCTGAATGATGTTTTCTACATCCTCCCCGACATAGCCAGCCTCGGTCAGGGTGGTTGCATCCGCGATCACAAAGGGTACGTTGAGCAGCCGGGCAAGGGTCTGGGCCAGCAAAGTCTTGCCGGAGCCAGTAGGACCAATCAACAGAATGTTGCTTTTCGCCAGCTCAATATCAGTTTTACCGTCTGGCCGGCCATCACCCCGGTGGCGGAGGCGCTTGTAATGGTTATAAACCGCTACGGAAAGAATCCGCTTGGCGCTGCTCTGGCCAATCACATACTGATCGAGGCGGGCAGCAATTTCCTGGGGGGTGGGCAGGCCATCCTTGGCTGCCTCGGGCTCCGCAGACTGCTCGTCCCGGATGATGTCGTTACACAGGTCGATGCATTCATCACAGATGAACACCGAGGGACCAGCGATCAGCTTCTTCACTTCATGCTGGCTTTTGCCGCAGAAAGAGCAATACAGAAGTTTTTCGCTAGACCCTTTTTTTTCAGCCATCCGCGCTCTCACGGTGCGTCAGCACCTTATCGACGATTCCGTACTGTAACGCATCTTCAGCCGACATGAAGTTATCCCGATCGGTATCCCGGGCGATGGTCTCCAGTGTCTGTCCTGTTCTCTCGGCCAGGATCCGGTTCAACTTATCCCGCAGCGCGAGAATCTCCCGGGCATGAATTTCAATATCCGACGCCTGACCCTGCACGCCTCCGAGCGGCTGGTGGATCATCACGCGACTATTGGGCAGCGAAAACCGCTTGCCCTTGGCGCCAGCAGCCAACAGGAACGCCCCCATACTCGCCGCCATGCCAACACACAAGGTGCTGACATCAGGTTTGATGAACTGCATGGTGTCAAAAATCGCCAGGCCAGAGGAAACGGAGCCGCCGGGGGAGTTGATATACAAAGAAATATCTTTGTCAGGATTTTCGGACTCTAGAAACAGCAACTGGGCGATCACTAGGTTCGCGGTCTGATCGTTGACTGGACCCACCATGAAGACCACCCGCTCTTTCAGCAGCCGGGAATAAATATCGTAGGCGCGTTCTCCACGGCCCGACTGCTCAATCACCATGGGCACTAGGCCGAGCCCGCGCGCCGTCTGTGCGCCGGCTTGATGCTCCACCATGCCCCCTTGGGCGACCGTACCTTCAAAAAGACCCATTGTCCCGATTCCCCTATCAGGCCTGCCCGGCATCGGCCATCAAGGCCTCAACCGAAACGGCTTTGTCCACAACCTTGGCCTGCGCAAGTGCCCAGGTCACGACATTGTCCTCAATCACAACAGCCTCTGCCTCGGCACGCTGCTTTGGCTGCCCCATAAACCAACTCACAAATGCCTCAGGCCGCTCATAAGCAGCCGCCAAATCCTGAACAAAACTGCGGATCTGTTCCTCCGTCGGCCGAAGCTCTTTGGCGCGAATAATCTCGCCCACCAGCAGGCCGAGCTTGACCCGACGGGTGGCCTGCTCCGTGAAAAGGTCTGCAGGGATTGGCACATCTTTCATGTTCATACCGCGTGCCGCCATATCCTCGCGGGTGGAGTCTGCCATTCTCTGGGACTCATCTTGCACGAGCGACTTGGGCACTTCAAATGTTGCCCACTGATTCAATGCATCCATTACAGCCGTCTTCGTCTTGGCCTTGCATCTGCTGGCAACTTCGCGCGAAAGATTGTTTTTCACATCCTCGCGAAATTTTGATAAGTCACCTGACGGCACACCCATAGACTTCGCAAATGCCTCGTCCAGCGCGGGCAGTTTCGGCTCACCGACTGAGCGTATCTTTATCTTGAAGCTTGCCAGTTTTCCAGCGACATCCTTGCCGTGATAGTCAGCAGGAAACTGCAGCGGAAAGGTCTTGGTCTCACCTGCCTTCATGCTGGTGGCCGCCTCATCGAATTCCTTGAGCATGCTGCCATCCCCAAGAACGAAGGCGTAGTTCTCTGACGATCCCCCCGTGAACGCGACCCCATCAATCTCGCCGATAAAATCAAGAACGACACGGTCCCCTTTCTGTGAAGGCCGGCTGACATCCTCGTAACTGGTCCGCTGTTTTAGCAGTGTCTCAATCGTCCGATCGAGATCAGCATCCGTAATCGCGCAGGTCACTTTTTGAATCTCAACACCGGCAAGATCTGGACATGTAACTTCGGGGTAGACCTCAACGACTGCCTCAAACTGCAGGACCTGGTCTGAGCCTGACTCGGCCTTGGCCGGCGCAATCGATGGCGGGCCCGCCACTCGGAGCTTTTGCTCCACCACGGCATTGCCGTAGACCCGTCCGATTACCTCACTCATGGCTTCTGACTGGGCCTGCGCACCATAGGTCTGGGCAACGACCTTCATCGGCACCTTGCCCGGCCGAAAGCCCGGCATCTTTACTGACTTGCTGAGACGCTGCAGGCGTTTCTGGGCCTCCTGCTCCACCTCGGCAATTGATACCGACAGCTGAAAACGGCGCTCCAGTGAGCTTGGCGTTGCGGGTGTGGTTGCGGTCATGACGAATCTTTAGCGTATAAAAGAGGCGCGCCCTTCGGCGCGCGTTTGTTAAACATGTCGGATGGTGCGAAGGGCGGGACTCGAACCCGCACACCTTGCGGCGTCAGGACCTAAACCTGGTGCGTCTACCAATTTCGCCACCTTCGCCTGTGCGCCCGACGCTCGACTGCCATTGTACTTAGAATCCCCGCATGGACTCGGGACACCTCGGCAAGGCCTTTCACGGCGGCGCCCACTACGAAAATTTTCCTGTCGCCTCCCGGCTGCTGCCGCCCCAGATGCGGCTGGTCCTGCTCCCCTTGTACGCATTCGCCAGAGCCGGTGACGACCTTGCCGACGAGGGCAATTTGGAGACTCGGGAGCGGCTAAGCGGACTGGCGGCTCTCCTGAGCGGACTTCGGGGCCAGGCTGGCGAAGACGAATCGGGCAACGCTTCGACGCCCGATCTCGGGCTGTCCGCAATTGGAACGAGGCTTCGAGACGCGCTTGAGGCCAAAGGCATCGACATCGGCCAGGCGGAGCGTCTGATTAAGGCCTTTCAAATGGATGCGGAGCATCGTCCTTTTCCCTCAGAGCAGGAGCTTTACCGCTATTGCACGTATTCAGCGACGCCAGTCGGCCGTCTGGTGCTGGCAGCCGGCGGCATCATCAGGCGCCCTGATGAGCACTCAAACCTGACTGAAAAATCGGATGCCATCTGCACCGGGCTGCAACTGATTAATTTCGCCCAGGATCTCGGCGAGGACTTTTCTCGCCAGCGCATCAATGTGCCTGTCGATTGGTGGCCAGCAGGCTGGCAGCCCGGCCATGGTGTCGCCTGCCTTTCTGCGGAAGTACAGCGGCGCTGGGCCCGCGACCTGGCCCGACTAGGTGCGAGGAAAATAAAATCCGGTGTCGGTCTCATTGCCGGGGTTAAGAAGGCCTCTGTCCCGGAAAATACCCGTCTGGCGTTAGAGCTTTCGTTGATCATTGAGGGCGGACTGTCTATAGCAGAGAAGATCCTGTTGCAGCCTGCTGCGGTCTGGAGCCGCTCGCCTCGGCTGTCACGTGTAGATCTGACGGTGGTAGTGTTTCGGGCGGTACTTACTTTTTTTAGGCCCCATCGGCACCTATGAGTCCGGACCAATATTGCGAATCCAAGGTTCATGAGAGTGGCTCCAACCTGGTGGCAGCGTTCAAGATACTGGACGCCGATCCACGCGGCGCAATCACCGCACTGTATGCGTTTTGTCGGGAAGTGGACGATATTGTCGATGAGTGTAGTGAGCCCGATCTGGCCCGTATCAAATTGGCCTGGTGGAGGGACGAAATCGGCCGGCTTTTTGATCGCCGCCCCGGACATCCCGTGAGCCAGGCGTTATCCCCCAGAATCGATCGTTATGCCTTACCGCAGCAGCAGTTTCTTGAAATTATTCAGGGCTGCGAAATGGACTTAGATCAGAATCGTTACGCGAGGTGGTCAGATCTAGATCTCTACTGCGACCGCGTGGCTGGAGCCGTCGGGTTACTCTCGGCGCGGATTTTTGGCAACGTTAATCCTTCCGTACTCGAGTACGCGTTACTGTTGGGGCGGGCCTTGCAGTACACCAACATTATTCGTGATGTTGGTGATGATGCGCGACGCGGACGAATCTATATTCCTGCTGAAGCACTTCAGCAGTACGGTGTTGATGCGGCAAGCATTCTTCGTTATGAACATTCCGTGGCCTTCCAGGCGGCGATGGCGGATATGGCGCGCCGCGCCCACGCCCTTTACGACCAGGCCCTTGAGCGACTTCCACGCGCAGATCGAGCAGCGCAGCGTCCAGGACTCATCATGGCCGCGATCTATCGTGAATTACTTCGACTTGTTGAATCTGAATCATTTCAAGTCCTGCATCAGCGTATCTCCGTGGCACCTGCACGCAAGCTCTGGCTCGCGTGGAAGGCTTCGCTCGGCATGATGCCCGCCTAGCATCGATGATTGTCATTATCGGCGGAGGCTGGGCAGGACTTGCATGTGCCGCCGCCCTCTGTCAGCGCAGCGAAGGGCCGATCACCCTCCTGGAGACGGCGCCGGCCCTGGGTGGCAGGGCCCGCGGGCTGATCTGGAATGGCCGCCTGATCGACAATGGCCAGCATCTGACAATTGGCGCCTATCGGGAGACGTTCACCTTGCTTGACATGGTGGGCGCGCCGACCTGGCACCGTCAGCCACTGGTCTGGTCAGGGTGTGGCGCGGATCGTCAGATCAGCCATCAGTGGCGGGTCCCCCGTCTGGGCTGGCCTTGGCGGGCTCTGCTTGGGGCAGTACCGGGATTTACCCCCCGCGGCTGGCCCATCCCATGGCGAAAAAAGATGGCGGCAATGCTGGCGAAATTAAGCACCGACCAATGGACCCTTTCGCGCGGCTATCGTGACCACGGCCCGCACCTCACGGTGGCCCGATGGCTATCCGATCAGCATGTTCCACAGGGGCTCATTGACCACTTCTGGAGGCCGATCGCGGAGGGCGCACTAAACACCGAGATTGAATCTGCCAGCGCAGCCACGCTCATTCGCGTGCTGCAAGATTCTCTGGGTGGTGCCGCCGATGCATGTGATGTGCTCACACCGCGACGAAACCTATCTATCGACGGTGTCGATCCAATCGAACAATGGCTGCGCTCACAAGGGGTCCAACTGCTACTCGGACATCGGGCAGTTTCTCTATCGCAGCCCAGCGATGGCCAGTGGCAGGTCAGCGTAGTCCATGGCAATCAACAATCCTCCATTAACGCGAGGGCTGTTGTCATGGCCCTACCCTGCGGCCCGAGCAAGCGACTCTGGTCAGATTCACATCTCCCGATTACATCCGCAAGTCGTCGCTGGGCCACGATGCAGCACCGGGCAATCACCACCGTCTGGCTTGCGCTCAATGACCAACAGGAGTCGGCGTTGAGTCAGCTACCAGAATGGTTTGTCTTGAATACGCTTTCCGGCCTGCCGCAGGTTGGACAGGTGGTCGTGCGCAGGCCAGGGGCAATCGGTGTTGTCATCAGCGCACAGGCGAATTCCTCACAGCACTCGGGACGAGAGCAGCTCGCCTCAGGACTCGCGCTTCAGCTTCGGGTCCATCTCGGACTCGACCTAGAAACACTTGATCAAAAATGGATCACAGAAAAAAATGCAACGTGGGCCTGCACGGTCAATGCACCCCGGCCAAGCGATCAGGAACAGCTCGGTCATACCGGTATCGCGGGGCTATTTCGTGCCGCAGACGATCTGGTCGCCGGCTACCCCGCCACAATTGAGAGCGCTGTACGCTCTGGCAGATCGACTGCAGAGCAGCTTCTACAGCGTCGGTAGGCTGCCTAACGAATTATTTGTAAGGCCTGCTCCAGATTCGTCACTGCGTGAACCTCCATGCCCTCGAATACACGTTTCGGCGCGTTCGCAGCGGGAATCACCGCCTTTGAAAACCCCAGCTTCGCGGCCTCTTTGAGCCGCTCCTGTCCGCGCGGGGCGGGACGGACTTCACCCGCAAGCCCGAGTTCGCCAAACACCACCAGTCCAGCGGGCATCGCCCGATTGCGCATCGACGAGACGATCGCCAGCATGACCGCAAGATCTGCGGCCGGCTCCGTGATGCGCACACCACCGACCGCATTGATAAACACATCCTGATCAAAACACGCAATTCCTGCATGTCGATGCAGCACCGCCAAGAGCATGGCCAGTCGCTGAGGCTCGAGCCCCACGCTCAGCCTGCGCGGATTAGGAACATGTGCGGTGTCGACCAATGCCTGGATCTCCACCAACAACGGACGCGTTCCCTCCTGTGTCACCAGTACGCAGGATCCGGCCACCGGGCCCTGCCCTGCCTCACCCAGGTGTCGCGGCGATAAAAACAAGGCAGAGGGATTGCTGACTGCCTTGAGCCCACGTTCCGTCATCGCGAAAACACCAATCTCATTGACCGTACCAAAACGATTTTTGATCGCACGAATCACGCGATACGACGCATGGGCGTCGCCTTCAAAGTAAAGCACGGTATCAACAATATGCTCCAGCACACGCGGGCCTGCGAGCGTTCCCTCTTTGGTGACATGGCCCACCAGAATCACCGTGCAGTCACTCTCTTTGGCCCAACGGGTCAGTCGGGAGGCGCACTCCCGCACCTGAGAGACAGATCCCGGCGCTGCCGTAAGCGACTCGCTGTAAAGCGTTTGTATCGAATCCAACACCACAATCGCGGGTTTCTGCGCCATCAGCTGCGCCAAAATCTGCTCAAGTTGAATCTCTGCAAGCACGGTCAAGGAGCTCTCATCTAGGCCCAGTCTGCGTGCCCGCAACGCGACCTGGGCGACGGATTCCTCGCCACTCACATAGAGCGTCGACTGATGGCGGCTCAGACCCACGAGGGCCTGAAGTAAGAGCGTCGACTTACCGATGCCCGGATCACCGCCGATGAGGACTACGCCACCGGGAACCAGTCCTCCGCCTAGGACCCGATCGAATTCATCGCTTCCTGTCGCGACTCGCGGCAATTCCTGGGCCTGAACCTCCGACAGCCGAACTGCTTTACCGGAGGGTGCGATCGCGATCGGGGCTTGGCCCTTTCGTGATATCGGTGAGGACCCGGCCTCTTCAAGCGTATTCCACGATCCGCAGCCATCGCATTGCCCCTGCCACTTGGCGTGCAGCTGCCCGCACTCCCGACATACGAACTGGCCCTTATCTCTCGCCATCGATCACCTCTCTGCGAACGCGAGGCGTCACGGCCGTCATCAGCTCGTAGCCGATGGTGCCGCACGAACGAGCCACCTCATCAATGGGAAGATGCTCCCCCCAAAGCTCCGCAGCCGCGCCAGCACCCGCCTGTGGATGATCCGTGAGATCTACTGTGATGAGGTCCATTGAGACTCGGCCAACAAGCGGCACACGTCTTCCCGCTATCCAAACCGGCGTGCCATCTGGTGCTGACCGCGGGTAGCCATCGGCATACCCTGCGGCAAGGACGCCAATTCGGGAGCGCCGATTGGCACGCCAGCGGGCGCCGTAGCCAACCGCATCACCTGGCGATATCTCCTGTACTGCGATGACCCGACTGGTGAGACTCTGGGCAGGTCGAAGTCCCAGTCCGGCCGCCGAGTGGGATAGCAGGCCGTCTTCAAAGGGCGTGCCCCCGTAGAGCGATATCCCTGGCCTTACCCAATCACCGTGGGACTGCGGCACAGAAAATACGGCCGCAGAGTTGGCAAGCGAAACTGGCGGTGACCATGACGGAGAACCATCTCCAAGCCACAACCGTACCCGTTCAAACTCTGCTAACTGCGACTGCCAGCCATCTGGTGAATCCGCACATGCGAAATGCATGAGCAGGCCCGCGCCATGACCAAGGCGTGCATTCACGCCCTGCACGAGACCAGCCAAAGCCTCAGGTTTTCCCTGGGTGGGAAATCCAAGCCGGTTCATTCCAGTGTTCAGCTTAATCCAAGCCATCGGTGGAACACGCTCAGCAGCAAGAAAGTCCTTGGCCTGCTCCACGCTGGTGATGACTGGGGTAAGGTCCAGGCGAACCATCTCTGAGAGGTCATGCTCCCCAAACGCGCCCTCAATCATCAGAATCGGTTTTGTCCAGCCCATTTCTCGGGCAGCTGCAGCCTCTGCAAGATCCAGCACGGCGAGGCCATCAGCGGAATCGAATGCTCGAACCGCCTGCTCAACACCATGTCCGTACGCGTCAGCCTTCGCAACGGCCCAGATACGCGACCGGCCAACACGATTGCGGATCACCGATAGGTTATGCCGCATCGCATCAATGTGGATCGTGAGCAGGATTGGCCGTGGCATAGGGGGTCATTTTATTCGTTCGTGCTCTAATCTCGTCGCACCTGCACAAAGGACGAGATGAAACCCGGTTTTTACACCATCATGGCCGCGCAATTTTTCTCATCGCTGGCCGATAACGCGTTGCTGATTGCCGCGATCGCTCTGCTGATCGAACTGTCTGCGCCGGATTGGATGAAACCATTACTGAAGCTGTTTTTCACTGTTTCCTATGTCGTGCTGGCCCCTTTTGTGGGGGCATTTGCAGACTCAATGCCGAAAGGCAAGGTGATGTTTATCACCAATACGATCAAGATTCTCGGCTGTGGCCTGCTCTTTTTTTCAATTCATCCGCTACTCGCCTATGCGGTTGTGGGTTTTGGTGCAGCGGCCTACTCACCCGCGAAATATGGCATCTTGACTGAATTGCTGCCCGCTGAACGACTTGTTGCCGCAAATGGCTGGATCGAAGGCACCACAGTTGGCTCCATTATTCTTGGCACGATGGTGGGCGGCGCGCTGATCAGCCCCGCAGTCAGCGCATGGCTGTTGTCGTTTGATTTTCCTTTAATCGACCTGGGCATTAACAGTCCAGCCGAATCCGCTATTCTGGTGATCGGCGCTATCTACGCGCTGGCTGCGCTCTTTAATCTAAAAATTCCTGATACCGGCGCCCGCTACGAACGACAGCACACCAACCCGATCAAGCTCCTTGCAGACTTCTGGCACTGCAATACCACGCTGTGGCGTGACAAGCTCGGCCAGATCTCGCTGGCAGTCACGACCTTATTCTGGGGCGCAGGGGCGACCCTGCAATTCATCGTGCTGCATTGGGCAAGAGACCAGCTTGGCATGGCGCTAGACAAGGCGGCCATTCTTCAAGGCATCGTTGCCATAGGCATCGCAGCCGGCGCAGTTCTCGCCGCCCGATTCGTCCCGCTGAAGGCCACCCCGTCGGTGCTCAAGCTAGGGGTGATCATGGGCCTGGTCGTGCCGTTGATGACACTCGTAGCCAGTATGGGCACTTCGATACCGCTGCTGGTATTAATCGGAGGGCTCGCCGGCTACTTCGTTGTGCCGATGAATGCACTTCTTCAGCATCGCGGCCATGTATTGTTATCAGCAGGCCACTCCATCGCAGTTCAGAATTTCAATGAGAATCTGAATATTCTGGTCATGCTCGGCCTGTATGCCCTACTGATCAAGGCTGAACTTCCGGTAAACACGATCATCGTGATTTTTGGGTTATTCGTTGCGGCAACGATGGCGCTCGTGATTAAACGTTACCGTTTCAATCGCAGCAATTACGACCTGAATGCCCTCATTGGGGTGGAGAAACATCACCACTAAGCCGTCGGTGGGCCGCACATATCTGCAGCCAAAGACGACGTTTACCTTGTGCAGATGAGAGATCGGTCGTGCCGGAGACATCCGCTGCAATCGCAGCAGCGATGGTCGACCGATCCAGTCCAATCCTGACACAGACATCAATAATCCGGCGCTCCAGTGCCGAGCCAGTGTCTGCCCTTGTGTCAGGCTGGGCGGCCCCCAGCGCATCCGAAGTCCGCGCATCTTCTGCACGGCGATTCGCTTCAGAAACTGAATCTTGTCGTAGCCGCCAAATCGGAGACAGCTCCAACAGGATCATGGCCTCACGGGATAAATCAGACATCTGCCGCTCGAAGGTTGTTATCGCGCCTGTCTAAGGCTGACACGGATACCGCAGGCTGCAAATTAATCCTCATCACCACAGCATCCTCTCGACCCTCAGCGCAGACGGCTGACTGCGGATAGTAGCCCTTGCGCAGACCAATCTGGCTGAACCCCAGTCGTCGGTATAGGCCAAGCGCTCGGACGTTGCTGGGCCGGACCTCCAGTAATACATGCTGCATCCCCTCTGCCCGCATCTGCTCCATGGCCTGACGCATCATCCATGCGCCCAGACCATGGCCCTGTCGGGCGGGTGCAAGGGTGATGTTGAGCAAATGCGCTTCCTGAAGCACGGGCATCCATACCAGATAGCCCACCAATACCCCGCGCTCTCTGAGTAGCCTCAGCCGATATCCCGCTGAGAACGAGTCCCGAAAATTTCCCTCGGTCCACGGAAAGGGATAGGCGTCGCGCTCAATGGCCAACACTGATTCGATATCCTCCGCCCGCATATCCGCCCAGCTGAGATCAGGAATATCTTGTCGATCAGCGATCGTCTGCGCCACCTTATCGCGAACATAAAGCGGTTCGAGGGCTGCTGCAGCCACCCAATCACTCGGACGATCCCATTTTGAATCGCTGGCATACCGCAGCATCCACCCCGCGAGGACTAAAGACTCCTCGCCCATCAGGCGCACATCAGGATCAGTGAGCCGAACCAACAGGGGATCATCCCGAACTTCTCGCCCAAAGTCAGCCAGTCGATCATTTCCCACCACGGCCGGCGACGCTATCCAAGAAAGACGAACACGATCATTTGCGCGCGACACCTCCATCAGCGCTGCAAATGACTCCCCTAGGCGTGCATCAAAGGCAATGAGTAATTGCTGTCGATCCCCATGGGCATGGGTCGACCACCAGGCGTACGCAGCAGCTTCAAAACCGCTCACCGGATAACAAAGACGATCCAGGCCTAGGCAGATCCCCTGCGCAATCCCGCAGGCAATTCGAATCCCAGTAAATGAGCCTGGCCCCACACCAACAACTAGGCCATGTAGCGAGCGCCACTCTTCGCCCAAACGGTTCAGTAGTCCTTCAGCAAGCGGTAGCAACTGACTCGAATGGGACTGGCCCGACTGCGCATCGGCCGAGACCAAACGGCCAGTGGGGTCTCGCACGGCAACCGATGCAAGAGACGAGGCCGACTCCAGCGCGAGTAATGCGACAGTCATCCCTGAGATCTGACGAGCAAGGCGACTGCCTGGGCAGCGATACCCTCTTCTCGGCCGGTAAAACCGAGATGCTCCGTGGTCTTGCCCTTGATATTGATACGCGACGACGGAGCCGAGACACAGCCCGCTATCACCTCAGCCATTTGCTGGACGTAGGGCGAAATTTTCGGTCGCTGCGCAATGACGGTTGCATCAACCTGACTGACACTCCATCCGGCCGCATGAACAACGTCTACCGCCTCGCGCAACAAGACCCGGCTATCGGCACCCTTGTAGCGCGGGTCGGTATCTGGAAACAGTCGGCCGATATCGCCCATCCCTGCGGCACCAAGGATTGCATCGGTAATCGCATGCAGCAACACATCGGCATCCGAGTGCCCCTCTAGGCCCCGCTCAAAAGGAATCTCCACACCACCAATAATTAAAGGCCGCCCAGCAACGAGTGCATGCACATCAACGCCTTGCCCGATCGCAATTAATGGACTATCCGATCGCTTTTGAATCAACGACTGCGGCTGCGGACTATCTTTCAAGAATGCCTCCATCAGATCAAAATCATCAGCTGTGGTGAGCTTCATGTTGCCAGCCTCGCCAGGCACTAGTCTGACCCGCCCCCCAACAAACTCAATCGCGCTGGCCTCGTCCGTCGCAGAAGGACACGCGCGATACGCATCCAGCAGTTTGTTTAGCGGAAACAGCTGTGGCGTCTGTGCAAACCAGAGCTGACTGCGATCAAGCGTCTCCTGTACCATCGGATGACCATCTGAAACCAGGGAGCGTTTTACGGTATCCGCAACGGGCTGCGCAAGTATCGCACCAGAGGGTCCGGATTCTTTCTGTGGTGTCATTGCACAGGCCTGCCACAGCCGCGTCAGGCTTTCGAGAGAGACCCCCGGACGTGCGGCGTCGTGGACCATGACCCAGAGGTCATCCCGGCGACCACTGGCCTGCTGCACAAGATCACATCCCGCGATAACTGACTCACGTCGGGTCTTACCACCGATCGGAACAGCCACGATATTTTTGAGATCTGCAAGCTCTTGATCAAGGCCGCACGCCTGCCAATGCTGATCCTCCGGATCGAGGACCACAACAATGGCGGCAAGCTCTGAAAATCGGGCCAAAGCCCGAATGCTCCTTGCCAGCACGATCTGCCCGTGAAGTCGGTGATACTGCTTTGGCAGCGGTAGGCCGCTGCGCTCTCCGCGGCCCGCAGCCGGAATGACCGCCACCAGCTTGGCCGCTGGGCCAAGAAAAGGCTCAAGATGGCTCCTTGCCTGCTGCGTTGTATCGGCGAGTCTGCGATGGATCTCCATAGAACCTACAATTTACCGTTTTTCCTCAACACCTCCCCAACGACCGATTTGCCGCCCAATCTTCCCAACCCATACAGCGCGCTAGAGCTCAAGCCCCCAGGGGCAAATCAGACTCTCAGCCTGCATCAGCCTCCCGGTAGTGCGGATGCCTGGCTATTGGCCAGCTGGGCGGGCCAGCGTCGAGAGATGCGAACGTCAGAGGCATCCGGACTCGGCCTTGCAGTCATCTGCGAGTCGGCCCAAGACGCTCAAAGACTTTCTGAGGAGATCGTTTTTTTCGATCCAACCCTGCGGGTGAGACTTTTTCCTGACTGGGAGACCCTGCCCTATGAGGCATTCTCGCCGCACCAGGATCTGGTCTCGGACCGTCTCCTAGCCCTGTACGAGGCCGCTACCGGGACTCTCGATGTGATGGTGGTCGCGGCAAACACGGCTTTACAGCGGATTGCGCCCCCCGCATTTCTCGCCGCCAACACATTTTTGTTCAAAAAAGGCCAGAAAATCTCAGCAGAGCGCCTGCGGGAACAGCTCCAGACCGCTGGATATTCACCGGTCAGTCAGGTGGTGACGCCGGGTGAATATGCACTGCGAGGTGGGCTCATCGACCTGTATCCCACCGGCGCACCACTGCCGTATCGGATTGAGCTGATCGATGATGAAGTAGAAACGATGCGCGTCTTTGATCCCGACAGTCAGCGCAGCGTGCATCCGGTTACAGAGATTCGACTTCTGCCCGGCAGATAATTTCCAAGCCACCCCGAGGCTGCACAACAATTTCGTGCCCGATGGCGAGAGGTCTTTGAGGGAGACCCCTCGCGTTGCAGCCTATACCGGGATGCTGGCAAGGGCCTCTTTGGGGCTGGAATCGAGTACTACCTGCCGCTACTGATATCCCCATTGGCAAGCATTTTTGACTATCTGCCGAAAACGAATGGTGCCATCGCGACTGTAGGCGATATCGATCATGCATTTCTGGAATTTCACCGCGACGTTCAAGGACGTCATCGCTTCTTAAAGGCCGATATCGAACGCCCCGTGCTGCCTCCGGAACTTCTTTACCTCAGCGCAGAGGAATTTTTTACTTCAGCCCGGAATCTCGCCCGCCTCAAGATGTCGCGTCCAGACCAAAACCCATCGCCAGGACCATTTCTCCCTGCACCGGATATTGCCGTTGACCGACGACATATCGATCCAGTGGCAAAGCTTCGCTCACTGAACGAACACACCATTCTGATGACTGCAGAGAGCGCAGGACGGCGGGAGACGCTTGCCCAATACCTGAACGAGCACGGGATTACCACTTTCCATGCCGATTCGCTTCAGGCCGCCATCTCCCAGCCAAAAAAAGGCATCGGGCTGCTCATCGGACCTCTCGCAGCGGGGTTCACCGCTGGCTGGTGCGGACTGCACCTGACGACAGAGGGTGAGCTGTTCTCACAGGTGGCCCGGCGTCAACGCACAGGACGCAAACAGAGTGAAACAAATATCGACTCGATTATTCGGGACCTCTCGGAACTGAAAATTGGTGATCCAGTGGTCCATGTCCAGCACGGCATAGGCCGCTACCGAGGACTGGTGCACCTGGATATGGGAGAAGGCGATACCGAGTTCTTACAGCTGGAGTACGCCGATGATGCGAAGCTCTATATTCCGGTGTCCCAGCTCCATGTGATCGGGCGCTACAGTGGCGCAAACCCTGAAAACGCACCCTTGCACACCCTGGGATCAGGGCAGTGGGAGAAGGCCAAGCGGAAAGCGGCTGCCAAGGCACGGGATACCGCAGCAGAGCTCCTGAACATTTATGCGCGCCGAGCCGCGCGACAGGGCCATGCATTTAAGTTTGATCCACAGGAATATGAACGGTTTGCCGACGGATTTGGTTTCGAAGAAACACCCGATCAGCTCGCAGCCATTCACGCTACGGTCCAAGACATGGTCTCAGGTAAGCCGATGGATCGCTTGGTCTGCGGCGATGTCGGCTTTGGTAAGACCGAGGTGGCCCTCAGGGCTGCGTTTCTGTCCGTTATGGACGGAAAACAGGTTGCCGTATTGACGCCAACAACGCTATTGGCCGAACAGCACTTGCAGACATTTAAGGACCGATTCTCCGAGTGGCCGGTTCAGATCGCGGAGCTCTCCCGATTCCGAACGACAAAGGAGATTCAAACCGCACTTGAGGGTCTCGCCACTGGCCGAGTGGATATCGCCATCGGCACCCACAAACTGCTGTCGACCGGTGTTCGTTTTGATCGGCTCGGTCTAGTGATTATCGACGAGGAACATCGGTTCGGCGTTCGCCAGAAGGAGGCCCTTAAGGCGCTGCGCTCCGAAGTAGATGTGCTCACCCTGACCGCAACCCCCATCCCGCGCACACTCGCGATGAGCATGGAAGGACTTCGCGACTTTTCCATCATCGCTACAGCACCACAGAGGCGCCTGGCAATCAAGACCTTTGTACGTCGGGATAATGACAGCGTCGTCCGCGAGGCGCTTCTGCGCGAACTAAAACGTGGGGGGCAATGCTACGTCCTACACAACCAGGTCGATACGATTGAGCGACGTCGCGATGAACTCCAGACACTCGTCCCAGAGGCTCGGATTCAGATTGCCCATGGGCAGATGCATGAGCGCGATCTGGAGCGGGTCATGCGCGACTTTCATCAGCAGCGATTTAATGTCCTGCTGTGTACCACCATCATTGAAACCGGTATTGACGTACCCACCGCAAATACGATCGTAATTTATCGGGCAGACCGCTTTGGGCTCGCGCAGCTCCATCAGCTCAGAGGCCGTGTGGGACGTTCGCACCACCAGGCCTATGCCTATCTTCTAACGCCCGGCGATGACGCCATCAGCAAAGACGCCGGGAAACGACTCGAGGCAATCCAGGCCATGGAGGAGCTCGGCAGTGGATTCTTTCTGGCCATGCATGACCTGGAGATTCGCGGTGCGGGGGAGGTTCTGAGCGACCAGCAGTCGGGCAACATCAATGAAGTCGGCTTTCAGATGTATACCGATATGCTGACCGAGGCAGTCAATGCACTAAAGGCGGGCCGGGAACCAGATCTTGAATCCCCGCTGTCCGCTGTCACTGAGATCAATCTGCACGCACCCGCGCTACTGCCTAGTGACTATTGCGGAGATATTCATGAGCGGCTCACACTGTACAAACGCTTTGCAAACGCAGCCAATCTTGACGAGCTTGAGATCCTGCAAGAGGAGCTGATCGACCGGTTTGGCCGCCCGCCTGAGGCTGCCCAGACCCTGATTGAAACCCATAAATTAAGAATATTTGCCAAGCCGATCGGTGTCCTTAAGGTCGATGCAGCACCCGAGGTGATGGTGATGACCTTCGGGAAAGACCACCAAATCGATCCGGCGAAGATTATCCGGCTGATCCAATCTGATCAGCGCTATAAACTGATGGGTAATGAAAAGCTACGCGTCAACATCAGTGTGCCGGATCCCACACAACGGGCAAGGGCCGTGCGCGAGCTCTTGGCGGGACTGTGCCCATGAGACAACAACAAAAATGAATGCCCATTTTCCATCCACACCCATAGCCCATTTCCTGCCGATTGCGACACGACTATGCCGTTCATTGTGATTTCTCCCGCCCTTACGGCCAATCAGCTCCGTGGCCGGCTACCCGCGGCGGCTCTCACCGCGGTCGATGCCATCACCGATAAGTCTGAGCAACGCATGCGTTCATCGCAGGCGGCGGTCTGGAAACTCCCACGGATTTCTCAATCTCGTCGTCAAATCCTTACGCAGGCACTTCACGAACTCGCACGTCTGCACCAGGTAGATACCGCATTACTGGACACACCCTATCGATGGAATGATTTCTCCGTGCTTGCCATGGATATGGACTCCACCGTGATCACCATCGAGTGCATCGATGAGATCGCCGACTTCTGCGGTAAAAAAGATGAGGTCTCTGCGATCACAGAGGCAGCGATGCGAGGTGAAATCAAAGACTATGCGGAAAGCCTACGGCGCCGGGTCGCCCTGCTGGCGGGTCTGCCCGAATCCGTGCTGGGAGAGGTCATCCGCTATCGGCTCAGATTCACGCCTGGCGTCAAAGAGTTGGTGTCTGCCGCAAATGCCCACAAGGTTCATACACTACTGGTCTCTGGTGGTTTTACCCAATTTACCGACTTTGTAGCCGAAAAGATTGGCTTTCAGCAGACACGCTCGAATACGTTGGAGATTATCGACGGCAAGCTCACAGGCCGTGTTATGGGGAAAATCGTTGATGCCTCAGTCAAGCGCAGCACAGTGGCGGCTGCATGCCGTCGACTGGGGGTGAGCCCCGTACGCGCGATCGCAATCGGTGATGGCGCCAATGATCTGGAAATGATGAAGCACAGCGGCCTATCGGTCGCCCACCGGGCAAAGCCTGCGGTCGCAGCACAGGCCATGCAGGCAATAGCCTATGGCGGATTAGACAACGTACTCGACTGGTTTGAGTAGATCAGTCCAATGCAAGCTGGGCTGAAATACCGAGATGATCCGAAAGCCCCGCCCAGTCGGTTAGCCGCTCGACACTGACCACCTGCAGGCCGCGAACATAAATCCTATCCATTTTTAACATCGGCCTTAGCGCAGGAAAGGTTTTCGCAGGACTGCCTGTCAACACCTCGAAGACATCACGAAATCCTGCCTCGCGCATCGGATCTTCAGCCCGATTACGCCAGTCATTAAAGTCGCCAGCAATAATCGCAGGGCCGGCATCGCTGATGCGATCGATGCATTGAAGCACCGTATCCAGCTGTCGCCGACGGCCTCGCTCCAAGAGCCCAAGATGCACGCAATAACAGTCGATTGGCCGCCGTGCATCTCCGAGCTTCGCAACACTATGCAACAGCCCCCGCCGCTCAAACCGATACTCCGAAATATCGTAATTCAGTCCACGGTCCAGCGGATGACGGGACAGAATCGCGTTGCCATGATGGCCGCGGTCGTAGACAGCATTCTTACCGTAATGCCAGTCCGGCCAAAAATCCTGGGCCAGATAGGGCGTCAGTCCGAGCGTTGCCCCTACCCTTAGATCACGCAGCCGGCCGTGGGTCTTTTGCTGTAACTCTTGCAGAAATATCAGATCCGGATGGCGCTCTCGAATCCGTTGGCGAAGTCGATGGGCGGTCAAACGAAAATGCAGGGCAGACACCCCCTTATGCATGTTCAGGCTCACCACCTCGAATCGGCTGTCCATCATGTTGGGGCCGATCACTAAAAAACCAGTACCCGCGTGTCCTCGCGCTGCAGCTGGGCCATCACCGCAGTCGCACCGGTCTGTCCGGTAATTTCCGGAATGATGCGCTCGCCTTGATGATGCTCCGAAAGTGCCATGCCGCACATGTAGATCTTCACGCCTATCTCATGGCATCGCTGGATATATCCGAGAATGGTCTGCTCACCGCGCCGATCCGATACAGCCGATGCCGCAACGCCCTCAAATGCCCAGCGGACCGCAGAAGATGTCAAATGAATCTCGACCTCCAGATCCAGAGCCCGGGCACACAGCGCATACACAAACGGCGCTGCAGACTTCTCCGGTGCGCCCGGATCTGCCTGCCACATCACCAACACCACCCTTGTCACCGCCATCGATCAGTAGCTGATGTTCTGCGGATCGATCGGGGGCAGTTCATGGTGCTGCGGGTTAGGCGGCCGAAGCCGCTCGCGATGATGGGCCACAAGCCATGCGCGGTACTCATCCACCCCCATCAGGAAAGAGGACTCCTCCTCCCATGCCAGTGGTTTTAGACGATAGAGCCATCCGGCACCATAGGGATCCTGAGTTACCACGCTG
>Ga0255182_1000248_pt1 | contig 42738 bp, 33 predicted proteins | sample Atl_UVDOM_RepA_8_FD_188420 | JGI IMG/M metagenome (GOLD analysis project Ga0255182, IMG submission 188420) | Freshwater microbial communities from Altamaha River, Georgia, United States - Atl_UVDOM_RepA_8d | ecosystem: Environmental > Aquatic > Freshwater > River | place: USA: Georgia...
CAGCTCTTGCGCTTGCGGACGCCTGCCGTGTCGATGGCCACGAGCGCCCGGTCGCCGAACTGGAACCGCACGTCGACCGCGTCGCGCGTGGTGCCGGCGATCTCGCTGACGATCACGCGGGGCTCGCCGGCCAGCGCGTTGACGAGCGAGCTCTTGCCGGCGTTGCGGCGGCCGACGATCGCGAACCGCACCTGCGGGTCCTCGGGGCGCTCGGTGGCCGCCTCGCCGAGGCGTTCCCACACCGCCTCCAGCAGCCCGCGCGTGCCGTAGCCGCTGGTGGCGCTCGAGAGGAGCGGCTCGCCGAACCCGAGCGCGGCGGCCTCGATGCCGTCGGCATCCCAGCTGGGGTCGTCGACCTTGTTGGCCACCACCATCACCTTGCCCGAGAGCCCTGCCGAGCGCAGCAAGCGGGCGACCGCCTCGTCGAGCGGAACGATGCCGTCCTGGGCGTCGATCACGAACAGGATGAGCTGCGCCTCGCCGGCCGCCGCCCGGATCTGCGCCTCGATGTCGGGGGTGAGCGCCGTCAGGTCCTTGCCGGCGTCGTCGATCTGGCCGCCCTCGGCCACGTAGACGCCGTAGCCGCCGGTGTCCATGATCTCGGCGAAGCGGGGCTCGCCCTGCGTGCCCGGCGGCGGCCGGAGCTCGACCACCGTGGTGATGCGGTCACGGGTCACGCCGGGCGTCGGGTCGACGATCGAGATCCGCTGGCCGGCGAGCCGGTTGAACAGGCTGGACTTGCCGACGTTCGGGCGCCCGATGATGGCGAGGCGGGGAAGCCCCATCACTGCGTCCCGCCGAACAGGCCGCGCGGGGCGGGGCGGTTGCCGGTTCCGTCGATGCCGCCGCTCATCTGGTTCATGTACTGCTGCATCGCCTGACGCTGCGCGGTCATCTGCGCGATGGCCTGCTGCATCTGCTCGCGCATCTTGGCCGGGTCTCCCTGGCGCTGCACCACCTGCACGTTGCCGCCGGTGGGCATGCCGTTGGGCCCGGTCGGGGCCTCGGGATGGGCCGACCGCGTGAGGCGCATGCGGACCGTCCGCGGCGCCTGCGCCCCGGACTGCATCGTCATCGCGATCTGGATGCCGCCGTCGCGGAACGAGTACTCGAGTCCCACCGACCGCGGTGCACCATCCGGCGTGTCGAGCGGCGCCGCGTTCGAGAACACCATGCCGGACACCTCGGGCATCCACTCGCCGTGCTGGTAGATCATCGACTTGTCGAGCTCGGTGAGCATCACGTGCGTGTACTTGCGGAGGCCCGGGGAGTAGCCGACGTACTCCACCTGCTCGAGCACGTAGTCACCGTTCAGGAGGGTCATCTCGCCCATCAGGAAGTTCTCGGCGAGCACGAACGTCCAATGCGCGTTGCCCGAGAACTCGCCGACCACCTGGCCGGACTCGTCGAGCGACTGGCCGGCGACGTCCCAGCGCCCGACGAACTGGTTGAGCACCTCCATCGCCGACCGCGTCTCCAGGGTGACCTGTTCGGGCGTGAGGCGCGGCCGTCCGGCGGGTGGCTCCGCGGGGCGCACCGGGGCGAGGGCCAGCAGCGCGGTGACGGCGGCGCCGGCGACTGCGCCGAGGCCGAGCACGGCCAGCGGGCGTCGGGTCATGGGTTCGGTGTTCATCGGGCGATCAGTCTACGCTTGCGCACCGAGGACCCACGCATGCCGCACGTCGCCGCCGAGCACCCGAACCTGCGCGTCTTCGATCACCCGCTGATCCAGCACAAGCTGGCGGTGGTGCGCGATCGACGGACGTCGCCCGCGGACTTCCGGCGGTTGCTGAACGAGATCGCGGGACTGATGACCTACGAGGTCTCGCGCCGCTTCGACACGCGGGCGATCGCGGTGGAGACGCCGCTCGAGACCACCGAGGGCAGGCAGCTCAGCCGCCCGGTCACGCTGGTGCCGATCCTGCGCGCCGGGCTCGGCATGACCGACGGCGTGATGCAGCTCTTCCCCGAGGCGCGCGTCGGCCACATCGGCATCCGCCGCGACGAGTCCACGCATCGCCCGGTCTTCTATTACGCCAAGTTCCCGCACGACGTGCGCGACGGGTACTCGATCGTGATCGACCCGATGCTGGCGACGGGCGGGAGCGCCTGCGCGGCGATCCGCCACCTGAAGGACGTGGGTTGCCGCGACATCCAGATGATCTGCCTGGTGGCCGCGCCGGAGGGCGTCCGGCGCGTGCACGACGAGCACCCGGACGTGATCGTCCACGCCTGCGCGCTCGATCGGATGCTTGACGAGAACGCCTACATTCGCCCCGGCCTGGGCGATGCGGGCGACCGGGTGTTCGGGACGCTAGAGGGATGATCCGGGGCGGCGCCGCGCCTCAGCGCTTCGCCGGCGACCACGGCACGTCGGGGTGACCGCGTTCGTGGTTGGCGCGTCGCGCCATCGCGAAGAACAGGTCGCTGAGCCGATTCATGTAGCGCAGGAGCGGCTCTCCCACCGGCTCGATCGCGGCCAGCGAGATGATCGTGCGTTCGGCACGGCGGCACACGGTCCGGGCCACGTGCAGCCGGGCGGCCAGCTCGGTGCCCGCCGGCATCACGAACGTGGTGATCGGCGGGTTGCCGCGATCGACCTCGTCGATCCAGCCCTCGGCCTCGGCCACGTCCTGCTCGTCGATGCGGTGGATGCGGGATTGCTGCTTGGCGCCCTCGGGCGTCGCCAGGTCCGCGCCGATGTCGAAGAGCCTCGACTGCAGGGCCGCCACGATCGCGTGCAGCCGGGCCTCGAAGGGGTGCCCGCGGTCGCACGCGCACCCGACCAGCCCCAGCACGGCGTTCAGTTCGTCCACGGTGCCGTACGCCTCGATGCGCGGGTGGTCCTTGGACACGCGCGCGCCGCTGAAGAGACCCGTGGTGCCGTCGTCTCCGGTCCGGGTGTAGAGCTTCATGGCGGGGCCTCCTTCGCCGACCGGCGTGGACCGGATGCGACCGGGCCGGGCGTTATTGGCATTCAGGGTAGCCGGGGGCACCGATCCCGGCCGAATCGGCCGGGATCCGCCCCGGATCCGGCCCCGTATGGGCCTGCGCACGACTATCGTTGTGCGTCTCTGGGATGTCCAGCGGGAGTGCACCCCGCGTCCTGGACGGCTCGTGTGCCGGCCGTGACGGCACGCAACCTGTTTCGAGTCCAGCCCGCCGGGGCTGGGCCGCCGTTGACGAAGCCTCGGCGAACCCGCTCCCGGTCACGTCTCGGTTCGGACTCTTCATGCGGCCCGCGGGCCGCGGAAAGGCGAGGTCGGCATGAACCGCCTCAAGAAGGGCTTCACGATCGTTGAGCTGCTGGTGGTCGTTGCGATCATCGCGCTGCTCATCGCGATCCTGCTGCCTGCCATCGGTAAGGCCCGTGACGCCGCGCTGGTCACGCAAAGCCTCGCCAACCTGCGCAACCTGAGCGCAGCCTGCAACGCGTACGGCGCCGACTACAACGACCGTCAGTTCACGGCCGTGCCCGACGAAACGGGCATGTACGGCAACTTCTGCGTCGCTGCCTGCACCAACCTCACCGCCACGCAGTGCCTGCCGCAGATGATCCTCGGCTGGGACTCGGACGGCGGCCTCTGGGGCTACTGGTGCCGCGGCACCCCGGCCCGCTGCGCCGGCTGGCCCGGAACCTGCGCCCAGAACTTCGTCATCTACCAGGCCTGCGATTACTGGGGCTCCTGCCAGGCGCGATGGCTCGGCTCGTGGCGCCTGACCAACTGCAAGGCGTTCAACAGCTACGTCAACGGCCGCTACTACGACAAGGTCTTCTGGGCCCCCAAGGACACCGTGACCCTCGCCAACGTCGAGAAGTACTTCGCGACGCCGGTCGAGTTCAACTTCACCAACGGTGACTACGCGGAGCCGACCTACTGCTGGAGCCCGGCCTCCATGTGGTCGCCGGACGTCCTGTCGTGGGAGCGCCGTTCCGGCACGGGCGCCACCGCCTGCATCGGCCCGGCCCCGACCCAGGCCCTGATGCCCGGCGCGTACAAGAGCCCGGCCGCCGGCCTGTCCCAGTACCCGTCGCTCAAGTGGCGCATGTGGGAGCACCAGTGGCTGCAGAACCGCGAGGGCGGCGAGACCAACCCCGCCTTCAGCAGCCCGACGCCGTGGTTCTACAACCAGGGCTACAACAGCGCTCCCGCGGTGATGTGCTTCGACGGCCACACCCAGATCGTGTCGATCGCCGGCGTCCAGCAGGACAACGACCTTGCCACCGCGCAGGGCCGCCCGCTGTACTTCTCCTGCGGCGGCGGCGTCAACGCGTACTTCGCGGCTGCCGCCTACGACATGCTGGTGACGGGCGCGGGCTCGTCGAACCCCGGCGTGCTCACGGTCGACGGCATCCTCGGCCGCGACATGCTGCGCATCGGCGACTGACGCCACCGGCCATCCGGCCATCGTGATCGCTTCCTCCCGCGAGGGCCGCCCGCTTGGGCGGCCCTCGCGCGCTTTCGGGCCCGGCGACGCGCTCCTACACTCGGCACTCCGGGATCCGCCGAACCAAGGAACACCGATGCTCGACCTTCGACCGAACCGTCCCATCCTGTCCGCCGCCCTTGCCGTGGCCATGGTGCCGGCGGCGCACGCGTGGTCGCAGGCGGCCGTGGAGGAGCCACCTGCCGCTCCCGCCGCACCTGCAGCTCCCGCAGCTCCGGCCCAGACGCCGCCCGCCGACAAGGTGATCGAGGGGCGCGTCAACATCTACAGCTGGGCGCCCGACGACAGCGCACGCCAGGTGGACGCGACCGACATCGACATGCGCCGGCTGTACGCCGACCTCGGCCCGGTGGCGAAGCGGTGGCACCAGCACGTGGTGACGCTGTCCAATCCATGGTTCGAGGGGCGCGCGCCCGGCCTGCGCGGCAACGAGCTGGCCGCCGAGTACCTGGAGTTCTGGTTCAAGGACTCGGGGCTGGCCCCGGCGTTCCCGCCGATCGGCCCCAACGGCGAGACGCCCAAGGACGGCGAGTGGACCAGCCATCGCCAGCACTTCATCCTCACGGGCGGCGCGCCGAAGGTGGAGTCGGCCGAGATGTCCATCGGCGGCGCGGCGCTCGAGCGCGACGTGGACTGGTCGGTGCTCGGGATCAGCGGCAACGCCTCGGTGGAGGCGCCGGTCGCGTTCGTGGGCTACGCGATCGAGTCCGGCGACGGCGGGTACTCCTCGTTCGAGGAAGGCACCGATCTCAAGGGCAAGGTGGCGCTGATGTTCCGCTACGAGCCGCTCGACGAGCGCGGCCGCTCGCGCTGGGCGACCCGCCGCTTCAGCGAGCACTCGGCGATGAGCGACAAGGTGCAGGCGCTGGTCGATCGCGGCGCGGCGGCCATCGTCATGGTGGCGCCCCCCGGCGTGCGCGACGGGCGCACCGACCTCGAGGACGTGGCCACCAGCCGCTGGGGCCGCCCGCTGGCGATCCCGATGGTGCAGGTGTCCGAGGCCGTCGCCGAGCGGATCCTCCGTGCCGGGCAGCCGGAGGGCGGAACGCTCATGGACTGGCGCGTCAAGGCCGACGAGGGCAAGGTGCGAACCGTGGACCTGGGCGCCGGTTCGACGCTCAAGCTCGCCACGGCGCTCTCCACCGGCGGCACGCCGACGCAGAACGTGGGCGGCGTGGTGCGGGGCAAGGGCAAGCTGGCCGACGAATGGGTGATCGTCGGCGCGCACTTCGATCACGTCGGCTACGGCTACTTCGGCACGGCGCCGCAGTACACGGGGCAACTGCATCCGGGCGCGGACGACAACGCCAGCGGCACGTCGGCCATGCTGTGCGTCGCCGAGGCGATCGCCGACCTGTACGCCGGCCCGGACGCGCCGGAGGATGCGCGCAGCGTCCTGTTCCTGGCCTTCAGCGCCGAGGAGAGCGGGCTCGAGGGCTCCAAGTGGTACGTGGAGCACCCGACCGTCCCCGGGAGCAAGGTCTCCATGATGATCAACATGGACATGGTGGGCCGCCTTCGGTCCGACGACGTCAGCGTCGGCGGCATGAAGAGCGCGAAGGACCTCGTGGAGATCCTCCGCCCGGCGTTCGAGCGCAGCGGGCTGACCATCCGTGCGGACCCCTCGGGCCGCGGGCCGAGCGACCACGCGAGCTTCTACGGCGTGGGCATCCCGGTGGCGTTCATCTACACGGGAAACCACCCCGAGTACCACACCCCGGCGGACACCTTCGACACGGTCAACCCGGTGGGCGCGGCCAAGCTGGTCGGCCTGGCCGCGGACATGGTGCAGGTGGTGGCCACGCGACCGGAGAAGCTCGAGTTCCAGTCGACCGACGGCGCCGCCACCGCCGACCGCGGCTACGCGGCCGTGCGGCTCGGCGTGATGCCCGCGATGAGCCAGCAGCGCGGCGAGGGCGTGCCCACCGAGGGCGTGATGGTCGACGGCGTGAGCGCCGACACCTCGGCGGCCGATGCCGGCCTCACCAAGGGCGACGTGATCCTGGCGTGGGACGGCGCGCTGCTCGAGACCACCGGCGACATGATGGGCAAGCTCCGCGAGCACAAGCCCGGCGACGAGGTCATGCTGAAGGTCTGGCGCGAAGGCAAGGAGATCGAGGTCAAGGTGACGCTGAAGGCCGCGAAGCGCTGATCCGCACGGTCCGCGGCCCGTCGGCCGTCGACCGAGGCACCACGACCTCGCGCGCCGGCACCGGGATGCGGGTGGCCGCCACGCCTGCGGCACCGGCCTCCACGGTGACCTCGGAGACTCCTTCGGGCAGTCGCACGTGCAGCTCACGACCGTCGGGCGCGTGCAGGGTGCCCGTCTCGAGCTGCCCCGACCGCCACGCGAGGTCGACCCGGACGCCGCCGCGGGCGACGAGCCCCGTGACCGCTCCCGCATCCCACGCGCCGGGAAGCGCCGGCAGCAGGTCGATCCGGTGGACGAGGCGACCGTCCCGCCACGAGCGGCGGTGGCTCTGCACCAGCATCTCGGCGACGGCGGCGGTGGCGCCGAAGTTGCCGTCGATCTGGAACGGCGGGTGGTCGTCGAACAGGTTGTCGAGCGTGGAGTGCGCCAGCAGCGCGTGCAGGTCGCGCAGCGCGGCGTCGCCGTCGCCGAGGCGGGCGTGGAACATGGCCAGCCACGCCCGGCTCCAGCCGGTGTGGCCGCCGCCGTTGGCAAGCCGCGCCCGCAGCGTCGCTCGGGCCGCCGCCGCCAGCTCCGGTGTCCCGTCGGGCGTGATGAGCGGTGCCGGGTGCAGCCCGTAGAGGTGGCTCATGTGGCGGTGGCCGGGCTCCGCCTCGGCCCACGGCTGCATCCACTCCATGAGCCGACCGTCGGCGCCGATCGTCGGCACGTGCAGCCGATCGATCGCCTGCTCGCACTCGCGCGCCAATGGGTCGTCCGTACGGCCCAGCACCCGTGCGGCATCGATCGCGTTGCGCAGGAGGTCGAGCATGATCCACTGGTCCATCGACGTGCCCATGGAGACGTCGGCGCGCCGGCCGTCGGGCAGGATGAAGGTGTTCTCGGGGCTCGAGGTCGGTCCGCCCACGAGCCGGCCGGTGGCGGGGTCCTCGACCAGCCAGTCGAGGACGAACCGGGCGGCACCCGCCATCGCCGGCCACGCGCGGTCGCGGAGGAACGCATCGTCCTGGGTGAATTCCCAGTGCTCCCACGCGTGCCGCACGAGCCATGCCCCGCCGAGCGGGAACATCCCCCACACCGTCCGGCCCTCGGGTGCGGTGAACGCCCATGCGTCGGTGGTGTGGTGGCAGCACCATCCGCGCATGCCGTAGAGCTCGCGGGCCGTGCGCTCGCCGCGAGCGCGCAGGCGATCCAGCAGGTCGAAGAGCGGCAGCTCCGCGTCGGGCAGGGCGGTCGGCCCGGCGGGCCAGTAGTTCATCTGCAGGTTGATGTTGACGTGGAAGTCGGCGTTCCACGGGGCGCGAAAGTGCGGGTTCCAGATGCCCTGCAGGTTGGCGGGCAAGCTGCCTTGCCGGCTCGACGAGCGGAGGAGGTACCGCCCGTATCCGAAGTGCACGGCCACGAGGTCCCGCAGCGCGTCGGGGCCGCCATGTCCCCCGTCGCGGACGAGGGCGAGCTGCGCGTCGGTGGGGAGCGAGCCCGATCCGTTCGCGGCCTCGGGCGAGCGCCGCTCGCCCAACCGCAGCGCCACCCGGCCGTGCCCGTCGGCGTGCCACGCCACCGCGCGCTCGCGGAGGGTGTCCCACCCCGAACCCAGGCTGCGCAGGTCCGCCAGGCATGCGGCATCGGGATCCGCGCCGAAGAAGTCGGTGCGTCCGGCGACCGCCACCGTGATCGAGCTGGCGCCGCGCACCTCGGCGGCGCCGGCGTCGACCGTGACCGTGCCGCCGTCGGCGACGACCTCGGCCAGGCAGGCGTAGCGCACGCCGCCCTGTCCGGTGCGACCCGAGAATCCGAGCACGGTTCGTCCTCCCGAACCGGTGGCGCGATGGATCGGCCGGTCGTCACCGAAGTCGGCGCGGCGCACCTGCACACGCAGCGCGGGGATCGCCCCTCCCTCGGCGGTGATCCGAACCAGCAGCAACTCGTCGGGCGCGCTGGCGATCACTTCACGGCGCAGGCGCACGCCGTCGACGTCGAACTCGACGCCGGCGATTCCCGAGCGCAGGTCGAGCCAGCGGCGGTAGCCGGTCGCCCGTCGCGGCGCGTCGATCATGTCAAGCTGCAGGTCCCCGAGCGTCTGGTGGCTGCGCGGCAGCATGTCCTGCGGCAGCATGCAGTCGCGCTGGAGGATCGCCTGCGCCTCCGGGAGCCGGCCCGCAAGCGCCAGTTCGCGGGCGGCGCGGAAGCTCGCGGCCGCCGCGGGCGCGTTGCGGTCGTCGGCATTGCCCTCCCACACGGACGCCTCGTTGAGCTGCACGCGTTCGCGGTCGACGCCACCGAAGGCCATCGCACCCAACCGGCCGTTGCCGACCGGGAGCGCCTGGTTCCACTCCGCCGCCGGGGCGCGGTACCAGAGGTCATGGCCCCTGGCGGACGGACCCGGATGCGGTTCGGCCACGGTGCGTCGCGCGCCCACGCGCAACGGCACCATGCGCTCCAGGAGATCGGGATCGGTCACGGGATCGAGCGTGGCGAGGTCGGGGTGGTCGCCCACGGCGATCCACCAGCGGCCCGAGAGGTCGATCGAGGTGGCCGGACCGGTCAACGACGGTGCCGGCCCGCGCAGCCCGCCCGCGCCGCCATCGTCGCGGACCCGCACGGCGATGCGATTCGAACCTCGGCGCACGGCGTGCACCGGCACCGGGTAGCGGCGCTCCGCATCCCACCCGTCGGTGGCTCCCACGCGCACGCCGTTGATCCACGTTTCGTCGGCATCGTCGATGCGCCCGAGCGACAGGAGCATCTCGTGGCCGAGGTCGGCATCGTCGAGCACCACGGTGGCGACGTACCACGCCACGCCGTCGTGATCGCCGGGCGCGCCGTTGCCCTCCCAGGCTCCGGGTACCGACGTGGCGCTCAGTTCAACGCCGCGGAGCGTTCGTGTCTCCCCCGGCGCCTCACCAGCCCGGGCCATGGCCGTTCCCGTGGCGGCCGCCAGCATGGCCAGCACCGAGGAGAGCCTCGCCATGCGTATGTCGTGGCCGCGGCGGAGCGGGGACGATCGCGTCATGCACGTGTTCTACCGGGCCGCGACCGACGGTCGGATACCCTGCCGCGGATGCAGACCGCGCCCGTGCACGTGCTTGCCGATCGCCACGCCTTCGTCTGCGGCGCCACGCAGGGCATCGGCAAGGCCACCGCCATCGCCATGGCCGCGGCGGGTGCCACGGTCACGGTGTGCGGCCGGAACGACCAGGGACTCGTCCGCGCGCTCGAGGCGCTCCCGACTCCGCTCGGTCAGAAGCACTGGAGCGTCGAGGTGGATTTCGCGAGCTCGCGGGAGGTCGCCTTCGCGGCGGCCACGCACCTGCGCTCCGCGGGACCGGTGCACGTCTTGGTCAACAACACCGGCGGGCCGGCCGCGGGCAGCGCCATCGAGGCACGCGCGGAGGACTTCGTCCGCGCCTTCGAGATGCACCTCCTCAGCGCACAGGCCCTGGTGCAGGCGTTCGCGCCCGGGATGCGCGAGTCCGGGTACGGTCGCGTGGTCAACATCGTCTCCACGAGCGTGGTGACCCCGATTCGCGGGCTGGGCGTCTCCAACACGGTGCGTGCCGCGGTCGCCAACTGGGGGCGCACGCTGGCGGTGGAGCTCGCCCCCTTCGGCATCACCGTCAACTCGATCCTGCCGGGATTCACGCGCACCGCGCGGCTCGAGGCGCTCTTCGCGGGCCGGGCCGGCCGCGCCGGAAGTTCGGTGGAGGAGGTCGAGGCCGAGGCGATGCGATCGGTGCCGATGGGCCGCTTCGCCGCCCCCGAGGAGATCGCCGCGGTGGCGGTGTTCCTGGCGTCGCCGGCGGCGTCGTACCTGACGGGCGTCAACCTTCCCGTCGACGGCGGTCGACTGGCGCTGGGCTGAAGCGGTGGCCTCTCCCGCGCCTGCGCCGGTACCTGCGGGAGAGGATCCTTCCCTCGACGTGCCCGGGCTCGCCCCCGAGGCATCGAGCGCCGACGTGCGCTCGATGCGTCGCTGGGAAGGCGTGGCGGTGCTCCTCTGCACGCTGGGGTGCTGGACCTCCGTGCCGCTCTTCCTGCGCCACCTGGCCGGCTACATCGACCACTGGACCAACAACGGCTGGCGTTACGGGGCCAGTGCGCTGCTCTGGCTCCCGGCCGTGGTCTGGGCGGTGCGGCGCGGCACGCTGCCGCGTTCGGTCTGGCGCGCCGCGCTGGTGCCGGCGATGGCGAACACGCTTGGGCAGATCGCGTTCACCGCCGCGCACAGCCACGTCGATCCGGGGCTCCTGACCTTCGGACTTCGGCTGCAGATGTTCTTCATCGCCGTTGGCGCGTACCTGCTCTTCCCGGCGGAACGCCCGACGATCCGGTCGCCGCGGTACCTCGCGGGACTCGCGCTCCTGGTGGGCGGCGTGGCCGGCGTGCTGCTGCAGGAGGAGGGCCTCGGATCCGGTTCGTCGACGCTCGGCGTGGCGCTGGCGATCGCGGCGGGCCTCGGGTACGGCGCCTACGGACTGTCGGTCCGCCGGTTCATGTACGGCTATCACCCGGTGCTCGCCTTCGGCGTGATCGCGCTCTACACCGCCGGCGCGCTGGTGGCGCTGATGCTCGCGTTCGGGCGAAACGGCGGCGCCGACGTGTTCGAGCTCGGTGCCCGCGAGTGGTGGTGGATGGCGGTCAGCTCGGTGCTCGGCATCGCCGTCGGGCACGTCCTCTACTACACGGCGATCGATCGGCTCGGCGTGGCCGCCACCACGGGGGTCCTGCAGCTGCAGCCGTTCCTGGTGAGCGCCGCGAGCGCGGTTCTCTTCGGCGAGGCGATGACGCGCATGCAATGGGGAAGCGGCCTGGTGGCGGTGGCTGGCGCCGCGCTGGTGCTGTCGGCGCAGAAGCGCACCGAGCGCCGGTAGCCTTTCGGCGATGCAGCCGACGATCCCTGAACGGGTGCTTCCCTGGATCGACGGTGGCTGGGCCGCCGAGCCGCCCGTGGGCGCACGCCAGTGGCTCCCCGTGGTCGAGCCGGCCACCGGGAACGCCGTCTCGCGCGTGGCCGACTGCCCGGATGCCGAGGTGGACCGGGCGGTGCGCGCTGCGGCCGCGGCCGGCGCCGCGTGGGCCGCGGCGCCGGCGGCGCGACGTGCCGACCTCCTGGAGTCGCTCGCCGCGCTCGTCGACCGCGACCGTGAGCGCCTGGCATGGCTCGAAAGCGTCGACTCGGGCAAGCCGATCGCCCTGGCCCGCGAGGTGGAGATTCCGCGGGCGGCGGCCAACCTGCGCTTCTTTGCGGGCCTCGTGCGCGCGTGGTCGCCTGACGAATCGCTCCGTGACGCGCGGTCCGAGTCTCGGGTGCTGCGGCGCCCGGCGGGGGTGGCCGGGTGCATCAGTCCGTGGAACCTGCCGCTCTACCTGTTCACCTGGAAGGTCGCGCCGGCGCTCGCCGCCGGATGCACCGTGGTTGCCAAGCCGAGCGAGGAGACCCCGATGACGGCGGCCGCGTTGGCCGAGCTCAGCGCGGAGGCCGGCTTCCCGGCGGGCGTGCTCAACGTGGTGCAGGGGCGCGGCGCGGTGTGCGGGGCGGCGATCGTGGCGCACCCCCGCGTGCCGGTGATCACCTTCACCGGCGGCACGGCGACCGGCGCACGCATCATGTCGGTGGCCGGTCCGATGTTCAAGCGGACGGCGCTGGAACTCGGGGGAAAGAACCCGACGATCGTCATGGCCGACGCCGACATGGATGCCGCGCTCGAGGGGGCCCTGCGTTCGGCGTTCCAGAACCAGGGGCAGGTGTGCCTGTGCGGCAGCCGCCTGCTGGTGGAGCGCCCGGCATTCGCCGCGTTCCGCGACCGATTCGTGGCGCGGGCGCGCGAGCTTCGCCCGGGTGACCCGCTCGACCCCGGCACGGGCCAGGGCTCGCTGGTGTCTCAGGCGCACCGATCGAAGGTGGCGGCTGCGGTCGAGCGCGCGCGCGCCGAAGGTGGGCGGGTGCTGTGCGGTGGCTCCGCGCCGCAACCGGAAGATCTCCCCGAGCGAGTGCGCGGCGGCGCCTTCTACCTGCCCACCGTGATCGAGGGCTTGCCGATGGGGTGCACCACCAACCAGGAGGAGATCTTCGGGCCGGTGGCGACGATCCAGCCCTTCGACGGCGATGACGAGGCGGTGGCCCTGGCCAACGACAGCGCCTACGGCCTCGCCGCGGGCGTGTGGACGGCCGATCGCGCGCGCGCATGGCGGATGGCCGAGCGCCTGGAATTCGGCATCGTCTGGATCAATGCCTGGCTCCTGCGCGACCTGCGCGTCCCGTTCGGCGGCGTGAAGCGCTCGGGCCTCGGCCGCGAGGGCGGCGAGGAGGCGCTGCGCTTCTTCACCGAGCCGAAGTCCGTCACGTGGCCGGCGTGACCGCGGTCACGTCGCCCTCGGCGAGCTTGCGGTTGAGCATGAGGGTCCGGACGTCCGGGTCGATGACGGCCTTCGCGGGCTTGAAGTCGCTCTCGATCGTGAACTCGACGGTCTCGCCGGCCGCGATCGTGCGGCGCGCCCGGGCATCGCGGTACTCGGGGCGCTGCACCGCGGCGGCGGCGCGCTCCTCGGGCGTGCGACAGACCGCGGCTGCGGGCCAGCGTTCCTCGCCGTTGGTCACGGCCACCTCGAGCGGCACGGTCCCCGTGCCGGCGTTGCGCACCTTGACCACGGTGCGCCACGACCCGTCGCCGGACGCGGGCGGCGTGGCCTGCGCCGACTCGACCTTGAACTCCGGCACCGCCACGTCGAAGAACCACTGCTTCGTGAAGGCGTCGTAGGCCTCGGGGTCCGGCGCGTGCGCGCGCAGCGATTCGACCAGGTCCTGGAGGAGCGGGTGGTCCGGTCCGGCCATGAAGCTGCCGATGAACTCGCGCATGCCGGCATCCATGCGCTCCTCACCCAAGTGCTCCATGAGCATCCAGAACACCCATCCGCCCTTGTCGTAGGTGACGGTCTGGTCGCCGGATCGCGATCCGTCGGTCTCGGTCATGGGCAGCTCGTCGTCGGCGCTGCGGGCGTTGCCGTACGTGAACTCGATGCCGCGCATGAACGCCATGCGCATGCGGTCGCCGCGCACCTGCCGGATGAGCCGTGCCGACGCGTAGTGCGCCATGCCCTCGCTCAGGATGTTGCCGCCGGGATCGATGCCCGGCCGCAGGATGTTGCCGAACCACTGGTGCGCCGCCTCGTGCGCGGTCACCATGAACGGCGTGTCCTGCTCGGCGGTCGGCTTCGACATGAAGCCGATCGACTCGCTGAAGGTGATGTTGGTCGGGAAGCCCTGCGCGTACCCGGCGAGCCCGGGGAACTCGTTCAGGCGAAGCTCCTTCCACGGGTAGGGCCAGAACCACTTCGAGTACCACTCGTGCGCGCCGTCGAGCGCCTCGAGCATGACCGGCACGTTGAAGCCGTGCTGCGGCAGGTGCCAGATCACGGACGCCTTGCCCCGCGACTCCTGCCACTTGCCGGCCACGATGTTCGCCGCCATGATCGGGTAGTCGGTCTCCCAGCGCATGGTGCGGATGCCGTCCGCCACGGTGTCCGAGGTGCAGACGCCCGGCATGTTCACGCGGTACTCCTCGGGCGCGCGGATCGTGGCCGTCATCGTCGTCTTGCCGCCCGTGCCGAAGGCGGTCTTGGTGACCTTCTTCCAGTCCTCGGGGCCGACGCGCTTCGGCTCCGGGGTGCGCTCGGGGTCCATCCCGACGCCGTCGAGGTAGCCCACCTCGGGCAGGAAGGTGGGTCCGAAGCCCGCGAGCACCGTGCCGGACGGGAGAATGAACTCGCTGGCACCCGACGGATTTCGGCTTGTCCCCGCCGGCACGCGGACGTCGTGGCGGAAACCGAGCTCCACCTCGCCCCCTGGCGCGATGGGCGCCGCGGGCGTGAAGATCCACAGGCCGGCGCTGTCCTGGACCGCGGTGGCGCGCGGGTTCCTCCGACGTGCCTCCGCCGCGGACTCGCGCGTCCATTCCCCGCCCTCGAAGGTGAAGGCGAGGTCGCGGAACGTCGTGTTCGGTGTCACGGCGAACTGCCGCAACGGGGCGTCGGTCTCGTTGCGCAGGACGTACGTGCCCCTGACCTTCAGCATTCCGTCGGCCGGCACCAGGTCCATGTCGAGGTCCATGCGCATGATGGTGGGCTCGGGCGCATCCTTCCACGTGTTGGCGTTGCCCACGTAGTACTGCTTCTCGAGTTCGCGCTCGGGGCTGCCTCCCGGACCCTGCCGAACCATGACCGCGAGCGTGACGGCGCACGCGAGGGCCGGTCCGCCGAACGCGAGCATCCGAACCCCGCGACGCCACGCGCGTGACCACTGCAGGCGCGACGTGATGCCCTGCGCGTCCGGCGCGCGCCGCCGCCACCACTCGACGGACGCGTGGAGCATGGTCAGGCCGACCAGCGTCCAGAGCACGCGGTTCAGGATGAGCGCGTCACGGTCGAGTTCGAGCGCCCCGAAGTCGGTCCACGTCAGTCCGCCCCAGAGGTGCCAGTTGAAGACCCAGTTCATCCAGCCGCGCTGGACGCACCAGCCGGTGAGGATCAGCACCCCGAGTCCCGCCGCGTAGACCGCGTAGCGGTTGCGGAAGAGGCTCCACATGAGCGTCAGGAAGCACATCCACGCGAAGAGCGTGGCCGAGAGCAGCGCACCCCATGCGAGCACGAAGGGCCACGGGTTCGGGGGCAGGAAGATGCCCGACTCGAACCACTGGACCACGAGCGCCACCGCCACGGCGGACCACACCGCGCCGAGGAGCGCCAGCACGACGGTCGCCGCGCAGGCGAGCATCCGTCCGGCCACCAGCGGTGCGAGCGATGCGGGGCTCGAGTTCACGAGCGCCGCGATGCGGGATCGATCGTCGCGCGCCAGGCTCTCGGTGAAATAGTAGAGCACCATCAGCACCGAGAGCAGGGTGACGGTGTTGTAGGTCTCGCCGGCGAAGGTCCCGGCGGACGTCAGGTTGGGGGTGTCGAACGCGCCCGGCGTGTAGACGGCGCCGATGCACTGGATCACGATGAGCGGGATGAAGACCCACAGGCCCGGCGAGCGCCGCAGTTCACGCGCCTCGGCGCGGAATGCGTCGACCAGCGCGGCGATCGCGCCCACGGGACGTTGGGTCATGCCGAGGTCCGACAGGGGCGAGCGCTCGATCGGCCGGGCGGCCGCGTTCCGCTGGGCCGCGTCCGACGCCTCGATCGCGGCGCGCCGGTCGAGCGGCGCCACCGCGAACGGCGCTCGCATGCGGGTGCGTTCGCGCCAGGCGGCCAGGGCGAGCGCACCGCATCCTGCGGCGGCGAGGCCGAGGCGCTGCGCCCACATCAGGCCGTCGAGCGCGAGCGGCGACGAGTTGTAGAAGGCCGCGCCGCGGTCGACCTTGAGCCACGTCTCGTTGATCCACCGGAAGCCGGTGATGTCCATGGCCTGGAGCAGCCGGTTGCCCCAGTGCGGCAGCCACTCCGGCGAGAAGCTCCAGAGGAAGAACAGGTTCGAGAGGAGGATGGCCACCGGCAGCGCGAACACCAGCACCGCCTGTCGGGTGACCGATCCGATCGCGAAGCTCACGGCGCCGAGCGAGAGCATCGGCAGGAGGACGAAGAGCGCCATCGGGCGCGCGTAGTTCACGAGCGAGAAGGGCCCGCGCATCTTCTCCGGCTCGGCCAGCGGGTACAGCTCGTAGAAGGCGACCTGCATCACGAGGTGCACCAGCACGATCGCCGAGTAGACGATCGCGATCCCGAGCCACCTCCCGACCACGTACTGGCCCGGCGAGAGGCCCGTGCTGCCGACGATCGGCATGACGCGCAGTGCGTCGTCCTCGCTGGGGGCATTGCCGAAGGCGGTGCACGCGAAGAAGACGTAGAAGAGCGTGAAGACCAGGATGTCGCCGTAGGCGAGGTTGAACTCGCTGTTCAGGTGAGTCCGCTCCCCGCCGGCGACGCCGCTGCCGCCGCCGATCGAGACGGTGCCGGCGGCGAATCCCCAGGTCAGGAAGAGCAGAATGGCCAGGAACACCCAGAGCGACGGGCGTCGCCAGGCGGTGCGGACCTCGAGTAGGGCGAGGGTCAGTGCGCGGTTCATCGTCGTTGCTCCGGAGGTGTTCAGGCCGCCGTGACGGCAGTTGCACGCGTGGCGTCGGCGGCGCGGCTCTCGTCCATGACGCCGAAGTACACGTCCTCGAGCGTGGCCGGCACCGGCATGAAGCCCTCTGGCTCGGTGCCGGCCGCGCCCTGCACCCGGGTGCGGAACATCGAGCCCTCGACGAGCACCGCCTGCGTCACGCGGTGCGAGGCACGGATGCGCTCGAGCACGTCGGGCGTGACGATGCCCTCGAACACGCGGCCCTCGAGCTGTCGGCGTGCCTCGGAGGTGCCGCCCGTGGTCACGCAGCGTCCGCCCCGGATCACCGCGAAGCGCGGGCACAGGGTGGCGATGTCCTCGACGATGTGCGTCGAGAGCAGCACGATGCGGTCGCGGCCGAGCTCGGCCAGGATCCGGTAGAAGCGCTGCCGCTCCTCGGGGTCGAGGCCGGCGGTCGGCTCGTCGACGATCACCAGCCGCGGGTTGCCGGCGATCGCCTGCGCGATGCCCAGGCGCTGGCGCATGCCGCCCGAGTAGGTGCGCACCTTGCGCTTGGCGGCGTCGGCGAGGTTCACGCGCTCCAGGAGCTCGCCCACGAGCGCCTTGCGGCCCTGCGGGGCATCGACGCCCTTCAGCCGCAGCAGGAAGTCGAGCATCTGCGCCCCGGAGAGCGACGGGTAGAAGCCGAAGTCCTGGGGCAGGTATCCCAGGCGGCTCCACACCGCGCGCGGGTCCTTGACGATGTCCGTGCCGTCGAGGGTGACGGAGCCGCCGGTCGGCTCGAGCAGGCCCGCCAGGATGTTCATGAGCGTCGACTTGCCGGCGCCGTTCGGGCCGAGGAGGCCGAAGAGTCCCTCCGGGATCTCGAGCGAGACGCCCTTCAGCGCGGCGACGGGACCAGGGTAGATCTTGACGAGGTCGTGGATGCGGAGCATGGGTGCCTTTGATAATACCTTCGAAATGTCAATGAAAAGCCCGCGACGGCGCGTGCGACGGGGCAACCCCGCCGTGGCGGGGTGCGGTCCCGGCGGCCGTCACCCCCCGACGCGGACGCGCACGGCACCGTTGGAGGTGACCACTTCGGCGCGGGCGGTGGCCTCCGCGGCGGGTCCGATGACCATCGTGCCCGCCCCGCGGTCGACCTCGGTTGACGTGGCTCGCGCCCCGCCCTCCATCGTGATGCGGCCGTTCGACGTCCGGGCAGCCACCGTTCCCGACCAGTCGGCGGGCAGCACCAGCTGGACGGCGCCGTTCGACGTCCGCGCGTTCACCGCACCGCTCGCGCCGGTCGAGAACTCGGCTTCGATGCGGCCGTTCGAGGTATCGAGCACCGCGGGCAGGCCCACCTGCGTCGCGCGGATCGCACCGTTGCTGGTCGAGAGCCGCACCGACCCATCGTGCCTCTCGACCGTGATGGACCCGTTGCCGGTCTCGGCGCGGAGGGGACCAGCCATGCCCTCGACCGAGATGGCGCCGTTGGACGTCTCGAGGTCGAGCGCTCCGGACCGCGCCGCGCGAACCGAGATGGCGGCCCCGTCGGACGGGTGCCGCGCCCGGCCGCTGCGCATCGGCGGGTACTCGATCCCGACGCGGACGGTGCCGTCGTCACCGGTCGTCGCCAGGATTCGCGCCTTCGCGGCCCGCTCCTCTGCTTCCTCCTCGGTCTCGCCTGCGCAGCGGACCTCGGCCTCCACCTCGATCGTCTGCAGCGCCGGGTCATGGCGCACCCCGATCCGCCCGTTGGTTGACCGAACCGCGAGCGGGGCACCGTCGGCCCGCGACGGATCCAGCGCGACCGAAGCGCGGAGCGTCGCGGTCGACGATGCGCCGGGAGAGCCGAAGGTGATGCACCCGCCTGCGGCAAGGCAGGAGAGCGTGGCGAGGAGAGCGATGGCGCGGAGGGCGGTCGGGTTCGTGTTCATGTTCGATGTTCCGGTGGATCGGGACGATGGATGCGGTCTCGGGCGTCGGGATGCGGTTCGTGGTCACGCGCGGCGCGGCCGCACCGGCTGCGGCCTCGCCACCTGGATCGCCTGCACGACGTGGCCGTACACCCAGCCGAGGCCGCGCGCGAGCCACAGCGTGGCGGTGAGGAGCGCGAGGCCGATGGCGATCGAGACCGGGGCGGCCGCGCCGGGGAGCGAGATGGTTCCGTCGGCATCCGGCACCAGCCGGTACCACAGGAAGTGGATCGTCACGCCGTCGTCGGCGCCGACGACGGCGAACGGGATGCCGAGCAGCGAGAGCACGGGCGCCACCGCCAGCGCGGTGCCCGTCGCGAACAGCACGATGGTCACCACGAACGCGGCCAAGCTCACGGGGAAGTTCCCCAGCAGGTACGACAGCGACAGCCAGCTGCGCACGTCGCGCAGCCAGCACCAGATGCGTTGCCAGAACCCGACGCCGTCCGTGCCCTCCACCGGCTGCGTGCGTCGCGGCATCCGCACGCCGAGCAGTGCCTGCACGACCCGACCCTCGAAGAGGCAGATCGCCCGTGCGCTTCCGAGCAGTGCCACGAAGAGCGGAAGCCCCAGCAGCGTCGGGAGCAGCCCGAAGGCCAGGCCTCCGATGCTGACGGTCCAGACGAAGTACGCGGTCGCAAGCACGAAGCCCACGGCCCCGAAGTACAGGAGCGCACCCCACGCGGAGGGATTCGCCCAGATGCCGATGATCGGGAGGGCTCGGAAGCCGCTCGGTCGATCGGCGGGCGGCGCGGCCGTGGGCTGGGGCGCATCGGTGGCGGCGGAGTCCGACTGCCGTTGTTCCGTGCCGGCTTCCTCTCCGCGATAGGCACGGGCAACCTCCGCGGGCGTGCCGTACTCGTCGATCGCCCGCTCGGGCGACGCGCCGGCGTGCACTGCGGCGCGCAGGTGTGCCTCGGCATCGATGAGCGCGTCGTGGCGGAGGGCGGCATCGCAGCGGGCCAGCTCCAGGCCGAGTTGGGCGAGATACGCACGGATCGGGTCGCCACCGGCGGCGTGTTCACTTGGTTCCATCGATGCCTCCGACGATTCGGTTGACCCATCTGCTGGTGCGGCGCCAGGTGTCCGCCCAGGACGCGAGGACGCGGCGGCCCTCCGGCGTGAGGACGAAGCACTTGCGTGCCGGACCCTCGGTGGAGGGCACCAGCGTGCTGCGCACCAGCCCGTCCGACTCCATGGCGCGAAGCATGGGGTAGAGCGTTCCTTGCTTGAACGAGAGCCCCTCGGGCGCCTCGTCCGCGAGGCGCCGGCCGATTTCGTAGCCGTGGATGGGCTCCTCGGCCGCGGAGATGGCCGCGAGCACCACGAGCCACGCCGTCCCGACGCTCAGGTCGCGTTCAAGCTTGTCGGCGAGGCGAGGCGGCATGGGTGGTAGTGTACAACAAACACTACTGAAAGTCAAGCGATAGTTGGGCGTTACGATGTGGGCATGACGGACCCCGCCCCTTCCGCGTCCCCCATCGCCGCCGACGGGCAGTTCCATGAGCGGCCCTTCTCGCCGATCAGCGGCTGGCTGCTGCTGCCGGTGACGTTCGCCTTGCTGGGCTGCCTGATCGGCGCCGTGGTGCTCGCCGTGCGGCGCGACCAGCCGCCGGTGGCCCTCCTGGCCATCCCGTGCGCCATCCTGTTCATCCTGTCGTTGGTCGGGTACTTCGTGGTCGGCCCGAACGACAGCCGGACGCTCGTGCTGTTCGGCCACTACCGGGGCACCGTGCGCCGGATCGGCCTGCACTGGACGAATCCGTTCACCGCCAAGAAGCGGGTGTCGCTGCGCGTGCGGACCTTCGAGACCGGGTCACACCAGTCCGCCGCCGTGAAGGACGAGCAGGGCAAGGTGGTGCACGAGGGCACGCGCAGTCGGCAGCCGCTCAAGGTGAACGACCTCGACGGCAATCCGGTCGAGATCGCCGCGGTCGTGGCCTGGCGGGTGGTCGACACGGCCGAGGCGCTCTTCTCGGTCGACGAGTACGAGCGGTACGTCGAGATCCAGAGCGAGGCGGCGCTTCGCAACCTCGCGAGCCATTACCACTACGACTCGCCCGAGCCCGGCGCGGTCAGCCTGCGCGGGAGCACCGACCTGGTCGGGCAGCGCCTGAAGGAGGAGCTCGACGGCCGCCTCCGCGGCGCGGGCGTCGAGGTCCTGGAGAGCCGGATCTCGAGCCTCAGCTATGCGCCGGAGATCGCGGCTGCCATGCTGCAGCGCCAACAGGCCGCGGCCGTGGTGGCCGCCCGGCAGAAGATCGTCGAGGGAGCGGTGGGCATGGTGGAGCTCGCCATGGAGCAGATCCAGGTGAAGCGGCTGGCCGAGTTCACGGGCGAGCAGAAGGCCGACATGGTGAAGAACCTGCTCGTCGTCCTGGTGAGCGAGCGCGGCGCGCAGCCGGTGGTCTCGACGGGCCATTGATCGTCGGGCAGCGCCCTTCCGCAACGGAGCAACCCATGAGTGAACCGATCGTCTCGTCGCGGGCCCCGGAACCGGTGGGCGCCTACCCGCACGCCAAGCGCGCCGGGGACCTGCTCTTCCTGTCGGGCGTGGGGCCGCGCGTGCGTGGTTCCAAGGAGATTCCGGGCGTGACGCTTGCGCCGGACGGCAGCGTGGCGTCGTACGACATCGAGCTGCAGTGCCGCAGTTGCTTCGCCAACGTGCGCGCGGTGGTCGAGGACGCGGGCGCGCGCTGGGAGGACGTGGTGGACGTGACCGTGTTCCTCACGGACATCCGCCGCGACTTCGCGGCGTACAACCGGATCTACGCGGAGTGCTTCGCGGGGCCGGGGAACCCGAACCCGACGCGGACGACGCTCGGCATCTCCGCGCTGCCGACGCCGATCGCCGTCGAGGTGAAGGCCGTCGTGAGCCTGAGATCCCGTCCGGGGTGAACCCGCACCGATTCACCTGTGGCGCAGCACGGCCCGCACCGGGCTCGCGTCCGCGCCCTCGAGGTGCAGCGGCAGCGCGATCAACTCGTACTCGCCCTCGGGGACGCCGTCGAGCCGCACGCCCTCGATGATCGACACGTCGTGGGCGAAGAACGCCGCGTGGGCGGGCAGCTCCTTGCTCGTCGATTGGTCGACGCTCGGGGTATCGATCGCCACCAGCCGGACACCGCGGGTCGCGAGCCAGCCGACCAGCGGTGGATCGATCGACGCGAAGTCCGCGTTCCACCGCTCGGGATCGGGGAAGCTGCCGGTGGCGATGACGATCCGTTCCGTGCCGAAGGGCACCTTGCCGGCGAGGTCGGCCACCGTCACCGCCCGGCCGCGGGCGCCATCGACGCGTACCACGCGTGCCGGGCCGACGTACAGGTCGAGCGGCTGCTCCTCGAGCGTTCGCCCGCCCGCCCCGTAGTGGATGGGCGCGTCGGCGTGGGCGCCCAGGTGCACGGTGGTGCTGATGGCCGAGAGGGAGATGTGGTTGCCCTGGTCCACGTGCATCAGGGTGCGCCGCTCGAAGGCGGTGTCGCCGGGGAACACCGCCGTGCGCGCCGAGATGAGCGGCGAGATGTCGATGATGGACCCGTGGGCGCGCGCGGTGCTCACGTTCCGGCCTCCGACGCGCGCCACGCGATGCCGGCCACGACGACGGCTCCGGCCACGCCGATCGCCGCGGCCGCCCGGCGCACCCAGCGGTCCTGCCGTCGGGCGCGCTCGCGCGCGGCGGCGTACGGCACGGTGGAGAAGCTCACCAGGTCGTAGAGCGGGACGAAGGCCGTCGGCATCAGGCGGTTCAGCGCGTGATCCAGCTTCTTCTTGAGCTTGAATCCCAGTTGCGCGGTGCGGTCGCGCATCTCCACGAAGTTGTCGAGCGCCATGTCGGCGATCGCGTCGGCGTTGGGCTTGCGCTCGCGCTGGTACTCGTCGATCGCGCGAGCGACGTCGCCCGGGTGCCGCTCGAGCGCATCGACCAGCGCCTCGCAGTCCTCGAAGCTTGCGTTCGCGCCCTGGCCGTAGAAGGGGACGATCGCATGCGCCGCATCGCCCAGGAGCACGAACCTCCCGCCCATCGCCCATGGCCAGCAGCGGATGGTGACGAGCGAGCCGACCGGGTTGCGGTCGTACTCCGCGACGAGTCCCGGCATCATGGGCACGGCGTCGGCGTACTCGCGGCGGAAGCGCTCGAGCGCGGCGCGGCCGTCGGGCACCGCGGCGAACGACGCCTCGTCCTTCCCGGGAACCGGCTCGTACGGCCAGAACAGGGTGCAGGTGAAGCTGCCGTCCGGGTTCGGCAGCGCGATCATCATGCTGCCGCCGCGCGGCCAGATGTGGAGCGCCTTCGGGTCCATCGCGAACGGGGCGTGCGGCCCGGACGCGACCGGCGGGATCGACAGCTCCTTGTAGCCGTGCGCGAGCGAGCCCTGCGAGTAGTCGAAGCGCTCGCGCCGCTCCATGTGCGCGCGCACCGCGCTGAACGCGCCGTCGGCGCCGACGACCAGGTCGGCGGTGGCGTCGACCTTCGCGCCGCCCGGACCCTCGAAGGTCGCGGTGCCCGCGCGTTCGTCGATGCCCGTGCACCGGTGGTCGAACGCAAGCTCGACGGTGGGGTGCTGCGCTGCCGCACGGATGAGCATCATGTTCAGGGCGCTGCGGCTGAAGCTCATGATCGCGTGCGTCGGATCGGCGGAGTAGGGGACGAACGCGGTGCGTCCGTCGCGCGCATGCAGGATCCGCCCCGGCATGCGGATGCCGTGCTCGCGCACCTCGCGGTCGAGTCCGGCGCGCTCGAGCGCGTGCAACCCGCGTGCACTGATCGCGAGGTTGATCGATCGTCCGCCCACGTAGCCCTTCGCGCGGGGGTCGCCGCGGCGCTCGAAGACGCGGACGTGCCAGCCGCGCTGGCCGAGGAAGTGCGCGAGCAGCGATCCGCCGAGTCCGGCGCCGACGATGATGGCGGTGCGGGGCATGGCGTGAAGGTTAGGCGCGGCAGAGCGCGTCCACCGCGCGCCAGGCGTCGACCCACCCGTTGTAGAGCGGCGCCGGCGCCAACCGCACGATGTTCGGCTCGCGGAAGTCGCCGATCACGCCCGCCGCGGCGAGCGCCGCGTGCCGCGCCCGTGCGTCGCGCTCGAACGCGATGCTCAGCTGCGCCCCATGGCTGCCCGGCGCGTCCGGCGTCACCACGCGACACCCCGTCGGCGCACGCGCCGCGAGCAGCGCACGCATGTACCCGGTGAGCGCCCGGCTCTTGGCGTGCAGCGCGTCCATCCCTGCGCGGTCGAAGATGCGCAGGCTCGCCAGCAGGGGCGCCAGCGCCAGGATCGGCGGGTTGGACAGCTGCCAACCGTCCGCGCCCTCGCGGGCCACGAACTCGGGGCCCATCCGGAAGCGGGTCTTCGGGTCATTGCCCCACCAGCCCGCGAAGCGGGGCAGCGAGACGTCGGCGCCGTGCCGCTCGTGCACGAAGCACCCCGCCACCGCCCCTGGCCCGGAGTTCAGGTACTTGTAGGAGCACCAGCACGCGAAGTCGACGTCCCAGTCGTGGAGCCGCGCGGGCAGGTTGCCCGCCCAGTGCGCCAGGTCCCACCCGGCCTTCGCCCCCACGTCGTGCGCCGCGGCCGTGAGGCGGGCGATGTCGAACGCCTGCCCGGTCGCGTAGTTGACCCCGCCGATCATGACCAGCGCCAGGGTCTCGCCCGCGGCGCGGATCGCCTCGAGCAGGTCATCCTCGCGGATCAGGTCCTCGCCCGGCCGCGGTCCCACCTCGATCACGTGCTGCGCGGGGTCCAGCCCGCGCGCGCGCACGTGCGAATGCACCGCGTACGTGTCGCTCGGGAACGCCCCGCGCTCCATGAGCACCTTGGTTCGTCGACCCTCGGGTCTCCAGAAGCTCACCATCATCAGGTGCAGGTTCACGGTGAGCGAATTCATCATCACCACCTCGCCCGGCCGCGCGCCCACGAGCCGCGCCCCCGGCTCGCGGAAGAGCTCGTGGTAATCGACCCACGGCCGCCGCGAGCGCAGGTGGCCCTCCACCGCATGGCGCGACCAGTCGTCGAGTTCCTCGTTCACGACCGCGCGCGCCGCTCGGGGCAGGAGCCCCAGCGAATTGCCGCAGAGGTACGTCAGCGCGGTGCCGTCCGGCCCCGTGGGCCGCTCGAACTCGTCGCGGAATCCGCGCAGCGGGTCCTGCGCGTCCATGCGTTCCGCGAACTCGCGGGACAGATCGGTGCCGATGCCTAGGGTCGCGGTCGCCATGGGTTCGCTGCGTTTCGGGGGTTTCGGGTCCGGAGGAAGATCTACGCGTTCGAGTCGACGTGCGGCGCCGCCTCGGCCTCGCCCGCCCACCCGGTCGCTCGCGCGGCGCGCGCGCCCAGGAACGCGGCCGCGGAGCGGTGGAGGATGCTCGCCCGCGTCGCCTCGTCAAGCCACCCGGCGGCGCGCACCACCGCGCCCGGCGAGAGTTCGCCCAGCGGGAACGGATAGTCGGTGCCCAACGCCACCTTGCCCGGCCCCGCCACCGAGAGAAGCAGGCGCAGCGCCTCGGCATCATGCACCAGTGAGTCGAACCACACCCGGCGGATCGACTCGCGCGGCGAGGTGCGCGTGGCCGTCTGGCACAGGTCCGGGCGCTCGCGGAAGCCGTGCTCCCAGCGCCCGAGCGTCATCGGCGCCGCGCCGCCGCCGTGCGCGAACGCGATGCGGAGCCCGGGCAGACGGTCCATCACTCCGCCGAAGCACACGCTGCCGACGGCGAGCGCCGTCTCGGCCGGCATGCCCACGAGCCACGGAAACCAGTGCTTGGCCATCCGCTCGCCGCCGAACATGTCCCACGGGTGCACGAACACGCACGCCCCGAGCGCCGCCGCGGCCTCGAGGACGGGGAACACGCCCGGGTCGTCGAGATTCATCCCGTTCACGTGGGAACCGACCTGCACCCCCGGCATCCCGAGCGCGCCGACGCAGCGCTCGAGCTCGCGCACGGCAAGGCCCGCGTCCTGCATCGGAAGCGTGCCGAGCCCCACGAAACGGTCCGGCCAGTCGCGCACGACGCCGGCGACGTGGTCGTTGAGCTGCATGGCCAGGTCCGCCGCGTCCGCGGGCTTCGCCCAGTAGCTGAACATCACGGGCACGGTGCTGAGCGCCTGCACGCGGACGCCGGCGGCATCGCAGTCGGCCGCCCGCGCGGCCGGGTCCCAGCAGTTGGACTGGATCTCGCGGAACATCCGCCCGTCCTTCCAGAGGCGGGCACGGCACGCGCCGCAGTGCTCGATCGACACCCACCCGGGATAGCCGTACTTCTCGGCAAGGTCCGGCCAGCGCTCCGGGAGGATGTGGGTGTGCAGGTCGATCATGCGCTCAGAACGGTCGCTTCACCTGCGTGCCGCAGCATCGGCACGTGTTGAGCGCCGAATCGGCCCAGAACTCCTCCATCGCCTTCGCGAAGTGCTGGACGATGTCGCGGCACACGAACTCCTTGTCGTACACCAGCTCGCCGCACTTCTCGCAGAAGAACATCAGGTGCTCGGTCTCGGTCTCGGGGCGACGGCGCTCCACCACCAGGCCCAGCGTGTCCGGGCCGCGCTGCGGGCTGTGCGGGACGTTCGGCGGGATGAAGAAGGTCTCGCCCTCGCGCACGGGGACGTCGCGGATCACCCCGCCCTCGCGGATGCGCACCACGATGTCGCCCTTCAGCTGGATGAAGAACTCCTCGCTGTTGGTCATGTGGAAGTCGTTGCGGGCGTTCGGGCCCGCGATGACCATCACGAAGAAGTCCTTGCCGCTGTACAGGTACTTGTTGCCCACGGGCGGGCGCATCAGGTGGCGATTGGCGGCGATCCACGCCATCAGGTCGACCGAGGGCGCCACCGTGCCGTCCACGTTGCGGCCGGTCGGGTCGCCGAGCGCGTCCATCTCCCGGGCGGCATCGCTGCCCGCGCCGGCGCCGCGCGCCGCCTGCGCACCCGTGCCGCATCCGCCGGGCCCGCAGCACGGCGAGGGCGTTCCCGCGTTCGTCACGATCGGCTTGATGGTGGTCATTCCCGGAGGCTACCGCGGGCTGCCCGGAGTTCACGCACGAGGAACCGCTGCGGCAGCACGGCCGCGAGCAGTCCGTCCCCGACGCAGCGAGGCGATCCAGACACCATGTCCGCGATCAGCTCGGCGGCGAGGAACGCGGTGGCGGTACCGCGCGAACCGTGCGCGAGCGTCACGAACAGCCCGGGAACGACGGGTGCATCGGGCCATGCATCGGCAAGCGGTCCGTGCGCGAGCCGCGCGTATGCCTCCCGAAACGCAAGGTCCGCGGGCACCGGGCCGATCACCGGGCAATGGTCGTGCACCGAGGTCCGGACGCCGGCCCACGCCCCGCGGCGAACGGGCGGGTCACCCGCGAGCGCTGGCACCAGGCGCTCGGCATGCCCGAGGTTGATCGCGTCGTCGCGCGGCGACGCGGGCGCGTCGAGCCGGTCCCGCTCGAAGGTGGCACCGCAGCAGATCGCGCCCGCGTCGGGCGGCATCACGAATCCGTTGGCGCTGACCACGGCCCGGGGCACCGCAGGACACGCCGGGAACTCCAGGATCGAGAGCTGCCCGCGCGTCGCGTCCATCGGCACCGAGGGCATCGCGTCCGCGGCAAGCGGTTCGGGCATTCCCGGGACCGCGCCGGCCGGGATCCCGGCGGTCGCCAGCACCACGACGTCGGCCTCGATCGACCGCCCGTCCTCGATCATCGTCAGCCAGCGTCCGTCGCGGCGCTCGAGCCGCGCCACCGGCGCATGACCGTGCACCTCGATGCCGGCGTGCGCGAGCGCCGCGCGAACCGTCTCCGCCGGTCGCGTGACGGCCGCCCACGGCACGTGCACCGCGGGCATCGGTTCCTCGGTCCGCCCGACCGGCGTGCCCGCGATGCGCGCGGCGATCGCCGCATCGACCACCTCGAGCGAACCCGCGGGCCACCCCCACCCGGCGAGCGCCGCACGGTGCGCCATGTCCTCGTCGGCCGGCATCGGGTGCAGCAGTCCGCATGGCTCCATCGGCGCACCGATCCGCTCCATGGCGGCGCGCGCCAACAGGAACGCCTGCGCCACCACGCGGGCCTGAGGCGACTGCCAACTGGCGAGGTGCGGCGCCAGCACGGCCCGTGGCGCGGCCGAGGCACCGGTTGCCGGCCCTCGCGCGTCGACCACGTCCACGCGCATGCCGCGCTCGGCGAGCGCACGAGCCGCGGCCGCACCCGCCAGCCCGGCGCCGATCACCACGCCGCGTCTCGCGCCGCCGACCGGCGGCGGCACCCGAAACCACGGCCGCAGCCCGCTTCCGGCCCCGCGTGCGCCGACCGTGGCGCCGTCGGGCGCGAAGTCGGCGACGATCATCTCGCGCTTGCCGAGCGCGCCATCGCGCCGCTGCACGCGAAACCCCGCGCCGGCCAGGCGATCGCCCACCCCGCTGGCCGCCGCGTAGGTGGCGAGCGTGGTCCCGGCGCCGGCATGCGCGGCGACCAGGGCCATGGCCTCCGTCGACCACATGCGCGGGTTGCGCGCGGGCGCGAAGCCGTCGAGGCACCACGCATCGGCGATGAACGGCACGTCGCCGAGGTGGTCAAGCACGTCGCCGAGGAGAATCGTCAGCCGAACGCGCCCGCCGTCCAGGACGCGTCGATGGATGCCCGGCACGCGCGGCGGCAGCACCGCGGCCAACGCGCGCACCGATGGTTCAAGCTCCGACATCGCCGGATCGGCGAGCGCCGCGCGGACGAGGTCGCCCGGGTCAAGTGGCGCATGCTCCGTGCTCACCCAGTCGAGTTGGGCATCCGGGGGAGCGTGCCGGCGGAAGGCCGCCCAGGCACAGGTGAAGGAGATGCCCGCGCCGAAGCCGAGTTCGCCCCACGTGGTGCGGGCTGCTCCCGCCCAGCGGCCGGGGTGCGCATCGCCCGCGGCCCCGAAGCCGTTTCCGCGCAGGAACACGTGCTCGCGCTCGGCGCGCGCGCCGGCCCGGGAGGCATACGGATCGCCGTGCTCGCGCGACCAGGCGCATCCGTCGCGCCACTCGAGGTCCGGGATGGCAAGCGGGGCGGGCACGCGGGAAGTGTCCCACGGGCCCGCCCCGCGCGGGGGTGACCACTCACGTCCGTCGGTTCACCCGTCGCAGAAGAACCGTCCGCTGAGGAGGACGCCGAGGTCGGCGCCGTTGACCTCGCCGTCCTCGTTGAGGTCCTGGAAGCAGTCGGAGCCCGCGGGGCAGATGCCCCAGCCCGACAGCAGGATCCCCAGGTCGATGCCGTCGATCACGCCGTCCTGGTTGAAGTCACCCGGGCAGTCGCAGACGTTGTTCTCGCCGAGGTCGATCCACTGCCCGAAGATGTTGGGCCGTGGCAGGTTGGAGCACACCGTGCTGCCTTCGAGCGAGATCTTCACCCCGCCGCCATCGGACAGGATGCCGATGCCGCCCTGCGTCACCTGGGCGGAGTTGCCCGTCACCGTGCAGTCCTCCAGCACCAGCCGGGCGGATGGATTGCCCGCCGGCACCCACGACACGCCGCCCACCAGGTTGCCGCAGCGGTTGTTGGTCACCGCCGTGCCCACCAGGGTCTGCACGCCGTCGACCACGTGCAGGCCGCCGCCTCGGCTGTTGGCGAAGTTGTTGTTCACCACGCAGTCCACCATCCGCACGCTGCCGCGGTAGAGCTGTGCGCCGCCGCCGTCGGTGCCGGCGTTGTTGTTGCGGAACTCGCAGCGCTCGAAGCTCCCCGTGGACTGCCAGACGTAGGCGCCCGCGCCGAAGGAGGCGATGTTCTGCTCGAACACGCAGTCGCGCACGCTGGCGCCGCTGTTGAAGGCGAAGAGGCCGCCGCCGCACAGGAACTGCGGCGCGCCCGGGAACGGCGTGCCCGTCAGGCCGCCGCGCACCGTCACGCCCTCCAGCGCCGCGATCGCCGGCTCGCCGCCGGAGAAGTACACCACCGAGGCGAACAGCTGGTTCGCGCCGTCGAGCACGGTCTTGCCCGCACCCGCGCCGCGCACGATCACGGGCTTGCCCTGGAAGTCCAGCGCCTCGTTGTAGGTGCCCGGATACACCTGCACGATCCGCAGTTCGTCCACCGGTGCCGCGTCGATCGCCGCCTGGATCGTCGGGTAGGTCAGCGGCACCATCACCGTCTGGCACTCGTCGGGGACGCCGTTGCCGTCGATGTCGGCGCCGCCGGCGGCCAAGTCACACGAGTCGGGGCGGCGGTTGCCGTTGCAGTCCGTCGCCGTGCCGTCGAAGGTCTCGCAGCTGTCGATGCGGCCGTTGCCGTCGCAGTCGATCGAGGGATCCTGCGCCAGGTCGCACGAGTCGGGCACGCCGTTCCCGTTGCAGTCCACCGACGGGTCGGCGGCCACCTGGCACGAGTCGATCACGCCGTTGGCGTCGCAGTCGGCGGCGCCGGCGGCCAGGTCGCACGAGTCGGGCACGCCGTTGCCGTTGCAGTCGATCGACGGGTCGGCCGCGATCTGGCACGCGTCGGGCACGCCGTTGCCGTCGCAATCCTGCTCCATGCCTCGAGCAAGGTCGCACGAGTCCGGCACGCGGTTGCCGTTGCAGTCGGCAGCGCCAGCCGCCACGTCGCAGATGTCAAGCACGCGGTTGCCGTCGCAGTCGCCCTTGGGCCCGATCGCCACGTAGGAGATCCCGAGCACCGAGCTGCCCTTGCCCTTGCACTCCGTGGGGTCCACCGTCACCGGGTACGACAGCCGCACCGTGAGGTCGTCGGACTTGCCGAAGAGCGCGTTGAAGTCGGCCGCCGACATCGTCACCACCGCGCGGTCCGGGACCTCGGGGCAATCGTTCCCGCCCGTCACGAAGAAGCGCCGCGGCGACTGCGACCCCACCGACACGTCCACGAACTCCGTCGTGCCGTTGAGGTCGCCCACCAGATCCACCGTCAAGGTCACCGAGCCGTGCGCCACCGGCATCGACTCGAACACGTGCACCGCGTCCTCCACGCCGGACGGCGCCCCGAGGTCGGGCGACACGGCCGCAAACTCCACCGCGCCCTGGCACGTGTCGGGGATCCCGTCGCCGTCGCAGTCGGGAATCGCACCGATGGCGATCTCGTACGGGTCCGGAAGGCCGTTTTGGTTGCAGTCGGGCTTGCACTCGTCGGGAATCCCGTTGCCGTCCACGTCGGCCGAGGTCCCCGCGGCGATCTCGCACGAGTCCGGGATGCCGTTGCCGTTGCAGTCGGCGAAGTTCTCGCACGCGTCGCCGATGCCGTTTTGGTTGCAGTCCGTCTGCAGCGGGTTTGGCACCGTCCGGCAGTTGTCGAATGGATCGGCAATGCCGTCGCCGTCGGTGTCGGTGGGTGGAGGGGGTGGAGGAGGGGAGGAGGAGCCAATGACGAACTCGCTGTAGGCCTGACTCAGGGCGCCGGTAGTGCAGTTCTTGATGGACGCGCCGAGGCGCCAGTTGATGACCTCTGTCCCTCCGCCGCCCCAAGAGCCCAGCTGCGCCACGTACATCTGCGCCACCATGACGCCTCTGGTGCCGGCGGCGGCCGCGGCCGAGCTGCTGAAGAGGCGGTTCGTCAGGCCCGCCAGGCTGCGCGCCGTCTGGGCGGCGACGCCGCAGCCGGGGCCGGCGATGAAGAAGCCGGCCGCTTCCGGGACGCTGTTGATGTAGGGGTTGGTGAAGCCCGCCTCGTTGGACGGCGTGTTGAAGGCGTTGACGGTGGTCTCTTCTTCGGTGTCGGTGTCGAAGTAGGTCACATCCCAATTCGTGTCAGGGGTGGTGCCGGAGTTGGCCGTCCACGCACCGCTGGAGGTCAGGCTGCCGCCGATGGTGAAGAAGCTGTCGAGCGTGGTCCAGTTCTGGCTGCCCGAGGGTGCCCACTGACCCTGGCTGCCCGCGCCCTGGATGAAGCCGCCCGGGGCGGACGTGATCACAAAGCCAGCGCCTGGCTGTCCCGCGGTTCCGCCGTAGACGTTGAGCAGGGCATCGGTGGCGTTGGCCGTGACGGCGTAGACATTCACCAAGTACCCGCCGCTGACGGTTCGCACGTTGGCGGTCCAGCCCAGAAAGTCTCCCGTTTGTGCCAAGGCGCAATCGTGCACCAACAGCGCGGCGGTCCCGGTGGCGATGAAAGCCCAGTTCTTCATGATGGTCGATGCCTCAGGAGAAACCCCCACAAGCCCGAGTGGCCCCGGCGGGTCAAAGGAATGTCACCCTACCCCGCATCTCATAAGATTCAATCGATCGATTGGGGTGAATCGCGGCGATTCCTGTCGCTGACCCCCAAACGGTCTTCTCCAGAGAAATCAAACCCGCGCCGCGTCATCTGCACCCCATGTCCCTCCGCTCCGCCATCCGCCACGCCTTCGCCATCGAGCCCGCCGGCCCCGCCGAGCCGACGCTCGCCGAGCGCGCCGCGCTCGAGCCCTTGATCGCCGAGGTGCGTCGCCGCGGCTTGGCCGGACCCGCCATCCTCTTCCTCGAGGGCTGCGCACCGCTCAACGGCGTGGGGGCGCAGGCGCTCCACTTCATGCAGCCGATCGCCACCGCCGTGCTCGACCCCGTGCGCTACGCCACGCTCGCCCGGTACCTCGAGCGCCGGGGCAGCGTGGCGTGGGTGGTGGCGGAGCTCAGGCGGGGCGCATCGCCGTGACGTGGTGCGTCAGTCGCAGGCGCCCCATGAGCTGAGGATCGCGCCGAGGTCCGCTCCATCGACGATGCCGCTGCCGTCGATGTCCGCCGCACACGGTGCTGCATTCGGGCATGGCCCCCACGCACTCAGGAGCAGGCCCAGGTCTTCGCCACCGATGTTCCGGTCACCGTTGAAGTCTCCCGGGCACGGGCACGGCAGGCATGTGCCGCAGGTTTCGGGCGGACATCCGGTGTCGCAACTGCCCGGCACGGTCGGGCAGTCGTCGCAACCGTCAAGGACGCCATCCTGGTCAAAGTCGCAACAGGTGATCGGCCCCAAACTGTAGACACCTTGGGTCATGACACCCGTGACTTGGTTCTTCACGGACGCACCCATGTTCCGCCAGTCGACGACGGGTTCAGCGACGAAGAACTGCGCGACCAACATGCCGAGGGTCGCACTGGCTGCCGCCTCCGAGCTTGAAGCAATGCGAATCGCTCCCACGCTGCTCAATGATCGGGCGGGGCTCCCGCTTTGGCGGAACCACCCCGCTCCCGCAGGGACCGCGTTGACGGGGCCATCCGCCAATTGCAGGACCGTGTCCGCACTGGCCGTCCAGTTTCCGGTGGCGGCGCTGAAGCCACCACCCAGCGTCAGAAAGCTGTCGGGCGTCTTCCAGCTTTGGTTTCCTGCGGGCTGGAACGTTGCCTGCAGGCTGGCGCCGTGCAGGAAGCCCGGGATGCAGGTCTTGACCGCGCCTTGGCTTCCCGAATAGACGTTGAGCAGCACGTCCGATGAGCTGGTGACCACCGCAAAGACGTTGACCAATGCGCCGCCATCCACTGGTCGGATCGTCATCGTCCAGCCGACGAAGTCTGCGGTCGCGGTCGACGCGGTGATCGCGGTGGCGAATAGGGCGGTGCATCGATGCATGGTGAGGGTGCCGCGTTCGGTGACGTCGTCGCGTCCCCGGGGGCACGCCTCGTCCGACGGTACCGTGGCGCTGCCGGCGACTCAACAGAATTCCCCCCGACCCTCCGCCTGCAGCGGTGCGCCGCCACCGCGGCGATGGTCGCTGAGTGGCGCGTAACCTCCGCCCCGTCCATGCACCCCGCCCGCCCCATCCCCCCGGCCGACGCGATCGACGTCATCGTCGCCACCGACTGCGGGTCCACCACCACCAAGGCGATCCTGATCGAGCGCGTGGGCGGCGAGTACCGGCAGACGCACCGCGGCGAGGCGCCCACCACGGTGGAGGCGCCCTTCGCCGACGTGACGATGGGCGTCACCAACGCGGTGACCGAGCTGCAGGAGCTCTCCGGCCGGCGGCTGATCGCCGACGACGGCACCGTGATTCGCCGCACGTCACGCTCGGATCGCGACGGGTGCGACGTCTACATCTCCACGTCGTCCGCCGGCGGCGGCCTGCAGATGATGGTCGCCGGGGTGGTCCGGCAGATGACCGCCGAGAGCGCCAAGCGCGCGGCCCTCGGCGCCGGCGCCATCGTGATGGACACGCTGGCCGCGAACGACCGACGCCGGCCGCATGAGCAGATCCAGCGCATCCGCGAGCTCCGCCCGGACATGGTGCTCCTGGCCGGCGGCACCGACGGCGGCGACCGCAAGAAGGTGGTGGAGCTCGCCGAGCTCATCGCCCCCGCCAAGCCGCGTCCGCGCTTCGGCGGCGAGTACCGCCTGCCGGTGATCTTCGCCGGCAACCGCGATGCGGTGCCGGCGGTCTCGGCCGTGTTCGGCGAGGGCTTCGACCTGAGCGTGGTCGACAACGTCCGCCCGACCCTCGAGGAGGAGCGGCTCGGGCCGGCGCGCGACCGCATCCACGACGTGTTCCTCGAGCACGTGATGGCGCATGCCCCCGGCTACGACCGATTGATGGCGTGGGCCGACGCGGCCATCATGCCCACCCCGGGCGCCGTCGGCGACATCCTGCAGACGATCGCGCGACACCGCGGCATCAACGCGCTCGGCGTCGACATCGGCGGCGCCACCACCGACGTCTTCAGCGTCTTCGACGGCACGTTCAACCGCACCGTCAGCGCCAACCTGGGCATGAGCTACTCCATCAGCAACGTCTGCGCGGAGGCCACCATGCCGCGCATCCTGCGCTGGGTGCACCTGCCGATGGACGAGCGCGAGCTGCGCAACCGGGTCAAGAACAAGATGATCCGCCCCACCACCATCCCGCAGACGCTCGAGGCGCTGGTCTTCGAGCAGGCGGTGGCGCGCGAGGCGCTGCGGCTCTCGTTCGAGCAGCACAAGGCCTTCGCCACCGGGCTGAAGGGCGTGCAGCGCCAGCGCACCGTGGGCGACGCCTTTGCGCAGCGCTCGGGTGCCGCGTCGCTGGTGGATCCCATGCGCCTCGACCTGCTGGTGGCCTCGGGCGGCGTGCTCAGCCACGCGCCGCGCATGGAGCAGACGGCGCTGATGCTGATCGACAGCTTCGAGCCCGAGGGATTCACCGAACTCGCCAAGGACTCGATCTTCATGATGCCGCACCTGGGCGTGCTGTCCTCGGTGCACCCGGCGGCCGCCATGGAGGTCTTCGAGAAGGACTGCCTGGTCTACCTGGGGACGTGCGTGGCGCCGCGCGGCACCCCGCGGCCCGGTCGCGCCGCGTTCTCGTACGAATTGCGGGGCGCGCGCATCGGCCACGGCTCGGTGAACGGCGGCGAGCTGCTGCGCATCCCGCTCGGCGCCGACGAGCGCTGCGAGATGACGGTGCGCCCGGCGGCCGGCCTCGACATGGGCGCCGGCCCCGGTCGGGCCGTGACGCGGTCGGTCCGCGGCGGCACCGTGGGCCTGGTCCTCGACGGGCGCGGCCGCGCGATCGCCGTGCCCGAGGATCCCGACGCGCGCCGGCGCACCATCGCCGAGTGGGTCCGCTCGATGGAGGCGTACGGCTGACGGCCCCGCCGCACCTGCCGAGGAACCACCATGGCAAACGCCTTCACCCCCGGACTCACCGTCAGCGCCCGCGTGGCGTACCGCGCGCAGCGGCTCCTGCCCGTCGCCGGCGAGGTGGCGGTGGAGCCCGGCGCGCGGGTGCGCCCCGAGGACGTGGTGGCGCGCACCTGGACCGACGGCGAGGTCTTCCCGATCCGCCTGGCCGGCATGCTGGGGGTCGGTCCCCGCGAGCTTCCGGCGCTCATGCAGGTGGCGATCGGCCAGGAGGTGCGGCCCGGCGACGTTTTGGCGCGGTCGCGGGGCATCTTCGGTCTCATGCGCCGCGAGGCCCGCGCCACCGCCGCCGGCACGCTCGAGAGCGTCAGCCCCGCCACCGGCATGGCGATCGTCCGTGGCCCGCGCTCGCCCATCGAGGTGCGGGCCCACGTGTCGGGCGTGGTCGACCGCGTGATCGCCGGCGAAGGCGCGGTGGTCGCCACCGATGCGGCGCTCGTGCAGGGCATCTTCGGGATCGGCGGCGAGGCGGTTGGTCCGCTGGCGATGGCGTGCGCCTCGCCGGCCGAGGAACTGGACGCCGACTGCATCGGCGCCGGCATGCGCGGCGCCGTGGTGGTGGGCGGTGCACGGATGACCGCGGCGGCGATCGCGCGCGCGCGCGAGGTCGGCGCCGCCGCGCTGGTCTCGGGCGGGATCGACGACCACGACCTCCGCGACGTCCTCGGGCACGACATCGGCGTGGCGGTCACCGGCACCGAGCGCATCGGGATCACCCTGATCGTCACCGAGGGCTTCGGCGAGATCGCCATGGCCGCGCGCACGTTCGCGCTGCTGGCGTCGCATGCCGGTCGCGCGGCCAGCGTCAACGGCGCCACGCAGATCCGTGCCGGCGTCATGCGCCCCGAGATCGTCGTGCCGCTCGAGGGCCACGCCGCGGGCGGCGCGGCCCACACCGTCTCCGCGGGCGGCGCCTCGGCCGGCCTGCTCGAGGTGGGCACCGCCGTGCGCGTGATCCGCGACCCGCACTTCGGGGTGCTGGGCACGGTGGCCGCGCTTCCCGAGCAGCCGGTGACGCTGGCGTCCGGCAGCCGCGCGCGCGTGCTCGAGGTGCGGACCTCGGCCGGCCAGCGCATCACCGTGCCGCGCGCCAACGTGGAGCTGATCGACGGCTGACGCCCCACCCGGAACCCCGCGTGCCCTTCCTGTACACCATCCCCGTGACGATCGCCGACGCCGTCGCGGCCGCCCCGGCCGCCGAGGACCTGCCGTGGTTCGACACGGGCAAGCTGGTGCTGCTGGTCACGCTGGTGGCGGTGTCGGCGGCGGTGCTCGGCTCGCTGTGGCAGGCGCGGCGCGGTGCACCCATCCGGATCCGGCGCATCGCCGGCCTCGACGCCGTCGAGGAGGCGGTGGGGCGCGCGTGCGAGATGGGCCGACCGGTGCTCTACGTCCCGGGCATCCAGGACATGGACAACATCCAGACCGTGGCCGGCGTCACCATCCTGGGCAAGGTGGCGCGCACGGTGGCCGAGTACGACGTCGAGATCGAGGTTCCCACCACGCGCTCGATCGTGATGGCCAGCGCGCGCGAGGCGGTCGGCGCCGCGTACATGTCGGCCGGTCGCCACGACGCGTTCAACCCCGACCGCATCTACTACGTGAGCGACGAGCAGTTCGCCTTCGTGGCCTACGCGGGCGGCATGATGCAGCGCAAGCGGCCCGCGGCATGCTTCTACTTCGGGTGCTTCTTCGCCGAGAGCCTGATCCTCGCGGAGAACGGGAACTCCGTCGGCGCCATCCAGGTGGCGGGCACCGCCGAGACCAGCCAGCTGCCGTTCTTCGTGGCCAGCTGCGACTACACCCTCATCGGCGAGGAGTTCTTCGCCGCGAGCGCCTACCTCTCCGGGGAGCCCGACCAGCTGGGGACGCTGCGCGGCCAGGACGTGGCCAAGGCCGCGGTCTGGGTGGCGGTGCTGCTGGCGGCGGCGCTGGGCACGGCCGCCGCGGTGGTCGGCCCCGGCCCCTTCGCCGACGCCGTGGCCGCCGTGCGCGGCGCGATGGGAGGCTCGTGAGATGAGCCGCGCGATCGCCATGGGCATCACCACGCTGGCCGGCCTGGTCATGGTGCTCTCGGCATTCCTGCGCCCGCTCTCGGAGCTGGGCACGCAGGTGGTCGACTGGTTCAACGTGCTGGCCGCGATCGCCTTCGTGCTCGGCGGCGCCAACCTCCTGAAGATGAACCTCATGCGCATCAGCGCGCGCGAGGCGGGCTGGGGCTACTCCGCGGTGACCGTCACGGCGTTCGTCGTGACCGTGGCCGTCGGCGCCCTCAAGGTGGGCGTGCCGCCGGACCCGTCGCATCCCGCGGTCGCCTTCAGCGGAGACAAGGAGGCTCCCGGAAGCGCCTTCTGGTGGATCTATGCCTACGCGATGAGCCCGATCACCAGCACGTTGTTCGCGCTGCTGGCCTTCTACGTGGCGAGCGCCGCGTTCCGCGCGTTCCGAGCCAAGAACGCCGCGGCGATCCTCCTGCTCGGGACGGCGTTCATCGTGCTGCTCGGGCGCGTGCACGTGGGCGTGCTGGTGACCGACTGGATCCCGGCCGACAACGGCTGGGTCTCGTGGCTGCGGCTCGAGAACCTGAGCGCGGTCATCATGAGCGTGTTCACCACCGCGGGCACGCGGGCGATCATCATCGGCATCGCCATCGGCGTCGCGGCCACCAGCCTGAAGGTCCTGCTTGGCCTCGACCGCAGCTACCTCGGAGGCGACGCCTGACATGCCCACCGAGGCACCTCCATCCCTGCTCGAGCGTCTCGACCGCATCGACCGTCGCTGGATCTTCCTGATGATGGCGCTGGCCGTGGCCGGCCCGATCCTCTGGGTGGGCGTGACGGGGCGCACGCTGCCGGAGAAGGCCACGCCCATCGTCGAGGACGCGTTCCGCGCGATCGACGCGCTCCCCGAGGGGTCGCGCGTGCTCGTGGCCTTCGACTTCGACCCGGCGAGCGCCGGCGAGCTGCAGCCGATGGCCACCGCGTTCGTGCGCCACTGCGCGCTCCGTCGCCACCGCATCTACGCCATGACCCTGTGGGCGCCCGGCGGACCGCTGATCGGGGCGACGCTCGGGGCCGTGCTCGACGGGGACCCGCACTACCGCGCCGGCGAGACGTACATGGACCTCGGGTTCCAGGCGGGCAACGAGGGCGTGATCAAGCAGATGTCCTCGAGCATCGCCAAGGCCTATCCGAACGATGCGCGCGGCACGCCGATCGGCCAGGTGCCGATGATGCAGGGGATCGAGCGCGTGGCCGACTTCGACCTCCTGGTCTGCGTCAGCGCCGGGTATCCCGGCGCCAAGGAGTGGGTGCAGTACGCGGTGTCGCCCACGCTGACGGGCTCGGGCGGCCGGCGCCTGCCGTTCGTGGCCGGCACCACCGGCGTGCAGACCCCGCAGCTGATCCCGTACTACCCGGTGCAGATGGCCGGCATGCTCGGCGCCATCAAGGGTGCCGCGGAGTACGAGTCGCTCGTGAACTCGGCCTACGAGGCCGCGCATCCCGGCACGGTGATCGAGCCGCGCTTCCGGGAGGCGCAGCGCCGCATGGCCCCCCAGCTGGTGGCGCACGTCCTGATGGTGGCGCTCATCGTGGCGGGCAACGCCATCTTCCTGGCCGGGCGCCGAAGGGAGGCCGCGGCATGAGTTCGGAGCGGGACACGGCGCGTCGGGCCGATTTCATGATGATCGCGGTGCTCGGCGTGATCTGCGCGCTGCTGGCGGTGCGCGCCCTGGTCGGCACCTCGGTGGGCGAGGGCGACGCGGCCCGCACCGTCCACGGGTTCGGCCTGGCCTACGTGGAGGAGGTGCCCGCGGCCGCCGAGACGGTGCCGGGCGCCGGGGACACGGCGTCCGCCGCGCCGCCCGCCGCGCCCACGTGGCGCGAATCCTCCGCATCCGCCTGGGCCGCGGCCGAGGCCGCGGATCCCGGCCAGCGCCGCATCGTGCTCGACTGGCCGCGGACGGTGGGCATCTGGTTCGCGGCGGTGATGACGCTGGCCGTGTTCAGCTTCCTCTGGCGGGACAACCCGCTGTACAAGGTGGCTGAGCACCTGGTGGTCGGCGTCAGCGCCGGCTACTGGATGGTGGTCGCCCTCTGGGACACCCTGGTCCCCAAGCTGTTCGCCTCGCTGCTCCCCGACCTCGTGCGCGCGAACTTCATGCCGTCGCTCACCACCGGCGACCGGGATTGGTTCGCGTTGGTGCCCCTCGGACTGGGCATGCTCCTCCTGTGTCGGCTGTCCTCGCGGCTTTCCTGGCTGGGGGTGTTCCCGCTGGCCTTCGTGGTGGGCACCTTCTCGGGCCTGAAGTTCGTGCAGTTCGTCGAGAGCGACCTCGTGGCCCAGGTGGCCACGATGTTCGACCCGCTGGCGGTGACGAAGCTCGCCGCCGACGGCACCGTCGACCTGCCGGCATCGGTCGGCGCGTCGATCGGCGCGGTCCTCGTGCTCGTGGGCGTGCTCTGCGTGCTCGCGTACTTCTTCTTCTCCCTCGAGCACCGAGGCGCGCTCGGGGCCGGCGCCAAGGTGGGCGTCTGGTACCTGATGATCACCTTCGGCGCCAGCTTCGGGTTCACCGTGATGGGGCGGATCGCGCTGCTCGCCGCCCGCGTCGAGTTCCTCTTCGACGACTGGCTCTGGCTGATCGACCCCGCCGGCAAGCACTGAACGCGCGCGAAGTCCGCGCGCGCCGGGGCGGGTGCAGTCGCTCGGACAGGCACGGCCTTCGGCCGCGAACTCGCTTGGTGCACCCGCCCCATCGCGCGCTTGCGTTGGCGACGCGTGAAGTCCGCGCGCGCCGGGGCGGGTGCAGTCGCTCAGACAGGCACGGCCTTCGGCCGCGAACTCGCTTGGTGCACCCGCCCCATCGCGCGCTTGCGTTGGCGACGCGCGAAGTCCGCGCGCGCCGGGGCGGGCTTTCCTACGATTCGGCCATGGAGCGGCTTCCCGTCATCGGCATCACCATGGGCGATCCCCTCGGGATCGGGCCGGAGGTGCTGGTGAAGGCGCTGCGCGACCCGGCCGTGCGGCGGCTGGCGCGATTCGTGGTCTACGGACGCAACGAGACGATCATGGCCGCGGCCGATCGCGCCGATGCGCCGTTGGACTGGTTCCGCGTGGACGCGGCGAGCGAGCGGGCCCAGGAGGGATCGGTGCTCGCGCCGCTGGTCCTCGACTACACCGCCGAGGGGTTGCTCGACGTGACGCGCCCGGGGCCCACGCGGTTCGGGGGCATCCTTTCGAAGGCCTTCGTGGAGGACGCGATCACCGATGCGCTGCGCCCGGATGGCGATCCGCGCCGGCTCGATGCCATCGTCACCGGACCGATCAGCAAGGAGAGCTGGGCGCTCGCGGGCTTCAAGTGGCCCGGCCACACCGAGCTGCTCGCGTTCCGAACGAAGGCCAAGCGTCACGCGATGATGTTCAGCTCGCCGCGGCTGCGCGTGGCCCTGGCCACCGCCCACCTGCCGTTGATGGACGTGCGCAACGTGCTGACCATCGGCCGCGTGCACGACCCGATCGACCTGGGCCACCAGTTCTGCAGGCAGTTGGGGATCGCCAAGCCGCGCATCGCGGTCTGCGGCCTCAACCCGCATGCGGGCGAGAACGGCATGTTCGGCGACGAGGAGCAGCGCATCATCGGACCGGCGATCGACGCCGCCCGTCGTACCGGAATCGATGCGCACGGCCCCTTCCCCGCCGACACCGTGTTCATCGCCGCCGCGGCAGGCGACTGGGACCTGGTGGTCGCCATGTACCACGACCAGGGCCTGATCCCCGTGAAGCTCCTGGGGTGGGACAAGGCCGTGAACGTGACCGTCGGGCTGCCGATCGTGCGCACGAGCCCCGACCACGGCACCGCGTTCGACATCGCGGGGCAGGGCAAGGCGAGCGAGGGCAGCATGAAGGCCGCGATCGAGCTTGCCGTGCGCCTGGCGGGCGCCGGGCCCACGGCATGACGCTGCCCTGGTGATCAGTGCCGTTTCAGCGCGCGTTCGGTTCCCAGCCCTCGGGCGCGATCTCGAAGTGAGCGAACTCGAACGCGGGCGCGACCACGCACCCGACCAGTGCCCATGCGCCGAGCGGCCGGGCCGCCTGCCAATGGCCGCGGGGCACCACGGCCTGGAACCGCTGGCCCGCCGCGATGTCGCGCCCGAGCACGATGCGCTCGCGTGCCCCGGTCGCGGGATCGGCGATCAGCAGCTCGAGCGCCTCGCCGTCATGGAACAGCCAGTGCTCGTCGGCGTCGACGCGGTGCCACAGGCTCCGCTCGCCCGCGGGCAACAGGAAGAGGATCGAGGTGCTCGCCCCGCGCGGCTCGTCGCCTGCGCGGAACGTCTCGCGAAAGAAACCGCCCTCGGGGTGGCGTGCCAGCCCGAGGGCGGAAATCGTCTCCTGCGCGCCGCGGCCGAGGCTGCCGGCTCCCGGCTCGTCTCCGGTCGGCATCGGATCAGCGGATGACGACGGTGCTGCCGTCGCCGATCAACTCGTAGGCCACCTCGACCTCGCGGTCGCCGAGGCGCACGCAGCCCATCGACATCTGCTTGCCGATCGACTGCTGCTCGACGGTGCCGTGGATGCCGATGCCGGTGTGGCGGGCCGATGCGGCGTCGGTGCCCTCGAGGCCGATCCACCGCTCGCCGATCGGGTTGGCCGGGTCTTCGGCCGCGAACTGCTCGCCGGTGCGTGGGTTGCGCCACGCCGGGTTCACGAGCTTCGAGCCCTTGCGCACGCGGAAGCTGCCGGTGGGCGTGGAGTCGTCGGCGCCGAGCCCGCACAGGACCGTGAGCACCATGACCCGGTCGGCGCCTTCGCCGGCATAGACGTTGAAGCGGTACTCCGACTTCACCACCTCGGCGTGGAAGGGTCCATGCAGCAGCTTGAGCCGCATGTCGGGGCGGATGGCGCGCTCGTTGGCCAGGCCGTTGACGCGCTGGATGAGCCGCCAGTCGACGCCGGTCTTCTCGCGCGAGGCGATCCGCGCGAGGCTGTCGCCCTTGCGCACCACGTAGCTCTGCGAGACCGGGTCGCCCGCGGCGATCTTGGGGGAGAGGAAGATGCGCTCGGCCACGGAATTGACGATGCCGTATCCCTGCTGGCGCTCGGCCGCGGAGAGCGCGCCCGAGTCCAGGAGCCGAGTCGCCTCGGCGCGCGCGCGCACCGGGTCGGTGTCGATCATCGCGGCGGCGGCGGCGAGGCGTTCGGCGGGCGAGCCGATCACCGCGGCCGGCGTGGGGGCGGCGACGCCGGGCGTCCCGGTGATGCCGGGGGCGGCGGTGCCGAGCGGCGCGGCGGCGCTCGGCGTCAGCGAGGAGACCTCGCCGATCGCGGGCGGAGTGGCGGTTCCGGTGACCGCGGGCGCGGGTGCGGTGCCGGCGGCCACCGTCGCCGTCGGAGTGCTCGTCGTGGTCGTGGCCTCCGGCGCCACCGCACCGAGCTCGATCACTTCGGTCACCGTCACGCCGGCATCCGCGATGGCCTCGGGGGCGGCATCGGCGCTCGTCTGCTGCAGCGGATCGACGATGGTGCCGAGCGAATCAACGTCCTGGGGGGTTTCGCTGCGGTG